>Ga0181571_10002100_pt1 | contig 14670 bp, 12 predicted proteins | sample 101ome_17_FD_132440 | JGI IMG/M metagenome (GOLD analysis project Ga0181571, IMG submission 132440) | Coastal salt marsh microbial communities from the Groves Creek Marsh, Skidaway Island, Georgia - 101407AT metaG (megahit assembly) | ecosystem: Environmental > Aquatic > Marine > Intertidal... | reverse complement strand
TCCACCTTGATCTCGGAGCCACCTTTGAAAAGAGCAGTGTCCGTAGTCACCTCTGCAGCGTCCGTAGTCACCTCTGCAGCGTCCGTAGTCACCTCTGCAGCGTCCGCAGTCACCTCTGCAGCGTCCGCGGTCACCTCTGCAGCGTCCGCAGTCACCTCTGCGGGCATGCCCGCCTCCTTCGCCTTTGAGCGCTTGAAAGAGAACAACTCTTTCATGCTTGTCTTTAGCTGGCTGATGGGAGTTGTGCGGTCCGTAGCCTCAGACGTGTCAACTGCGACTGAAGCCTCGATACCTGCGTCGGAAATTGTCTCACCATTCGCCTCAAGAACCTCCTCAGCGGCATCGGTGTCACTTTCCATGTCGCTTTCCCCATCAGAAACGTCAGAAAGTGGATGCGCGGCGAGCCCATACTCCGAGGACGCATCGGCAGCATTGATTACGACCCAGCCGGCATCCTCCGCGCCATCGACGACCTGAGGCGCCATCTCTCCGAGAGATTGGGATACGTCGGTGAAAGACTCTTCCGCAGGTTTCTCTGCAGGCTTGGAACGCGGGGGTGGAAGGGAATCCCAGACCTCATCATCCAGGCAGTGCTCACCCTGAAGGGTGTACAGCGATCGGCGCTGATCGAGCGCGGCACGCTCCAGCCGAACGATTCGACCATCCCAACTGGCATCAGCATCTAGAACCTCGCCCTGGACACCGCTCAGTCGCGGCTGCTGCACGCGTAGCGTAGCCTTGCCGTGCCTCTCACGAAGGTCCATCGAAATCTTTCCGCGCTCGACGCGGCCGCGGAGCGACGCAAGCTCCAAGTCGTCGAGGCGGAGGCCTGCGATGTCGAGCTCCCCGCGTCCATCCGATGCGTCGAGGTCCGCGCGAAGTAAGCCTCGTCTGATGGATACCGAAACTGACGGTTGCGGGCCCTCGGTGGGATCCCCCATTGGTTGCATGGAATCAACAGCCGGGATATCCAACTCGACTCTTAGGAGCTCGTCTGCCCTTCCTCGTGCGTTGATGCTCGCACCCTCCTTGCTAGCCTCAATCTCACCGGTAAGACGGGGCGCGAGAGAAAGCTGGTTGACGCGCAGGCCTTCGAGAGAAACCTTGCCACTGAACTGTGGTTCGTACTCGCCGAAGGCTGATGGGGTGTAGGGTACGGTTGGGGTCGTGTCAATCCCGTGCTTCGCGAGCTGGGCCAAAGCCTGTCGAGCAGCCTTGACGGATGCGGGAGTTGCCCGAGGCAGTGACTCCTCTGCCGCGGCACCGGCTCCATCCACGGTGCCCGTCACGTTGGCGCGACCAGACAGTCTTAATCGCAGGCGATCAGGAGGTGCCAGTCGGGCGAGGTCGTCCTCCGCGACGACGAGTGCAGCCAGGTCCAGGGAGCGAAACGTCGCATCCCCCTCGGCCATCGTAAACGCGGGTCGACCGGCGGCAAGCGCATCTTCGACGGTGCGGGCAGCCAGAGCAACCTCCAGTGGGGGATAGCTCGTCTCTGCCGACCCGCTAAACTCGATGGCTGGTGCGCGAACCTGAGTGGAGATGCGGTTGCGGGTGATGTTCAGGTCCCCCGACATTGACGCATCCTTGACGTCCCACTGAGCGTCTACCACCGGGGCCGAGAGCGGTCCTTTCACGGTTGCCTTGGCCGTGCCCGGCGCACTTGGCACGATCTTGTCGTAAAGTTGGGGAGGAATGCCCATGGGAAGTTTTGTGGATGCATCCTTCGCAGCAGCCGTAGCAGCAGCCCAATAGGTACTGTCATCCATCACCTTTTCTCCAATCGCACCCGGGCCGTTAGAAGAGAAAATATGCTGAATACTGCCCGGGAGCCATCCAACACTCGCGTCAGAATCCATAGCCGCGCTTGCGACGTTTAACACTGAAGATGTCTGGTCCTGGACAGGCGTGGCTCGCGTCGTCGCCGCACCCTTCAAGGTGAGAGACGCCACCACACTCTTGGGGTCAAAACCCTCTGCCTCGAGTTCAATGTCGACAGCCTCGGGATTGGACAGCGCACCCTGATCAATCATGATCGTTCCGGATGCGCGCGCCTCGCCACCAGCCACGGGGCTCACCTCCGCCTCATGAAGCGTCACCTTCTGCGCCCAGGTGTCAACCGTGAAAACCGCGCGGGCATCCTTAACGGCAAATGCATCGTACGCTGCGATCGCTCCCTCGGACGCTCCAGCCCTCACGGCATCCTCGGCGAGCGCCACTTCCGTCCCAGGCACGCCGCGCCTGATGTCCGCCGGCTTTGGGGGGATGGTCTCCGCCGAACCCGTGAAGATGGGGTATTCAAGTGGACCGCCGACGTACAGAAAGCCCCGCACCGCACCGGCCAAGGGACGTGGGGGAGGCTTCACTCCGAGCGTTTCTCGGAGGGCGTGCGCATCGACGCCCGAGACCTGAGCGGATATACGATATTCTCCGCTGCGACCGGATCCCGGCTGCAGGTTCTTCGGCCGCAACTCTCCGTTATCCCTCATCTCCTTCAGCTGCTTCACGTTCTTTTCGCCCGGTGCAAGATCCATGTCACCGGAGGCAGTGATTGGTACCGCGCCGTAGAAACCCTTGCCGCCATGAAGGTACATCCTCGTCCCTTCGAACACGAGATCAACGTCCGTGTCCGCGAAACTGTCCGTGCTATCCCAGAAATGCAGGTTGACGCCGCGGCACCGAATCTGCCCACCGAAATCTGGAAACTTCCATGACTCGCGCGTGTGAGAGCGAAGACGAAGCTCCCCATCGACCCTTCCGGCGCTCACATCGATCGGAAGCCCGGGAATTGTCCTTTCCACGACGGCAGCGCTTGTGTTGTTAAGCTGGACGCGAACCTTCAAGTCAGCCAGGCCCTTGTCTGCCAATCGCGAGCCTTCCTTGCCGTTTCCGTTGCCAACGCCGGCATTGTTGTTGGCCGGCACCAAGGAAAGGAAGCATCGAATATGACCGCCGTCGTTGCCGCGCGCGATCTCCCTGGCCAGCGACTTTTTCTCCGAGGCAGTTTGTTCGGCGCGCAGGTTTCTCGGCGCGGTCTCGCTCCTCATCGTCACCGGTCGCTGACTCGGTGGTACGCTGCGGCTCACTGGATTGGCCTGTATGTCCAGTTCCAGACGACCCCTCCTGCTCATCGACACCGTGCCGTTCACGCGCTTGAGTAGACGAGGGTCCGGATCTCCAGCCAGATGGAGGGATGCGGTGCCGTTTACCACACGGACGGACTCGAGCGCGAGCTTGACACCGCCGCCTTCACCGTCCGCCGCATCGCCTGGACCGCCGCGCTTGGGGATGGTGATCGTGGGCCTGGCAGACACCGGAAGCGTATCCTCGGGGTATCCGAGCCAAGATCCGTTCTCTCCTTGTCTCATCGTCGCCTGTACGCCCTCGAGATGCGCGGCAACCACAATCTTGAACTGCAGCAGCGAGGCGATCGGCCGCAAGCTGAGCTTCACGTTGGCCACCTCCACGATGGAGCGCTCAGCCTCCGCGGGCCCGATGACGAGCGGACCGACATCGAGGAACGAGCCCGCACCGAGCAGACCGGCGGGCCACAATCCCTTGCAGCGACCAATACGAATAGGCCGATTCGCAGCCTGGGACACGGTCGCGGACATCCATGGCAGAGCCTGGTTGACGAAATGCCTTCCGAGGTAATACGACAGTCCCGTCGACGCAAAGAGTATGCCGCTCAGCCATAGGGCGTATATCCCGAGCCGAGTCAGCACGAATCGTCGCCACTCCCTCCACGCTCCCGAGAGGGCCTCGGCCGTCAGCCTGGGCCAATCGTCCTCCATCACGGCGTCGAGCCGTGCCCCCTCCACCGTCTGCCCCCGGAGCTGAGCCTCGCGCTCCGCGAAGCTCTCAAGCACGTCGACGTCATCAGAGTCGAAAGGACCCTTAACACCGTTCGTCTCCCCGCTCTCTTCCGTACCGTCGCCGCCGTCGCGAACCCGCATCGACCGAAATCCCCCGAAACCAGCGGTCCAGCCGGACCGACCCCCGCCCTTTTCATCCTTGCCGCCACCGTCGTCACTCTTGCCTCCTTTGGGCTTGGAAACCTTCGCAAACACGCCCGGGGACTGTCTCGACCTCGACCCCCGGCCAAGGGCGTAGAATGCAGGCCACGAACGGCCTATGCCCCCACGCAAAGGCGTGCCTCGAAGCGTCTGCGAGGGGGAAATGGGGGGCAATCACCGTAAGTTGGGGAGCGCGAAGGTCACGACAACGGGCGAGCCGCAAAGATTATCGTGCCAGTCACGACAACGACGAAGACGGGGAGGGGATTCTGAGGGGATCGGCGCTCACATTCTTCATGCCGCCGCACAGCTGGACGACGCGTCTTCCTTGTGAAGAGACGCGCGCAAAGTCTGCGTGTGCCCCGGAACCCGGATGGGTCACCGAAAACCGGACAGATACACACGAGGCCCCCACTGTTAACACCATTTTTCGGTGGGTTGCAGGGCGCCCCAGCGAGACCACGGAACCCGCTACTCACGCCTCCGGTCCGACGCCCCGGAACCTCCTCTCGCCGAGGCGCGATCGAGGGACTCCACCCGAGTCCCTAGGTGGTGCGCGTAAAGCGTGGCGACACGCTCCAGCCAATGCGCAACGGGTTCAAACAAGCTCCTCTCACACTCCGAACTCTCCCGGCGCACGGCAAAAGTTGACGAACAACCACAAAGCGAGCCAGCGTGGCTTTCTCACCACAACGGTCAAGAAGTCGAGAATTTCCTGAGAGCTGGTTGCGTCAAAAACTCGACGCGGGCAGGCGGGGAAATTGATGCAGAGGACGAGGCAAACGGAGGAGGTCTGTATTGCAGGGAGATGACAGGGAGCCATATCGTCGAGTTGAGCTGAATCCTCCGCGCGCGCATGGATGCCATCAAGCGTCTCTTCGAGGCCCAACCCGTGGACAGCCGCTGGGTCTCAGGGCTCGCCCTCGCGCAGGGGTGCGCGTTTCTGACGGCAGTATCAGCCACCGCCTCCACCGCGCTGGCGAACCGCGGGGCGAGCGCGCCGGCTTGGCAATCGTTCTTCATCTACGTTCTGCTCGGGGGCTTTTACGTGCCGTATCACGCTCGGCAGAAGTCGCGAGAGTCGGAGGCCGACGAGCGCGGCGCGGGCGGTCACGGGACGGGATTCACGGAGCCTGCACCACCGCCGCCTTCCTCGCCGCCGCTCTCGACGGGCCTGACCCCCCAAGGAACGAGCTCGAGTAGCCGGACTCCCGCGCGATACGCGCTTCTGGCATTTATTGACACGCAGGCCAACTACTGGATCGTGAAGGCGTTCAGATACACCTCTCTGACGAGCGTGACGCTCCTCGACTGCGCGGCGGTGCCCTTCTCCATGGCGCTGTCGATTGCCATACTCGGCAGCAGCTACTCCAGGGCTCATATCGCGGGCGGCGCGTTATCGTTCTGCGGGCTCGCGCTGCTCGTGGTCACGGATACGAAGAGCGGTGGAGGATCCGGCGGTTCCAACCCTCCGCTTGGCGACTTCATGGTCATCGTAGCTGCGGCGCTCTATGCATCGTCAAACGTGCTGCAGGAGAGGGCGCTGCTGGAGGGCGCATCCACCTCGGAGGTTCTCGCCGCGATCGGGGGCATGGGCGCGGTCATCAGTGGGATACAGTGTGCGGTGTTCGAGCTCAAAGACCTCTCGAAGGTTGGCCGGGCGGCTGGCGCGGAGGGGTTCCTGGAGATGGCAGCGTTTGCGGGGTCGCTGTTTGCGATGTATTCGCTCGTCCCTGAGGTGTTGCGGCGGAGCGGTTCCGCCGCGTTCAACGTCGGCATGCTGAGCTCCGACCTATGGGCGGTACTCGCACGCGTCGTATTCTTCGCCGGGTTCACGGCGGCGTCGTTTTTGTCGTTCGCAGCGTCTTTCGTGTTGGTGGCTTTTGGGACGGTTGTGTTTGCCTCTGCGGGTGACCCACTTCGGCTCGGTGGAGAGCGGCGACGTGAGTATGAGGTTTTGGACGAAGATCTAGAGGATCGCCCCGCGCCCCCACCTTTGTAGATGCCTAGCTAGGATTAGATGCAGTAGAAGGAATTGTCGATTTTTGCGCGACGAACTGCGGTTTCCCTGCAGTGAAAACCCCCCGCCGCTCTTCGTGTCAAAAAAGTGGCACCCCCTCTTTGCAAATTGTGGGCACCCCCTGTTTTCCTTCAGTCAGAGTGGGGAGGCGCATCTCTTCTCTCCCCTCCATATATAAATGGGAGGCTCGTCAGGAGGTACGGGCTCCATGCCTCCGCCGCCGTCGGTCCCTGTTCCGCGCGGCGATGGCAGCCGCGCTTCGTTGGCGGCAACGGGTCCCGTCTATGCGACGCTCGTCAGAGTCAGCGATGCGCCCTCGACTTCTTGTCTTCCGGACCTCATCTCCTTGCAAGCGCCCGGGGACGCCAGGGTGATCACTGTGGGAAGACATCGGCTCAACGAGGTGCAGTTGGACTGCCCGCGCGTGCCCAGCCTGCTTTCGCGTCAGCACGCGGAAATCGTGTGCGACGCGGACGGACTGCATTCCGTGACGGACAAGAACACGCTGAATGGGACGTATTTGAACGGGAACCTCATACCGGACGGGCCTTGCCCTCTGCGACATGGCGATATCATCGCTTTCGGCGGCCCCGCGAACGTGCTGAGGGACAACAGGACGCTGAAAAACTCCTTCAGGTTCGAGTATCGTCGCCCGCTCACCGCGGAACAGTGGCGGGAAGCGGTCAATCCCCGGGGGCAAGGAAGCGACGCGCGAGCGCGAGATCTCAGGGTGTGTGAGTGCGCAAGGGAGGATTGCGCATTGTGCCACCCATCGAAGCGAACAAGGCGAGAGGAAGGAAACGCCAACCGCGATTCCACGACGCCTGCGACGGCGAGGGTGTCGCCACCGTCGCGGTCGTCGGAACCGTCGCCAAAGCCTGTGGAGGAGGAGGACGACGCTGAGCTCGGCGCCGTTGGGAAATTCCTGATGCAAAGTCCCGGTGACACTCCTGAGGGCTATCGCAGACCCGGAAGGTCCGTGGTAAAGTTGTCTAGGCGCGACATGATATCCGTGCAGAGGATCGCGTCGGTTCATGCGCGTCGCTCGCCCGAGTTCCTTCGCTGCGCCCTGGTGGAGGTTGGCGCGTCGCTGGCAGAGAGTGCGATACCGGTGAGAGACGACGATGAGGCAGCGTTTGTGGAGCTCATCATCGATCACTCGAGCGGGGGTGGGTGCTTCTCGAACATTCGTGACGCACTGTCCATCGCCACTAGTGCTTCGCAAAGCGCTCCGGAGGTTGAGATGACGCAGATGACGCAGGCGACGCAAGAATACGCCATGCCATTCGCCTCAAACAAGGCGTCAGACGCCGTGGGCGCGGCGACTCCATTCATCCGACAGGTGTGCAGGGAATCACTCGAATTGCACGTCGCTCCTTCCGGTGCGGTCACATTTGGTCTCAAGCTCTTAAACGCCGGCTGCGTGTGGGACTCGGAAGTATACAGCGCGAAGGAGAAGTCGAGCACCGTCTTCAAGCGTGGTGACCTCGTTGCAGAGACGGTTGCCCTAGCCACGTGGCCTCAGCAGCAACTCGGATGGGAAGGTGGGGCGATTGATGGAGATGGAGACACCAGCAATCGCGTATTCGCCTCTTCCGTGAGTGAGGTGGATGGGTACGGATGCGATATCGGTCCGATAGGGTGCATCGCGATTGCGGAGGGGATGCTAAAACCGCGGCAAACAGTGGATGGGCGCTGGATTTTCAATGCTTCCTTGAGAGGAGTTCGGCTTGGAAAGAATCCTCGTATTGGGGATGATGGGTGTTGCGCGCTTGCTGATGCACTTAAACCAAAGGCATGCATCTCAGGCGCCACCGTGTTCAACGGCTCACTCGCAGTTTTGGATCTCTCTGGATGTGGCATTGGACCAAAAGGTGCTGTAGCTCTTGCCAATGCTCTAAAGCTTGTGTCAAGTTCGAACACAGATTGGGTTTTCCCGTCAAACTTGAGGGCGCTGAAACTCTCTGGTAACCACATCGGGACCGAAGGAGCACGCGCCATGGCCAGCCTACTCATACCTCTGCCGAACGAAGGCTCAGGGACCTGGTCGTTCAACCCATCTCTCGAGATCCTTGACCTTTCTGATAATCATGGGATGGATGACTCCGTTGCCCAAGAGTTTGCAAAAGCCCTTCAACCTCGACGTGTTAAGTCGACCAAACGAGGAAGAGATGTCGGCGATGAAGCTGGTCAGTACATGGTAAATGTTGCGCTGTTGGAGCTTGGGCTGTGCGGACACTCCTTCTCTCAAGCAGGACTGGATATGATCACGGCAAGTCTGGATCCAAAACGCAACGGTTCTGGTGGTGCCGCCAGCGCATCAACCCGCGTAAACTTAGAGCGCACAAAGTCGATTGGACAGGACTCGAACTTGACTGACCAGAAAATGAATACTGTACTGGTCCTACCGGCGGCAACGGGCTGCGCGGCTGAACATCGAGATTTGTCCCACTGGCACTGGCAGGCGTGGAGGACTAAACTTTTTCCTGGAGCAGACGGTCATGACTCGCAGATGGCTACAAGCAATAAGTTCATCCCACCTATTTGGCAACGAGCACTCCTGGAAGATTACCACACAGGGGGTTCCACTATACCGTGGAGCACAGGGTTTGCGCTTCGAACGGTTTTGCTGCAAAGAATGGAGGATACGGATTATATACTGCCTGAGGAGCAGGAGACCCTCACAGCAGGTCTGCCCGATTGGCTTGACGATGAGCTCAGATGCGTGATTTGCACCGAAACTTTCGTGAATCCGTACGCAATTCATGGATGCGGACATGTTTTTTGCCACGACTGCGTGTCGCAATGGTTCGACACGCGTTCGAATCAATGCCCAATTTGCCGGCATCGCCTTCAAGTGGTGAGCAACCACCAAATTTGTTTTCAATTCTTCTCTTGCTTGCAGTTGTTGAGTGCACAAGTGTTAACGTGTCATTTTCCCTTCCCTTATGAATTCTCGCTCGCAGCCTGCGTCTTTAGCTTTGACGCCGTGTACCATGACACAGAAATTACTTGAGAGGTATGTATTGCCCTACTTACCGCCGAAGGATGTTGAAGCTCGCCGTGAGCGGGCCCGTGAGGTGAGAGACAATAAAGCGGCTAGAGCTTCAGAGGGGAGTCAGGTTCCCAGCGGTGGCGACAGCGGAAGGACTGTGAACATCGCCGCCGCAGCCGCGACGGCAGCAGCTATGCTCTTGTCAGGTAATCCTTCCCTTGGAGATGGTGCAAGAGCTGGTCTATCGCCATCGAACGCGTCCCTTCAGCAGATGCTTCAACTGCACGCGCAACGAGCGATGCGAGCCATGCAAAGCCGACAGCTCGCTGCACAGTCGTCAGGGCAATCGCAAGACGACATGAATGTCCACGAGGATTTGACACAATCGACGGAGTCTGCTCAAGAGGTGTTGAGGAACTTGCAAGAGAGTAGAAGACGAAGGCATGAACAGATCGCGGCGGTTCTGACTCGTGTCAGGGGGCAAGGCGTCGAAATTCCCCTGTTTCCAGCCACTGACGTGCCAGGCTCGCCTGCATCAGCGAACGACGAGGATCCCTTGGCTGCGATGGAAGCACTGCTCCTCCGTCGACGTCACGGAACCGTGAATACTAATGGCGATGTCCGAGCTGAAGGGGTCACATGGACTGCGATGAGCACAAACGTGGATCATTCCACACCATGTCATCACTGCCGAGCCAACATACCTCCTCGATTCCTACGCATGCGACGCGTGCTGGCAACCGGAGTTCAAGAGTACTACCATGCAAACTACGATTGTCTTCGCTCAGTGCATAGCGAGATTTGCGACTTTTCATCGATTCAGGGACTCGATACTCTATCGGAGCAGGAGAGGCGAGTCTTGACTGCCATCACGAGTGTAGTCGGCACGCGGATTGTTTGAATCGAAGGCAAACCTTCTTAGTACTATGATGAGGGTTTACGTTCCTAGCTATAGCGTTCTATTCATAACGACATGCTGTCATTCATCATGACACAAGCTGCCCGAGATGCTCCTCATATGCTTGATGAAAAGTCTGTGCGCACCACTTAAAAGGCTCAGCAATTGCCGACCCGGGTGGCAAGGCGGACGTTTCCATGAACACCAGACCCATCGACGTGGCCCAACGTTTCGCTTCATCCAACTCAACTGCTCTTTGCCTCAGCTTCCCGAGCTTCTCATTGGCGGCGGCGACTTCCGCGACTGTCACCGTCCCATCGCCGTCGGCGTCGTAGTTCACATGCCCGACAAGGTCGTGTTTATTGCCCACCAGCACGCCCCTCATAGACTTTCCTTTGTTCGAAGGGACACCCATGAGCAGCTTGAGGCCCTCCGCGCACGCCTCAAAGCTGTCCCTACTACTCTGATCGTACACGAGGATCACCAGGTTCACGTTGTCCAGCAGCTGCGTCACCATATCACTGAATATCTGGTGTCCAGAGACGTCGCACACGAACAGCTCGACGATAGCATCCGTGCCCTCGATCGGGACGGGTGCCACGACGACGTCCATACCGCTCGTAAGCTTGTAGTTTTTCGGGAACAGCTTACCCTTGCTCTGAAACATCTGCGTCAGTGCCGTCTTACCCACAGCGCGACCACCTGAGGAGATCGGCGTTCATCGGGCGAAGCGTGAGCACCGGCGAAGGGAAAAACGAAAAGTTCGAGAGTCAATATCTGAGCATCAAGAAAGGCGCACGCACCCAGGACAGCCACCTTGGCGCGAAGAGTCACGGACATGCCGCGCACTCACTTTATTCACGCTACCCTCTGGTTAGTTATGCTCACCTACCCAGGGCGATGTCGAGAGATCCGCCCCCGGGCCCAAGGAACTGAAGATTTGAAAATGAAAAATGAGCTCAAACACGGTGAGCTTCGGCGACAGCGACACGACGAAAACGGACGCGAAAATATCTGCGAAAAAATTGCCCGGAAATCAGCCAAGAAAAACAGACAGAATCAAACGTGGACGAGAGACCTGGCTGGGCAGCGAAAAAGTTCACCTTCTTGTTCAGATGAGCATAGTATCGGTCGCATTCACCGTATCTGCCGTAGGTTAAGGGTTCGGTGAAGACTGGTCGTGCGATGTACGAGCCAGACGACGAGGACCTCGCCGCAGAGGAGCAGGCGGCTTCCCTGAAGGTAGCCTGCCGTTATTCCCACGATCCGCCCTTCGCATTTTTCTGACGTGTTCCCTCCACTCCGCACCCGGGACAGGCTTGGGAGAAACACTACCAAGCTGAGAGGACTTGGGAAGACTTAGAAGAGGACGAGACTGGTAGGCTGCGCATCACGCATGGAGACAAGCAATACAGAGAGAAACGCAGGAAGATCGCGATGGCGGCGGCGAACTCGCACGTTTGCAAGGGGATGATTAGGTTCTTATACGTGGTGGTTGACCTCTCTCAGGCAGTCAACGAGGCGGACATGAGGCCATCGCGCCTCGCTGTCGTCTCGGGGATCTTGTACAAGTTCTTCAGAGAGTATTTCAACCAGAATCCGCTCAGCCAATTGGGCCTAGTGGTGACTCGCAACGGCGTCGCAGAGCGCTTGACGGAGCTCAGCGGCAGCCCGGAGTCCCACATCACAGCGCTTAAGGAGAACTTGGAAGCTGCAGGAGACATGGTAGGTTTGTTTTTCCATTCCTTGAATCGTAAGCTAGGACTACCATAAACGGTGGAAGACGCACCTTCCGCGCCACAAAGAGTTAAGACTCACGAATGCCCCATCAACTCCAACAGTCCATCCAGAACTCTTTGGAACAAGTGCAATCATCCCTTGCACAGCTTCCCACCTACGGTGAGCATAGGATGTCCTCAGCTAGACTTTTGATGGTTGAAGGACACCATGTGAGATGTTTTCGCGTGTTTCAGGTACTCGAGAAGTTCTCTTCGTCGTGTCCGCCCTCTCCTCATGCGACCCGGGAAACGTTCACACGGCAATTGCTGCAGCGAAGAGTGCAAACATAAGGGTCAGCGTGGTTTCGGTCGCAGCGGAGTTGCACATTTGCCGCCGCATGACCGAGGAAACCGGTGGGATGTTTGGAGTGTCCCAGTCTCAGCATCATCTCGAAGATTTGCTCATGGCTCATGCTCCCCCTCCACCGTTGAACGAGCAGGCGACAAAGGTAAGAGTTGCAGGCATCAAGTTTTCCTGTGCTTCTCTATTTATTCCCTGAGCGCCCAATCCGATCTACAGGCAAGTTTGGTTGAAATGGGATTTCCACAAAAACGATCACTGGACAAAGGCGCATTTTTCTCTGGGCGAGGCGGAGAGTACGTATGCCCTCGATGTGCATCGAGAGTAGAGGTGAATCCAACACATCCAAAATTTGTGGAGAACATCAAAATAAACAACCCTGTCACATTTTTGCAGGAATTGCCTGCTCAGTGCAGCGTCTGCTCTTTGACGCTGGTTTCATCACCTCACCTTGCTCGATCATATCACCATCTTTTTCCGGTCGCACCATTCGAGGTTCGTGAACGCAAAGTTTATTGCCGAATTCGTCCCGGATTGAACAGATCGTCCCGTGCTTATGCAGGAGCTAAATGACGCGGCCAAACTTGATGCGACGAACTGCTTTGCGTGTAATTTAAAATTTGACCGCTCCGGTGCCAGGGGAAACGACGATGCACCGTCAGTTTGCCCGAGATGCAAAAAAATATATTGCTTCCAGTGCGACGTGTTCATACACGAAAAATTACACAACTGCCCGGGTTGCGAGATAGATAAAGCAAAAGGAAACAAAAATAGTGCCTGAAAATGAATCACACGAAATCCGTCTACACTATCTTATTTACGCTCTCAATAATCATCCTCGCTATCGTCTACAAAAGCTCTTGGGGTCCCCTGCTTTTTCAGTCCGATTCCAGTCCGATCAGAAAAAAACGAGCGTTTATCAGAAGATGAAAGAACACTTGCCGAAGGCTTTTTTGCAGATGTGTATATCCCCAAACGCTTCTTTAAAGCGGCAATGCGTTCAAGGCGTTCTGCGACATCGGCCCTCGCATTAAATTTAGGCCTGTTCGTGGGCGATGCCTTGGAAAATGATGACGTGCTGTGCATAAATTACGGAGTTATACTGCAGGCCGTTCTTTCAACCAGGATTTTGCATATAACCCACCTCACATCAGGAGAAACGGACGGCGATCTTTCGCTCTGATAGATGTTTTTCGTGGTCGGTCGATCGCGCACGGGAGAACGCATTTGCAACTGTCTTATGCGTTCTTTGTTTCTTTCACTCTCGACTCTTCTGCGATTGACATCGTGAAAGCTCTTCAACTTGACTCTTAGCTGTTTGACGAGTCTCTGTGGTGGGAAAACGAATAACGCAAACATAAACTGGAGCTGTAACGTTGGCGTTCATTACCTGCGCGCTGAGAACAGCAACATCGAGCTTCGGGTCTATGTATCCCTTTTGCTGACCGCACACGCCCAGGAAATTGGACATGATGGCGATGAGATCATCGTTCAATCCATCGATGGCTAGAGCGAAATTTTCTTTCTCCGCGATGTAGGTTATGTGTTCATCTCTGAGCTTTTCTGCCATTCCGTTAGATTCCTCTGCGCTTTTCATCAGCTGTTCGTTCAATGCCTGCGAAATGAGTGGCCGTGAACACTCATGTTGGGACGATGTTCGCACACGTGCACGCACCTTGAGATCATTCAGCTGCAGCGAGGGCGAGGGAGACTTTCGTGTAAACGCGCTGGATGTGATCTCCTCAACATACTCGAGCAATGCTTGATTATCACGCTCCGCCATCTCGCAGCGAGCCTGAGAGATTGATGGTAGGTATTTAGCGAGGGGCACGATGAAGATGTGTAGGGTCAGAAATATTACCAGGAGCACTTCTTCTGCCTTGGTTCTGTCTGATTTCTCGCCTTCCGCACGCTGCGCGCGTGATTCACATTTATTTAGCTTTGTTTCAATTTCTTTTCGCGCATTCGATTCGCGCTGTTGAAACATTCACGCATGAGCTGCAATGGTGCGTTCAAGCGTTCCATTTTACGAAGGTACCCTTCTTACCTTCAACGCGAGTTCCGCAGTTTCCAAGAGCCTGCGCGTTCTGAGGGATTCCAACAAAACTCCGCCATCTGCCAAGCGAAGCTTTTTTGCTTCTTCTTCAAGCGCCTCTTCAACTTCCTGAGGTTTTGTGAAAAGCAAGATACGAAGGTAATAAATAATAAGCCGGCCGATCGGAATACATTCCCGGTTTCTTTCCCACCTGCAGCGCGTCATTGAGTTTACCATTTTCCTCCTGCAGCTCGGCCACCACATCCAAAAGGGCTCGCTGATCAATATCCCGATTCGCTGAGGCACTTTTCGTTTTTCCCTCACTGGATCCGAGCCTCCTCTCCAGCTTGCCGACGTATTCCTCCAGGATTTTTCGCTGCGATTCTGACTTTTCCGCGTTGGAGGTCATTTTATCGAACTGCGAACCAAAAAGTTACGGCATTTATTTCGTTCCCGATTTTTTTGATTTCCACGAATTTCAAAAACTCACCCTGACACGCATGTTGGCTAATTGCTTTTCTCGAGCCTCGAGAGCAGCGCGTGCCTTGCGCTCCATAACCACCGCCTCTGTGGCCCTCTCTTCGGCTGCGAGTGCGCGTTTCTCCATCTGAATATTGACAACATGGT
>Ga0181571_10002095_pt1 | contig 14687 bp, 9 predicted proteins | sample 101ome_17_FD_132440 | JGI IMG/M metagenome (GOLD analysis project Ga0181571, IMG submission 132440) | Coastal salt marsh microbial communities from the Groves Creek Marsh, Skidaway Island, Georgia - 101407AT metaG (megahit assembly) | ecosystem: Environmental > Aquatic > Marine > Intertidal zone... | reverse complement strand
TTGCATCAAATTTATGCGTTCTCCTTATGGAAATTTTCTCTATGTCGACTTGACAAAATCGATTTCAGCGTATCATTGCACGCATTTTGTAAAGAAAGATGGCTCACTTGCACCTCCAACTTTCTCTCGCTCAATGGATAGCAGAGCGCTGGCGCATCGTTTCGAAGCGCCGTGGATGTGCTTTTGCCTACCGGATCTGATCGGGCGTTGAACAGAACACCTGCCGCCATGCGTGCGCGGGTCTCGCTGGTTTTTCAACGTTTTACCCTTCAGACTCCATGCAATGAAACTGCAGTATTTTGATTTGGTGGACCAGACTTTTGAATGGCCCCAACCTGAATTCGAGCTCAAAAACGACGAACTCCAATTCCACGGTATTCCCATGATGGAATTGATCGAGCGTTTTGGCTCTCCTCTTCGCATCACCTACTTGCCCAAAATTGGCGAAAACATCCGACTTGCGCACGGATGGTTCAGGGATGCCATGCGAAAGCTGAAGTATCCCGGCGCGTATCACTACTGCTACGTGACAAAAAGCTCGCATTTCCGGCACGTCACAGAAGAAGTGATCAAGCACGGCGCCCATTTGGAAACCTCAAGCGCTTTCGATCTCGACATCGTCAAGTCCCTCTTCGACCACGGCAAGTTGGACAATGACGCCACCATCATTTGCAATGGCTTCAAAACCGAAGGGTACATCGAGCGCATTGTGAATTTGCGGCGCTTGGGATTCGACAATTTGTTGCCAGTAATCGATAATCAGAACGAATACACGCGATTAGCCCAGCACATCGATTCCCCAATTGAAGTGGGCATTCGCATCGCTACCGAAGAAGAACCCAAATTCGCGTTCTACACTTCACGTCTCGGCATTGGCTACCAACGCATCGCAGGTTTTTACGAAAATCACGTGAAGCCGAATCCGCACATGCACCTGAAGATGTTGCATTTCTTCTGCAACACGGGCATTCGCGATACGGCCTATTATTGGAACGAACTGCGCAAGACGATGCGGGTCTATACCGAATTGCGCAAAGTGTGTCCGACGTTGACCGCATTGAATATCGGAGGCGGCTTGCCCACCAAGAATTCCTTGGCATTCGAATACGACTACACCTACATGATCGAGGCCATTCTCGAGCAGGTGCAGTTGGCCTGTGAGGAAGCAGGTGTACCCGCACCGGACATTTACACGGAGTTCGGCTCGTTCACGGTGGCTGAAGCGGGTGCCACACTTTTCAAAGTCATTCACCAAAAACGCCAAAATGACCGTGAAAAATGGAACCTCATCGACTCGTCGTTTATGACCACCCTGCCGGATTCGTGGGCCATCAACAAACGGTTCCTGATGCTGCCCTTAAACCGTTGGAACGATCCGTATGAGCGTGTTTTCCTCGGAGGCTTGACGTGCGACAGCGACGATTACTACAATTCCGAACAGCACTTGAATGCGATTTACCTGCCGCAATTCAAGCAGGAAAATCCGCTTTACATCGGCTTCTTCAATACCGGCGCCTACCAAGACAACATCGGTGGCCACGGCGGAGTGCATCATTGTTTGATTCCCGGCCTCAAGCATGTACTGATTGACAGGGACGTGGATGATTCGCTGCAATTTGAAGTCTTCAGCGACACCCAATCAGCCGAACAGGTGCTGAACTTATTGGGATACACACCGAAAAGCAATGCTCAATCTGAGGAAGCATCGAAGATTCAATCGAAATCAAAATCCAACATCACACGACAATAAATCATGGAAACCCAGGTGATGAACGCACGGCCTTACGCAGGCGTTGATGCCAAATTTGGCGAATACGAGACCGCAAAAGCGGTCATTCTGCAGGTCCCCTACGACGGCACGAGCACGTGGGGCAAAGGAGCCGATGCCGGCCCGAGCGCATTGCTCGAGGCCACTGAGAACATGGAGTTGTATGACATCGAAACGGGTACTGAAGTGTACCGAGAAGGAATCCACGTGGCTCCGGCCATCACGGAAGATCAGTCACCAGAATTGATGGTGGAAGCGGTTGGTTCTGTGGTCATGCAAACCCTTCAAGACCGAAAAATCCCCGTGGTGTTGGGCGGTGAACACAGCGTGAGCATCGGGGCCATTCAGGCATGTGCCAAGGTGCATCCCGAATTGACCATCCTCCACATCGATGCCCACGCCGAACTGCGCAAATCATACCAAGGTTCAACCTGCAATCACGCATGTGCAGTCCACTGGGCATCACAAAATTGCCGATTGGTACAAGTGGGAATTCGCAGTATGGATGAGTCAGAACGGGCATACGTGCAGAAAGGCCGAATGTTCAACGGAGACTACTGCCACTACACCCCGGATGAAACCTGGCAGTCTGAGGTGCTCGAGGCCCTTGGAGCAGAAGGAAGACCGCTCTACATCACAGTGGATCTGGATGCGTTCGACCCCGCTTTTCTGCCCGACACAGGCACACCGGAGCCCGGCGGACTCAACTGGTTCCAAGTGACTCGCTTGATTCGCTTGGCATGTGAAAAGTTCAACGTCGTCGGTTTTGATGTCGTCGAGTTAGCGGCGCACGAACGCAGCAAGCCAAGTGATTTTCTCGCTGCCAAATTGGTCTACAAAATGCTCACTTACGCGCTGCAACCTGCAGCTATTTAAAAACGGAAGATGAACGAACAATCAGGATTCTTGCGACGGTTTGTCGCTGAACACTACAACCACTTCAATGCCGCAGTCGTAGAAGACGCCGCGAAAGGCTACGAAGCCCATTTGGCCAAAGGCGGAAAAATGATGGTCACGCTCGCTGGGGCCATGAGCACGGCCGAATTGGGAAAGAGCTTGGCGGAGATGATTCGGCAGGACAAGGTGGCCATCATCAGCTGCACGGGTGCCAACCTCGAAGAGGATGTCATGAATCTGGTCGCGCATTCACATTATGAGCGTGTTCCCCATTATCGCGACCTGACCGCTGCAGACGAGCAAGCGTTGCTCGATCGTGGACTGAACCGCGTCACAGACACGTGCATTCCGGAGGAGGAGGCATTTCGCCGTTTGGAAGACCACATGGTGGATTTGTGGAAGTCCGCTGAGAACAAAGGAGAGCGTTTTTTTCCGCACGAGTACTTCTACCAAGCACTCAACAGCGGCGTGCTCGAACAATATTATGAAATTGACCCCCGCAACAGCTGGATGATTGCAGCCGCAGAGCGAAACATCCCCATCATCGTTCCAGGTTGGGAAGACAGCACGCTGGGCAACATTTTTGCCGCACATTGCATTGCGGATGATGTGGTGCCGAGCACCGTCAAAAGCGGCATTGAATACATGATTTGGCTCGCAGATTGGTACACCCAAGCGACCGCAGACGGTACCGAAATCGGATTTTTCCAAATTGGAGGCGGCATCGCTGGAGACTTTCCCATCTGTGTGGTACCGATGCTGCATCAAGACCTCGGACGCCACAATGTTCCGCTATGGGGGTACTTCTGTCAAATTTCGGACAGCACCACAAGCTATGGGTCCTATTCAGGGGCGGTACCCAATGAAAAAATCACATGGGGCAAACTCGGTGAAAACACGCCTAAATTCATCATCGAAAGCGACGCCACCATCGTCGCGCCGCTTATTTTTGGATGGTTGTTGAATTGGTAATCTGAAGATCATGAACCGCATTATCAAGAACTACACAAACATTACCGTGCACCACGTGGCGCTGATCACGGAGAGCTACCCAGAAGGTTTTGGCGATGATGATTTGACCACATTGTCGATGCCCGATGGCAAGTACTTGCGCTGCTTGGAGGTGCGAACGGAAGACACAATCTACCTGTTTCGCATCGATAGTGAGATGATTGAGAAATTGGAAGAAGCAACGGATTCAGATTTTGGCATCGATTTGGACGAAGCCGAAATCAGCGAAGAGTAAGTCCAGTTTCGCGCCATTCAGGGACTTTTTCATTCGCCCAAAACCTTGGGCTTTAGCAGTTCGTGTATCTTACGTGCATGAAGAAATTCATCCACTCGCTGGTCGTGCTTTTTTATTGGAGTCTTTGTGGAACAGGGGTATGGGCTCAGCAAGAAGTTTGGATTCAAAAAGGCATCTGGGAAGTTGGTGCGGAAAACGTCCCGGTTATCCGATTGACCCCCGATACGATTTGGTCAGACCAAAACAAGGTCTTCAGTTTGACCGAAGAAACCGGTGATTTTCTGACCGTACACAACCTGGATTCGCTCGACCACACGTGGTTTATTGAATCATCGGGAGCGGACGACGTGGTCATTCCCGCCGGGGGGAGTGCAGAACTCGAACTCCCCGCGCTCGCGATGGGTTGCTACCGGCTGGGCTTGTCGGACCTTTCCGGATACCGCCTCGGGGGCAGTTCCATGTTGCAAGTTGGGCTACCCGACATTGCATTTGACAGCACCGCCTTGTATCACTGGAATTTATCAGATTGGAGCACAGCAGAGATGATGAGCATTGCTGCAGGTGAAATACCGGATGAGGAAGCGCCGTACGTGCCGACTCAATTCACAATCAATGAACGGACATACCCAGCCACCGTGGAAGACCCAAACGCCTTGGTGCAACTGAATTTGGGTGATTCCTGTCTCATCGCCATCGCCAATCACGGACTCATGGACCACGTGCTTCACTTTCACGGGTTTCACGTTTCCATTGTGTCAAGCACGCATCACCCTGAGCGTGTGGGGTGGTCAAAAGACACCGTTCCCGTGCGGAAAGGCGAAGGATTGACGGTTCAACTGGTGGCAAATCAACCCGGCACCTACCCCGTTCACGACCACAACCTCATCGCGGTCACCAACGCAGGTTTCTATCCCGGTGGGATGCTTACCCAAATCATTGTGGCCCCATGAAGCAATTTCTCGTCTCCATATGCTTGGCGGTAGCTTGTGTTGGGGTGCTTCCTGCGCAAACCCTGCCACCACAGCTGTTTTCGGGGATGGAAGGCTTCACGTTTTTACCCGACGGTACGGCCGTGCCGATTTGGGGCTACGGTTGGGTTTCAGATGGATTCATCACCTTGCCAGCACCTCTACTTACCTACGAAGAAGGCGATCAAGTCCAATTGAATTTCACGAATCCGAGCCCCGAAAGCCATACCATTCACCTACACGGTTTGGATGTGGACCAAGCAAATGACGGGGTGCCTGGAACGAGTTTTTTCGTCGCAACAGGTGGACAAACCACGTATTCTTTTTCAGCCAATTATCCTGGAACCTTTTTGTACCACTGCCACGTTACCACGACGTTGCATTTGACCATGGGCATGTACGGCATGGTCTTGGTGACGCGCCCTGACCAAACCCTGTTCGAAGGCGGTCCAGCGTATGCAGAAGATGTCCCTTTGCTTTTCAGCGACCTCGAAATTGCCACCAACCTCGACCCCGTCGGATCTTTCCCTTTTCATGACATTCGACCCGATGTATTCATGGTCAATGGTGTGTCCGGCAGCCAACTTGAAGCCGGTGAGCGCATTATTCATTATGAACCAGGGCAACCCGTTGCACTGCGGTTAGGGTCCATGGCGTATAGCCGAATGGAATTGATATTTCCAGCAGAGCTGAATGCCACGTGCTACATGAGCGACGGTCGACCGGTGCCGGTGCCTTTCGGTGTCGAGTCACTGACCATCTATCCGGGCGAGCGCTTCACCGTGCTCATCAATCCTGATGCCAACTGGGATGGGCACATCACCTGCGATTATTGGAGCATGGTGGATGAAACGTTGGAAGGATCAAACGCCCTTCACGTGCGTGACGCTGCATTGCACATTGCAGAGGCGGAAGGAACGGAAATCGTAGGTTGGCCAAATCCTGCTCGTTCGAGCATTACTTGGTCCCATGGGGATGCTTTGTCCGTTTGGGATGCCTTTGGACGTTTGGTCTGTGTAACCAACCTTCAAAATGGCGTGTTGAGCGTTGTCGGCTGGGAACCGGGAACCTACGTTGCACGTTTCGAAGACGGCCGCACCGCACGATTCGTCGTCAGCGAATGAGTGTGATGTGGCCTCTCCACTCACGCGAAGCTGGAAGTTGCGCACGTGAATCGATGCGCAAGACATAGGTGTAAACGTCATTCTGAGCAAAATGCTCGCTCGAAACATGAGCCTCACCTACCCAATATGCTGTTGGGTCGGTACTTTCCCAAACCACATTACCGTACCGATTATAGATTACAATGTGGTACCTATCGACCAATTCAGGCTCGGAAATTTCAGGCCTCCAGGCATCATTGACCCCATCTGAATAGCCATCTGTAGGTGGCGTGAAGGCCGTTGGAACAAACACCTGCAGATTCTCCTCCACTTCAATCACTGCCACCGCCTCATCTGAACAGCCAAAGGAATTCACCACCAAAAGGCTCACTTCATAAATCCCAGCATCCTGGAAGGTGTGGGTACCGTCCCATTCCGAAGAAACCGATCCGTCGCCGAAATCCCAGATGGATTGACCTGGATCTGAAAGATTTTCAAATGTCCAAGAACTGTTCAATGGATGCGGATCATCCCACGTACCGGCGTAGGGAGCGGGTTCGAATGCTACCTGTGGCTTTGGGAATACCGTGATGCTATCGGACAACATCGCCTGATTCATACAGCCACGTTCAGAAACACTTTCCAGAATGAACTGATAATTGCCCGATTCTTCAAGCGTAAACGCGGTTGCTGCTGCGCCCGAATACACCGTGTCATTTCCACTGACCACATCGAGCGTCATCTCAATCCCATTCGAAATTGGGGTTAATTCAACTTCGAGTGGCGCGCACCCCATCATGGGGGCCGCAGTCAACTGCGCGGAAGGGAGCGACAATACCTCAATGGAATCCCATGCCATCGCCTCACAGCCGTAGTCATTGGAAACAATTTGCATGATGTGGTTCCATCCCAATTCCGTCAAGTTCAGTACCGCCGTGTCTCCTAACGCGACCAGAGCGTCATTGACCAGCCATTGTGTTTCAGCCTCACCTTGGCCATTTACCTGCAACTCGGCTGGAATCCCGCAAACTTCATGCACTGGCAACTCCCAGGCATTCGATGGCCCTGGGAACACTTCGATCGAAGAACTTGCTATTCCTTCACACCCCCATTCATCGGTGATGTTCACAACAACCAAGACCCACTCTGCATTGGACGACGCCTCAAACACATGGGTAGGTTGCGATTCGTTTGAAAGGCCGGAATCCCCAAATTGCCAAGCCCAATCGGTCAGCAATTGATCCGATGCTGTCGCGAAGGTCGCACTGAGAGGGCTGCAACCTGAAGTCACATCAGAAGTGACTTCTGCCTCAGGTGAGCCATGTACCTGCACGGTCCAATTACCGAACGAACTGCAACCTGTCTCTGTGTTGGAAGCCGTGACCGTGAAGTTTTGAGTGCCCTCAGTTGCGGCGATGAAATCCAGCGTGTCTGCGCTCACTGCATTGTTCGCTCCCCAATTCCAGACGACTTCATCAGCAAACGCGGTTTGAACGCCCAGAACCGATTCAATTCCGAGACAAAGGTCAGAGGGCGTTGCGCTGAAGTCCAATATCGGTGCTGGAAGCACACCGATGCTATCCGCATCCGAACTGGATCCGCATGCGTGGCTCCATTCCACTTCGATCACGTGGTAGGTGGTGTCATCGACTGCATCCAGCGTTGCCGTAAGAGCCGCTTCAGAGGAGACCTCTTCCCCATTCAGATACCATGTCCATTGGACATCTGAATCGGCGACATTGGCCCCCAAGGCCACATCAAACGGAGCACAACCTAGGGTCTCAATGTCATTCAAAACGACTTGCGGCACTGATTCAACTTCCACGAGCTGCGCTGTAGCATCCACGCATCCGTTAAGATCCACAGTCTCCAATTCAAATTCCAGGGTACCCGGTGCATCCTGCGTCCACTCCAATGCCAAACCGTTGCCGACAGGGAGGTTATTTGCTTGCCAATTGGCCTCCAAGAATTGATCCGAGTTGTCCGCTGAAAGCGTAAAGGGTGCATCAACACACTGCAATGCATCAACAATAATTGCCGCAGGTTCGGGACTTACAACGTCGAATTCCGCCTGCACTGATGCGCTGCATGACGTTTCCAAATCTTCATATGCGTACTGCAATTGAACGATTCCTATCCCCGTGATGGCAGGATCGAACAGCCCCGCGCTGGCGTCGACAACACCAGCTCCAGACCACACCCCTCCTACCGGGAATGCCGAAGGCAAGGCAACGACATCATCATTCGAGCAAACAGCACTGATGACGGGCAAAGAAATTTCAGGCAGTGCCCAAACGGTCAATTCCAAGGTGTCGGCCGTTGCACATGTTCCTTCGCCTGTTTGGACAGCGAAGGCGTAAACCCCGGGATTCAAGGCATCTGCATCCAATACGCCGTTCGAAGGATCCAATAGGGAAGCTTCCGCTTCAGAGGTCAATCCCGACCATGAAACCAACGCACTTTCGGGAAAAGCGGTAAGTGATTGAACACCCGATTCAGCACATATCGACTCTGCCCCTGACGTTTGTATGTAAGTCGGTGCAGCGATTTGGACTAGGGTGGTATCTACAGCTGAACAACCAACCTCCGGTTCAAAAAGCACCACCACTTCATAATTTCCGACAGCCAATGCCCCGAGATCCAATTCGCCGTTGGAATTCACTGCGGAAGCAGCCCCTCCCAAACCATTGAAAAATTGAGTGGTCGCCGTTTCTGAATTTGTGAAATCTCCCAACTCAACCATGACCGATTGATTGCAAAACGCTATGGTCGGTTCGATGCTGGCAGCTACCGGTTCCAACACATCGGCATTCCATTCCAAAGCAGAGGAACAACCCCAGGCATCCTCTGCGATTACTGATAAGCCATGTGTACCAGATTCACTCCAGACCAATGATGCACTTAATGAATCGGAGCCTTGCAGTAGACCATCAACAAACCATGAAAAAGAAAATGGCGCCTCACCTTCTGCAATGCTCACTTCAAAAGTCACCACCGAATCTGGACAAGCCGTAGGAGAATCCATGGGTGTCAATACTGGCGACGCATGCAATTCAATTTCAAGGGAATCGGTAACCGAACACACGAGGCCCTCATGGGTGAAAAGCACTTGAAATAATCCAGGCTCCAACGAGGTCAAATCCATCGTATCCTGGCTTTCTTCAACACCGGGTCCGGACCAATATCCCGGTAAATCCGTTGGAGTAGGCAATGCGACAGATCCATCATCCGCACAAACATGCAACTTGGGTCCTAGGTCCAAGGCGGGTGGCAACACAACATCAACGGCAATCGAATCCACGTTGGTGCAGCCTAGGCTGTCCGTATAGGTATAGCCGATTACCGCTTGATTTTCAGAGATTTCTGATACATCAAATCCGGTCAACCCCACTCCTGCACCGCTCCAACTGCCACCTTCAGGCGACGCGGCGGGAAATTCCGCCGAATCGTCCGTGGCACAAACTGCCCAATCATTTTGAAGGGTGATCTCAGGCAATGCATACACTGCCCAATTCAGTTCAATGCCTGTAGCACATCCCCAATCGTCTTCTACCGTTGCAGTGATCTGGGCTAAATCTTCTTCGCCCCAAGGTCCCGCGGCGAATTGCCAGCTTGAATCCGTTTCTGCGACATCGGCAGCAACTCCAATCAGGAAATTCCCAGCGGTACCTGCACTAGCTAACAACTCTACGTCTACTGTTGAACCTGCGCAAACGCCTATTGCCGTAACCGCTTGAACTTCTGGCAAAGCGCGCACGTCTGCATAGGACGTGTCTGACACCGCACACGATCCAGATCCATTGCTGTAAATCATGGGCAGTTGACCAGCACCAACTTCTAGCGGAACGAGCATCGGGACTCCCGATTCCACGGTCACGGTGCCTGACCAGACTCCTCCTTCAGGGGTAAATCCTGCCAGTGCAATGGGTTCGGCATCCACACAGGTGGTGAATTCCATTGCACTCGTCACTTCCGGGGTTTCAATGACTTGGATGGAAGTGGTATCGGAATTAAAGCAGCCGAGAGCGTTGGCCGCAGTATAAACCAATTCGAAGGTGCCTGCACCGGTTTGACCAGGGTTGAAGACACCCGCTGGGTCTTCAATTCCAAAACCGCTCCACGTCCCATTCAACGGGGTTGCTTCGGGCAATTGAACTTCAAAATCTTGATCGCATTCTTGCGCCAATGCTGGAATCGATATTTCTGGCAGAGACATGGGATTGATGAAGGTCATGGCGTCATCGGAGCATCCCAAATCATCCGTCACTGTCACTCCCACGATGGCAAATGTCTCATTCAAATTGGCTACCCAAAAGGCCTCTCCATTTTCATTCAGCGTAACCAAATCCGTCCATTCATACGAATAAGAAGAACCAGATTCCAACGTACCTCCTCCAGCATAGAGATTCATCCACACGGTATCTCCGTCACAAGCCACACTTCCCTCCGTGGACAGGAAGGCTGTGGGCTCTTCTAGAACCTCCCACAATGCGGTGTCTGTCGTTGCACAGGAGCCGGTATTCAGTTGGTACACCAATGTCGAAATCCCCACATCCAAATCAGACAAATCCAACAACCCGGTCGCACCATCCAAGATGCCTGGTCCTATCCAATAGCTCACATCCGCTCCAGGTTCCATGGGCAATTGAACCAAGTCGTTGCTTTCACACAAAACACTATCTGGACCGGCGTTGGCCCAAATTGGCTCAACCACTTCGAGCGCTGTTGTATCCGTGGAAACGCATCCAAACGAATCCGTATAGGTGTAAGCCAATAGGTGTTCCCCCAATCCAAAGAGCACCGGATCCATGCCGTTATCGATGACAGGTCCTGTGCTACTTGTCCATATTCCTCCAGCGGGGATGCCTTCTGGCAAGGACTCGACAAATGATTGGTTGCAAAATGTGAGGCTATCGACCACAGATACACTAGGCAAAGGATGAATCGAAAGTTCATGCAGCGCCGTATCTGCACAACCATAATCAGGTAGCCAAACGGGATAGGGATCGAAAATTACAGCCGCTTCCACTGTATGATCTCCAAGGCTCAAGCTGTCCGACGAAATAGAAAATGCAGCAGATGCATTCACCGAAGACGTTGGCGCCCAAGAAGTATCGACCGGAATCCCGTCCAAGATCCATTCGACAGAAGTATCCCAACCGAAGGCTACAATGTTGGCATCAATTGACACTTCGTCTCCTTCACAAACGGATTCGTCAAGGGTCAACGATACGGTGGGAACGAAGAAGCCATAAATCGAAAATCCGGCGCTTGAAGTGCACTGAACGTTTCCATGGTCAACGGTGGTATACACCGACCCGGCTACTTGTGAGCCCACTGCATAACGAGCTGTTGAATCCCCAAGCTGTCCTCCATTTAAGAGCTCGGCATTCGAACTCCAGACAAATTCTCCTTCGCCCGTTGCGGTGAAATCCACATACGAACCCATGCAGTACCAGTCATGAGAAGAATGGACCTCAATGGCAGGTGAAGGATGAACGGTAATCGAGGAAACATCTGAACCTGAGCCGCATATATTGCTTGCCCAAGCTTGAATCGCCATCACCCCAGCACTATCAAATTGATGAACAAATGGGGCAGGCGTAGCCAACAAGGTTGTATCCCCTTCAAAAATCCACTGAAACGCTGTCAAGGCCGAATTTCCTGGATTCACCAACACCTGAACCGATGCTTCATCAGCGGAACACAACTCCGGGGTGTCCATGATCGAAACGGCGGGTGCACTCGCGAAGGTGAACCAGGCGGGTACCGAAGAGAATGAACAACCGTTTCCGGCCAACTCAGTTACTTCAACTTGAATTTGGTATCCCGTAGCTTCTAAGAATAAAATCGACGGCACCGAATCTGAAGGTCCGCTCCCGTCGACCCATTCGAAGGCACCGCCAGAAACGCTCCAGGTATAATCAAAATTATCCGAGTTCGAGATGGCTGCAGTCAGTTCCAACGCAGCTTGGTGAGGAACACACGCACTTGGTTGAGAAAGCTCAACCGAAAAGTCCGTTGATAAAGGGTGACATTCACAAGGCCAATCCACTGATTCCTCAACGACATCTAAATTCAGCGCAATTTCACAATTGCAAGAATCCGCAATCGTATCAGCTGGGAATGACGCAGAAAGCGATTCCGAGGATTGGACAACATCAGCGCTCAACTGAAATGCTCCTCCTATTTGAACGGACACACCATCTAGCATCCATTCGATGCCTTCCCAGGTGCTGCCTGCATCAGGCGAATTAACCTCGAATTCGATGACGCAAAATTCATCCGCATTCCAATTCATTTCGAAATTCAGCGAGTCACACGTTTCCACACACCCTTGCCCCGTAGAACTCAACGAGAATCCTAAGCAAGAGAGTACCATGATGACGGTCATCATATGTCGATGCAAAGCTGGCATGCGCATGGGATACGAGAAAAAGGATGATTTCGTTACACACTTCTTGCGCCAATCTCCACTATTCACAATTGTTGAAAATCGATGTGAATGAGCTGTTAATTTTCAATGAGTTACAACTTTGGAATTTGAGCAAACACGCCCTTATTTGGCCTTGTCAACGAACGGAAACGTTCACGGCCCATCGACCGAGACCGCATGTTCCAACAGGAGGAGGAAGTCGATGATCGCCGGACACGCAGGCACAAAGGTGCTTGTTGAGAAAGCGTACGGCCCGATAAGGAACCTGAGAATGGTTCTGATTCCCGAATGGGACCTGAACATCCAGAGAGCAATCGAAAGATGGGAAGGATTGGACGTAAGTCATCAGGCGGAGACAGCAATGAATCCACCAACGCCAACTGTGATCTTCACTGAGGCGGATGACGGCAAAAGGCTCACCCCTGACGCCTCTTTCTCTGTCAACCGGGAAACTGGCTGGCAACTGTTCGAGCCACGCTGATGAGTGAGGTTGCGCGAAAGCTGCAAACTTCCGGACTTGTCCGGTCACTGAGAAGTGGAAATCAAAGGCCGGCGAGAGCAGACCGTAGGTTAGAGGAGTTCGCTCCGAAAACCAGCCGCGTTTACGCGGAGAGTCACTGTCAATAGATGGTGACTGCGGAGAAGCCGCATCGAAAACAATTCTCACGAAGGGTTTTTGATGCGGTTTTTTCTTTTTGGCAGGGCACTTATGCTGAACTTCATACCTCCTATTCCGCGTCTGATGCACGGGATTAAAAGGATGCGAAATTGAGATTTGACGATCTCGAATTCAAAAACTAATTTTCACCCACGGCAATTTCCCGAATCTTTACTGGTATTTTTTTTCGATGAACAGAAAATGGAACTTTCTGTTGCTGTCCCTATTGGTGGCGGCGACCTGTGTATTTGGTGTACCCTATGAATCTGCATCTGAATTGGCATCCGCGATTGACTCGGGTGACACGGCCTGGATGGTTGTTGCAAGTGCATTTGTGTTATTGATGACACCGGGATTGGCGTTTTTCTATGGCGGAATGGTCAACAAAAAAAACGTGATCTCGACGATGTTGCAGAGTTTTGTCGCTTTAGGTGTTATCAGCGTAGTCTGGGTAACCGTCGGCTTTAGCTTGTGTTTCGGTGACTCATTGGGTGGAATTATCGGTGATCCCCGATCGCATTTTGCCTTTCGCGGCGTCGGGCTCGCTCCAAACCCTGATTTTGCGGCGACCATACCATTTTTACTCTTCGCTTTGTTTCAGTTGAAATTTGCCATCATCACCCCAGCGCTGATTACGGGGAGTTTTGCAGGAAGGATTCGATTCAGGTCTTACATCCTTTTTATGGTGTTATTCAGCTTGATCGTGTACCCGCCATTGGCACACATGACGTGGCATCCTGAAGGATTGCTCCGAAATTGGGGAGTCCTTGATTTCGCCGGTGGAACGGTGGTGCACATGTCTGCTGGATTTGCTGCGCTGGCCGGTGCCTTGTTTTTGGGGAAACGTGCTCATGCCGACGATGAACCAGCAAACATACCCTTCGTCATTCTTGGGACGGGGTTGCTCTGGTTTGGATGGTTCGGATTCAATGCTGGGTCAGCTTTGGGCGCCAATGCTGATGCTGTCAAAGCGTTCGCTAACACCAACCTCGCTTCCGCTGCAGCCATGATCACATGGGTGTTCTACGAGCGATTCCAAAACCGCAAGATGTCCGCACTCGGTGCCTGCATCGGGGCTATTGTAGGGTTGGTGGCGATCACACCGGCTGCAGGGTTTGTGTCCATTGGTCACAGCATACTCATTGGATTTGTCGCAGCACTCACCAGCAATTGGGCCATCCGTCTGCAATCCAAATTTTCAGTGGACGACACGCTGGACGTTTTTCCAAGTCATGGAATTGGAGGGGTTGTAGGCATGCTTTTGACCGGTGTTCTGGCTGAAGATGTCGGCCTGATTTTTGGTGAAACCACTTTGTTTTTCCGACACCTCATCGCGCTACTTGCAGTGGCGGTTATGACCTTTGGATTGAGCTATGTCCTATACATGGTGGTTGATCGGGTCATTCCAATGCGCGTTCGCAGTGATCAAGAGCAACGAGGCCTGGATCATTCGCAGCATGGGGAAAGGATAAATTGATCGGCTACATCGATGACAATGTGATCGAGATTGTCTAAAACATCCTATCTTTCCTCCAAACCATTTGGAATGAAGACTGCCTCTTTCTACACCATTCTAATCGCAGTTTGTTGGCTTTTTAGCCCGTCTGCATT
>Ga0181571_10002086_pt1 | contig 14718 bp, 8 predicted proteins | sample 101ome_17_FD_132440 | JGI IMG/M metagenome (GOLD analysis project Ga0181571, IMG submission 132440) | Coastal salt marsh microbial communities from the Groves Creek Marsh, Skidaway Island, Georgia - 101407AT metaG (megahit assembly) | ecosystem: Environmental > Aquatic > Marine > Intertidal zone... | reverse complement strand
TGGACCTGGCGGGCGACCTCCTGGTCGGAGAGGGGGGGGAGGAAGGAGAAAGTCTCGAAGAACCTGAGGAGAAGGAGGGAGGTCGGAGGTCAGAATGATGCTTGGCTTTTTTTTCTTATCCGGTGCGTGTGTCGGTAGGGTCTGGATAAAAACGGGAATCGCCCGCGAGGCGGGTCCCGCCCGGGGCCCGCGCGCGCGTATGCGCGCGCAAAGCCTCGCAAAGATCCATCGTGGGAGATCATGCGCGAATAATATCGCGCGCGATCACCAAACGAAGGCGCGGAACGCCCCGCGCGGCGCGTCTCCGGCGTCGCACGTTATCCGAAAATCAGCTCTGCCAGGTCAGACCACACCCTAGCCGACGGCCCGCGGGGTCGCAATCGGAGCCTCTTCGTAGAAGAGAACTCGCGCGCGACATCGCGGATGCCGACGATCTGGAGTAGATCTTCGCCAAACGAGGTGAAGGAACGAATCGTGCGGAGCGCCGAGGGCGCGATCGCGCGGATCGATGCGCGCGCCGCGGGTTTGCGGCGCGGCCGGGAAGAAGAAATCCCCGAAAATCGGGGAAACGGGTGGGAATCCCGGAAAACCGGGGAGGAACTCACTTGTTGCCGTGGGGCTGCCACACCATCATGGAGTTGGTGTTGGCGGCCTTGCCGGTGGAGACCACGGGGGCCTTGTTGAGGACGGGGGCAACAGCGGAGATAGCGGCCATTTTGATAGTTGGTGTAGAGTGCGTTAAAGAGTGACGAAATGAACTGCGGCGATCGCTTCTTTATCCCGAGCTCGAAAAAACACGGCCAAAACCTGAGGCTCTCGGTGACTGCAGCCAATACGGTTTGCGAAACCGAAAGTATCTCGCTTTCTGAGGGCCAGATTTCGCCTTAGCCAAAAACCGTTCTGCACTGTCCAGTTGTCCGCTTTCCACGGGTCAATCGTAGGGGTGGGAAATCAGGGGCCTCTTGTTTCGTCAGCCGGGTTGATCCTTCGGTTCCCAGACCGTCATTTTCGTGCTTTTCCTGAATGACGCGAAGCTGACGTCGGATTGGTCAGCACGCGAAAATTCCTTCCCCTCGACCAATCCGGAATGGCTTATCCTCTCCTTCAAACGCAATTCGAGCTACGCCATTGGTTCGCGTCAATCAGAACAGGGGTTGGGAGAGTAGATTTTCACATCCCCCGCCCCGATGAAAATAATTCGCGATTAGTCTCAAGTCGACTCGGCTCAAAGCGAAAATCGATCAATCTCTGCCGGGTCGAAAGTACGTCTCCACGTCGGATTGAAAGCGCGGACGAAGTTTGAGCTCGGGATTTTTCCTCACAGGGACTAAAAAAGGCGTTCGAACCTCGCGTCATTCCTCAAGCGTCGCGATTGTTCTTTTTGTGCTTGTGATCTGCTATTTGATTGGTCGAGAGATATGCGGCGCGTGATAACCCTTTCTTTTCCGGTTCAAGCGAAAACGCGATCGACCAATCGCACGCGAGCGTCCCGTCATTCAAATTCCGCAGCCATCCTGGGACGCTCGTTTGTTCATCGAGCCTTGAAAGTGGCAGTCAGCCACACGATCATTGGCCCTCGCGAGACGGTCGCTAATTACGGCGAAGGCGCGAAGAACAGCGATAGGGCGGCGGCGGGTTTCGGCCTCAATCAGCCAATCAAAAGCCGCCAAAGCCACTGCAGGCGTGAAAGTTCCGTAGATCGCTTGTTATTTTTCACGCGACGCACGCGACTGCCAGGGGCGATCGGCCATGCGTCCGAGTCAGAGGGGATCTCCGAGTCGTGAGCGCGGTTTGGTCTCTTTGACCAGTTTGGGACCCAAGAATTGGATGGACAACCAAAAATCTCACTCCGTTTTGTCATGGTTGCGCCCCTGCCGAACTCCAACGAGAGCCAGCTGCCTGCACCTGCGGGGCGACTGGAACGTCTCGGGGAAAAGAACAAAAGCCGGTCATGCGCCCCGGAGGCCGGCATAACCGCACGAACAAGTCAAAATGGCTGCTATCTCCGCTGTCGCCCCCGTTCTCAACAAGGCCCCCGTGGTCTCCACCGGCAAGGCCGCCAACACCAACTCCATGATGGTGTGGCAGCCCCACGGCAACAAGTGAGTACCGCCCGAAGATCCGAGCGATCTCCGGCATCCGCCCGGTCTTTTCCCGTTGTGGCTCTGAGGCGCCGGAGACGGCGCTCCGCGACGACGACGGGGGCTCTGGGCGAAGCGCCGGGCGCGGATCGACTCCAAGTATATCCGCTCCGGTATTCTCCGCCCGGCGCCCTCCTCCGAGACGCCCTCACGCGAGCGCGGCGGGCGCGCGCGTCGATCATGCGCTTCCGCTTGGTTCTATCCACTACGCCACGGCAGCAGGCGATCCGAGGCGCCGCCCTCGGATCTGCTCGGTCGTTCACCGACTCGCGACTCGAGATTCGGTCGTGGCCGATACTTTTGCGCGCGTCCGTAGTCGCGCGAGGCGACGATCGACGTCGGGCGCATCGCATGGGGCGGCCTCCGACCCGCGTCGGAGAGCTTTTCTCGCTGAACCCCTATCCGTGGGGTTTGGGCGGTACATAAAAAGTCCGCGAGTTTTTTTTTCTCGTTCCCGCAACCTTCGTGCGCTCCGGCGAACCGTCTCTGACCTCCGACCTCCCTCCTTCTCCTCAGGTTCTTCGAGACTTTCTCCTTCCTCCCCCCCCTCTCCGACCAGGAGGTCGCCCGCCAGGTCCAGTACCTCCTCAACAACGGCTGGACCCCCTGCATTGAGTTCGAGTCTGCCGCCAAGGCCTACGCCGACACCCACGGCTGGTCCGGCCTCGACTCCTCCGTCACCGCGGGCTACTACGACAACCGCTACTGGGTCATGTGGAAGCTCCCCATGTACGGCTGCACCAACCCCGATGAGGTCCTCCAGGAGATCCGCGCGTGCACCCAGGCCTTCCCCGAGTGCTTCATCCGCGTCGCCGGTTTCGACAACATCAAGCAGGTGCAGTGCTCCTCCTTCCTTGCCCACCGCCCCACCGGTGACCGCACCTTCGCGCCCGTCACCGGCCGCCAGGTCGGTGGTGCCCGCCAGCAGTCCTCCGGCGGCTGGTAAATATCCGCTTACTTTAGCATTTTAAAGTTTGCTTAGGATATTGATCGGTTAGGGTTGGATGGGATTGGGCCAGACGCACGCATTCGTGCGCCAATATCATTTATACACATTAACAACATGCTAGATTGTTCGTATTGTTGTAATTGAACAGGACGAAACGTCTTTCAAAACCATCGTCTCCTATAATAGTTTACACATCTCCGTTCTCCAACGCGACGTAGTCTTCCTCATCCGGCCTACGTTTCGATCGGAGATGAAGAGCGACAAGTCCGCACCCCACGAGCGCGAGCCACCCCGCGTGAACCAAGAATCTGTCTTGAATTCCTAAACCCCCGCGATCTGCCCAACTGCACAGCCTGATCAGCACCGCCTCCATGAGGTATCCCGCCGCAGATATCATAACGAACAGCGTCGTGACTCTACCGCCGAACGCGTCGAGTCTCGGGCGATCCAACCTCGAGTTGATCCGCGCTTCTTCTTCCCTCGAGCTCCCTAATCGCGCAAAAGTTCCTGCCGATTCCTCCTCGTTTTCAGCCCCGACCTCCTCTTCCTCCTCCTCCTCCTCTTCCTCTTCCTCCTCCTCTTCCTCTTCCTCCTCCGCGGCCGCGCGCGCGTGCCTCCCTATGTTCGCGGCGCACACGCACGAAGTCGCCTCGAACACGCAGTCGAACGCCAGCAGCGCGAGCATCGCGGCGACGTCCCTCCACCCGGCGCTCCACGAAGCGGCGGCCAACGCGCCCGACGCGACGAAGGGCGTGCTCGTCAGCGCCACGACGCTGAAGCCCTTTTGGAGCCGCCTTTCATCGCCGTCGCCGTCGTCCCGGTCGTCTCGGTACGCCAGGTCCCCGGCGACCATCGCGGCCAACCCCGCGCACGCGTACTGCGTCGCGGAGAACCACCCGTTGGCGCCCGGCGCCCTCTTCACCAGCGTCTGCCAGTTGGTCGCGACGAACGAGTGCGCGGGGGCGCATCCGACGCTCCACGCGCTCCACGCCTTTATTCCGGCGCGTCTTCTTCCGGACGTCAGCAGTTTCCACGCCCCGCCCAATATCGGCGTGGGGTACGGGTTCGGGACGGGTGGACCGCGCCGGGATGACCGGGACGACGCCCCCCCAATGTGGAAAGGACGAGGCGCTCCGGGATGAAGCCCCGGGGCCGGAACGAGCGCCGTCGCGACGACGACCGCACACAACTGCGCGATCGCCGACGCGACGAACAGGGCGGCCAGCGGCGCGTTCATCCACGACCGCATCGCCTGGCCGCACAGCGCCGACAGCGCGCACGAGGCCATCGTCGCCGCCTTGGTCGCGTGCGCCGACGCGGGGTGCACCTCTGGGTCCACCGTGGAAAAGACGAGCCCGAGCAGCGCGTGATGCGACGCGAACGAGAGCGCGACGGTGGCCTGCGACGCCGCGAGCGCGAAAAAGGAGCGACGGTATAACGCTGTTATCACGACCGTGGTCAGCGCGCACGCCGCGCCGAGGACCACGGACGCTTTGGGGCCGAACGCGCCGGACGCCAGCGCGATGGCGATAAGCGACGGAACCCGCGAGTACGTGAACACCGGGAAGAGTCGCGCGTACACGTCCCTCGTGGACATGCCCGGGACATGCCCGCCGTCGTCCGTCGTCGTCAGCCACTCCACCAGGAACGGTTCCGACGGCTTGAAGTTGTGGAGGAGGACGAACGCGACGAGCAGCCGGAGCTGGCGCCCGGACGAGGGATGCGTCAGCGCGGCGACGGAGGCTCGCCAGCCTCCTCCCATCGGACCTCGCCTCTCCCCGTCGTCGTCGTCGTCACGAGAGCGTCCGGAGCCCCAGGCGTCGTGTTCCTCGTGTGGCGGCGCCGCGGGTCGCATGCCTCCTCTCCACCCGCCCGACCCGCGCCCAGAGCTGTGACGAGAGGGGGGGCGGGAGCGCTAACAACAAACCAATTCTACGAGTTTTTCCCGGACGTGACGAAGGACGACGCGAGACGGACACAACGACTCGCGCGCGCCCCACGCGGACGTGGCCGGCGGCGTCCGCACCGCACGTGAGGTGGGCGTCGCGCGAACGCGAGCGGTGTCGCTCGGTCGCGGCGGCGGTGGGCCATGAGCGATGAGCCGGACGGTGACGTCGGAGTCACGCAGCTCGCGGCCATCACCGGCCTGTCTCGAGAGTCGTGCGCGGCGATGTTATCGCGCGCGAACGGCGACGTGACGACGGCGGTGAACAGGCACTTCGCCGCCCACGACACTCGCGACGGTGGAGCGCTCGCGTCGACATCCGCCCCCGCGTCTCAGCCTCGGTCGTCCGTCGTCGGGGAGAAGCGCAGACGATCGTCGATCGCCGCCCGAGGGTCGCCCGCGAAGGCGCGGCTCGGGAGCGGGGCAGGCGATCAGCAGCAGCGCAGCGTGCTCTCCTTCTTCCAAAAAGGTCAGGTCGATCGTGCAGAGGCGCCGGAGGACCACGCCCCTGCCCCCATCGCCGCCCGCGCGCCCCAAAAGTCGGACGACCACGCCGAAGAGGTTTCGGATGTTGAACCGGCTCGCGAGACGATCGTCGCGACGCTCGCGCTGCACGGCTCGGGCCCCGACGCGTCGAGGCGTCCCACCGGCGAAGGAGGCGCCGGATCATCGCGGGACGACTCGCCGTGGCCGACGTCCGACACCGAGACGCCGTACCTCCTCCTCTCCCGGTGTTTCGACGAGCTGTCATCCTCCGCCAAGCGCATTCGCAAGGGAGACGCGCTCCGGGGCATGTTCGTGGAGATCATGAACCGCGCGCCGCGGGACGTGTCAGCGGCGGTGTACCTCACGTTCGGCAGGTGCGCGGAGAGGCACGAGGTGGGCAGCGAGCTCGTGGTGGGCGGCGCGACGGTGGGCGCGTCGATCGCGGAGGCGGCGGGGACGTCCAAACAGACGGTGGCGCGCATGAACGACGAGCTCGGGGACCTGGGCGACGTCGCCGTCGCGTTGAAGCGACGGCAGGTGACGTTGGCGAAGCCCAAGCCGCTCACCGTGCGGAGAGTGCTGGAGACGCTCAGGGCGATCGCGAGCGAGAAGGGCGCCGGGAGCGCCAGTCGGAAGAAGGACCGCGTGCTCGGGCTCATGCGAGCCGCGAGGGAGGGCGAGATCAGGTGGCTCACCAGGACCCTGATACGCAACATGAGGATCGGAGCGAACAAGATCAGCGTGCTCCACGCTCTCGCGTCCGCGTCCGAGGAGCATCACTCGAGAAGGGACGGGAACGCTCCCGGTGAGTCGCCTAACATCGCGGTGGTGGGGAGGGAGGGCGAAGCCGTGCTCGGGGTGACGCCCGCGATGGCGGCGGTGCAGCGCGCGTACAGCCTGTGTCCGTCCGTGGACGTGCTCGTGCCTGCTCTGGTCAGCGGCGGTGTACCCGCCGCCGTGCGTTTGTGTACCATGCGGCCGTTCACGCCCGTCAAGCCCATGCTGGCGTCGATCACGGCTGGCGCGGCTGACGCGGTTGCGAGAATCTGCAAGCGCGAGGAGGACGAGGAGTCCGGGAAGACGTTCCTCGTCGAGTACAAGTACGACGGGGTCCGGGCTCAGATCCACGTGGCGCCCTCAGACGACGGCAGCGACGATTGGGCGGTGAAGATATTCTCGAGGAACTGCGAGGACAGAACCGCCGCCTTCCCCGACGTCGCGGGCATCGTCCTCGAGGGAGCCAAGGGCGGATCGGGGCTGGTGGTCGACCCTCATACCGGGCGGGGGGGCGGGGGGTTGATCCTGGACGCGGAGGTGGTGGGTATCGATCGCTCCACCGGTCGCCTGAGGGCCTTCCAGGACCTGGCATCGCGCCCCAGGGGCGGCGTGAACGAAGCCGAGCTCGCGGCGCAGAAAGCCACCGACGTCGTCGTGTTCGCGTTTGATCTCGTGTGGGTCGGTGACAAATCGGTGACAAATTCTCCCATGGGCGACGCCCCTCAGTTGCACGACATGTCTCTGAGGGACAGGAGACGCGCGATGGCGAACGCGCTCCCTGGTTTGAGTCGCATGCCCGGGAGGTTGGAGCCGGCGAGGAGCGTGGAGGTTGACGCGCCGAGGTTGGAGCAATACGCGGGGTTGGAGGGCGCCGGGGAGCAAAACGCGGACGAGGACGACCGTTTACTGCCCGCCATCGAGACCGTGCGCTCGTTCATGCTCGAGTCCCTCGACGCCGCGTGCGAGGGCGTGATGCTCAAGCGGCTGGACGGCGACAAGAGCCGGTACTCGCCGAGCAAGCGCTCGGACTGCTGGTTGAAACTCAAGAAGGATTACTGCGAGAACCTGAGGGATTCGCTCGACCTCGTGCCCATAGGGGCGTGGTTCGGCCAGGGTCGCAAGGCTGGGTGGTACTCCCCGTTTTTGCTCGCGGTGTACGACCCCGAGACGGAGACGTACCAGAGCATGTGCCGGTGCATGAGCGGGTTCACGGACGAGTTTTACAGGACCCGACGAGAAAACTTTGGCAAGCCGCCGTCTCTCGTCGAGTCCGGCGTTAAACCCCCCGTGTACGACACTCTCGAGCAACCCGACGTTTGGTTCAACCCGACGGAGGTGTGGGAGATTCGCGGCGCGGATCTGACGCTATCGCCGAAGCACCGCGCCGCCGCGGGCGCGAGGCACGAGGAGAGGGGGATCAGCCTCAGATTTCCGCGGTTCATCCGCGTCAGGGACGACAAGAACGTGGAGGACGCGAGCGGACCGGAAGAGGTGGCGTCGCTGTTTGACGCGCAACAGTCGAGGTACGATGGACAGGGCGAATCCGCCACGCGTCGACTGGCGGAGCAGGCGGCGCTCGACGCCGAGGCTGACAAGGATGAAGGGGATAGCGACGAAGATGACAACGGAGGCGACCGAGAAGCGGTGTTCGACGGCGACGAGGAGGAGAGGTAAACTAGTAGCTAGCCTGATTATGAAAACGACGCTGGACGCGTCTTTAACTCGTTTTTTGTTTCTCCGTCACCTCGCCGGACCCGCCCACTATCGCGACGGAGATCCCGTCTCCCAGGGCGCACCCGCCGCCACCCGCCTCCCTGCTCACCCAACGCTTGGGTACGTCGTACACCCTCAGCGCGTGCGTCTTACCGTCGTGCTCAAACTCCCAAGACATCTCCTTGAACTCGGTCTCGTAGTTACCCATCACCGAGAACATCGCGGGTGGGTCCTCGTCCACGTCGTCCGGGTTCTCAATCTCCGGCAAGTACGGCTCCGTGGACAGGTCCTTCACCACGTCCTCCGGGCACGGCGCGGCGGTGGAAGGGACGTGGTTGAGCCACACGTTGACCAAAAAAGTCACCCTCGGACCCTTACCCTCGCCATCACCGGCCTCGACCGCCTTCCCTTCGTTCCCTTTGTTCCCTTTGTTCCCTTCGTTCCCTTTGTTCCCTTTATCCCCTTTATCCTCGCGTATTTCCTCGCAGTCTTCGTCGTGACACTCCGCGAGCTCGCCGGGCGCGCCGTGGAGCCACCGACCGTCAAACGACGCGTGCTTCCCTCTCTTCGGCCACGACAGGTACACGCCCGTCCCCGCCATGTCCGCCATGTCCGCCATGTCGCCCGGGTCGAGCCCGCACCTCGGTCCGAACGGCCCGGTCACCGGCTGGCTGTAGTACACCGGCGTCGTCGCGCGGACGAACAAAGTGGGCGCGCCCTCGTCCGCAAAGTAGGTGACGGTTCCCACGTGCGGGTGCACGTTGAGGTCGTTGTGCTCCAGGGCGTAGTCCTTGTCCCAGTGCAGTCCTATGGCGTCGTGCGTCGGATCGATCACCTGCGTCCACCACTCCGCGCCCGATCGCGCCGGGTCGAACGGGGGCGGAGCGTCGTCCGGGTCGCCGTCGCACTCATCCTCCCAGCGCCTCGCCGCATCCGTGACGTGCAGGTGGAATATCTGCTGCGCGAGGTGCTCCAGCGCGCACCTCGGCTCGTCCTGGGCGGATATCCAGAACGTCTCCCCAGAGCTGTACTGCTGCTTGGCGCCGCCGCCGGCGTTCTTCTTGACGCTCCTGGCGGTGAAGACCCTCCGGCAGTCGGCGAGGATGCGCGCGTGCAGCTCCGCATCCTGGTCCAGCCCCTGGACGAGGTCGGGGAACGTCCGGAACGTGTCGAGCTCGAGGTAGTCGACCGCGGGAGCGTGCACTCTACCGTCCTCTCGCATCACCAGGTCCAGCTCTTCCTCCTCTTCGGAGTCGCCGTCGGTGTCCCCTTCCTCGTCGTCCTCGTCCTCGTCCTCGTCCTCGTCCTCGTCCTCGTCGGATCCCGTCTCGTCGTCCTCGTCCTCGTCCTCCTCCGACCCGTCGCCATCGACCTCGTCGTCCGGCTTGAGACGCTTGGCGTCGTCGCTGTCGTCCTCGATATCTCCTTGGCGCTTCTCACCCATCGGTGTTCTTTGGGGACGTGAGAGCCGCGTGCGATGTGCGACGAACCCCCCCCTCCAATGAACGAACTCGTCGGCCGCCAGCAACCAGCAGACTGCTCCCACCTCCACTGACTGGTCCTGACTGGTTGTCCACGTGCGCAGAAAAGTGTCGAAAAAGTTGCACCCAAAAAAACACCATTCAAACCATCCCGTTCTCCGCGTTTGAAATGGTTCGGCCCTAGCGGCGCTGACATCACTCGGAGCGGCGTTCGCGAGTGGCACCACCCGTGCGTGGGTGACGATGTCACACTCGCTTGGTATTCATTCGGGCGCGGCGGCGCCCACCCAGGGGTTTCGAGCGTCGAGGCGCGTCTCACGCGCTCGCGTCCCGCAAGGTTTGTCGGTGACGGCTCAGGCCGCAAATTCGCCCCACAACCATCGGGCGGTGTCCCCGGCGAAGCCCCGCCCCGGTTCCGTGCTCGCGCAGCCGAAGACGGTGACGCAGTCCGACACGGCGGTCAACGCGACCGCCACGGGATCGACCGGCGCGCTGTCCGCGTCCGGTTCGGACAGCCCCGCTCGCGGTCGCACGTCCGTCACCTTCTCCAACGCGGCCGTAAACTCCGCCGGCTTTCAAAGGACGTCGTGGTACGGCGCGGTGGACAACCGCTCGGCGGTGGGCGCGTCGTCGCTCGCTCAGGACGGGGCGCTCACCCCGGGGCGACGCAACCTCCGCGCGATCCGGCCCATCACGCAACGCGCGGGTAGCTCTTCCGCGGGCGCCGGCCAGTCCTCGTCCACTCCAGCCTCCAACCCCAAGATCCCTCCGCCCGCCGCAAAGCCAACCGCGGAGGCGGAGGCGTCCGGGGGCGCGGAGGAGCTCAGGCTCCCGAGGGAGAGCGCGACGGGCGACGTCAAGCCCGTGCCGGCTGCGAGGGACGCGGCGGAGGCGCACGGCGAGGTGGACCCAAAGAAGAAGTCCTCGCTCACCAGGCTCCTGAGGACGCCGTTGTCGGGCGGGGTGCTCAACAGCATGAAGGATGCCGATCTGCCATCCGTCGCCGTCGCGGCGAGGAACCTGATGGAGCTCGCCGATTACGCGGACCTCTCGACGATCATGTCCAACATGAACCACCGCAGGACGGGGTACCCCTTCGCATCCACGGTGGACTTCGCCACGGACGCGGACGGGTTCCCCATCTTCTGCCTCACCCCGCTCGCCATGCACACGCGGAACCTCGCGTACAACAGCCGAGCGAGTTTGACGGTGAAGATGAACGGCTGGGGGGGTTTGGCCAACGCGAGGGTGACCATCTTCGGCGACGTGCACAGGCTCCCGGACGAGTACCAGGGCGCCGCGAACGAGGTGTTCAAGGCCAAGTACGAGGCCAGGAAGGAAGAGGTTGACCTGGAGGACCGTTGGGGCGACTACACCTTCTACCGCATGAACAACATCATCGACGTGTACTTTGTGGGCGGCTTTGGCACGCTAAACTGGGTGAACCTCGACGAGTACAAGAACGCCAAGCCGGACAAGATCGTCACGCCGTCGGAGGGGTCGTCCGTGCTGGACACTCTCGCCGAGCTCAACACCAGGTACGGCGTCAAGCTGGCGACGTCCGGAGCGGTCGAGGGCAGCATCGGTCCCAACGAGTCCGTCCTGAGCGAAGAGGCGCGGGTGGATGACCTGTGGATCATCTCCATCGACAAGCGCGGGATCGACGTCAGGGTGCGCGTGGACGGCGTCAGCCAGGTCAGGAGGCTCCAGTTCCAGGGGTGCGTGGAGACGTTCAACGACGCGTGCGACGCCGTCGAGGCTCTCATCGCAGGCACCACCTGGTCAGGCGGGCCGTGCGAGGAGGAGGAGGAGGACGACAAGTGAAACACTTTATAGCCGGGTTGTGTGTTGCCATCAGAGGAGCTTTCGTGCCGGTCGATGAACGGGGCGAGCTCGTGTAATTTTAGGTATCGGAATTAAACCAAGAATGAGGGTTTAAAACTGTCTGACACGAAATCACCAAACATCAAACCATGAATGAGGGTTTAAACCGGCTGACACGAAAACACCAAACTCATGCGCGCTCGGTCACGCGGCCACGTCGCTCGATTCCTGCTGTTGGACCCGGTTGTTGGTTTGTGATTGGGCAATCGGGGTGAAAGTTCCTCATCGACCAATGGAGATGCCAACTGACGCGAAACCTGTGGCGATGGCCACGACAGAAAACTGACGTTTCACCGCGTTTCAGCCCTGCCGTGTGCCATTCCGCACCCTCGCAGCAGCCGGAGACGACGCGTCCCGAGCTCGAAGCACCCATAAAACCAAGAAAGGGCAACATGTGCATCGTCAACGCCACCAAGGCGTACAAGCCCCCCGCCGCGCGCACCGCCACGGCTTTCGCGCAGCTCCCCGCGCCCACCTTCGCGGTCGTGGCGCCACCCAAGCGTTTCGACGCCACCGCGTCCGATGCCAGGTGAGATGACCGCCGGAACCCCGCGCGTTCCACCCCGCGTGTGGATGGTACTTCCCAGAACCGGCGCGCTTTCGCTCTCATTGACGTTGGTCACGACGACGGAGGCTGCGTGACGTCACGAATCCGCGTCGCGCGCGTGACGACGCGCGCTTCGCCGACATGTGTTTTCCCCGCGATCGCCAGAGGATAACCCGCTTATCATCGCCGTCAACCGTCGCTGACCGTGCTCCGCCCCGCTCCTTCTCTTCCGACCCTCCAGGTGGACCGGTAACGCGCTCCTCGGCTCCACCGGTGCCGCCACCAAGCGCGTCCTCGCCGTCGACGGCGGTGCCCTTCACGTCATCTCCGACGACGGCCTCCAGACGAGGCACACCGAGGACGGACTCATCGTCGCGCTCGCCTCATCCACCGTCGCCGTCGAAGACGTCGTCGCCGCGTACGACAAGGCGGCCGAGTCCGGCGACGCCAACGACACCCGCACCAGGGTGAACGCCCTCCGCAAGGCCCTCGGCGACCTCCACGCCGACAAGGGATCCTTCGCCGTCTGCGCCTTCGACGCGAAGATGGGCCGCGTCCTCGCCGCGAGATCCAAAAACTCCGCGCCCCTCTCCTACGGGTTCACCGCCGACGGGACTCTCGTGGCGTGCGCGGGTCTCACCGCCCGGGCCATGGGCCTCGACGGCCTGCTCGACCTCACCCCGCTCCCGTCCGGCCGATTCATCTTCGGCCACCGGTACGTCAAGCCCATCGAGTTCACCCAGTTTTGGTCCACCGCGCGAGGGAACCGCGCCGCCGCGCCCGCCAGGAAGGCGAGGCGATCGGTGGACGCCATCCCCGAGTGCGCCGTGGGTACTACCCAGAAGTGGGGCACCACCGGATCCGAGGGCGACGTCAACGCCGACTGGCACGAGCACCCCACCCTCCACCACACGAAGTCGGCGTACGTGCCCCCCGCGCTTCGCCGCGCGCGAGAAGCCGCGGCGAAGGCCGCCGCCGCCGAGAAGGCGGAGAAGGCGGAGAAGGTTGTCGCGGAGGAGAAGAAAGAGACGCGTCCCATCTCGCCGAGGTCCCAAAAGGTGGAGATGGACGCCCAGATCGCGGAGGCGATCGCGTCGCAGGACCGACTCGTCGCCGACCTCGAGTCCGCGCTCGTCACCGCCGTGCGACGCGCCTCCATCGACACGCGCCGCGCCTCCGTCGAGGTTGCGCGCAAGAATTTGGCGAAAAAGTCGCTCAAGTCGGCGACGCTCTCTGCGGCGTCCTGGGAGCGCGCCCTCGCCACCTCCAGGGCGGCGAGAACCTCCGTGGATTGCGCAAGGTCCTCCATGGACGTGTCCCGCATCTCCTCCTTCTTCTCCTCCGCGCCCGTCGCGAGGGTCTGAGCCGACGGTCGCAGAGGGTGACGGGAATTATTTGTTTTGAGGCCCCCGGAGGAAGTCGGGGCCCGACGCTGTACTGCTACGAGCACCGCTGTATCATTAGCTCGCGCGCGCACGCAACATTTGCACACCTGCATTGCTATGCTTAACACTACTTATATTGCAATACGACGATCAAAATCATACGTCTCATTCCCGGTCACTCGTCTCGACGCGCCCTCGACGCGTCACCTCGCACCCAGGTGCACGCGAACATTCTCACTCTCCGGGGCGACCTCGTTGCTCATCCTGAAGTCATCGGTGAACTCGCGGAGCTGCTGCAAGAAATCGTCCGAGGCGGGCGGTCCGGGCAGCGTCGGCACGGACGACCGGTCCTCCGCCCTGACCTCGCCCACGTAGAAGTGCTTCAGGTACAGGAAGGACTCCTTGCTTGAGTGATACAGCTCAAAGTGCCTGGCGCACTCCACGTTCATCGACTGCGCGGGTATGATGCGGTCCCCGCCCGGGTGCTCGGGGAGCCACCGCTTGACGTCGAGGACCATGCCGTCGATCACGATCCAGCACCCGCCGCGCTCGTTGTGCTCCACCACCTCGCGCCACGACCTGACCCGCCGCCGGCTCTCGTGCTTTCCCAGCCGATCGGCGCAGTACTCCGCGAGCGACGCCAGCCCCAACGCGTCTGCAGCCTCGGCGAGCTCCTCCACGATCCTTATGTCGTGCTCGGGCGGGGACCTGCCGAGCGCTTCGGCCTCGAGCCAGACGAGGACCCTGTCGAACGTCGCGCAGTCAACCTCCGCGTCGCACTCGGCCCGCCCGCGGCTGTCCCCGCCGCGCGACGTGATACCCTGCGTAGATGTGATACCCTGGGGCGTAGATGTGATACCCCGCGATGCCTCCCACTCCCTACGCTTCCCGGAGCTCACCGCGGGTCCGTCCGCGCCCGCCTCGCGTATCGCCCGAGTCAACGCGATGCACGGCCGGAGCAAACGCCTGTGCACCGGGAACGTCTCCCCGTCGCTCGTGTTGACCGCGACCAGCTCCCTCGCGGCGGCGGCTTCCTCGGCGGCGCGCCCTCCCCTCGCGTTGCTGTTCACCAGACGCAGACCTCCCCCGACGGTGACGCAGACGCCCCCGTCCTCCGCGCCCGGGTCGTCCACCGCGTGAACGTACACGCGGGTGTCCGGGACGACGCATCCCCGGTAGCAGTGGTACCCCAGCGCCACGGCGGCGTCGGTGGCGTCAATCGTGTCGCACCTCGACACCCGCATCCTGAGTGACGTCCCTTCAAGGAACGCGAGATCGTCCCCGTCGCGAGGGTAGGATAGCGTCAGCACCTCGCCGACGCAGAGCCACCGGTCGACGAGCCTCTTACGAAGCGCCGGGAGGAGCAGCGCGCCGTCAACCTCCGCGAAGATTCGTCCGGCGGGGCGCCCT
>Ga0181571_10002082_pt1 | contig 14732 bp, 10 predicted proteins | sample 101ome_17_FD_132440 | JGI IMG/M metagenome (GOLD analysis project Ga0181571, IMG submission 132440) | Coastal salt marsh microbial communities from the Groves Creek Marsh, Skidaway Island, Georgia - 101407AT metaG (megahit assembly) | ecosystem: Environmental > Aquatic > Marine > Intertidal... | reverse complement strand
GTGATTGCTGATCTGGCGATTGCAGTGATTGTCGGGGTAATATTGTCAGCGCTGGTATATGCCTGGAATGCTGCCAAACAGATCACCGCCTCCAAACGGCCATCGATAAGAGAGGCTGGCGCGATTGTATATGATATTAGAGGCCCATTATTTTTCGGGTCTGTGGCTAGCTTCCGCGAGCTATTCCAGATTAAGGATGACCCTGAAACTGTGGTAATCGATTTTGCGGCCTCGCGGATTGTTGATCAGTCTGCATTACAGGCAATTGAAGATATTGCCCAGAAATATCATGAAGCTGGAAAACAGCTAAAACTGCGCCATCTAACCAGAGACTGTCACCGCTTGCTTACCCGTTCCGGCCAGTTAATGATCGATAGTGATGATGACCCTGACTATCAGATTGCTGCAGATTATTCTGTAAAGCTAGGTGTGTTTGGTAATGCTGAAGCCTGATTTTTGCGCTTGTCAAAACCTCAGATAGAGGCAATGATTTCTAGCAGGAATATAGCCATAGGCTGAAAGACAGGAAAGCTCTGTTTGTGGAGGCTAACTCAAAGCTGAAGGAGATAAGGTGATGCAGCACTCGCTTCCGTTGGAAAATGGCCGGCTATCAGATGCCCTGATTAAGCAATATTGGGATGATGGATTTTTATTCCCTGTCAGGGTGATGGATGAGGGCAAGGCTAACCATTACCGTCAGCAACTAGAATCGATGGAAGAAGACTGGCTAGATAACGGCCTGCCGCGCCCGCTAAACAGCTATAAGCGGGTGAACGCACATCTGGTGATGCCTTTTGCGTTCGAAATTGGCCAGCACCCTGCCATGCTTGACGTTATTGAAGGGATTTTAGGCCCTGATCTGATGATTTATTCGGTGGAATTTTTTATCAAGGAAGCGCGCTCGCCCCATCTGGTTACGATGCATCAGGATTTAACCTATTGGGGGCTTGGCGAGACATCTGGCATGGTGACGGCATGGCTTGCATTATCGCCTGCAACACCGCAAAGCGGCTGTATGGATTTTGTAAAGGGCTCTCATAAACAGCCTATCCAGCCGCACCGTGACAGTTTTCATAAACATAATCTGCTATCTCGCGGTCAGGAAATAGCGGTTGATGTGGCAGATGAAGACAAAACAGCCATCGAAATTCATCCCGGCCAGATTTCCCTGCATCATGGGCTAACCATTCATGGCTCTGGCCCGAATTTTAGTGATGACAGACGCATTGCCGTCGTGATCAGATATATCAGGCCAGATGTGAAACAGATTGTTGGCGCAAAAGACTATGCGGTGCTGGTAAGAGGCGAAGACAGGTTTCAGAATTTTGAGGCAACAAAACGCCCCGAAAGGCTGTTTGACCCTCAAGATTTAAAACGCTATGACCAGATTTTGGCGGACCAGTCCAAAGCCAAAATGGCTGGTGCTGCCAAGCAGAATGAAATTTATCGCTAGCCTTTAATGGGTATTTAGGTCTAGCGGCGGGGCGGTAATTGCGGTGCTGTAAAAAAGCTAGGCTTGGCATCTTCGCCCAATTTTGCGGCCTGTCCAAATTCGATATAGCGCGTGGCGTTGGTCTGAAATCCTTTCTGGGTCTTCTCGTCAATCTGTTTCATCAGACGTGCAGGATTGCCAGCCCATAACTCGCCCGAAGGTACACGCTTGCCGGGCGTAACTACTGCCCCTGCGGCAACTACTGCCCCTGTTTCCACATGCGCGCCATCAAGCACAATTGCGCCCATCCCTACAAAGGCGCGATCTTCAAGCACACAGGCATGGATAATCGCACTATGGCCAACAGTGACATAATCACCAATAATTGCAGGGAATCTGCTAGAATCGATATGCACAACAGCGTTATCCTGAATATTTGTGCCCTTGCCAATGGTGATATAATTGCCATCACCCCGCAAGGTGACATTATGCCAGATTGAGGCATATTCTTCTATCCGCACAGCCCCCATTACCACCGCTGTACTGGCAATATAGGCAGTATCGTCAATTTCTGGCCATACCCCTAGATAAGGTTCAATCACGGGCCTGTCATCAGGGCGGGTTGAGCCTTTTGGGTGTGGGGCGGGATAGGCTGGTTTGTGTGTAGTATCTGTCATGGATGGCTCGTTTCATGCTGGGTTTTTCAAAAATTGGTTATCGTGCAAGAATCAGTGATGCAGCTTTTTCAGCTATCATCAGGGTAGGCGAGTTGGTGTTGCCTGACGTAATGGTTGGCATAATGGAGGCATCGGCAACCCGAAGCCCCTTGATGCCATGCACCCGAAGTTGGCTATCAACAACTGCTGCTTTGTCACTACCCATTTTTGCAGTGCCTACCGGATGGAAAATGGTTGTGCTGATATTGCCTGCCTGTTCTGCAAGATCACTATCAGACAGATAATCTGCGCCCGGAAGATATTCTTCTGGCTGGAAAGGGGTAAGTGCCTGCTGCGAGACAATATCTCGTGTAAGCCGGATAGAATTTGCTGCCACCAGCCTGTCATGTTCTGTGCTAAGATAGTTTGGCTTGATGATTGGTCCAGAAAAAGGGTCTGCAGAACGCAAGCTCACATGACCCCGACTATGCGGCCGCAAATTACAAACAGACGCAGTAAAGGCACTGAATTGGTGAAGTGGCGTGCCAAATTTATCAAGTGATAAGGGCTGGACATGATATTGCAAATCTGGTGTTTCAAGCCCTTTATCTGATTTGATAAAAGCGCCAAGCTGGCTTGGTGCCATCGACATGGGCCCTGAGCGGTTCAGCAGATATTCAAGCCCGATACGCATCTTGCCGCCTAGCGAATGGATCATATCATTTAGTGTGGTAACATTACGGACTTTGAAAATAGTTCTGATTTGCAGGTGGTCTTGCAGATTTTTGCCAACCCCTGTCAGTTCGTGAACAGGTGCGATTCCGATAGATGATAGCTGTTTGCCGTCACCTATACCAGAAAGCTGCAATATCTGGGGGGAGCCTATCGCCCCTGCGGACAAGATGATTTCTGCATTTGCCGTTGCAACACGTGGCTGGCCATGATGCCTGAAATTCACTGCTACTGCCTGCTTGTTTTCAATCACCAGCCGCTCAACATGTGCGCCGGTCATGATTTTCAGATTTTTGCGGTTTCTGGCCGGTTTGACAAAGGCGGTTGCCGCACTCCAGCGCCAGCCCTTGCGCTGATTGACTTTGAAATATCCCACACCTTCATTATTGCCAGTATTAAAATCAGATGTGCGGGGCAGGCCATACTGGACACACGCATCTGCAAAGGCATCCAGAATTTTCCAGGATAGGCGCTGGTCTTCAACACGCCATTCACCACCAGCGCCATGCATATCATCTGCGCCTTCGCTATAATCTTCTGATTTTTTGAAATAGGGAAGCACATCATCCCATCCCCAGCCAATATTGCCTGCCTGCCGCCAGCTATCATAATCGCGTGCCTGACCACGCATATAGATCATGCCGTTAATCGCAGAACAGCCGCCCATCACCTTGCCGCGCGGATAGCCTAGCTGTCTGCCATTAAGGCCAGTTTCAGCTTCGGTGCTAAATCCCCAATCGGTGCGCGGATTGCCGATACAGTAAAGATAGCCAACAGGAATTTTGACCCAGATGTAATTATCCTGACCGCCAGCTTCAAGCAACAATACCTTGTTGGCAGGATTTTCAGATAGCCTGTTTGCCAGCACACAGCCGGCCGTGCCACCTCCGATAATAATATAGTCAAAGGTTTCTGTAACAAATTGCCCCATAAAATCACGCTGCCCTATCTGATTGAAGAACGTATCTGTGATAGTATAGTCAGAACCATCAGATCAGTGAATAAAATCTTAAAATCTTATTCTCCTGTGATGGTCTGATACAAAAGGCCAAGCTAAATCTGCCCATTTTTTGGAGGCTGAACTACCAGCCTTTTGATTAAAGCAGATCAGAATATCGGTATTTGTCATAATTTGCCTTGCATCTTGTCATTGATGGTGGTATTTCCCCTGACACGGTTTTACGTTATGCGAAATACAGGTTAGGCAATTCAAAAAGGTGATTTTCTGTCTCCTTTTAATGCGTGATGCAAAGATCGCATGTTTGGATAAGTTAGATCTTGAAAAGGTCCCCCAGTTATGGCAAAAGTATCACCCGCACAGTTTGTAAGGCAGGTTCGACAGGAAATTTCCCGTATTTCATGGGCTAATCGCCGCGAAACAGCCGTCGCTACAGTGACTGTGTTTATCATGGCAACAATCGCCGCAGTGTTTTTCTTGCTGGTCGATCTGGTGCTGTCAAATGTGGTTCAATTCGTTCTTGGTCTTGGGGGCTGAGGGCGGATGAGCCTATTTTTGTTTTATTTACCCCTAATTTTTAGGGGATTGTAAGGAAGTTGGCAATGGCGAAGCGCTGGTATGTTGTTCATGTCTTTTCAGGGTCTGAAAAGAAAATGGCGCAAGCGATTCTTGAGCAGGCGACAGCAAATGGCCTTGAAGATCAGATCGCTGATGTGATGGTGCCAACTGAAGAGGTTGTTGAAGTCCGTCGTGGTGCCAAAGTTCAGTCTGAGCGCAAATTTTTTCCCGGCTATATCCTGGTTAATATGGAATTGACTGACGCGGCGTGGTCGGTGGTACAAAGCCAGCCCCGCGTTACAGGATTTCTAGGTGGCAAGGGGCGTCCTGTGCCAATCACCAATGCCGAAGCTGAGCGGCTGATCAAACAGATGGATGAAGGGGTGGAGCGTCCACGTTCAACCTTGTCATTTGATATTGGCGAAGAGGTGCGGGTTATCGAAGGTCCATTTGAAAGCTTCAATGGTGTTGTTGAAGAAGCAGATGATGAAAAAGAACGCCTGAAGGTGTCTGTGTCCATTTTTGGAAGATCAACACCTGTTGAGCTGGAATATAGTCAGGTGGAGCGGGCGGTTTAACAACAAACGCTATCCGTTGATAGAAAGATAAATTACGCGTGATGCGATTAGGTGCAAGCGCAAGATAAATTGCAGGAAAAATTCTGCGAGACGCAAGGAAAAGAGCATGGCAAAGAAAATTGAAGGCTATTTGAAACTGAATATTCCCGCAGGTGCGGCTAATCCATCGCCACCAGTAGGGCCTGCACTTGGCCAGCGCGGTGTGAATATCATGGAATTCTGTAAAGCATTTAACGCGGCTACAGAAAGCCTTGAAAAAAACATGCCTGTGCCTGTTGTGATTACGGTTTATCAGGATAAGTCTTTTACATTCACCACCAAGACAGCCCCTGTAAGCTATTTTCTGAAAAAGGCGGCTGGTCTGCAAAAAGGCGGTCAGGCACCCGGCCGTGAAGTGGCTGGCAAGGTTACCATCTCTCAGATCAAAGAAATTGCTGAGCAGAAAATGAAAGATTTGAACGCTGTTGATATGGATGGCGCAGTAGCAATGATTAGCGGTTCAGCCCGAGCAATGGGACTGGACGTGGTAGAGGGCTAAAAACATGGCAAAACAGACAAAAAGAAAGCAAGCAGCAGTAGAAGCTGTCGACAGAACAAAACATTATTCTGTGGAAGAAGCAGCAACTCTGGTCAAAAGCTGTGCGACAGGAAAATTTGACGAAACTATTGAAATTGCAATTAATCTTGGTGTTGATCCACGTCATGCTGACCAGATGGTTCGCGGTTCTGTGGCAATGCCAAACGGTACAGGCAAAGATGTTCGCGTGGCTGTGTTTGCACGTGAAGCAAAAGCAGATGAAGCAAAAGCGGCTGGTGCTGAACTGGTTGGTGCTGAAGAGCTTGCCGAAGCCATTCAAAATGGCGAGTCTGGCTTTGATCGCGTAATTGCTACCCCTGATATGATGGGTGTGGTTGGTCGTCTTGGTAAGGTGCTTGGCCCTCGTGGTCTGATGCCTAACCCAAAGCTTGGTACTGTAACGGCTGATATTGACGCTGCTGTTAAGGCGGCAAAAGCTGGTGAGGTTCAGTTCCGTGTAGAAAAGGCCGGTGTGGTCCATGCCGGTATTGGTAAAGCAAGTTTTGATAGTGCTAAAATTGCAGAAAACGCATCTGCCTTTATTGACGCCATCAGAAAGGCTCGTCCTTCAGGCGCAAAAGGCACATATATCAAAAAGATTACGCTTAGCTCAACAATGGGTCCGGGTGTATTTATCGAAGATTCCAGCGCGGCCTAAGGGCTGTTGCTGTTTTTAATTTGCCAGCTTAATGCTGGCGGATAGAGGCATGATAGCGCTGTTAGGGTGTGACCATGCCTCGCCCCTGTCCGAGACTGTAGGTGAATATCACCAGATATTCTTAATTCCCTGCATAGACAGATAAGACAAAAGCATTCTGGTGCTTTTACTTTCTGTGGGCAGGCCACCGATATGGCAATTCAGCTTTTGGCCAGATTGTCATATCACGATGAACCGGAGGTCAGATGCTATGCTGGCTTCCAAATAAGTGGAGATGATCAGATGAACCGGGAAGAAAAAACCCAACTGATCGAAACACTGCAATCGACCCTGTCCGAGGCAACAACTGTTGTTGTTACCCACCAATCGGGTATGACTGTAGCTGAATCAACTGATTTGCGTATTAAAATGCGTCAAGCCGGTGCCAGCTATAAGGTCACCAAGAACAGGATTACACGCATTGCTTTGCAAGACACCAAATTCGAAAATCTGTCTGACCTGTTTACAGGCCCGACAGCGATGGGTGCTTCTGCTGACCCTGTTGCGGCAGCAAAGGTGCTGGTGGAATTTGCAAAGTCAAATGACAAGCTAACAATTGTTGGCGGCTCGTTAGATGGCAAGGTGCTTGATAAAGCAGGCGTTACATCGCTTGCAAGCATGCCATCTCTTGATGAGCTTCGTGCCAAGCTTGTAGGTCTGTTAAACGCGCCAGCTACCAAAGTTGCCCGCGTTGCACAAGCACCTGCTGGCAAGCTGGCTCGTGTAATCAAAGCAAGGGCAGATCAATTGCAGTAGGCACATGCCTTTACTGATCAGAAAATAAAAGCCTATAAGGAGATATTTATCATGGCTGATATCGAAAAAATCGCAGAAGAACTGTCAACACTGACAGTTATGGAAGCTGCTGAACTAGCAACACTTCTAGAAGAAAAATGGGGCGTTTCTGCCGCTGCTGCACCGGTAGCTGTTGCTGCTGTTGCTGGTGGTGATGCAGGCGGTGCTGCTGCTGAAGAAAAGTCTGAATTTGATGTTGTTCTTACAGCTGCTGGCGCTTCTAAAATTAACGTGATCAAAGAAGTTCGCGGTATTACAGGTCTAGGCCTGAAAGAAGCAAAAGACATGGTCGAAGGCGCACCTAAAGCAATTAAAGAAGGTGTATCAAAAGACGAAGCTGAAAGCATTAAAGCCAAGCTAGAAGAAGCTGGTGCTACAGTAGAGCTTAAGTAGTTTGATATCTACTGCGTCTTTCAGACGATGAATATATATTGCCGAGCTCCGGTTATCTGGGGCTCGGTTTGAAGCGTTTAACAGTGTGGTAGCTGAACCGGTGAATATCAGCGTGATATTCAGGCACTGTTGCAAGTAAACCAGCCCTGTGTTGGGGAGCTTGACAAAGATTAAAATCCGCTTTCATGCCGCATGCAGATAATGCATCAGGGCTGAAGTTAAAAGAGGAGATAGGTGAGCAATGGCAAAACGAATAAGCAGTTTGGATAGTCGCAAAAGAGTAAGACGTAGCTTTGGTCACCTAAGGGAAGTGGCAGAAATGCCAAACCTGATTGAAGTTCAGCGTTCGAGCTATGACCAGTTCCTGCAACTAGATGTTGCCAGTTCTGACAGAGAAAATATTGGCCTGCAAGAAGCTTTTTCATCTGTGTTTCCTATTCATGATTTTGCTGGTCGTGCCGTGCTGGAATTCAAGTCTTATGAGCTTGAAGCCCCTAAATATGATGTTGAAGAATGCCAGCAACGCGGCATTACCTTTGCATCTCCCTTGCGTGTTACCCTCAGGCTGGTTGTCTGGGAAATAGACGAAGATACAGGCTCAAAATCTATCCGTGATATCAAAGAACAGGATGTCTATATGGGGGATATGCCGCTTATGACCCAGAATGGTACCTTTATCATTAATGGTACCGAGCGTGTGATTGTCTCACAGATGCACCGTTCGCCTGGCGTGTTTTTTGACCATGATAAGGGCAAGACTCATTCATCAGGCAAGTTCTTGTTTGCCGCCCGGATTATTCCTTATCGTGGCTCTTGGCTAGATTTTGAATATGATGCCAAAGATATTCTGAATGTGCGTATTGACAGAAAGCGCAAACTGCCTGCAACGACCTTTTTGATGGCGTTGCCAGATGAAGCATCACAGGAATATATTGACCAATCTATTGCTGACAAGACAGAGATTGATCCGTCTGAAGTGCATGGCATGAGCCGTGAAGATATTCTGTCAGTATTCTACGCATCTGTAAGCTACGAACGTGATGGTGATAGCTGGCGTCGTGCCTTTAATGCAGAAAGCTACAGAGGCCTTAAGCTAACCCAAGATTTGATTGATGCAGAATCAGGTGAAGTAGCGGCCGAAGCAGGCACCAAGCTTACCCCGCGCGCCTTGCGTAAAATCGAAGAGCAGGGCCTGTCTTTCATCAAGGCAGAAGATGCAGATATTATCGGCAATTTCATTGCACGTGATATCGTCGATATGTCAAACGGCGTGGTGATTGCCGAAGCAGGTGATGAAATCACAGAAGAGATGCTGGGCAAGCTGACCGAGATGGATCATACGGTGATTGATGTGCTTGGAATTGACAATATCAATGTAGGCCCGCATTTGCGCAATACATTGGCCGCAGATCGCAATAACAGCCGTGCTGAAGCGCTGGTTGATATTTATCGTGTCATGCGTCCGGGTGAGCCGCCAACATTGGAAGGTGCACATGAATTATTCAGCAATCTGTTTTTCGAAGATGAAAAATATGACCTGTCTGCTGTTGGTCGTGTAAAGCTGAATGGCCGTCTTGATCTTGATGTTGATGATTCTATCAGAATTCTAAGAAAAGATGATATTCTGGCTGTGCTTAAGGTTCTGGTTGAACTGAAAGATGGCAAGGGCGAGGTCGATGATATTGACCATCTTGGTAACCGGCGCGTGCGTTGTGTTGGCGAGTTGATGGAAAACCAGTATCGTGTCGGGCTTTTGCGGATGGAACGCGCTATTCGTGAGCGCATGGGGTCTGTTGAAATCGACACGGTGATGCCGGCTGACCTGATTAATGCAAAGCCTGCGGCGGCGGCTGTTCGTGAATTTTTTGGCTCTAGCCAGCTATCACAATTTATGGACCAGACAAACCCGCTTTCTGAAATTACCCATAAGCGTCGTGTTTCAGCGTTAGGTCCGGGTGGTCTTACTCGTGAGCGTGCCGGCTTTGAAGTGCGGGATGTGCATCCAACCCATTATGGCCGTATCTGTCCGATTGAAACCCCTGAAGGGCCGAATATTGGTCTGATTAATTCATTGGCGACCTATGCGCAAATCAACCGCTATGGATTTATCGAAACACCATATCGCAAAGTTGTTGATGGCGTTGTGACAGATGAATACCGCTATATTTCAGCAATGGAAGAAGGCAAATACACCATCGCGCAGGCAAATGCCGAACTAGATGAAAAAGGTGCGTTTGTGGGTGAGTTGATTCCAGTGCGTCGTGCTGGCGAGATTGGCCTAACACGTCCAACAGATGTTGAATATGTTGACGTATCTCCAAAACAGCTGGTTTCAGTCGCTGCCGCACTTATTCCATTTCTGGAAAATGACGATGCGAACAGAGCGCTGATGGGCTCGAACATGCAGCGTCAGGCAGTGCCGTTGCTGAAAGCAGAAGCGCCGATTGTGGGTACTGGCATGGAAGCCCGTGTTGCCCATGATTCAGGTGTGGCGATCATTGCAAAGCGTGACGGGGTAGTAGATCAGGTGGATGCAACACGTATTGTGGTGCGTACCCACGATATTGGTGACAGCAATGCCTCGCCGGTTGATATCTATTCACTGTTGAAATTCCAGCGTTCTAACCAGAATACCACTGTCAATCAAAGACCGCTTGTCAAAGTGGGCGATCATGTTGCCGCAGGTGATATTATTGCAGATGGACCATCTACAGAAGATGGCGAATTGGCACTGGGACGTAATGTGCTGGTCGCCTTTATGCCATGGAATGGGTATAATTTCGAAGATTCAATCCTGATTAATGAGCGGATTGTGCGTGATGATGTCTTTACCTCAATTCATATTGAAGAATATGAAGTGATGGCGCGTGATACCAAGCTAGGTCAGGAAGAAATTTCGCGTGATATTCCAAATGTCGGCGAAGAAGCTCTTAAAAATCTTGATGAAGCTGGCATTATCTATGTCGGTGCTGAGGTTAAGGCAGGCGATATTCTGGTTGGTAAGGTGACACCGAAAGGCGAGTCACCGATGACACCGGAAGAAAAGCTGCTGCGTGCGATTTTTGGCGAAAAAGCATCTGATGTGCGTGATACTTCCTTGCGGGTACCGCCAGGTGGTGCAGGTACCATCGTTGAGGTACGCGTTTTTTCTCGTCGTGGACTTGAAAAAGATGAGCGTGCAAGAGCGATTGAACGTGCCGAGATTGAACGTCTTGCCAAAGACAGAGATGATGAACAGGCTATTCTGCAAGGCGGATATATCAGCCGTGTAACCTCATTGCTGACTGGCCAGACAGTTGCTTCAGGCCCGAAAGAAGCCCCGACAGATACTAAGCTGACAGCACAGCTTCTTGAAGGCATGTCACGTTCTGCGCTTAGCCAGATTGCGGTCAAAGATGACAATATTCAGAAATCGCTAGAAGCCCAGAATGAAAATTACGATCAGGCCATTAAGGCGCTTGATGGACGCTTTAGCGACAAGGTTGACAAGCTTCAGCGTGGCGATGAGTTGATGCCGGGCGTGATGAAGATGGTAAAAGTCTTTGTTGCGGTCAAGCGTAAGCTTCAGCCAGGTGATAAAATGGCTGGACGTCATGGCAATAAAGGGGTGATTTCCCGCATTATGCCATCAGAAGATATGCCATATCTAGAAGATGGCACGCCTGTTGATATCGTGCTTAACCCGCTAGGGGTGCCTTCACGGATGAATGTGGGGCAGATTCTTGAAACCCATCTTGGCTGGGCCGCACGTGGTCTAGGCGAGCAGGTAGGCAAGGCAGTAGAAGCCGCACAAAATGGCGGTTCGGTGAAGCCATTGCAGGATACTTTGAAAACCATCTATCCAGATAGCCAGTATAAAGACAAGCTGGCGATAATGGATGATGAGCAACTGGTTGAGCAGGGCAAATTGCTGTCTCGTGGTGTGCCTATGGGAACACCAGTATTTGACGGCGCGCGTGAAGCAGATGTAATCGAATTGCTTGAAAAGGCAGGTCTGTCATCTACAGGTCAGGAATGGCTTATTGACGGACGGACAGGCGAGAGATTCGACCGCCCTGTTACCGTTGGCTATATCTACATGTTGAAACTGCATCATCTGGTGGACGAAAAAATCCATGCACGTTCTATCGGCCCATATTCACTGGTTACCCAGCAGCCGCTTGGTGGTAAAGCCCAGTTTGGTGGCCAGCGTTTTGGTGAAATGGAAGTCTGGGCGCTTGAAGCCTATGGCGCGGCCTATACGTTGCAGGAAATGCTGACAGTAAAATCTGATGATGTTTCAGGCAGAACAAAAGTATATGAAGCGATTGTCAGAGGCGATGATGATTTTGAGTCTGGTATTCCAGAATCATTTAACGTGTTGATAAAAGAACTTCGTTCGCTCGGCCTGAATGTTGATTTGAACGATACTGAAGCATAAAGCTGTCCGGTTTATGACAGATTGAGCTGGCTGAGATACGTCTCAGCCCAGCATTACGGACAAAATTTTTGAGGGAGCACCCAACCCATGAATGATCTTATAAATCCATTTGGCCAGCCTAAAGCCGCCCAGAGTTTCGATAAAATCCGGATTTCGATTGCCTCGCCTGAGCATATCAGAATGTGGTCATTTGGAGAGATCAAAAAGCCTGAAACCATTAATTACCGCACCTTCAAGCCAGAGCGTGATGGTCTGTTCTGTGCGCGTATTTTCGGACCAGTGCGTGATTATGAATGTTTATGTGGCAAATATAAGCGGATGAAATATCGCGGCATTGTCTGCGAGAAATGTGGTGTTGAAGTTACCCTGTCAAAGGTACGTCGTGAACGGATGGGGCATATTGAGCTTGCCGCCCCTGTAGCCCATATCTGGTTCTTGAAATCATTGCCAAGCCGGATTGGCCTGCTTGTAGATATGACATTGAAGGACCTTGAAAAGGTTCTCTATTTCGAAAACTTCATCGTGATTGAGCCTGGCCTGACCTCGCTTGAAAAAGGCCAGCTTCTGTCTGAAGAAGAATATTATGATGCACAGGATGAATTTGGAGAAGGCGCGTTTGAAGCTGCGATTGGCGCTGAAGCTATCAAGACAATCCTGTCAGGTCTGGATATTGATGCTGAACGCGAAAAAATCAGAGAAGATCTGCGTGAAACAGGTTCAGAAGCCAAGCGCAAGAAACTGGTAAAACGCCTAAAGCTGGTTGACGCATTCCGCGAATCTGGTTGTCGTCCTGAATGGATGATTCTGGATGTCGTGCCGGTTATTCCGCCTGAATTGCGCCCGCTTGTGCCGCTAGATGGTGGCCGGTTTGCAACCTCTGATCTGAACGATTTATATCGCCGTGTTATCAATAGAAATAACCGTCTAAAGCGTCTGATTGAATTGCGCGCACCAGATATTATTGTGCGTAACGAAAAGCGGATGCTTCAAGAAGCAGTTGATGCGCTATTTGATAATGGCAGACGTGGCCGCATCATCTCAGGGGTCAATAAGCGCCCACTGAAATCTCTGTCTGATATGCTGAAAGGCAAGCAGGGACGTTTCCGTCAGAACCTGCTGGGCAAGCGGGTTGACTATTCAGGCCGTTCTGTAATTGTGGTCGGACCTGAGCTAAAGCTTCACCAATGCGGTCTGCCAAAGAAGATGGCGCTTGAGCTGTTCAAGCCATTTATCTATTCAAAGCTTGAGCTTTACGGCATGGCAAGCACCATTAAAGCTGCCAAGCGCATGGTTGAAAAAGAACGCCCCGAAGTCTGGGATATTCTGGAACAGGTCATTCGTGAGCATCCGGTCATGCTGAACCGTGCACCAACCCTGCACCGGCTTGGAATTCAGGCGTTTGAACCTGTGCTGGTCGAAGGTAAGGCTATCCAGCTTCATCCGCTAGTATGTACAGCCTTTAATGCTGACTTTGATGGTGACCAGATGGCTGTGCATGTGCCTCTGTCACTAGAAGCACAGCTAGAAGCACGTGTGCTGATGATGAGCACAAACAACATTCTAAGCCCTGCAAATGGCAAGCCGATTATTGTGCCATCTCAGGATATTATTCTGGGGCTATATTATCTGTCTATGGAACGCGAAGGCGAAGTTGGCGAAGGCATGGCCTTTACTGATATTCAGGAAATCCTGATGGCGCTCGATCATGGCAGTGTCAGCCTGCATGCAAAAATCAAAGCCAGAATTACAACCTTTGACGATAAGGGCGAGCTGGTTACCAAAGTTGTGGAAACCACACCTGGCAGAGCAAAATTGGCTGATTTATTGCCACGCAACTCACATGTGACTTTTGATTTGGTCAATAAGCTGATGACCAAAAAAGAAGTCACCAATGTGATCGACTATATTTACCGTCATTGTGGTCAGAAAGATACGGTTATCTTCTGTGACAGGCTGATGGGATTAGGTTTTGGCCAGGCATGTAAATCAGGCATCTCATTTGGTATTGCCGATCTAACAACACCTGAAGCTAAGGCAAAATATGTCTCAGAAGCTGAAGAACAGGTTGAAGAATTTGAACGCCAATATCTGGATGGTTTCATCACACAAGGTGAAAAATATAACAAAGTGGTCGATGTGTGGTCACGCTGTTCTGACCTTGTTGCAGATGAAATGATGAAGGGCATCTCGACAGAAGAAGCTGGTAAGCCTATTAACTCTGTCTGGATGATGGCACATTCAGGTGCGCGCGGTTCTGCCGCCCAGATTAAACAGCTGGCCGGTATGCGTGGTCTGATGGCAAAGCCATCTGGTGAGATTATTGAAACACCTATCAAATCTTCCTTTAAAGAAGGTCTGGATGTGCTTGAATATTTCAACTCGACACATGGCGCGCGTAAAGGTCTTGCCGATACAGCTCTGAAAACGGCCAATTCAGGCTATCTGACCCGCCGTCTGGTGGATGTGGCGCAGGATTGCATCATCACAAATCATGACTGTGGCACTGTTCAGGGTATTACAGTTCGTCATGCGATGAACGGTTCTGAAATTGTGGACAGCCTAGCTGAACGTATTCTGGGCCGTAATCTGGCAGAAGATCTTGTTGATCTGAAATCAGGCGAAGTGCTGGTCAAGGCTGGCGAGATGGTGACAGAAGATCATCTTGATGCGATTGATGAATCAGGCGTTGATCAGGCTGTTATCCGTTCTGTTCTGGTATGTGAATCATCTGTTGGGGTATGTTCGGCCTGTTATGGTCGTGACCTAGCACGTGGTACGCCTGTAAATATCGGTGAGGCTGTTGGCGTTATCGCTGCCCAGTCAATCGGTGAGCCGGGCACACAGCTTACCATGCGTACTTTCCACGTCGGCGGTGCTGCCCAGCGTGGTGCAGAGGCGAATAACCTTGAAGCAGGTGTCGCAGGTTCGGTAAAGCT
>Ga0181571_10002069_pt1 | contig 14769 bp, 11 predicted proteins | sample 101ome_17_FD_132440 | JGI IMG/M metagenome (GOLD analysis project Ga0181571, IMG submission 132440) | Coastal salt marsh microbial communities from the Groves Creek Marsh, Skidaway Island, Georgia - 101407AT metaG (megahit assembly) | ecosystem: Environmental > Aquatic > Marine > Intertidal... | reverse complement strand
CCCATTACAAAATCGGTAGCGGGGGCAGCACTCATGCTCGACGGGATGACCGGCTGGCAGAATGACTACAGTGGGTCATTGGACGCCAGTGTGATCGATGGATTACGGGTAGGTGTGCTTGATTTTTCTCGCAATGACAGTCCGCGCCTCAACGCGTTGCTTGATGCCGCGATTGACCGTATGGAGGCGGCTGGCGCTACGATTGTTCGTATTGAGAGCCATGACACACCGCCCGAGTTCTGGAGTGCGTCTCGCCTGGTCCTGGGCTCAGAATTTAAAGTATTCCTTGATAGCTATCTCAGTGGATCGCCAGCCGATATTCCCGTCCGAAGTCTGGCTGACCTGGTTGCGTTTAATAATGTGAATGCCGAGGTTGAGCAGGCCGTCTTTGGGCAGGACATTCTCGAGTCATCGCTGGAAGCGGCCCCGATGGATAGCGATACCTACCTCGATGCATTGGCGCTGATCCGCAAGACGACCCGTGACGATGGTATCGATGCGTTACTTCGCGATCATGATGTTCAGGTTTTGATGGGACCCAGTGGTCCGGTGTCTCCACGCGCCGACGTCGTCAACGGCGATGTTTGGCCCGCTTGGGCGGGTGCAGGCTCCATGGCCGCTATCAGCGGCTACCCCAATCTAACGGTTCCCATGGGCACCATTGCTGGAGTGCCGGTCGGCGTCTCCTTCATGAGTGGTCGTGATGCAGATGCCTTGCTGCTGTCAGTGGGACTTGCTTTCGAGCGGACTGGAACGGGCTCGCCCGTTCCGCAATACAAGCCCACAGTGGCTACTGCGGATATACGTGCTTTAAAACGCTGATGCAATCAGTTTTGGAGACGCTTAAACCTCGCCTTGCAGAGCGATGACCCGGCGGCCTGATCATGATTGGGTAGGACTGCACTAACGTCGCGCATCGCAACTCACTCATGGCGCATACAGTTGGTTTGAGGCATGTTTAAACGGTTCCTGACACCTTATGAAGCCTTCGTTTGGCGTAAGTGAGTGGTCGGCGGGTATACTGCGTTAAGCGCAGACTTTGGGGGCGCTTTTTCTCCTGCTAACCGGACCGGACTGGAGGGTTTTGTGAGCATCTATACCAACGAAGAGGGCATCATCAATGTGTCCGAGGTTATCGCGTCGATTAGACAGCGTGCGGTGCTAATCCTTTTGGCTACGCTTGCTGTTGCGGCAGTGACACTAGGATGGATGCTGACCCTGCCTGAGCAATATCGAGCCGAAGTTCACCTGATCTCGACCAATAATGATGATCAATTGTCATTTGGGGGTGTTGGTGGGGACCTTGGAGGTATTGCGTCTCTCGCGGGTTTTGATAGTCGGTTGGGTAGTGACTCCCGGCTCGATAGGCTGGCCTTGGACGTCATTCAAACGCAGTCATTTGCAGCTGACTTCTTGTCGGGCCAACCCGATTTGATTCCCTTACTTATCGCTGTTGAAGGCTGGGAGCCCGAGAGCTCTGAGGTCGTGTTTGATGAATCTATTTACAGCTCTGACACCGGGTGGGTCGAGGAGCTGACTACACCCATGAAGAAGCTAGAGCAGCTCTGGTCAGCTGTTTATCAAGTTGAGAACCGATTGGAGGTGACTGAGAGCAGTGCTACCAATATGGTGACGTTGGCGTTTGAGCATGAATCGCCCGCTGTCGCTGTCGATGTGCTCGAACGATTGCAACTGAAGATCAACAGTCAGATGAGAGACAGCGTTATCGAGGACTCGAAGCGTAATGTTGAGTACCTGACTGTTGAGGCAAACAATACATCGGTCGCTGATTTGAAGGCCGTTTTTTACCGTCTCATCGAAGAGCAAACGAAGACCTTGATGTTGGCCTCCTCTAGCCGCGAGTTCGTCTTTAAGAAAGCGACGCCGATATTGATGCCGGTGAGCCCGAGTGGCCCGCCAAGACTTTTGATCACGATTATCATGGGCTTTATGACCTTTGTTCTTGGTTGTCTGATAGCGGTCATCATGGGACCGCGGAATCCAGCCAAACAGTGAGCTCGAGTCTTCGAATACCCGAGCAGGGAGTACTCACGGTCATCGTATCGATGATGGCTGTTTATTTGTTTGTTGATTTTAGTTACGGCGTTTTAGTGCTGATGGGGCTAAGTGGTCTTAAGGTTTCTCTGGCATTCAAAGCATTACTTCTGTCATTGATAATGCTCTACGTCGCTATTTCAAAACCGCGTTTGGCACTGGCGTGTCTTGCAGGTGTTGGTGTTTTTTTAGTACCCATTTTTTTAACGTTGCTGCGAGAAGCTAATCTCCCTGGGTTTATTTACGACCTGACGTTTGCCAGCAAATTCCTTGCACCGATCGTGGTGTATTGCTTCTGGTGCGCGATCGCTGATAAACCGGCTCGGTTGAAAACCAGTCGCTTCGTTTTGTGGGCTTTGACGGGTGCGGTCATGTTTAATTCTGTGCTCGGCGCCTTTGGTATCGGTTTTCACAGTTACGGTACTCCCGAAGTTGGGTTGGGCAATCCGGGACTCATTTTCGCGGCTAATGAGTATGGGGCTCTGCTAATTGTCATCTCGGGTTTCCTGCTGAATGAATCATGGTTGAAGGGCGGGCTACTGTTTTTTGTGGTAGCGAGTCTCAGTTTGCTAGTGACACTTATGGTGGCTACTAAAACGGCGCTACTCGGAGTCACTATGTTGATAGGGCTTGTCCCATTGCTTAATGAGCGGCGGCACCTATTTCGCCCCACCGTATTGAAGTTCAAGTTTCTCTTGTTGACCTTGCTAATGACTTTGCTGGTTGTTGTGGCATTCGCGCAATTTATCGCTGGGCTTGGATTGATAGACCGAGCGATCTTTTTCTATGAAACGGGTGGTATGTCGAGATTGATCTTCTCGGGTCGAGAAGCCATGGCCATGACGATGGTTGACGCTTATTCCCGTGCAGGAGACCTTGTCTATTGGCTATTTGGTGCCCCCCCCTCTTTCTTTGTTAACCAGGGCGTGAAGCCAACAGCAGAGCTGGATCCATTCGATTTGCTCTTATGGTTTGGTCCCCTCAGCTTCATGATTCTCGCAACCTGGATCTTATTTGTACTTGTGAGCGCCTGGAGGGCGTTGGGAGATGTTGATTGTCGGGAGGCGCCGGCAGTGCTCGCCGTGAACCTCGCTCTGCTTGCCGCCGCATCAGTTGCCGGGCACGTGTGGACGTCAGGTGTCGTCGGTGTCGCGTGGGCTACCCTGAGCTCGACAACCGCACTCCGAGCACTCAGCGCTCGAGAGCAAAAAGTTGATCATCAGGGTTCGCCAAGGCTGGTGACCGCATGAGGTTGCGCGAAAACTTAGGTGCAGCGTAAGACCATGCGACCCTGGGCCCGCCACGTAAAAAACGCGCTATGGCTTCTATCGGACCGCGGTCTGGCCCTCATCGTTGGTTTTTTTGTTTCCGCGTATGTTGCACGAGTCTACGGGCCAGATATTTTTGGTGTTTACAGCTATGGCCTTGCACTCCTCTATCTTTTCGCCGTTCCCGGTCATGCTGGTCTCAATGCGCTGGTTGTTAAGCGATTAGTCGATGTCGATACCGACAAGTCAGTGATCATGGGTACTAGCCTCGTGATCAAAGGCTTGGGTTTTTCGGTTGGGCTTCTACTTCTGCTTGGCTTTGCATTTTTCCCCGGGATGCACACGCCAACGGAACGGACACTGATCGCAATAATGTGCATAAGTTTGTTGATACAGCCGGGTTACGTTCTCGATTTTTGGTTTCAGGCGCACTATGTAGCGCGATACCAAGCGCTCTCAAAGCAAATTGCACTCGTGCTTGCCAGTGGCATGAAAGTCGCCGCGGCCGCCATGGGAGCTAGCATTCTTTGGATAGCGGGTGCGACGGTAATACAAGCCCTGTTGTCGGTCCTATTTTTGGTTCTCTTTTATCTGGGTACGACGTCAGCTAATAGGCAGCGCTGGCGCTTTGACTCTGATGAGGCAGTCTCGCTTTTGAGGCAGGGCGGGGTTGTCTTTTTGGGTACTTTTTTCGCGGCTATCTATCTCAAAGTCGACCAGATAATGCTGAAAATGGTGAAGGGAGACGCCGAGGTTGGCGTCTACGCCGTGGCCGCGACGGTTTCTGAGGCGTTTTATTTTATACCGGTCGCGATCGCTGCGGCTGTGTTCCCCCGATTGGTTGAATTGCGTACCGAAGACCCGCAGACCTACCACAAACGAACGCAGCAACTGTTGGATGGCCTCGCTGTGCTGGCAATCGCCTTAGCCGTTTTCGTTACGTTAGTGGCAGCACCGATCATCGCGACCGTATTTGGGGCTCAATATAGTGATGCTTCGCTCATACTCGGCATTCATATTTGGGCTGCGATCTTCATCTTCATGCGAGCGGTATTTAGCAAATGGATCGTTGCAGAGGGATTGGTCTGGTTTTCAGTTATCACTCAGGGTTCCGGCGCGGTGATTAACGTGGCACTGAATGCCCTCCTGATTCCATCAATGGGAGCAGTTGGGGCGGCTGTAGCCACAGTCGTTAGCTACGCAGCCGCCTCCTACTTTGCGCTCGCTTTTTTCGCTCGTACTCGCAGTATGTTTGTCATGATGACGCTCGCCTTGTTAGCCCCGTTTCGCTATCTTTCGCGCAAACCTCAAATGTCGGCCTAAGTGCTATTCAATAAGTGCTAATGAAAAAATTCATTCCCTCAGCCATTCAGCCTTTTGCCCGAGCGTTACGAGATAGGCTAAAACGATTGGGTTTTTACGTGATAAGGCGATCATCGACATTGGGTTCACTCTACTACGCCACAATGTCCTCGGAGTTTCGTCGCGAGCAGAGCGCAGTGTTAGCGGGTAGGGAGCAATATATCCGGGAGCTGACTGAGCTTCGATCGACCTCAGCCTTGTTGCGGCGTAATACCCACCGGCTTGAAAAGGGCCTCATCATGAGGCCCAGAAAAGCCGTATTTGGCGCAAATTACATTACAGAAACCGTCGCAATCTTTCGCCGAGCGAGTCAGGCGGGTTCGTTTGACCCCAATGAATTACAGTGGAGTTTTGACGTCATTAGTGCGTTCTTTGATGCCGTCGAGGTCGGACGAAATTCGACCATTGATGAAGCACGATCGGTATTTGAGCAATTGGCGGCAGATCTCGCCACTGAAAATCGAGTTCCCTACCGACATGCTGACTTACCACCATCCGAGATCAGCTTTGAGCAGCTCGAAGTCTTGTTTAGGCGAAGACGATCGGTCCGTTGGTTCCAAGACAAACCCGTGAGTGAGGCGCTGCTGAAAGAGGCAGTCCGTGTAGCAGCCTACGCGCCCTCGGCTTGCAATCGCCTGCCCTATCAATTCGTGGTGGCAAATGGACCCGAGTTGGCGCCAAAGCTGGCGAGTTTGGCCAATGGGACTCCTGGTTGGGCCCAGAATATTCCTTGCACAATTGCAGTTGTCGGTGACTTAAGTGCTTACTTTGCAGAACGCGACAGGCATTTGATCTACATTGATGGCGCCCTAGCGAGTATGCAATTCATGCAGGCCTGCGACACACTTGGTTTGGCGTCCTGTCCCATTAATTGGCCAGACATAAAAGAGAACGAGTTAGCTATTCGTAAACTGCTTCGACTCAGTGACTCCCAGCGAACCGTAATGTTGATTGCCGTGGGCTATGCTGATCCCGAGGGCCTGATTCCTTTCTCCGAGAAAAAATCGCCGGAGTCGCTCACGCGATTCTTGTCTTCGATCGATTAGGTTGGCTAGTCAATGGCAGACACTACGGACAAAATGACGTCTCGAAAAACCATTCTCATCACCGGTGGGGAGCTCTTTAACAAGGGTGCTCAATCCATGGTGTTTACCACCGTTAATGAGCTGATAAGACGCTGCGAAAACGCGGATATTTTTTTAATGTCCGGGCCCGACTGTCGCCGGGATTCCTCTGAACTCAGCCAGTTTACGTTCAAGGTGCTTCCCTGGGATCTTCGAATGAAGTTGCGCGGGTTCTCGCTCTTGCGCCCCTTTCTCCGGAACAAGCATTTTGACACGGAACTCGAGGTCAGGATGTGGCAAGTTATTCAGAGAGCCGACCTGGTCGTTGATGTCAGCGGTTTTCGTTTATCGTCACAGTTTTCACCGGTGCGTATCGTTGACTACCTCATCAATATTCACTTTTTCAAGCGCTTCAAAACGCCTGTTGTTCTATTTCCCCAATCGTTTGGTCCCTTTGATTTCAGTAGGATCGCGGGGTTTGTTCTGCTACCCCTCATTCGTCATTACCTGAACTATCCCGAGAAGATTTTTGCGCGTGAGCACAGCGGTGCACTCGCTTTGAAATCATTGGGGATTACGGATCAGGTTGAGCAGGCGCTCGATACTGTTTTGCAGTCAGACGATCATAGTTATCACCGTGTATTCCGCTCCCGTAAGACAGCGACACTACCTGTGATCCCTAAGGGCGCTGTAGCGCTCGTGCCGAATCAGAAAACAATGGTGCACTCGGCAGCGACCGACATGCTCGACCTCTACTCCCAGTTAATTAGCACCCAGATCATGATGGGTAAGACCGTCTTTTTGTTAAGACACTCCTTTGAAGACATTGCGATTATCGAGATGTTGAAAGCTCGCTTCTCTGATGTCGATCGGGTAATTGCGCTTTTAGATGACTATGATTCGCTCGATTTACAGGTACTGTTGTCTCGCTTTGACTATGTAATTGCATCTCGATATCACGCGGTTGTGCACTCGTATAAAGCTCGAGTCCCGTGCCTGGTGCTTGGATGGGCCACAAAGTATCCATCACTGATGGCTGAGTTTGATCAGGAAGACTTATATTTTGATATTCGTCAGCCGGTTGCCACGGAGGAGGTTCAGCAAAAACTCGCTAATCTTGAGCATGATAGGGCTGACTACAGTCAACGAATCGCTTGTAAACTTGAGTCCACACTGGCGCTCGATATTTTCGAGCGGGCGGTCCGGTTTGTTGTCTGATTCGCCTTTAGTTTCGATCGTCATTCCGACTTTCTCGCGACCGAATGCGGCGGCCGAGGCCATAAGAACGGTCAGGTCGCAAAGTTATCCGCACTGGGAAGTCATTATTGTTGATGACAACCCCCCCGAATCAGAAGCACGACGGGAAACGCGAGACCTTGTGTCTCCGCTCGCGGATGATCAAATCCACTATATCGAGCACGATCAGAACCGAGGTGCCTGTGCGGCTCGAAATACAGGAGTCAAACATTCGAGGGGCAGTTTGATCGCGTTTTTAGATGATGCTGATTTGTGGGCTCCCTCAAAACTCGAGCGCCAGGTCGGTGCCATGTTGTCAGATGAATCGCTGTGTCTCTGTTTATGCAGTATTTCCGAGGCGTATCGAGGCGGACATCGCATTGTTCGCTTCGATCCGGGCAGTCATTCCTATCATGACTATTTCTTAAACCGGGGTTCAGGCGTTACGTGCTCGGCCATTATGGTTAACCGTCTGGTGTACGAGCGTGTAGGTGGGTTTGATGAGGATTTGGAGAGCTATCAGGACTTAGATTTGATACTAAGACTGTTGCCTCTGGGAAATGCAAATTCTATTGAAGAGCCCCTTGTAACCTACCAGCTCGCCGACTCAGGCATATCAAAGAACCATGGGAAAAAAATACGAGGGATAGACCGGCTACTTATTAAGTTCGACGCACAGTTCGAGACCAGCGGACGCGATGGACGGACCCATTTTCTTGAAGATCGAGCCGATCATCTTTTGCTCATGGGATCCTATGCCCCTGCGGCATCTCAATACTTCGATCTGGTTCGAAGTGAGTCGAAAAAGCTGCGTTATGCCATCAAGGGATTGATAGCGGTACTCCACCTAGGGCTGGTCTTTCGCATTGTTTTGAGGGCGAAGGCGCTGGCAAAGCACTATCGTTAGCGGAGCGAGCCTACTAGTTTTTGGTAGATTTCGTCGGCTAAGAAAAAATCGGTTTTCTCATAGCCAGCGGGCTCAAAGGTCTCTAATCGTTTCAACAGCTCCTCAAGATCGGCGAGGTCTGTTGTGGCCAAAGCGTAGCCCGAGTCACTGACATACCGCGTGATTTCGAGCTGGTGTTTATCCTTTCGCTCCAGGTTGGCGATGACGATACATCGCTTGCCTTGCTCTAGAAGATCGTAAACCGTGCCTGCACCCGCGTGTGTAATAACGGCGTCTGCAGACGCAATCTGCTGCGTGAACTCGGGTGTGAAATTAAAGGAGGGAAATGTCTGTGGAGTGTAATCGCCATTTCCCACTTGCCCAATGAATGCCATATGGGGGAACTTCGCGGTCAGCTTATCCAAATGAGCAAACAGGCTATCAAACGGTGTGGTACCCGCGGTCACTAATATTTTCATAACCTGCCCGACCAAGTTGCTTTGGGAAAGACTGAGAGCAATTCCTTGTTTTGGACATAAAAGTCGGTAGCTAGGAAATACAGGAACTTGGCTGTCCACGAGCTGCTAAAGAACCTGCTCCATGTCTCGATATGACTCACGCTCACGCCTCGAAGTCTTGCCGCCACGGCAACTGGGATAGCGATTCCTGGACCCGTGGATAAAACAAACCCGACGTCATGTGCAGCCATAAGACGATAGCTCGTGACCACGGCTCGACAAAAGTTAACCCCAGAGATGAGGATAGCCGTGCTTTTTGTTTTCGCGCGAAGCGGTTGCACGTGCGTGGTGACCGAAGCGATGTCCATAACTTGAGCTCCCAGCTCTTGAATGGCAATCACCCTAACCCCATCGCGCTGGAGCTCAGAGAACCGACCGAGTAGCCGCCGCATCTGAGCTTGATGACCACCCTCACCATAAACAATCAATACAGATTTACTGAGTGATGGCGTCATACAAATACCTTTACTAAGCGCTTAGCGCACTGCGTTGCATCATAGGCTTTGCTCGTCTCGTACGCGTTTGAGCTCATATTCGCGTAGATTTCTGAAGGCATTTGATAGGCAGACGTCATTGCTTCGACAAGCGATTGAGTATTGCCGGGTTCAAATGACAGTCCATTGAACTTATCCACCACGTACTCTGCCATACCGCCCCTTAAAGAGCCGATAACGGGTGTGCCACAAGCCATGGACTCGAGGCCAACCAACCCCAAACTCTCCTCGAGTTCTGAGGGAAACACTAAAAAGTCGAGTTGCCTGTAGATATCGGCTAAGTGGCTCTGCTCACAGGCGCCATGGAGTGTAATTTCGTCGTTGAGCTTCAATTGGCTAATGAGCTCGCCAAAGGCGGTATGCATATCGCCTGTTCCTACGATCGTACACCGGATGGGTAGTTTGAAACTGTGAATCGCGCGGATAAGTGTATCTACCCCTTTCCCTCGATCCAGTCGTCCGACGTAGCCAACATGAAGACGTTTGTCACTTTCCTTCGTTTGCCGCTGCCGGTAACAGAAGGTACCCATATCGACCCCGCCAGAGGGCACGATCGTTATTTTTTCAGGGGATACGCCGTAGTCCTCGATGAGCCTGTTGGCAAGAAATTGCGAGGGGACAATGATCGTGTGGGCAATTCCCAGTAAGCGATTCGACAGAAATCGTTTAAGGCCCTGCGTTATTTTACTGTCATGAGTTGCTGGAATCACATCGCCCCCGTGGGCATGCGCGACCACAGACTGGGTCCGGAATATGTGAGCTAAAAGGACCGGAAGGCTCGTGTGGGCGACATAGTGCAAGTAGACTGGATTAGCGCTTTTTAACAAGCGACTGGTCGCGGTGAGAGTAAACACCCAGTAGGCCCAAAGTTTACTCAGTCGGTTATTGGTCTTCGTGTTTCTCACGACGATTCGGTCTACAAGGACCCCGGCTGCTTTCAACTGCTGTTCTGTATTTCGCACGAATACACCCTTTGTAGGGTGCCTCTCGTCGGGATACATATTGGATAGCAGCAACAGGTTTTTCACTTGCGGACCAGTCTGTGTGGTTCTAGCACAGTTAGTGTAGCGTGACTGGCGACCTCTATGTTGGCTGGGTCGTATCTTGGTTTTAAAGAAAGTTTGCTATTCGCAAAAAAGAGAGCGCTATGGTCATCGTTGACTGCGATATATCGCTGACCCTGCCACGTTGAGCTTGACGCCCTGTTCGCAGCGCGTTCGGATTTGACCGTCTGTCGAAATATGATTGTTTGTTCGCCTGATTTGCCCAAGAATGAGGGTTGTCTCTTACCCTAGGCAAAAAACTGAAGAAGAGGGCCATATGACCTACGAGTGTTTTGAACTAACCGTGTCGGAAGGAATAGCGCACATACGATTTAACCGTCCCGAGAAGGCAAATTCGATGATCCCATCGTTCTGGACCGAGCTGCCTAGCGTGATAAATGAGTTGTCTCGTGATGCCTCTGCTCGCGTTATTGTGCTGTCGGCGGAGGGGCGTCATTTCTCTTCTGGAATGGATATTTCGGTATTCACCGAGGGCGGTCTCGATGGGCCTGCTAGTGGCAGTCGCTTTGTTCGCGCTGAGGCATTCCGCCATCACTGCATGGCACTGCAAGATGCATTCACCTGTCTTGAGGAAGCCCGCATGCCCGTACTGGTGGCAATACAAGGCGCGGCGGTCGGCGGTGCAATGGACCTGATTACCGCTTGCGACTGTCGATATGCGACCCGTGACGCGTTTTTCTCGGTACATGGGACTGCGATTGGCATGACAGCCGATGTGGGTACTTACCCACGACTGGTCAAGCTCATCCCTGAGGGTTGGGCAAGGCAAATGTCCTATACCGCAGAGCGGGTGAGTGCTGAAAAGGCGCGAGACATTGGACTGGTCAACGAAGTGTATGACTCGGCTGAGGAAATGTTAGAGGCAGTCATGAACATTGCGCGTCAAATTGCGGCACATGCGCCACTTGCAGTGTCCGGTGCGAAGCGCATGGTGAATTACGCGCGCGATCACAGCACTGCCGACGGGCTTGATTATATTGCGACATGGAACGCGTCCATGCTCGATGGTGAGGCCATTCGAAATACCTTTGTGGCTCAAGCTAAAGGCGAAAAGCCGGAATACGAGGACCTACTGGCGGTCAAAAAAGCAGCCGGTGAGTAATCTCTGGACAACGGCCACTGGGCGCCTTGGAGGCTGTTTCAGGGCGCTAGCTTGCTCATGCGCAGTGGCTCTTGCGGGTTCCGCTTGTGCCGTCGATGGTCAGTCGAAGGACGAGGCAGAGGGACATCTCATTGCTGAGGCGCGAGCGATTCATCAGCGTGTTCTTACCTTTGACGCCCATGCCGATATTGAAATTCCCGGGAAACCCTCGATGTACGTGGGCGCCGATGGTTTATCAAAAGTTGCGGTCGAAAAGATGCACCAGGGGGACTTGGATGCGGTCGCAATGACTGTGGCTGTCGGTCCGCTACCCCGTAACAAGGAAGGCTTCGCTGAGGCGCGGCGCATTGCCGATGAGAAACTCGCCGCAGCCGTCGCGCTCACAGAGAATCCGGATCAGCCCATTCAGTTGGTTACAAGCAGTGACGCATTAGTTGCTGCGGTGGGTGATGGTCAGCGGGCAATTGTGCTGAGCCTTCAGAACGCGCTGATCTTTGGGGATGATGTGGCCGTCATCGATGAGTTTTATGCTCAAGGGGTTCGGATTTTTGCCTTGACTCACATGGGGCATAACGAGTTTGCAGACTCGTCGCGCCCACTTTTTATTACTGAAACAGGTATGCGCGAGGCACCCTCCGAGCATGGCGGGCTGTCGGCGAGGGGCAGGGCGGCCATCCAACGCTTTAACGACCTTGGCGCCGTTATCGATATTTCTCAGCTTTCTACTGCGGCTGCACTGGAAGTGATCAGCCTGTCTCGAGCCCCTGTGATTGCGAGCCATTCGAACGCGCGGGTGCTAACTAACGTCAGTCGCAACTTGAGCGATGAGGAAATTCGGGAATTAGCGCAACGCGGCGGCGTTATTCATGTGGCGCCTTTTGCCGGCTATTTATTTGATTCGCAAGATCCCGACATTGATGCGGGTATTCGCGCGCTGAGGCGAAAAGCCGGAATCGACGAGGACTATCTCTACCCTTTTGAGCTTTACTGGGAAATCGAAGATACGTCGGTAAAAACGGAATTTCTTAGTGGTGTTCGAGGGCTACTGGGCCCCATCTCGCTGGATACAATGCTGAATCATATTGATCACATCGCAGCGCTGGTGGGTGCTGATCACGTCGGCATTGGTACGGATTTCAATCACGGCAGTGGCATACCGGGTTACATCGATGCGAGTGATTCGCTGAATGTCACTGTAGGCTTGTTAGAACGAGGGTATTCCGAGCCCCAGATCAGGAAAATTTGGGGAGGCAACTTCCTGCGCGTGTGGCGCGAGGTCGAGCGCGCGCGGTCAGACTGATCGGCAAGACCAATGCCGCTGCTGTCTGGCGGTTATCACCGCAACCCTTCTTGTAGAACTTCTTCCTTGCAAAACTTCTTGCAGAGCTCTCCGAGCGATAACGGTGCAGCCTGAGGCGGCCGTGGCCTCCCAGCGTTCGCTAGTGTCATCGATGTAGCAATGTTTGTGGCTAGCCGTATAATGCCGCGCAAATTGCACAAATTGAGTGCTATTGCCGTTGGCGGTGCTCTCATTCGGTGCACTTTTTAAGTCAAATACGGCTTCGACAGTGAGACCTTTTCTTTACAAACAGCCTAGCTCCCTGTGAGCCATCAATTTTGTGTATTTGGCATCTAATGTGCTTTGTATCCGTACAACTCTAAGACGATGTATCCGATCTCTATTCGGACCCATTTTTTACTCAGAAAAGGACCTATTCCGGTGAAGCCTCAATTTCCCAAGGCACTGTTAAGTGCAACCATTGTATCGTCCATGTTTGCCACGAGCGCGCTTGCGCAGTCGGGCCCCGTTTTTGAAGAAGTTATCGTGACTGCTGAAAAGCGCTCAGAGAGTCTGCAGGACCTGTCGCAGGCTGTTACGGCGTTGACGGCCGCTGACGTGGAAGACCGTCAGCTGACTTCATTCGTCGATCTAAGCGCTATCGCTCCCGGTGTGAACGTGGCGAAGAACGAAGGCTTCAAGACGGTGATTACCATTCGTGGTATCGGTAACGAGGCGAACCAGAACGCGATTGCCAATCCGTCGGTCTCGTATCACCTCGACGGTGTGTACATTGCATCACCTTTCGCCTTGCAGACAGATTTTCTTGATCTTGAGCAGATCGAAGTGCTTCGGGGCCCGCAGGGAACGTTGTTTGGTCAGAACTCAACCGGCGGGGCGATTAACGTCATTACGATGGATCCCGATGTTGAGGAATTTAGCGGTACGGCTGATCTAAGCCTTGGTCAATATAAGGGAGTGCGCGCACGTGCAAGCATGAACATTCCATTGTCAGACACCCTAGCCGCGCGTGTATCGCTACTGCGCAACAACCACGAGGGGTTTACTGAGAATGTTTCCAACGGCCAGGACCTCGATGATGCTGACAGTTTGTCTGCTCGAGTAAAACTGCTGTGGCAGGCCAGCGACAATGTGACGGTGAAACTGGGTGCGCAGTTATTTGATGAGAGTGTAAACGGACAAGCTCAGAAGGGCATTTACGACCCAACACCCGGTGCACGTCGCTTAGCACAGGACTCACGATCGGCTTACGAGCTTACTTCGGAAATGTATAGCGCGACGGTTGAGTGGGATCTTCCTGCCTTCACTGTGAAGTCAATCACGAGTTACCAGAGCGATGACATCAAAGTGCTCCGTGACAACGACCGGCACGACCCGACGACATTGCCACCGTTCTTCCTACTCCAGAGTTACTTTGACCCGGAAACCAATGACCAAACTACGACGACACAGGAGTTCAACCTAATTTCGTCAGAACCCGCGTTTGGGAAGTTGGATTGGGTGGCGGGTGTTTTCTATCTCGATACTGAGGTTGATATTGCGATTACCGAGCGTCTCGATTTCGGTTTCGACGGTACGTTTGATCCCTTCACGGTGGAAGAAATTGTGACCTTTGCTCTTGCCGATGCGGGCTTCATTTCGAATTCGAGACCAGAGCGCGAGTCGATGTCGGTATACGGTCAGGGTACGCTCGCTCTTACCGATACGACACGTCTGATTGGTGGACTGCGTTACACGCGTGACGAAGTTTACAGTGAGGTCACCAACTTCTACGGTCGCGGCGGTACCGACATCCTCGAGATTGATAGTAATGAAGTGACCGGTCGCATTGCCTACGAGAAAGATTTTGACGACGTGACTCTGGGCTACGTTTCATACACGCGTGGCTTTAAGCCCGGCGGCTCTAATTTGACCTACGGCCGTGAAAGCGTGGTCTCACCCATTGTTGTGCTTCCTACTTTTGAGCAGGAGACTATCGATGCATATGAAGTGGGTCTGAAGACAGATCTGGACGAGGGGCGCGTGCGAGTGAACGCGGCTGCTTTCCTCTACAACTACGAGAATCTGCAGTACCAGGCCACTGACCCCGAAGTGTTCCAGGGCGGTGTGGGTAACATCCCAGAGTCCGAGATTTTTGGTGCAGAACTGGAGCTGGGTGCTTTCCTAAGTGAGTCATGGCTGTTCGACGCGCGCCTGGCGTGGTTGAACACGGAAATCACCAAGAGCCACCTCGCACTGGATAACGTAGCGTCTGAAGCGGCGACCAACGCGTTGTTGGCTCAGGGCGTCAACTTGTTCAGCCCACAAGTAGAAGTGGCGCGAGCAGCACAGATTGCCGATGTGCGCGGTAACGTTCTGCCCAAGACACCCAAAGTGACAGCCAATGTGGCGCTGACTCACACGACGTCGATTGACGGTTG
>Ga0181571_10002068_pt1 | contig 14770 bp, 7 predicted proteins | sample 101ome_17_FD_132440 | JGI IMG/M metagenome (GOLD analysis project Ga0181571, IMG submission 132440) | Coastal salt marsh microbial communities from the Groves Creek Marsh, Skidaway Island, Georgia - 101407AT metaG (megahit assembly) | ecosystem: Environmental > Aquatic > Marine > Intertidal zone... | reverse complement strand
CCCGAGTGTCCGTTGTAAAGGGCGGGGAATACGCCGTTTCTGAATCCGGTTGACGGTAGTTTGGGTCCTATACAGAAATCTGTAATATTAACGAGGCCACCCTGCTGCAGGGGCAGGCGTGGATACCCCGCCATTCCCGATCCACAGTCTCCCTCACGGTTTCATGACACCTCGCGCGAAGGTTCGTTTTTTTGTCCTTTTGACCTTTTTCTTGATGGTTGTCGGGTCCGGTGCTGCACACGCACAGACCTTTTCCGTCAGTTCGCCCCTCTGGGTCAAGGGCGATGGATCGACATCGAGCGACTTGCTCTACCTTCCCGACCATACAATCCGGGTCTCATGGAGTGCAGACCTCGGCATCACGGGCGCCACGTTGTTTGTGGGTACATCGGCCAGCACGGTTGCAGCCACTTCTGTCAGAGCGCAGAACAACCAGGTTCAGTTCACACCTGAAAGCATTGGTCTGGGCGTAGGCGCCTACGCCGGCGTCATCGTCTCTGATACAGGGCGTTTCTCTGCGCCCTTTCCCATTTTTGTCGAATCGCCCAAGCCCTCGTCTGTCCGTGTCGTGCGCGATGAAAAGGGAGATGTATCCGAGAAAAAGCCTCGCTTTGTGCTTTCGAGACCCTCGGGCGTGCCCGCGGTCTATCTCCAATTGTCATCCACGCCGTTCGACATTGAAGAGAACGAGGATGGGGAGCTGACGGCAACCGGCGCTACGGCAACTTGGGGCATCCTGACCTCGGATACGGAGCTCGTCTATGGTCAGACGAATCCAGAGGTGAGAATTGCATCACTCAACGTTCAGAATTACGAAGCGCCCCCCCTTGAGGCCGGCAAGACCTACTACTATACGGCGCTCAATGCCTACGATCCGACCATCGGGCCTATCAGCTCCGTCATCGGTTCGGTAGAATCCTTTGTATATGCCGGAGATGAGTCGCTGACTTCTCCGTCCTTGATAGCGCCGGCCGATAATGCTGATTTGCAGGAGGAGACCGTTGCATTCACGTGGGATCCGGTGGAGAATGCGACCTCCTACAAGGTCAATATCTATCGTCGAGAAGAGGCAGGAGGTAATTCGCTGGATATCGCCGAGCTGACCCTCGATGCAGGAGATCAGACGATTCTGACGGCCGACGTTGCACGGCTTTTCGTCGAGGCGCGTTACCTCTGGGAGGTCATCGCCACCGATGACCAGGGGAACCAGTCTGTCAGCGAGCGGCGGGTTTTCAATGTGTCCAAGCCGTCTATCGAGGTCAAATTCAGGGTATATGAGCGTACTGCGGCGGGTCAGGAACCGGTACAGGGGGTATCGATCGACATGTACAGCCAGGCCGGCATACGTGTGGATGCCTCAACTCCCAACTCGAACGTTCGCTCGGTTACAGTGCCCCTCGGCACGTGGGAATGGTACGCTTCGAAAGCGGGGTACAGCGAGGCAAGTGGGGGTGCGCAACTGACAGCCGGCACCTCCTCGCCCTACATCGCCGATGTGTACCTCGAGCGCATTCCTGTTCGCCTTTCAGCGCAGCTCAATGCCAATGGTGGCCCGGCGCTCAAGGATGTCACACTGACACTGGTATCCACGGACGGCAGGCTTACGTTCACCCCACAGGTCAGCGTTGCCGGGAGTACGATGGAGGCCTTGCTGGACAGCCGTGTTCCGGGTCGCACCTATGACATGATCGTCGCTATTCCCGGCTATGAAACCATTGAAACCGAGGTCCGGATTCCGACGGGCACGGACCGTTTACAGCTCGATCCGATTGACTTGCAGCCCTCGGTTGTACGCATTGAGGGTCGTTTGGTGAATGATGCGGGTGAGCCCGTTCCCTATTCGTATGTAGTCGGTCTGCAACAGGATGATGCAGGAGGCATCCAACGGCAGCGAGCCCGTTCGTCTCAGGATGGATCATTTTCGATGATTCTTTCGGCGGGCACCATGACCCTGCGCAACGCGAATGCCATTTATTTTGCCGAGGACCTTGAACTCGTCGGTTCGGCTGGCGAGACCCTTTCGCCGACCCTTGTGTTGTCTCCCAAGCCGCTTCGCCTCTCCGGCACTGTGTATTTCGACGACAGCACCGAGGACGTGGCCGGGCTGTCGCTCATTTCGGATTTTGAGGTGGTGCTGACGCCGCAGACGGGCAATCCGATCGTTCTTCAGCCATCGCGTCGTGGATTCTTTGAGGTCACACTGCCAAGCACCTTGCCTGCGCGTTACGATGTCCAGATTACCGAGTTGGTCACAGGAACCCGCATCACGTCGCCGCCCCAGGATGTATCCTTTCATGTTCAGGGTCAACAGCGACAATTGGCCTTCATTTTACCGCGTGAGGAGGCCACGGCAACCGTGTCCGGAAGGATATTGGATTACGGAAACGGGGAGCCTCTACCCGGCGCACGTGTGATAGCCCGCCGTAAGGTCGGTCCTTCGTGGGTGTGGACGCGTCTTGGGACAACGACTGATCAGGATGGTCGCTATGTGCTGCGCCTGCCTGCGCGCACTCCCCAATCCTACAGGATTTCGGTCTCGGTTGCGGGTCACTATGTGTTGAATCAGGACCAGGAAATCGGCTTGTCTGTGGGTCAGCGTGTGGAGCAGGTGGATTTTCTCGCACGGCCCAGGGCCTCTGAGATTACGGGCAAGGTCATTGACCAGAACAACAACGTGGTGCGCGAGGCAACGGTAATGGCCATCCGGGAAGGCGGTAGCGTCGATGCCAGAGAAAGCGTGACCGTTGCCGGCGGCGCTTTTCGCATGGCGCTACCCGCCGGACGGTATGACCTGCGCGTCCAGAAGCTTTTCTACCAGTTGGAGGCGCCGGTTTCTGTCGTCCTGAGCAGTGGCAGCCGTTCGTCTGGCAACGTGATTCGGGTAACGGATGTATCAACGCTCCTGCAAGGCCGGACTGAGCCGGGTGCACGCATTGAGGCCGTTGCTATTGGGGCCGATGAAGACCTTCAAGGCGTATCGTTCGTGGACAAAGCCGCTTCAGACGGTAATTTCTCCCTTCGGGTAGTCGGGGGCCATGCTTATCGCGTACGGGTTTCGAAACCCGGGTTCTTCTCGACGTCCTTTACAACGGATGTCGTCTCCACGAATCGTCCATTCATGGGCATCGACGTCGGGGCATCAGATGTTGGAGTTTCCATCGGAAAAGCAGGTGCCGTGGATGTCACCCTGCAACCTGCACCGACCCTGCTCTCGGGCGTTGTGGAAACGCGTCCGGGCCAACCCGCGGTGGGTAGCTGGGTGGTGGCCAAGAGTGGTGGTTCGTCCATCGATTCGACGCTTACAGATGTTGATGGCGCCTACGTGCTCGGGCTGGCGCAGGGCGCCTACACCATTGAAGCGCGCACACCGGGTTACATTTCGGAGGGTCGGTCGGTAAGCCTGACAACGGGAGAGAACCTGAGCGGAATCGGTTTCCAGCAACGTCCGGCCCGAGGAACGCTCGCTGGACAGGTTACCGATGAGCAATCGGGACAGCCTTTGGCCAATGTGCTCGTATCAGCGTCAGGGATACAAGGGGGCAGCAGTGGCCGCTCCGATGAGCGTGGTCAGTACGTCATTCCTGATCTGTATCCGGGTGTATATAGCGTGTCGTATTCGGGTACGGGCCTTACAGCTTCGGTGCGTACCGATGTTCGCGTTGAGGCCGATGCAACGCAGCAGTCGGATCGCGGCATGCGTGTGCCGAGCGGGCGTGTTTCTGGCGTTTTGACGAGTGTAGATGGCGCCTCCCTGGCCGATGCTGATGTTACGCTCACCCACGAGTCAGGTCGGGTCTATGCAGTTCGCAGTGCATCCGATGGGGCCTATGAGGCCGATATGCTTCCTCTCGGAGCATTCGAGATCATGGCAGAAAAGCCGGGTTGGACGCGCCAGGGTCTCCAGGTGACAGCCTTGACGGAAGGCCAGTCAACCCGCATGGTTGATTTTTCTGACTTTGCGGCCGCGGCTTCCGTCGTATTCGGTACGGTCACAGATGCGCAGTCCGGAACGGCCCTGCGAGGCGTAACTGTTTCCTTGAGCGGCGCTGCGGGCTCGGCGTCCACAGAAACCAATGCGGCCGGTCAGTACACCCTGGATAATTTGCCAGATGGGACGTACGAGGTCTCCTTCTCCTTGGATGGCTTCCTGAGTGAAGAGGGTTCCCTGATGCTGAGCGCCGGTCAGAGCGTACAGCAAGACCGCTCCTTGACCCGGAGCCAGGGTCGACTCTATGGCCAAGTCACCGATCAGAGCGGAGCGTCAACGGGATACATCATCGATGTCGTGGCGACATCGACCACGGGGCGCTTTACGGCCAAAACGAGTACGGCGGGCGCCTATGCGATAGCTGACCTTCCGGCAGGAACGTATCGCGTAAGCACGGCAGCGAGTCGGGAAGGGTTTACAAATGTCTCCGAGAACGTAACCATCCAACCCTCGGATGCGGATGTCTCCCTCGATTTGATGATGACGGTGGGAACCGCCCGCATAACAGGTTCTGCCAATCAGGTCGGGGTGCGGGTTGAGTTGATTGATCCGCGCGACAACACCTTGGTGAAGTCCACGACATCCACCTCCCAGGCGGACTTTTCCTTCCGCAATCTGCTCCCTGGAACCTATCGCATCGTACCCTCGCTGGAAGGATATGTGTTCACGCCATCGTCCATCGAGGTGGCCGTAACCAACGCCGCGGAGCAGAGCGCATCGTTCTCGGCCGTTGAGAACCTGGGGACAGTTCGCGTTCAGGTCAATGACGAGACGGGTAATCCCGTGTCCGATGCCCTGGTTCGCGCCCTGTCCTCCAGTGGCGAGGTGAACACGGCTCGCACGACGGATGCCTCGGGTGGCACGCTTTTCTCCCTCGAAGCCGGGTTGACCTACTTCTTCTCCGCACAGGCTGATGGCCGCATCGCCTCAGCGGCAGCACCATCGAGGGCCGTTGCTGCGGGCTCTGCTGCCTCGGTTACCCTCGTCATGATTCCGGCCAATGGTAGTGTAACCGGCTCGATTACCCGGGCAGGGGGTGGACCGATAACCGGCGCCCTGATCACTCTTACCAATACCTCCGGCCAGGATGTGGCCACGGTTCAGGAAGGCAGTTCCTATACCTTGGAGGGCCTGGCACCCGGTCAGTACACGGTTCAGGTTACGGCCAGTGGGTACCGCGCTGTATCGCAGACCATATCCATCGACCCGGGCGAGCAGCGCAGCGGTCTTGATTTTGCCTTGCAGTCGCTGAGCGCCCGTATAATGGGGCGGGTGGTATCGTCGGCGGGAGGGCAGGCCGATGTCAAAGTAGTCATGCAAGGCATTGCCGAGCGCTCGACGATGACGGACTCGGATGGGCGGTTCACGATAGATGAGGTGCCTGTGCCGGAGGGTGGGTCAGAAACAACGGTCTACAGCATCCTTGTTTCGGGCGAAGGTATTCTGCCGCAGTCCTCGACCATTTCCTTGGCAGCCGACCAGATTGGATCGACCGTAACCCTGCCTGATATCCTGATTCCATCGGGCAAGATCGATGTGCTCATCACGGATGGCTCGGCACCACTGGCCGATGTATCGGTTCGCCTGATCAGTGCGAGGGGCCAATTGATCGAGGGCGCGACGGACGCATCGGGTCGTTTCTCGACGGGACGAAGCCTACCCTCTGGTGCATATCAGCTCTCGATCACAGCCACCGGTCGTATGGCCCCTGTTTCGACAACGGCCGAGGTAACGCTGGAGACTGACATCTCCGAGATATCGACCACCGTGCCCCTGCCCTATGTTTTTGCGCCCCCGGAGGACGTTTTTGCGGCCGAGGAGACGCCCGTGCGCATCAGCGTGCCGGCGGGTTTCTCCACCGAGGGAAAAGAGGCCTCGTTGCGCTTTCAGTTTGATGGAGATGCAACCACAACCGTTGTACCGATGAGTGCGGATGCTTCCGGGTTCGTGGCATTCATTCCGGCTCTGTACAATCTTGATGAGGTTACCTTCGCAACGCACGTAACCGATACGGAAACAGGCATCCAATACCGATCCCGTACGATCACCACGCTCCCCTCGGGCGCCGGGGTGTTGACGCAGAGCCGGGTCACTCCGGCACTCGGAGGGATCCCGTTGCGTATTGGCGATGCCTACGATGCCCGCATTATCCTCAGGGACGGCGCGGGTAATCCCCTGACCGAGGAATTCATTGCCGGGGGAGCTGGTCAGCTTCAGTGGACCGCGTCGGATCCATCATTGGTTGTGACCGTCGCAGAGACAGATCCTACACGTATCCTCATAGAGCCCGGTGCAGCAGGTACGTTTTCACTGACGGTGTCGGCGCAGTTGGGAGGAGCCTTTACAACCTCGTCCACGACATTGGACGTGACCGATGCTCCGGTTTCAGCGCTTACCGTGACCACGGGTTCGCAACGCGCCACGAACACGGATGCCGGGTATCCCCTCTCGGTGACGGCAACGCTCGAAGACGGTTCGGTTGTCCGGTTGGGACAGGCATTGACGTGGTCTGTCACGCCGTCGGCTGCCGCCCGCGTCGAGGCGTCTACTATCGTCTTCAGCGAACCTGGCTTCTTCGGACCGATGCAGGTGGAGGCAATCGATGAGGTATCCTCTCAGCGAGAAGCGGCAACCATCGATGTTCTCGTCCCCATCGATGGGTCCACGTCGTTCTCCCTGACAAACCTGGCAGGGTTGGAGTTCGACATACCGCAGGGTGCTGTTCCCGTGCCGGCCATGGTCGGTTTAGCACCCCAGCGCCTGCCCGTACCCAAGCGCTCAGCCCGTATCGGAGAGGACACCTACCAGGTCGAGGAGCCTGTCTTCAACATGACACTGGAAGCCGAGCAGGCCATCCCGGGGGATTCCCTTCAGGTTGGTGCATCACTGACCATGCCGCTGCTCTCGAATCGATTTGCCTCCCTCAATGAAGGAGAGCGACGAATTGGATTCTTTGATGTGGGTCGCATTCAGTGGCAGTCCCTGGAAACGAACCTCACAGGAGGGATGGCCACCGCATCACTGGTTTACCGGCTGGGTGAATTCGCTATCCTGTCGGCCAACGAGCCCTTGGGAATTCGACATGCCGTTGTGCTTCCCTCACCCTTCTCGCCCGATATCGCGCCGCTCAAGATCGGCTACCTGCTTCAGTCGGCAGCGCCTCCTGCCGTGGTGGACATCGAGATTTTCTCGCTCATGGGAGAGCGGGTACGCACGTTGCTTGATGGCGAGGTGCAGCAGCCTGGTCGTTATGGCAGTTCGACCTCCCTAAGACCCATTGAGTGGGATGGCATGACCGATGCTGGTCATACGGCGCGCAATGGTCGGTATGTGGTTCGTATCACGGCGAAGGACGCCTCGGGTGAGGTATCCGAGCTGATACCCGTCGTCCTCGTCAAGTAAGTCACCAGCGTTGGATACTACCATGAAGCGACTCGCTCTCATTATCCTCATGACCTCGATGGGTATCTCCTCCTCGAAAGGACAGGAACTGTCAGGTCATGCTGCAGCCTTTGTGGATGTGGGTTTTGGTGCCCGTGCAGTTGCCCTTGGAGCAGCCTATGTGGGTCTCTCTGACGACGCGCATGCCATTTTTTGGAATCCCTCCGGTCTCGCGCGTCTCAAGGCCTATGAGGTAACCTTGGGTTATCTCGACCATCTGGGCCTCTTCCCCTATCAGCATCTGGCGTTGGGTGTGCCGCTCGGGGCCAACCAGGGTCTGGGGCTTGGCATCATTTCTTCTGGAGATGACGCCTTGCGCGAGCTGACCGTGCAGGGAGGCTATGGTCGCGCCGTGGGTCCTCTACTGATGGGTGCCACGCTGAAGTATCGCACAGCGTCCTTTGGAAAAAACGCGTTGAATGCGGATGACTACGCTGTATTTGAACCATCTGAGGTTCAGACCGGCCTCGATAACCAAGTCTCTGGTACAGCCTCAGGCATCGGTTTTGATGTGGGCCTGCTCTACCGACCTCGTCCATCGGTAGGCTTTGGGGTGGCATTTCGCGACGCGCTTGCACCCCTTTCCTGGTCATCCTCCGGGGGCCTTGCTGAGGTTACTGCACGCGGGACGTACAGCGAATCCCTGCCTGCGACGCTCTCCTTTGGCACAGTCTACCATCCTTCTCGGCATGCCATGATTTCGGTCGATTACAGTCCTGCCATGACGACCGATATTGCCGACCGGTTGGCTGTTGGAGCGGAGATCGAGGTTTTCAGCGTCCTCCTTCTGCGGGGGGGCACCCTGCAATTGGTCAATGGTGATTCCGATGAGCGCTATGCCGTAGGATTCGGTCTGGATGTGGGAGCCGCCGATATGGGACGTATCCGAGCGGACTATACCTACACGATGCAAAAACTGGCCAATACCCAACAGTTCTCACTTTCCCTTTCCTTTTGATGAGAATCACCATGAACAAGGCCAATGCGCTCTTTTCCAGCGCCCTAGCGACACTGGTGATGGCTTGTTTCGTCCCGGCCGTCGTGGCTCAGGACGGGGGAGGCGATGACTTCAACCTGATGCGTTTTTCCGGTGGGACGGTGTCGGCCGACTTCCGGTTGGGTTTTTCGATGAGCGGGTCCAGCTTGGGCTCGGCCAGTTGGGGAGGTGTCATGTCGGGCAAGGTGCACAGCGGTGCAGCCGAGGTTTTCCTCAATCCGGCCACCATGGCTCAGCTCGAGGCACGCCAGCTGATCGTGGATGGGCAGGTGGGAATCGGCACATGGATGTCCTCGGGTACGGGTCACATTCCGCAGGCAGATATTGAGAGCGCTCTCGATGATGTGTTTTCTGATTTCAACTATCCGGATTCGGCCCCTCGCAACTACACGCAATTCCAGGCGCTCAACCTAGGGCTGCAGCGTCGTTTGCCTTCGATGGCCTACGCTGTACCTATTGGCAAGCGCACCGTGCTGTCGGCAGGAGTTGAAAATCCGGCTTCTACATCGTTCTCGCTGCAAGCAGCCGGTCTTGAAGCTTATTTCTCAGGTCAGTCCGGATCCGAAGATGCTGCGCCGACGCGCATAGATGCCCTCTTGAGCATCGGGATGGCTGCCCAATTACAGCTGCGCATGAGTACCATGGCCATCGGCTTCGGGCACTCATTCGAAAAAATGGGCCCCGGGGTACTGCGTCTGGGAGCCGCCCTGACCCGGCATCGCTTTCGTACCTCGCTCGGTATCGATGTGAACCCAACCGGCATGATGGTGCTCAATCAGACCAAGCAGTACCTCTTCAACGATCCTGACGAGGTTACACTGGCCACAGACGAGACAAACGTGTTGTACCTGCGCGCCAACGGCAACTACGCCGACACGCAGTGGGGAGCGCGGCTCGGTATGGCTTATGCCTTGCCCTCGGGAAAACTGGGTATTTCACTCCTCTACACAGCGGCTCCGACCTTTACGATGAGCGACCCGAACGCATTCGCCGAGAGTTACATCCCCACGTTTGTCAATATGGACGGATCCCCCGATGCGGCCGAGGGCGAAGAGGAGCTCATTGCCATCGACAACGTGGATATCGCCAAACCAACGCTTACAAAGCGCACCACCGACACGCTAGGTCAGGAGATGCGCCTCTCCTTGCCCTCCTCGATCACGTTGGGCATCGACCTTGGTCTGGGCAAGCATACGCTCGCCCTCAATCTGGTCCAGTATCTTTCCGAGATGTCCGCCGAGTTTGAATATGGTGATGCACGGCGTTTTGGCAAAGATCTCGGGACGGGGCTGCGCGTCGGCATGGATTTTCAGTTTCCGGATCGCTTGAGGGGTGCAGGCTTTGCCCTGATTCCCATTCGGCTTCTGTTTCTGGATATCGACGGCTTGCTGTTGCAGGCCTTGGGTCGGTATTCCGGATATGCCAACCCCCACTACCGACTCGGAGGTGGGTTGGCCATGGGCGCTGCGATAGTCGAAGGCGTGGAGGACCCCGCTCAACTTGAGGATACGCTCTCGCTGCCGTTCCTGACAGGATTCTCCCTGGGTCGAAGCTACACGCTCCGGCAGAACCTGCAGGTTGGAGTCTTGGTGTTCGGCATGCCGGATGTAGCCTACCGGTTTTCCTTGGCTTACATTGTGCGCTGATGCGGACGGCCAGGATTTCTCCCCAGCCAACCGCAGCTACCTACACCGATCCCCAAAGGCTATCCAGTCGCATACCTTCTGCTCCTCATCATGCATCGCCCAGTATTCTTACTTTCTGCCTTCCTGCTTCTCATGACGCACCTTCCCATACACGCTCAGGAGTGGGCTGCGTTCGATCGCTACGCCGAGCAGAACCAGGCCTTGCCACCGGTCGCAGAGGACGAGGTCCGCGTTGTCTTCATGGGCGACTCCATCACCGAGGAGTGGAGCGCATCCTACCCCGAGTTCTTCGAAGGAAAGCCCTACATCAACAGAGGGATCGGGGGCCAGGTGACAGCGCAAATGCTGGTTCGCTTTCGAGCCGATGTGCTGCAGCTTGACCCCGATGTTGTATTCATTATGGCTGGGACGAATGACATCGCAGAAAATCAGGGACCTGTGGCACTCGAAACGGTTGCAGGCCACATTCAATCCATGGCAGAGCTGGCATCGATCAACGGTATTGAACCTGTTGTGTGCTCTGTCCTTCCGGCTTCGCATTATCCATGGCGGGAAGGTCCCGATCCAGCGACAGACATTCCGCGCCTTAACGCCATGCTCGCATCCTATGCCAAGCGCATGGGATTTCGGTATCTCGATTACTTTTCCGTCATGACCGACGGCGCGGCCGGTCTGCAATCAGAGCTCACGACAGACCATGTTCATCTCTCAATAGCGGGATACCGGAAGCTGTCCGAACTGGCCGGCGCCACGCTCGATGAGATCATGGCAAGTCGGTAAATGGATGCATCGCCCGTCATGCCCGCTTGGAGGAGGCGCAGCCATACGATTCACGAAGGACGCTATTCGTGCCGGTAACGCACCAAAAGTGTAGGGTCCGTGCTCTCTGCGAGCTGATCGCCGCATAATCGGCAGGCCCAAACGATACGGTCGGGTCTACCCCCGGAAACACCCCAAAAGACGCCGTACCAAAACTTCCGTCGCTTGTGCTTGGGATGTGGGCTGACCCACACACTGTGTAGGTCATGACCGCACGAGCAGGTTGCGTGGGCTTCGCCCAGGGTGTTGGCGGTGACTTGGATCATGGCCGTGCTATCACTCCTCATCACCCTGCAAGATCCTTGCTTGCGCGTACCTCCCTCCGCGCCGTGCTCCCTGCACGGCGCGCGAAAGCGTTCGCGCGCATCCAGCCTGAAATGAACCTGGGAACCTCTAGCTTCCAAGCCACAAAGTGTTATATTCGTCTCGCTCCATGGGCCCTTGTCCTACTCATCACGCACTGGGGATGAGCGCCTGAGCACCTGGACCAATATTCCCAGATGGAAACTTCGACATGTCTGATGTGGCAGATACGCGCCAAAAGGAAGCGATCGATCGATACTGGAAGCGCAATATCATCACCATGGTGATCCTGCTCGTCATTTGGGCCGTTGCCGGGTTGGGTGCCGGAATCCTGTTTGCTGACAAGCTCAATGCCTTTTCGATCGGTGGTATTCCCCTCGGATTCTGGTTTGCTCAGCAAGGAAGTATCCTGGTCTTTGTGATGCTTATCCTGGTCTACGCCATCGTCCTCAATCGTTTGGACAAGAGGCACCACGAGGAACTCGAAGCCGTCCGGGGTGCCAAGGCATGAGCGTTCAGACCTGGACCTTCCTCTTTGTCGGCGTCACCTTCGGGCTCTATCTGGTCATCGCATGGCTTGCCAGGGTATCTGACACGAAAGGATTCTACGTGGCCGGTCAGGGTATCCCTGCTGCTGCCAACGGCATGGCAACAGCTGCCGATTGGATGAGCGCGGCCTCGTTCATTTCCATGGCGGGCATCATCTCCACCCTTGGTTACGCAGGTGGGATGTATCTGATGGGTTGGACGGGCGGCTATGTGCTTCTGGCGCTCCTCTTGGCTCCCTATCTGCGCAAGTTCGGTCACTTTACCGTGCCCGATTTCATTGGCGATCGGTACCACTCGAACACGGCCCGCATCGTGGCCGTCGTCTGCGCCATCTTTGTTTCCTTCACCTACGTGGCCGGCCAGATGCGCGGCGTGGGTATTGTCTTCTCCCGCTTTTTGGAGGTCGATGTAAACGTTGGCGTCTACATCGGTGTGGCCATTGTCTTCGTATATGCTACGTTAGGCGGCATGAAAGGCATTACCTGGACGCAGGTGGCACAGTATTGGGTGTTGATCACAGCTTTTTTGACGCCGGCCATTGCTATCAGTTTGCAGTATACAGGGGCCGCCATTCCCCAGATTGGGCTGGGTAGTGAGCTCATAGGAGAAGGCACAGCACTGCTCGAGAAGCTCGACCAGATTCATGCCGATCTCGGGTTTGCCTCCTACACGGAGCCGTTCATCGGCAGTTGGGACAAATTGAATGTCTTCTGTGTGGCCTTGGCCCTGATGGCCGGTACCGCCGGCCTACCACATGTCATCGTCCGTTTTTACACAGTAAAAAATGTGGCAGCGGCGCGTTGGAGCGCTTTCTGGGCGCTGCTCTTCATTGCCCTGCTCTACCTGACGGCCCCTGCCATTGGCGCTTTTGCACGCTATGCCATGCTCGATGGGCTGCATGGAAAGACAGAGGCCCAATTGCCGGAATGGTTTCATTCGTGGGAGCAGACCGGGCTGATCCTGTGGCTGGATGATGGCGATGGGGCGCTCTCCTATACGGGCACCGCGTCCAATGAAATATTTCGTAGCGGCAATCTGGGTACGGCGCAGGTGGCGCAAATCAAGCAGGATCACGAGCAATGGTTGCGTGGAGAGGCTTCCGGGCGTGACGGTCGGGCCGTTCTGAGGCAAGCCGGTTTGAGTGGGCCTGATCGGGATATCATTGTTTTGGCAACCCCCGAGATGGCTGGCTTGGCGGCCTGGATTATCGCCTTTGTGGCTGCCGGAGGCCTGGCCGCCGCACTGTCTACGGCAAGTGGTCTCCTTCTGGTCATTTCATCGAGCGTGGCGCACGATATCTACTTTCGGATCGTGAACACGGAGGCCACGGAGGGTCAGCGACTACTTGTGGGTCGTGCTGTTATCGGTGTGGCCGTCATTGTTGCCGGCTTCCTCGGAATCTATCCACCCGGATTCGTCAGTCAGGTAGTGGCGTTTGCTTTTGGCTTGGCAGCAGCAAGCTTCTTTCCGGTCATCGTACTCGGCATTTTTTCCAGACGCGTCGGTACGGTCCCGGCTATTGCTGGGATGATTGCCGGGATTGGTTTCACGGCCATCTACATTCTGGGCAGTGTCTACGGCGGATGGTCCCATTGGGCTTTTGGTATTGGACCGCAGGGCATAGGAGTCGTGGGTATGGCACTCAATTTCCTGGTTACCCTTACGCTTACCCCATTCTTTCCTGCGCCGGATCAGAGCATTCAGGATCTCATCCTCTCGATCAGAGAACCTGAAGGTGCCGGACCCGGACTCAATATCGATCGGAGTGTGGAGGCTGATTGATTCGTTTGCCTCAGTGGCACCCTTGAGACCCACCGAGCGTACCGCCCCGGGTCACACCGCGCGGTACACGCATCGCACAGGCCCCGGGCATCACACGGACACGAGTGGAGACGGGCCCACGTGTCCAACCTTTGTCCTGTCCCAGGGCTGAAGAGGGAGAGTACCGGCCGCTTCTCTGATGTGTCCAACTGGCAAACCAAGTGCTGTAGACTCGATTTCGCTTACGATCAGTTCCTCAGCACGTACGACCCACTCCCGGAAGGCGGTTTGGTCGCTTGGACTGATTTCGCGAAGTCGACCAAGGTCAAACATGACCGAGGAGCGCGCGCTACCCATCAGCGTAGCATCAACCGCATTGCATTGCTGCTCGATGTGGGTCGGTACCATCAAGAGGGGCTTCCCGAGCCACATGGCTTCAGCCATGGTTTCAAACCCTGCCGTCGTAGCCACGCCGGAGCATTTGGCCATCATCCGAAGAAACAAGGTGTCGTTCAGATGATGGAGTACGAGGTTGGGCAGAACGGGGTCGTGATCTTTCTTCTGCGGGTGAGGCAGGAAACAGCGAACGGACATGTCCCGGTTCTCCTCGCACCACTCGCGTATTTCGTTCAGCAGGCTGGCCTGCCAGACGTACACAAGCAGGAACGAAGGCTGCGTGGAGGAGGGCTTCAGTCCAAAGAGCTCTTCGCGCAGAATGGGAGGCACAACACGCAGCTTGAGGGCCGGAAGGTCCTGAGCCGGGTAGAGGCTGAGTGCGAGCAGACGATCGGCACCCCACGAGGTCAGTCGCGTGAAAAAAAGCATACCTTGCCGCTGCAGGTGCGTTCCACTCGAGAACGGATAGCGCGGGTGATGGAACATGTACTGGTGGGCAATGGCCACTTTGGGTATGCGCAGATCCGGAGAAAGCAACCCGAAGAGAGGATCGTAGAAATTGATCACTACATCCGGCTTTTTCCGCTTGATGGCCGCCTCCATGGAACGGACGCTCTTGACGTAGCGACCGGCCAGACGCCCGGCAGAGAGGGTGGTATTCCATACATCAATGGAACGCGCAGAGGTCTTCAGCTTGATGGTCGGACTGGCGTGTGAGGTAACGGTACACCCCATTTTTTGCTGGAAAAATTCCGGGACAATGGCACCCTCTCCATGCCCGACCTCGCACCCGACCACGTCGTGGCCGGCACGCCGCAGCATGTCTGCCAATGCAATGGCTTGGGTCATGTGTCCACGGCCTTCGCCCTG
>Ga0181571_10002065_pt1 | contig 14778 bp, 15 predicted proteins | sample 101ome_17_FD_132440 | JGI IMG/M metagenome (GOLD analysis project Ga0181571, IMG submission 132440) | Coastal salt marsh microbial communities from the Groves Creek Marsh, Skidaway Island, Georgia - 101407AT metaG (megahit assembly) | ecosystem: Environmental > Aquatic > Marine > Intertidal... | reverse complement strand
TCTTTCAAGTATCTTTAATCACCATGACCCAATGTTTTATTTGAAAAGATTTTTTGAGTCCGGTGACGAGGTTGTGCCAGATAGGGTTTCTGTGGAAAGGCCGATACTAAATTTGGCAGTGCATAATTTGTTAGCATTTAGCAAGACTTTGTGGGAAGCATTGGGAAGTCGCTGTATTTTTATTGAGGTAGTCAGGCATCCACTTTACATGGTTCGCCAACAGGTCTTGAATTTTGAAAATTTGATTGGAGATAAGAGGGACTTTACCGTCTATTTCTCTCACAATGGTATAGAGCTGCCTTATTATGTTAAAGGTTGGGAGGATGAATATTTACAGTTGACCCCCATGGAAAAAGTCATACGTAACATTCAAAATATTACTTCAATGACAAATATCTTTAAGCAGGAGATGCGTTCAAGTTATCATTGTAAAATTCTAACAATACCATTTGAGTCGTTTGTTCTTGATCCACTACCATGGCTAGAAAAAATTTCAAACCTTATAGGCGCCCAATTCACAAAAGCTACTAGAAAAGTTTTAGATGAACAAAACGTTCCTAGAGAGAAAATTGCCGATGGTGTAGATCTAGATATTTATCGTCGTTGTGGCTGGACTCCACCTGTAGGTGATGCTTCGGAGCGTGATGAACTAATGATTAGGCGTCAAGATGTTGTAAGGAATGTTAGCTGCGAGATTCTCTCTATTCTTGATGTCCTGAGCCATGAGTATGAGAAAACTTATTGGAATCCAGATGCTGCTACAAGAAAAGATTAAGTAATAAGAGTAAAAAATGAGAAACAGCATAGATAAAATCTTTATTGAAAATTCCTCAAGTGAACAATTTGCTACTGCATACTTTGAGTACCTAAGTTTCGTATTAAGCAGTATTTCTACTGCTGAAATAGCCGCTTTTATAGATGCCCTTTTAAAAGCACGTGATCAAAATTCAGCTATTTACTTTATTGGAAACGGGGGAAGTGCTGCAACTGCGAACCACTTTGCAAACGATATTGCTATTGGTACTCGATCGTGGGAAAAACCATTCCGCGCACAGAGTTTATGTGATAACCAAGCCGTAATCTCGGCCATAGCAAATGATGATGGCTTTGAATATATTTTCAGCCAACAACTTTCGGTGTTATTAAAAGAAGATGATGTTGTTGTCGCTATTTCCGCATCCGGAAATTCACCTAATTTACTAAAAGCAATAGATGTAGCGCGAGAGAAAGGCGCATTCTCTATTGGCCTGACAGCATTTGATGGTGGTCAATTAAAAAAACGAGCTGACTTGTCTGTTCATGTACCAACTGGTCTTTCTGAGTATGGGCCTGCAGAAGATGCACATATGGTTCTGGATCATCTTGTTGGGGCCTATTTAACCCGACTGGTCAGAGAAGTCTAAAATGAAAGAGCGGGACCTCAGGGCTGTAGTAACTGGTGGCAGCAGGGGCATTGGTTATGCGATTGCCCAACGCCTGTTGAATGATGGCTGTGAAGTCATCGCAACTGGTACGACAGAAAAGGGCAGCTGCCCCGAAGGGGCTCAATACCATGCGGTTGATTTTCTTGATAAGTCTGCCATAGAGGATTTTTGCGATTTTCTTCAGAAAAGCGATATCGATATCCTGGTCAACAATGCCGGTATAAACAAGATTGGAGAATTTACCAGAATCTCGCTGGATGACTTTGACGACATTCTCCGGGTCAACCTGAGGGCTCCATTTCAGCTGTGTCAGGCGGTGATACCCCATATGCGTGAAAATGGCTGGGGAAGGATCGTCAACATCACTTCAATTTTTGGCAACGTTACGAAGGAATACCGTGCGCCTTATTCTTCCAGCAAGTTTGGTCTCCATGGTATGACGGCTGCGATGGCGGCCGAAGTGGCCGAATACGGGATTTTAGCCAATTCTGTGGGCCCTGGTTTTATTGATACCGACTTAACCAGAAATGTGCTAGGTGAAACGGGTATGTCAGAGTTGAAAGAGCGGATTCCAATTAAAAGACTGGGGCAGGTTGATGAGATCGCCGCTTATGTTAGCTGGCTAGTTAGCAGGGAAAATACCTATATTTCAGGCCAAAATCTGATGATTGATGGAGGTTTTACAAGTGTCTGAATTAATCCGTATCAAGTCTCACAAGGGAGAATACACGGCAGAATTTATTCGTAGCGGTATGGATCAGCTAAACTCGAAACCTGTTCAGGATGCGATTTATATTATCGATAAAAATGTTGCTGAACTTTACCATGACAGATTGGCAAATATACTTGATAACAGTCGCCTGGTCCTGATAGAGGCAACAGAGGAAAATAAGGCACTCGACAAGTTTCCCGTCTATGTTGAGCAATTGGTAGACCTTAAGGTTCGCCGGGGGCAGTCACTTGTGGCAATAGGTGGAGGGATTATTCAGGATATCACCTGTTTTCTGGCAACAACCGTGATGAGAGGGCTGCCTTGGGCGTTTTATCCCACCACGCTTTTGGCACAGTCAGATTCTTGTATTGGCTCCAAATCTTCGATTAATTCGGGAAGTGTTAAGAATATTCTCGGCACTTTTACGCCACCAGATCATATCGTTATTGACGTAGATTTTTTAAAGACCCTGGATGATAAAGATATCTATTCAGGCATAGGCGAGATGATAAAGGTTCATGCCATAGATGGCCCTATCAGTTTTGATTCCATATCAGCACAGTATGAAGCCATATTGACTGATCCGGAAACCATGGAAAATTTCATTTTTCATTCGTTGTTGATGAAAAAGAAACTGATTGAGCTCGACGAGTTTGATACAGGCCCAAGAAATGTTATGAACTATGGCCACAGTTTCGGCCACGCCATTGAAACTGCCACCAACTATGCTATACCGCATGGTATAGCTGTGACCATTGGAATGGACATGGCGAATTATGTTGCCGCTTCACTGGGTGTGTCAGGTGACGAGCATTTCGAAAGAATGCATGGTGTGCTGGATAAAAACTGCCGAACCTACCGACATGTGGATATCGATACTGCCCTGCTGCTGCAGGCTTTGCAGAAGGACAAAAAAAATACCGTAACACAGTTGAGACTGATATTGCCGGATGAAGAAGGCAGGATTTCCGTCGGGCTTTATAATAACGATAGTGAGCTTAAAAAGGCTGTCAGACGCTATTTAGAACTGTATGGTGGTAATGCATGATCATGGGGTCAGTCGCTGTAGTTTCAAGATCATTTTCCAAACATCCGGTATTGCGCGAAGAAGTGCTCAAGCGTTACCCGGATGCCAAGTTCAATGACGAGGGGCTGTCGCTGAAGGGCGATGCGCTGGCAGAATTTCTTTCAGGTTATGAGAAGGCTATTACCGCACTTGAAAAGGTTGATGATGCTCTGCTGTCAAGGTTGCCTGACCTCCGGGTGATCGGAAAATATGGTGTCGGACTGGACATGATAGACCTGGATGCCATGCAGCAGCATAACGTTCAGCTTGGCTGGACCGGCGGAGTCAACAAGCGTTCGGTATCCGAATTGGTGATCTCGTTTGCCATAGCCCTTTTGCACAGAACCGTTTTTGCCAACATGGAGGTTCGGGAAGGTAAATGGTACCAGGTTAAGGGACGGCAGCTTTCCGACTGCACCGTGGGCATTGTCGGCTGTGGTCATATCGGCAAGGATCTTGTTCAGTTGTTAAAACCCTTTGGCTGCCGAATTCTGGCTCACGATATTCTCGATTTTCCGGAATTTTATCAAAGTCATGGAGTTACACCAGTAGGGTTGAAAGCGCTTCTAGAACAGTCTGATGTGGTGACACTGCATTTGCCACTTGATGATTCGACCAAAAACATTATCAGCAGGGAGCAGCTTGATCTTCTCAGTGATAATGCCGTACTGATCAATCTTGCCCGGGGCGGGCTTATTGATGAAAGCGCTTTACAACAGGTGTTGGAAGATGGGCGCCTGGCTGGTGTGGCGCTTGATGTTTTCGAGCAGGAACCTCCAGTAGATAATGCATTGATTGGTATGGAGAATGTCCTGGTAACACCGCATATCGGTGGCAGTACTGAAGAAGCCATCATGGCCATGGGCATGGCAGCGATTGAAGGCTTAGACAATGCAAAAGATGCAACTTACTTTAAAACGTCAAAATGAAAACAGTTAATGGAACAGATTAAATTTGGTATTGCTGGGTTTGGAAAGATGGGACGCATAAGAGAACGTTCTATCATTGATTCACCTCACGGAAAACTTGTTTCAATATATGAAATCACCGAGCATAATTATCATGATGGGAGCATATTATTATGCGACTCATTTGACGAATTGCTCGCATCTGATATTGATGCAGTAATTGTGTCTGCTTATGTAAAAGTAGCTGCAGACTATACAATTCGTGCTCTGAAAGCGGGTAAACATGTATTTTGTGAAAAACCGCCATCCATGAATTCAGAGGAAATGAAACAGGTAATTGAAATAGAAAAACAGACTGGAAAAGTTCTTAAATATGGGTTTAATCATCGGTTCCATTTTTCAGTTATTGAGGCAAAAAAAATTATCGAATCTGGTTCGCTGGGGAAACTCTTATGGATGAGGGGTGTTTATGGGAAAGCTGGAAGTATAGACTTTCATGATAACTGGAGAAATTACCGTCATTTTTCTGGTGGAGGCATTTTACTCGATCAAGGTATACACATGCTCGACCTGTTCCGCTTTTTTTCGAATAGTGAGTTCAAATGTCTGAGTAGTGTAATTAAAACAAGCTACTGGGATATTGAATGTGAAGACAATGCTTTTCTTACATTAGAGTCTGAACAGGGGCAGATTGCGACACTGCATTCATCAGCAACACAGTGGAAACACAAGTTTTTACTCGAGATGACATTTGAAGATGGTTACGTCAACCTCGATGGCATTTTATCTTCTACTCGCAGTTATGCGCCTGAGACCATGATTATAGGCAAAAGGGAATTTGAGGATATTACCTTTGCTATGGGAAAACCGCAGGAAACAACCACCTATTTTGAAAGCGACAAGTCATGGGATTATGAATTGGCTGAATTTATTGAAGCTATTAATGGTCAAGGTTCTATAAAAAATGGAACTAGCAATGACGCCTTTGAAATCATGAAGCTGGTTGATGAGATTTATAAGAATGCATGAGTCTGACATCTGGCAAGAAAGGTTTTTCAATGAAAGTGATCGATTTTATTAAACAACAATTAGTTAAATATAGATATTCTTCTTATCGTTTATTAAGAAGCAGAGGGTTTGTATCTTTGGATACTTGTGAAATAGTAAAGTTATGTAGCATGCATTTCAGCGAATTCGTAATTGATTCAATGATGTTTAGACATGGTACTGTTTTGTTTGCTAGAAAGTAAATTATTTATAGGTGATAATTATGAAAATCGTTGGAATGATTCCAGTCAGACTGGGAAGTACTAGGGTAAAAAATAAAAACCTGAGATTAATCGACGGGAAGCCTTTAGTTCAATACATTGTTGACGCAGCAAAAAGATCTAAAAAATTAGATGATTTATATATTAATTCAGAGTCGAGTGTTTTTGAAGGGATTGCCGAGCAATCGGGTATAAAGTTCTACAAACGACCCGAGCATCTCTCTACAAATGAAGCCACTAATGACGACTTTGCGATGGACTTCATTAATAATGTTGAATGCGACATATTAGTTCAGCTATTGGCAACTTCACCTTTTATAAGTACAGGTGATATTGATAGCTTTATTGACGCAATGATTGATGGCGATTATGAAACAATGGTTTCTGTTTCTAATGTTCAAATCGAATGTCTCTTTAAAGAAAAGGCATTGAATTTTTCTCAGCTTGAACAAACGCCCCCATCTCAGGATTTAACCCCGATTCAGGCTTATGCTTGTTCTTTGATGGGTTGGGAAACAAAGCGTTTCAGAAAAAATATTGAGAAATTTGGAGCTGCATACCACGGAGGTGATGGAAGAGTCGGGCAATATGTTCTAAAAGGATATTCGACTATCGATATTGATAATGAAGAAGATTTCCTTCTCGCAGAAGCGGTTGCTCTATCAAGAAATATAGGTCCTAAGGAGCCTCAGTATTATGGGAAATCCACTCAAAGATTTGAATCGGATGTGCCCTCTATATTAAAAAAAGACGGAGTTGAAATTAACGATTTATTTGATGTAAATCGTGAGGTTGTCCCGGTAAAGGCTATTCTAAATTCAATGCCATTGGATAAGTCTTGGAGTAAAAGAGTTATTGACACTGAAAGTAACTCCATGACTATTATATCTCAAATGCCTGGTGAAGGTAATCGTAAACACCATCATCCTGATTGGAATGAATGGTGGTATATACTAGAGGGTGAATGGGATTGGGATATTGAAGGTGAAATAAAAAAAGTGGTAAAGGGTGATATCGTTTTTATGAAAAAAGGTCGCAAGCATAAAATTACTGCTGCGGGTGACTCAAGAGCAATTCGCATGGCGGTAAGCAGGGCGGATGTTGATCATGTATACGATATTAACGATGAAATAAAGTAAAAGGTACGAGATGAGGACTGTTTTTGATATTAAGATAGACTTCAAAAAAAGTCAGGGTTCATTTCTATTCGATAAAATAACGAATAAGCGGTACCTAGATTTATTTTCGATGTTTTCATCTTTGCCGCTTGGCTACAATCATCCGGTGTTTGATTCTTCTTTCGACGAAGAGATTAGGCATCCTTCTCATCTGAGAATGTCCAACAATCTTTATATATCTGAAGAGTTTTTAGAATTTGAAAAAAAATTTTCTGAAATTAGTATACATAAAAACCTTCACTTTTGCAGTACCGGCGCTTTAGCTGTTGAGAGCGCTATAAAGTGTGCGTATGAGTATTCAAAAAAACCAAAGTCTATAGTGGTTAGTGCTAAAAATGCTTATCATGGAATCAACTCATGGGGTTTTGCAACTGACCGTGAGCTCTCATCCGTAAAATCTAGAATGGAATTTTTCCCAGAAAATAACTGGGTTTCATTGGGTATAAACGAAATACCCGAATATATTTCTAAAAACCACCGTAATATTTCAGCAGTGATAATTGAGCCTATACAATGCACTGCGGGGGACATTTACCTATCCGAGGAAATTTTGCTTGAAATTCAGTCGCAATGCCATATTTACGATGTCTGCTTTATTGTTGACGAAATACAAACTGGTTTTGGCTCTACGGGTGAGGTATGGTACTCAAATGCATTGAATCTTTCTCCTGATATTATAGTTTTTGGGAAAAAAGCACAGATCTGTGGGCTCATGGCGAGTGAAAAATATTCTGCCGCCATTCACTCGAGCGTAAGAAAGCTTCAGGTTACGTTTGACGGTGATTTGATTGATGCAATCAGATGTAAATATGTTATAAAAGCATTCGAGGAATATTCAATCTTCGATAACGTAAATAGAAAATCTATCTTGCTTGAGCAAATGCTCAATAAAAATGTTTTAAACTATCGTCAAAAAGGCTTTCTCATAGCGTTCGATTTTCTAGACAGGAAACAAAGAGATTTATTTGTAAAAGAATCTTTTGATCGTGGTATTCTTCTAAATCCTACTGGTGAGCGATCTGTGCGCGTGCGGCCAAATTTGGCATTTTCTGATGATGACCTTGACTTTCTAGACCATGAGATTTCAAAAATATTTTCTAGAGTTTTATAGTTTAGTTTTTGGTGGCTTGATTTCCCTTGTGACGATTCTGAAATATTCAAGATGGGGATGATGATCCAATAATTGCGATACGCTCGAATTCAGTTTCATTAGTTCAATGTCAGTATGCATAAATTTTGTTTGTTGAACAGTTTACATAAAATGCGCGAGCATCTTCTGTATTGTTGAGAAAAAATCCTTGTTAACTCCGTTATTGATATGGGGCTACCCAGAGGAAACCAAAAATGCAAAATACTTTTAAAAGCACCCAAACAGTTGGGGCGCTATATCTAGAAAATCTTAGTTTCTGGAATTTCATTTTAAGTTTTTTTCTAATCGGTAGTCTTCGTTTAGCAATAAAGCAAAAATGGCCAATTTATTACATCAAGGATACATATTTGAGTGTCAAGTTAATCCGCCCGTTTTGTCAAATTTTTGGTATAAATATCGCTCGCGTAAATTTCAAAATGACAGATATAAAGGATGGAAATGGTGAATTATTACGTATTAGAATTCCTCGCCAAGATCTTTTAGCTTTTGTTGGATGGGCTGTTAAAACCAGTTAAATAAATCTTCCTTATGAATGTAGTACAGAAGCAATCTTTAGGTCATGTCCTTTATATCGAAAACCTTTCAGTCTGGGATTTGATGCTGGCTTTCTTGACGGTTCACAAATTCAGAAAGGCTGCCAGAAACTTTCGGGAAGTTTTCTACATCAACCATACCGTTACTGGAAAAAAATTGGGTTCACTGCTTGGGAGAATGTTTGGGATTCCTTTCAGGCGTTTGAATTTCAGAATGATGGATATCCGGGATAAGAAGGGTGAATTGATCAGGATCAGGATTACCCGGAAAGACTTGTTCGAGTTTCATGAGAAGATACTGCAGTCTGAACTTTTCTCACAGTTACAACATCCAAGCTGGGATAAAGCGTTGATCAGAAGTTTTATTGAAAAAGGCCTGATCGACGGTGGAATTATGGACAAAAGCTCAGCAAGTCATATGCTGTTTATCATATATGTCGTCCACTGGCACTTGGAAACACAGCAAGATAATGTCGGGGGGACATTTTTGGTAAGCAGGCGCCCATGGCAGAAGGAATTCTTTACTGTTTGCCTGCCTCTAGGTATTGATCTTCTGGGTCTGGCTTCTAACCCGTTCAAGAAAATAAACCGGGGTGTGCTGAAAAATATTCTCGAACATTTTCCTTTCCTGTTCGTTCTGCTGAAAAGTTTCAAGTACCATGGCAGCGACATATCTTCCGACAATAAAATACCAAAGCTGTTTCTTGACGGGAGGGGAGATGTTCATCTGAAAAATGATGGCCATCATTCCGATTTTTTCTGGTTGTTAAACTCGGATTTCAAACCCGAAAATCTTTTGTACCAGTATCATTCCGCTGAAGAAAAACAGGTACTTGAGAGTTACCATATCAATGTAAGTAGTGGCAAGATACGGCCACAATTTCTGCCAGCTTACTTTGAAAAGCCAGGCTCGGTAAAACTGACTCCCGGGCCTGAGAACAGCTTGATCCGTTCAATGCTCAGATCTTATGTGAGCACCTGGTCTTACTGGCGCAGTTTCTTTCTTCAGCACCAGGTAAAAATATACCTGTTTTGGCACCGCTTCGATAATCACCATATTGCCGTATCAGATGCAGTGCATGCTGCTGGCGGTATTTCCGTTTACTGGCCTGTATCCTTTGATGGGTTCACGGCACTAGAATGTGCATCCATTACCGATGTCGTTTTCAGCTATTCACATTTCAGTGCAGAACTGGAACAAAAGAATGGCTCAAAATACACATATAACATCATTACCGGTTATCCCAAGGATTATGCAGGAAAATTGTTAAAAGACGAGGCCGCTCGACTTCGTGCAAAGCTCAAGGAAAATGGAGCTGAAAAAATAATTTTTGCTATTGATGAAAACTCCCTTGACGATGACCGGTGGCATACTGGCCATGGGTTACAACGTGAAAACTATTCATATATTCTTAATAAACTGCTTGAATTTCCTTGGTTGGGAGCAATTTTTAAACCTAAAGCTGGTGCAAACTTAAGGAGTAGACTGGGGCCTATTAATAATTTACTGGTCGAAGCTGAGGCAACGGGCCGTTGTTTTATTTATGAAGACTGTAATCGTCATACAACAAGCGCACCTCCGTTGCTTGCAGGACTGAGTGCAGATGTTTGTATACATGGTCACCTTTCTTCGGGCACTGCGGCTTTGGAATGTGCTCTGGCTGGATTGCCAACATTACTCATTGATCGAGAAGGAACGCCATTAAGTAAATTGCATGATCTGCCTAAAGGTAGAGTTGTTTTCGATGATTGGCCTGCTGCAATCGATGCAACAATGAGACATTTTGCCTTGCCTGAGGGTACGCCCGGTTTTGGTGACTGGTCTTCGATTTTAGATGAACTAGACCCTTTCAGAGATGGTTTAGGTGCCAAACGTATGGGAACTTATCTTAAATGGCTCGTAGAAGGTTTTGAGCAGGGAAAAGAAAGGGAGGAAGTCATGCGTAATGCAGCAAGAAAGTATGCCGAAGCATGGGGAGAAGATAAAGTTATAATCGGGTAAGATAGATTATCTTCCGGGCCCTTTTAGTCATTCATTTCTGAATTATTTTTTCTACATAATGTAACATGCCCCAATGCGTTGGACATATTTAAACCATATTCTTTCATCGAATTCACCCCTATATAAGGAAGACGGAAGGATTCAAATTCGATCTGTTCGTGCTATAAAAAATGGTGATTCATCAAATAACTCTGAAATAAGTTTTCCTGCGCACTCAGGTACTCATATCGATGCTCCTTTTCATTTTGATGATCATGGTCTTAAGTTAGACGAATATCCGGCAGATTATTGGATAGCGTCACAGGTTAGTCTGCTTGATTTTCCCTGTAGGCCAGGACATATTCTTGGGCTAGCTGAGATTAAGGATCAGCTCGCTAGTGTGAATCCAGAAACGGATTTTTTAATGATTCGTACTGGTGCAGAGCTATGGCGGGCGAAAAACTCTCAAGAATTCAGTTTTCATGGGGTTGGGATAGCATTCGATTTAGCTCAGTGGTTGCGGCTCAATCTTAATTTAAAGTTTCTTGGTACAGATGCAATTTCTGTTTCCAGCCCCGCAAACAGTGCAGAGGGCAGAAAAGCACACTCTGCGCTGCTTGCTGAAAATGATAGCGGTAAGCCTCCTGTTCTTCTGATAGAGGATATGGCTTTGTCGCATTTGTCAATTAATCCGGTTGAAGTTGTAATAGCCCCGCTTCTTTTTGAGGGCGCTGATGGCTCACCTGTAACTGTGCTAGCTCGTATTTCATAATGTATTCTGAAATATTTACATGCATATGGATAATTAATTTTAATCTGAGATATTTATGCCTAAAGCCCTAATCACTACTGTACCTTTCGCTGATAAAAGTCGCGATCCTATTAATATGCTTGAAAGCGCTGGTATAGACTATTTGATCAATCCATTAAATAAAAAGTTAACCGAAGATCAGCTTGTTGAAATGGTTGCAGACTTTGACGTTATCATTGCTGGAACAGAGCCTATTACCAAGAAGGTTTTCAAGAATGCGACCAATCTAAAAATGATATCTCGTGTTGGCATTGGTTTAGATAGTGTTGACTTGTTGGCCGCTGAGGATCATGGAATTAAAGTTTCATACACTCCTGATGCACCTGCGCCGGCCGTTGCTGAATTAACTCTTGGAATGATTTTGACATTACTGAGGTCCGTTCATGTTTCTAATGCCCAAATGCATAATGGTGAGTGGGAGAGAATTTTTGGTCGTAGATTGTCTAAAAGTACGCTCGGTATTGTAGGTTTGGGTAGGATTGGAAGTGGTTTGCTTCATTTATTGAAGGGTTTTGATCTGCCAAAGATACTTGTTAATGATATCAAGCCAGAACATTCCTTTGAGTTAGGTGGGCAAGTTGACTTTGTTTCTAAGGAGCAAATCTTCAAGGAGGCGGATGTGATAAGTCTCCATGTTCCTTTAACGCGTTCGACAAAGAATATGATTTGCAGAGAGCAACTTTTTTCTATGAAAGAGGATGCTATTGTTATTAATACCTCGCGTGGCGGCATTATCAATGAAAAAGACCTTTATGATGTAATGATGGAGGGTCGTTTGGCTGGCGCCGCGATTGACGTTTTTGATAATGAACCTTACAGCGGTAATTTATCTGAAATTGAGCGTTGTTTGCTGACTTCTCACATGGGTTCTATGTCGATCGATTGTCGAACAAGAATGGAAATTGAAGCCACAGAGGAAGCGTTGCGTTTTTTGATTGAGAGTCGGCAAGAAAGTGCGGTTCCACTGGAAGAATATGACGTCCAGCGTGAAGGTCTATAACAAATATGAAGATAACAGATAAACAACTAACCGCCACAGTGTTTGGTGGTTCGGGCTTTTTGGGTTCTCATGTTGCAGATCAATTAACTAGCCAAGGCTTTCAAGTACGGCTGTTCGATTGCAACCCCTCTACATGGGTGCAAAGCCAGCAAGAGATGATTCTGGGTGACATTCTGGATGTTGAATCTGTAAATGATGCTGTGAAAGGATCTGATTTTGTTTATAACTTTGCCGCTGTTGCAGATCTTAATGATGCTATTGATCAGCCCTTAAAAACATTAAAGGTTAATGCTCTCGGAAATGCAAACATCCTTGAGGCATGCAAAAAATTCTTAGTAAAAAGGTTTCTTTACGCCAGCACTGTTTATGTTAACAGCAGGGAAGGGAGTTTTTATCGAATCAGTAAGCAGACATCAGAGCAAATGGTGGAAGAGTATCGTGCCAGGTATGGGCTTGATTATACGATTATTCGCTATGGCTCTATCTATGGCCCTCGTTCCGATGACCATAATGGCCTTTATCGCATTGTTAGAGACGCATTAAGAAATGGAGTTGTGCGGTATGAAGGGAATCCAGAATCTTTAAGGGAATATATTCATGTTGATGATGTTGCACGAGCAAGTGTTGCTGCTTTGGGGGAAGACTTTAAAAATCAGCATGTTGTATTAACTGGGCACGAAAGTATGCGGGTTTTAGATATGTTAAAGATGCTTTCTGAAATTCTGGATTTTGGGAATGAAGTTGAATTTGTAGAGGCTTCTTATAAAGGACATTATGTGCGCACACCCTATGCATACCAACCTAGCCTTGGAAGGAAATATATACCCCCAATGCATGTGGATCTTGGGCAGGGGTTAGTTCAATTGATTGAAGAAGTGAGTCAAAGTTTGTAAGTACTATGAGGTTTGTTCGTTTTTTGATAAATAATGAGCCCCAATATGGATTGCTAGAGGGTGGCGTTATTCATTTATGGACTAATGCCCCTTGGTTAGGAGGTGCCAATCTCGATATTCGTTATAAACTTGATGATGTGAAACTCCTAGCTCCGTGTCAGCCTGGGAAAATCATTGCTACGGCAATTAATTTTCCCGGTGCCACCGGTTTATCAGAAAAAAACAACGAACCTCTGGTTTTTATCAAGCCGTCTACTTCTGTCATTGGTGACGGTGATACCATCATTTCACCCTTTACAGATACCGATGTCTGGGGTGAATGTGAACTGGGTGTTGTTATTGGAAAAACCCTGAAGAATGCCGGAGCAGAAGAAGCCAGGGCATCTATTTTTGGTTATACGGTTGGTAATGATGTTTCCTGTGAAAACATTCTTGGCTGGGATCATCACTTGGCCCGTTCGAAAGGTGCGGATACTTTCTGTGTACTGGGTCCCTGGATAGATACTGACTTCGATCCACAGGGTAAATACATCTCGGGTCATCATAACGATATTCTGATGCGTGAAGGCTATTGCCACGAGCGCCTTTGGGCTGAGCCTGAATTACTGGTGTGGCTCTCCTCATGGATGACTCTGGAACCTGGTGATGTCATATTAACTGGGGCGCCAAGCCGTGTGCGTCCCAGGGCCTACCTAAAAACAGGTGATCAATTTAGGTGTTATATAGAAGGGCTTGGCGAAATCAGCAACCCATTCAAAATAAGGCTTGACTGAAACCATGAAAACCATAGTTTTTGATTTTGATGGTGTGGTTTGTGAAAGCACTGATGAATGCATGGTCTCGTCATGGAATGCCTGGGAAAATTGGCAGTCACGCGATGCTTTCAGAAAAAACCTGGACGATTTTTCTGCTGATGAACAACAGGCTTTCAGAAAAGTCCGTCCGCGGGTAAGAGGGGCAGGAGAGTACTATATTCTCAGGCGGGCTTTCGACGAGAACATCCCGATTGAAAATCAGCAGGCCTATAACGACCTTGTATTACAGTGGGCTGAACATCTTGATGATTTCAAGGCCGTTTTTTTCAATATGAGAAACCGGCTCAGAAAAGAAAACCTTGATGACTGGATAGATCTTCACCCTGTCTATGAAAATGTCATCGATGTGATGAAAACACTTAACGACGAAAACCGGTTATTTGTAGCTACCCTGAAGGACGCTGAATCAGTACGTCTTATTCTCAATAAACAGGGTGTGCATATTGCGGATGATCATTTACTGGATCAGTCGCAGATTAAAACCAAGTTGCAGGCGCTGGATCATTTTCGAAAGCAGATTAACTGTGAAAAACAGGGTCTAATTTTTATTGATGATAACGTAACGCATCTGCTTGAGCCGCATGCTGCAGGCTACCCGGTTTACCTGACAACCTGGGGTAGCGAGATGGACGAATATCTGCAAATTGCCAAAGATAACCGGATTCCGTTACTGGATGACGTCAGGCAGCTTATGCGCATCATTTAATATTTTTAACTACGGAGATATGTATTATGTACGATTTTTATTTTGGTACAAAAAAAGAAATTTCAGAAGATGAGGAAAAATATCTTATCTCTATTAAAAGAATGTTACCAAAATGGATGAACAGTATTCCTGATTCGGAATTTTTAGCATTACATAGGGTCGCAGAAACAGGCGAAAGACAATCACCTGTATTTGCTGAGACCGGTCTTGGTGCAAGTACTATTGTATTATTGTTTAATGCTATTAAAAAAGGTGGCGTTCTATATAGTTGGGATACTAATTCAGAAAAAGCTTCACAGATAAGAACTGTTTGCACGGAGACAATATGTAAAT
>Ga0181571_10002061_pt1 | contig 14791 bp, 14 predicted proteins | sample 101ome_17_FD_132440 | JGI IMG/M metagenome (GOLD analysis project Ga0181571, IMG submission 132440) | Coastal salt marsh microbial communities from the Groves Creek Marsh, Skidaway Island, Georgia - 101407AT metaG (megahit assembly) | ecosystem: Environmental > Aquatic > Marine > Intertidal... | reverse complement strand
CTCATACCGATACAGACGTCTTAGTGTGAAATTCTTGATTTATTCTGTTCAACGTTCTATGTTTTGCGCTGTGGATCCGTGCAAATCAAGGGCATAGCAACCTGGAACACGTTTTTCTGTAGGTGGTCAATAGAAATGTACCTGAGTAGAAATTAACATACCTAGCCTCAACCACTTTCCTACCCACGATGTGCGCTCATTCAATAGCGACACAATGCTTCGAAGCGTCAATTGATGCTGAGAGCTGAAAAGTTGTAACGTACCCAGAATAGGTTGGTGTAGTTGAGTCCAAAACACGCTCCTTATCATTCTTCAAGTTCAACTGTGTACAGTTGTCACAGCCGTCCTCAATGAACTATGTACAATCTTAGACTGTTTTCAATCGCCAATTGGTCGCACTTTTTTACCTGGTCGTAAGTTTTTACCAGCCTGCAACGCAGGCAAGCCCGAGAACTTGTATCAAAACTGAGAGGTGCGCTAGCCACGATGTGCTCCGAGCCCATGAGTATAACAGTCGTCTGTCAACAGTGCGATCGAGATCACGAGAAGAATAGTGAGGATCGAGTGCACCACAAGATGCCGCCGATCTCTGACGGCGCAACCGCTTTCGCTTGCCACTCGGAGCACCGTCGGCTCGGAGTTCATGCTTTTCTGAATTCATACTGTACTGTAGTACTAGTACGAGTACTGCTAATAATTGCATTTTATGTATGTTGCACGAATAAAACGCTCGCTCTTTTCGGCCAAGCAACGTCTGAACGTTGTTGACAGCTAACACGTCACAGAGAAGGGGAATTCGACTACGATCCGGTTTGAGAATAACCGAACTATAACAGATCGCGAAATGCTAGTAATATTGGTGCGCGGGAGTCTACTGCAAGGTAACTTGCGATATTTTTTATCGACGTTTCTTAACGCTCTGTTCAGTAAGTGTTTGTGTGGAGCTTTTACATTCAGCTACAGCGGACTTGCTGCAGGATGGAACGATTATGATGGCATTCACGTATGTATGCGTTGTCTTGACGTTCTGCGAGCGTGTAGTGCGCTTTTTGTGGAATGCCGTACATTTAAACTCCAACGGACTCGAAAGTTTTTTCAGACTTCTTCGCAGCCTTCCAGGTGTGCGAGCCGTAATAAAACGAACCAAACAAAACCTCTTGTCAGAACTCAAAAACAACTTAATGGAGAACGAATTAAACATATGCAAGATACATGAGCTACCAACTGAACGAGTCACAGCGGAACAGATCTTGAGCGAAGCTGAGTTGCGGACAGAGAAGGACTACAAGGATGTTTTTGCACGCTCTAGACTTACTGGCACAGTCTACGCTACTGACTTGCCGCAACGTGAGCTTTGCAACACTATTTACTGCCAATTTGCTCATACTAACCCACTTCATGGCGATTCGTTTCCAAGTGTTGCACGCATGGAGGCAGAAGTAGTAAACATGGCCAGTGCACTGGTTTCTGACAGTTGCAGCACCACTGTATGTGGGACACTAACATCTGGTGGTACAGAGAGTATTCTCACCGCAATTCGTGCGTCTCGTGACTTTATGTGTTACACGAAGCGAATTACCAACCCTGAGATGTGAGTAGAACTTTCTTCCTAGAGCTTTTCGTGTCTGATTTGTACACCATAGGATAGTTTCACTTTCAGCTCACGCTGCAGTGTACAAAGCGGCAGAATATTTCAATATCAAAATCATCCGCGTTCCTACTGATGAAAATGGACGGGTGTGCGTTGAAGCGGTTAAGAAAGCACTTCGTGTTCAGACTATCTTAATATATGCATCGGCCCCAACATATCCTCATGGAGTCGTAGATCCTATTGAAGAATTGTCGAGTTTAGCTCTTCAGCAGAAATGTTGTTTGCATGTTGACGCATGCTTAGGCGGTTTTGTTCTACCGTTCCTGCAAGATATGACGCACGTTCCCAGGTTTGACTTCTCTTTGGCGGGAGTGACTTCGATGAGTATGGATACCCACAAGTACGGTTGCGCACAGAAGGGCTCGTCAGTGTTACTGTATTCAACTGTCGTCTTGAGGCAATTTCAGTATACATCTGTTGCAGATTGGTCAGGCGGGCTATACATCTCACCAACAACAGCCGGATCGCGATCTGGTGGTTTAATTGCACAGACTTGGGCAGCGCTGTTATATTTGGGCAGGGAAGGGTATCAGTCACTGGCCCACGATATCTACAAGAGTTCGATGAAACTTCGTAGGGGAATAGCAGCGATTGATGGTTTGGAAGTTATTGGGGAACACATTACGATGGTTGTAGCCTGGCGCTGCTCTAGATCGACCTGGAATATTTATACTTTGAATGATGCTATGTCTAAGAAAGGGTGGAGATTAGCCGTCTTACAGAATCCAAGTGCACTTCACTTTTGTATCACGCCTGCAAATCTGTCATCTGTTGAAGATCTCATTCGGGATTTAAACATTGCGGTGAAAAGTTTGGAATCTACGAGCAAGATTCCCGGGGGTAAAGCGCCTATTTATGGACTCGCCCATGGCTTACCTGACAGAGGCATGGTGAAAGAACTCCTGCGGGATATCCAAGATATGATGACAGCGAGCGCGTGAGTGCAAGTGACCGCACAGAGGCGCAGACTGAATTTGAATTGGAACGATCGAGTCGAAGCTTAAAATAATTACAACGAAATAATTTGATAATCATATTCAGAAGTTTCGTAGATGATGAGAGTACTTGCATAGGTTGAAGGAGAGAAAGATCTGTGTTGATGACAAGTCCTAAAACCCTTGCTCAAGGACCTCGTTTATACAACGGCTCTTGTGTGATCATAGGTTGGAAGAGCTCCGCAATTTTGTAATATCGAGTTTCACTGAGAGCAAAGCTGCGACCTTATGTGCATGTTTCGAAAAAAAGTTTCGATCTTTGTGAGAAAAAACTTTATTAGCCAACGGACTGACTGAACCGAGCTTAGTTGTTGTCTTACCTTTTGCACATCTGGTGCGTTAACCCGAGCAGCAAGCTCGATCATTTCTTCATTAGATGGATATGGATTGTTTTCATAGAATGACATGAGTCTTTCAAGCGTCTGCGTATATGTTACAAGAGTACTTGAATACTGTGATTGCGTCACCTCATCTCCTTGTTGAGTGAACCAGAGACCAGGCGTAGGATAAAACAACTTTTCAGGCGCCAGACTTCCAATATAACTTGTCCGTCCTTTTCCTTCACTGTCGAAAAAGGTAATGGCGGGAGATAGCGGATCCATGGATCGTCACACGTCGTGAAGTGACGAAGCGTTTCAAAACAAGCGTTTTGAGCGTTTCCGAATGAAATGCAGAAGATATCATGACATATATTACATTACCTACATTGTAGAACTAGTACTTGTACTTGTATTCTACTGTACAATCCTAATGTCTTTTCAAATGTTTTCATGTTGATCTAAGCACCCACAACGAAATAAGTAGTTATTGGACACATGTGTCCAATAAGGGCGTTTTTTAGGACAACATAAAAGGATAGATGGAAATGTGACGGACCGATTCGACCGGACTGCCGAAAGCCGACAGAACTATATCGAGCCTGCTAGTACCGTAACGACTCGCCAAAAGGCAGGTTAGATCTATCGGGTCGCATGGTGTACGCTCTACGTTTGCTGGGGCTTCATGCCATGTTTCGCGGCAGTCGAATCGGTTCACGCGAGACGCCGTCGAAGCAGATTCCCGCAGTGTTAGGGCGAGTTCGTGCCGCACGACGAAGTGCGTGCTTCAGGGCTACCGCAAGCGAAGAAACACTGATGGGAACACTTCGCCAAACGGTTGAAACAGCGGTACTTGACAAATTTCCATTCTATGATAAAAGTATAGAGGTCACTGAGTGCAACAACCCTTCTCTTGGTGACTACCAAAGTAACAGCGCGATGCAAGTGTTTTCTGTGCTAAAACAGACAGGACAAACAGAACTCAATAGCCCTCGTGATGTCGCATCTGAAATCGTCAGCAGCTTATCCAATAAGGATATCTTCGAATCAATTTCAGTGGCCGGCCCCGGCTTCATTAATTTCAGGTTATCAAACGATTTCATATGCTCTCAACTTGGAAAGGAAGAAGCGAATCATGGTGCAGGTTCTGGTTCCTTGGGGCACGTATTGGTAGATTTCTCATCACCAAACATCGCGAAAGAAATGCATGTCGGACATCTCAGAAGTACTATCATTGGTGATACACTGTGTAACATTTTCGAATATTGTGGGTATACTACGTCTCGTGTGAATCATGTGGGCGACTGGGGGACTCAGTTCGGTATGCTAATTCAGTTCATGGCAGACAATAAAAAATCTCTACGTTCAAGCGTTACTGACCTTCAAAGCTACTATAAAGAAGCTAAACAGAGATTCGATATTGACGAAGAGTTTGCCAAAAAGTCGAAGGCGTTAGTCGTTAAGCTACAATCTTATGAGCCAGAAACGCTGCGCATGTGGGAAGAAATATGTGAAGCGAGTCGTATTGAATTTCAAACTATTTATGATAGACTGAATGTACGAATAGATGAAAAGGGGGAAAGTTTTTACAACGACATGATACCAGACGTTCTTGATGAACTTCTATCCAAGGCTCTTATCGTTGAAGATGCTGGTGCTTTGTGCATCTTTGAGTCACCTGATAGTGCTCCAGTCATTTGTCGAAAAAGTGACGGTGGCTTCAACTATGCATCAACTGATTTAGCAGCAATTCACTACAGAACGACAACTGAGAACGCAGATCGAATCATTTACGTTACTGATCAAGGTCAGCAAAATCACTTCAAGGCAATTTTTAAGACGGCACGTGCAGCTGGCTGGGGTGGTCAAGGTGTGAGTTTCGAACACGTTGGCTTTGGTGTAGTGCTCGGTGAAGATGGCAAAAGGCTCCGCACAAGATCAGGTGAAACAGTCAAGCTGAAATCCCTTCTAGATGAAGCAGAAGAGAGATGCCTCCGATTTCTCCAAGAAAAGGGAAGTAGACTTCCACCAGAGGAGCTTGAAGACGCAGCACGTATACTTGGAATCAGCTCTGTGAAGTATGCTGATCTTCATAACAACAGGCTGACAAATTATACTTTTTCATTCGACAGAATGTTAGACTTGAAGGGCAATACTGCGATGTACCTGCAGTACTCTCATGCTCGTGTTGCAACAGTTTTACGAAAAGCTGCAGAACAAGGTCTGGTGATTGAGAAGAGAACCATAAACATTTCAAACGCGTCAGAGCGCATGTTGGCTCTCCAGCTTATTAAGCTGAACGACGCTCTTCAAGTGACAGTGAAGGATCTCACACCGTCTCGACTTTGTGAATATCTGTACGCTCTTTGTACAGTGTTCAATAATTTTTATGCAGAGAGCAAGGTACTTGGTGGAGAAAATGAGGCAAGCAGGATTTACCTCTGCAAACAGACCGCGCATACAATGAAGTTGACATTTTCTCTACTTGGAATGGAACCCATCAATAGATTATAGTGTTATCCTTGAACCACAATCATTTTACGTTTTCCCCTGACTGCAGAAAAAGGTTTATGAAGACATTAAGGCCTGGCCATCAAAACTATACCTCCAAATCATCCTTTCTAGCTGTCGGATGTCTATCACGTAGTGCTTCAGCAGCGGCATCTCGGATATTCTTCTCCCGGACCGTTTGATCATGTAATGAAATGTGCCTTTGCATACTTGCTCGCGTCTCGACTGCGGTACGTGCTGTATGTTCTGCAACATACAATGCCTGAAAGGACACGTCAGGTTGTAAAACTTTTACTGACGAACGGCAGTTTGAGTTATACCTCTGCAAATTTTGCGAAATTATCATTTATTTTGACGTCGATCAATCCTCGTCCATCTGCTGCGAGGCGCTTATCCAAAGGGATTGTGTATCCTTTGGAATTCTATTCTCACCTCAGGATGGGAAAATAAATGCGACGATCAACGTACCTTCCAATTAGAAACTGATGGTGGAATTTTCCATGCTTCCTTATCTTCTTCTGTAAGTTTACGAGGTGGACTGTGAACAACTGGTGCAGCCTTCATGCCCTGTTCTCCTGGTTGCTTGTGAAGTCGTCAAAAAATTTAGAGGTGACATGACACTATAACATACCTTCATCAATCGAACAGGAGGCGGACAGAGAGGATCTTGTGGTACAGGCTGAACTTTGACTACGCGTTCCTGTGCACCGACTGGTGCATATTTGATATACTGAGCCTCATCAATTTGGTTATTTGACAAAGTTGGGTTTTCGCCACGTTGCCGCTTTGAGAACAGTGCTTCCCGAAGTTGTCTTGCGTGAACCTCTGGATCTGCGGATGTAGATAACTAATGTGTTCGAGGTCAGAGAAGGTGATGAAACACATGTCACTGCTACCTCTCTACGAATAAGCGTCCCTCCAACGCGCTTTACGCCTGTGCGCTCCAAGTTAGGAGGGAGGACAAGGCCATTCGCCGAAGCCTCGACTGGACTTAGCTGCGCTGCAACAGAGGCTACGTGATGACACTCTGGATAAGCACCAGCATCGCTATTGACACCGAAATGTCGCGATCGATCCGTTCCGTACTCAGCCATTCGAGCGTGGACTGTGTGTCGCTAGACAGTGGTGGCGACCGCTCGCTGGTCCATATTTTACTTCGCACCAAACACAGTTCGTGTCACAAGCTAGGTTGGCCAACGGCACTACAGATACAACTACTCCATACTGGCACCGATTACGTAGTATATGCCAACCGAGGTCACAAGACATACGGAAATCGAACAAGTAAGGCTGGCGCGGGTCACCATCCGCGTATTGTAAGCAAAATTCACGTGTCATCCATTTACAAAATTCGCGTTTGTTCGTGTTTCATTGGAGGGTCGAGGCGAAAACGTGCGGTGAGTGGGACGGCACGAGCGTCACTGAACTCGCCCGTTCGTCAGCGCGCGTCGCGCGTTCGGCGAAGTCGGTTGTCGGCGCGCGTTCGATGCCGCGCGCGTCACGTGCGGCTCGCCGAGACGCGTTCGAACGCCGGCGTTTGAAGACCTTCAGCTCCAGTTGTGCTTCTTCATCAGCTCCTGCGCACTCTTGAGCACGGTGATGTGCCGACGCGCTTCGGCAACGGTCAGATCACCGAGCTTCTTGTTGCCCGGCTTGCTCTCGTCGTAACGTAACGACCTGAGAAAGTTTATCTGCGCCGGCGTAACTCGCGCGGGTCCGTTGTCGATGGCGGCGCTGAGATGGTCGACGGAGTCGGTGAGCATCTTTCGCAAGCTCTCCGCCTTGGTGGCGATTTCGGGCCAGACGCCGAGTTGAATCGCGGCTAAGTATTCCTCCATGAGGAACTTGTGCTCCGTCGGTCCAAACATCGACGCAGCGGCGGAGAACGCGGCTTCCATTTGCTCGACGTCAGTCTCCGTGATGCTCTCGATGTTGTCCACTCGGAAAAATCGATCGAGTCGCTCGACGAGCTTCTTGCGCTCTGCCATGGAGTTGTCGATCGCAGATAAGCTGTCTTTCGCGGCGGTTGCGCCGGTACGGAAGAGCGGCTTCGTCGGCGAGCACGCACGTTGTGCGGGAGGCGAGTGCGACGCCGGCTCGTGCGTCGCATCGCACACGGGCGTGTGCGCGGGTTCATGGACCGACGTGGGCAACGCCAATTTGCTTCGCACGCGGAGACGCAAGGGGACTCGGAATGCGAGTACTACTGTATCACGGAGAGTGTTGTCACATTATAAGCGTCTGTACTGTGCGTCTGAGTGGCGATGTAAACGGGTTCAGACCGTTTGCATTGCACCTACGCCCGAACGTCCAGCGATTTAGCGCGCCTGTATCTCAAAATCTTATAATTAATCTTCTTTTTTTGTTCGGCAGCGACAACGTCGCCCAATCGCCGATAAAGCGCTTCGTCGAACACCTTGATGTGCGTGGGCGCTCCGTCAGTAGCCTTCTGAGCGACGTAGCTCTGAAGGAACGCGTCCGTGATGTCGTCGAACTCAAGGCCAAGCGCCTGGAACCAACGGGTGCCACGTTTATATTCGTCGGAATGAGTTCATAGCGTCGAAATGCGTTGAATACGACTCGCGCGCCCATACGAAACACATAGTGTCGCGGCGCGAACGCCCCGGACGCGTCGCGCGCGTCGCGCGCGTCCCTCGCGAGCGCGCGAGCGCGCGGCGACACGCCTCATGCGACTCTTGTCGCGATTCCGTCGCGCGCGGCGTCGCGGACGCGCGGCGCGAGCGCGGCGCAATCGATCCGAGTCAGCAAGATGCGCCAAATCGCGCACATCTTCGTCCACCGCGTCGCCGTTCGCGCGCGCGACGCGCTCAAAATTCGGGAACGAGGTTAAAAACGCGCGAGCGATCGTTTCCCGCGTCGAACTCGCGTCGCGATTTTTTGTCGTCGCTAAACCCTAGCTAAACCCTCGCTAAACCCTCGCTGAACCCTACGAATGGCGCGATTCATCGCGCGCCCGTCGCGTCGGCGTCGCGCCCGTCGCGCGCGCGAGCGTCGCGTCGCGATCAGGAACGCGCGTTTCTTCGATCCCGCGCGCGCGCCGCCGTCGCGAGCGCCCCGATGCGCGGATCCCTAAATCACGTACCGGACGAATTAATTAAAGAGGGGTAGGTCACCACCGTCTCAACTCCGTTTCGATGGATGGTGACAACGCTACCGTATTGGCCTTGCTGTCGTATTCAGGTTTCAAGCGCTCTATGAAAATCACTTCACGAGGTGAAGTTCACCTGCGCAGTACAAAGCTCGACGAAACGACGACGACTTCAGAACTCTTTTGCCTTCGGAAGACTGAGACTTTGAAGAGAGGCCTGTTTCGTGCGTGAGGGGACAGGAGAGCAATTACGCCGCACGAACTCCAACTACCGTGTGGAATTCGTTGAGAGAATAGGAGATGAGCGCGAAGTCCATATCAAAGCAACTGAAATCAAAAGGTCTTCAGCGGCTTCGCTGGTATTGCCAGCTTTGTGAAAAACAGTGCCGGGATGAAAACGGGTTTAAGTGCCACTGCGCATCGGCTGCCCACAAACGTCAACTGGCAGTCTTTGCGCAGAATCAAAAGAGCGCTGTATCTGGATATTCAGAGCAATTCAAAAGAGAGTTCTTGTCTATACTTGAAACGAAGTGCGCTCGTTTGGTTCATGATTTGAAAGAGAACACTCACCACTGAGTTAGTCACCGCAACTCTCGTGTATCAGCTAATAAAGTGTACAATGAATTAATTGCTCATAGAAGCCACATTCACATGAATGGTACGTTTGTACGTTGCATATTTGCTCAAACGACTAATGAAACCTATAGCTACCCGTTGGACAAGTCTCACTGAGTTCGTACATCACCTTGCTTCAGAGAGTGTACTTGAGCTAGAAGACACAGATAAAGGAATTTTCATTGCGTATGCACCTTCTGAAAATAACGTTAAAGAGAGTAAATCACTCAAACGACGGGCTGTTGACGAGATAGCCGAGCGAAACCAGCTAAAGGTAAAGGTGACGCTCAAACCACGAGTGTGTACTTAATCATCATGTTTGAGACAGGTCTTGAGAGGACAAGTGAAGCGCGTTACTACTGAAGCACAGAAGCAAGAACAAATCCCAACGACACTGCACTCTTTTCCATCCGACTTTTCTATGGATATATCGCATACTAGGGTACATTTGAATATTTCATACTTCGTACTTCTCTGACTCTCCAAAATAGAAACAAGGGCTACAAGCAACTAAGGTGAAACAAAGTCCCTCAAATGTGTTGAAATCGTTTGAATATTGCGTCAGAGTCATCTTATTGGTACTATTGTATCCTTACGGCGCGGACAAGCAAGGCAGAAGTATCTTGTCACTGGTGTGGTACAAGGCGTGGCTTCGTTACGCAGCTTGAAAACATCAGAAAAGCTGCAAATCCCTGTGGGTGACCTTTGCACGGTAATTCCTGTATGATGTCACTCGTTGTTATCACTGGTCTTGATGTGTGGTTGTTAGGCAATCGGTGCTCGGGTGAAAGTTGTTGATGGGCTGAGAGCAGGTTTGAATGGTGAGGTGGTGACTATTGATGCTTCGAAGTCAACAGTCGAAGTGCGCTTTAATCGCGAAAGTGAACAGGTTGAAACCTTTCCGTTTGGCTGCGTTAGCAAGCTAGCTTGTTGAACCATGAATAGAATAGATGCGTGTACATTGGTTTGAGTGTTGTAATAGTTGTAATATTACAGAATTAAGTCTGAGGGCATTCGGAGGAGCTTCAAGCATCCGCTGGACCGACCTCGTAGACTGAAAAACTACCTGAAATTGTGTTCTGTACAAGGCGAGATTCATTCGAAGAATAATATTGTTTGAACCCACTTTTGCATGCAGTAGGATGTTCGCTGTTGTCTGTGCTGTGTAAGCTAAACTGCTTGTTTGTTGTAACACAGTACACACCTCCACCGTGATGATATGCGTGATGTCGCATCGTGTCGAAATGCTGCGTTCAATATGAAATTTATTGTCGTGTTTAGATCTTAACATCATCTTACTGTTAAACTGTTTGAGTTTCTCACATTGTTGCTGGCGATATGTCTGGTCGCATTTGTAAAAAACAACCTTTTGTTGGGTACAGTACTCACTTCCTTAAGTCTTTGTTCAAGCTGACGACTGAGCCACCTGTGACCTACCGCATTGTTCGAAGTACTCCTCACACACATCGGGCTAGCGTACCTTTCCTGAATTCGGCTGCTGTCCTGCACCAGAACTTACTTTAAGTCCTTGCTTTTTCAGCTATACAGAGTGTCACTTTCGAGACTTTCAGGTATTGAGCACGTACCGAACTAGTGCTAGGTAAAACTTGTAGATGACTTGGTATGTAGCCTGGCGCAGATACTTCCATTTCGGAAATTTTCCCAGGTAGCTAAAAAAACAATGAGATCTTTGTTTAACCTGTTTAACCAACTGTTACTCCACCTTAGGTTTGCGCGTGCGGCTCAAACGACCAGGAAGACGCACAAGCTGCGATGAGCGATTTGTTGCTTCAGCCAATTTCCCATGCCAAAAAAGTTCATCTAGTTTTACATCTTGACACAGCAGCTCTAGAACGTCAAGAGTGGTGACTTGCGTTCTCCCCTGTATTATGCTGAGTTGAAAGTAGAGAGCGTGAAAATCAAACGAACCGCGTAATTTGCCTTGTCGTGAACAGCATCACTAAAATCTTCGATATACCTGTACACGTGTCGAGGTCAGAGTTGTACTTTCACTGTAGGGAGTTAGCACCTGACGAACAACTCTCGCACCACATCGAGGGCTGATGTATTGACTGCGTCGAACCGGGAGCAATACTAAATGATTTTTCTTTCAACGTAAGAAATTGGTATTCAAACTCAAAGTACCTGAGCAATTACCGCATCTGCAACGAGGTTGTCGAAGTGTCCTTCCGACATCTCGAGACAACCCAAAATTGGCGGTCACGTACGCTATAGCGTGAGCTACACTGCGATATTTCTTTGCAAATTGGTCGCAAAGTGACGCGACGCACTGACTAGTCTCAGTGGGTAAGTGTGCTCTCGCAAGGCCAGAGTTGGCCGCGTCCATCTCAACATCGACTGGGCAACTTGTCGAAAGCCTAGGGGCGCTGAATCATTGACCACGAACCCTTCTTCCTTCATAAAGAGCATGAGAAGAGGTCGAATAAAATACTAGTAGTGCTAAAAAATTACTATCCCCCATCCCATGGAAAAGGTAATGGTCTGTGACTCATTACTTGTCACATCATGTTTTTTATTACAAATTAGATGATTTTATATGGTCCTGTGGCGCATCACAGTACAGTAGTGTCTCGATTCCGGCGTATTTCGCGAGAAAAAGAATACCGCGAATGCGATGATTAATAAACAGCATTTGGTGAGAGCTTTCGAACGCGGGGGGCTGGGCGTGATCATAGGCCGAATATCGGGCTACAACGGTACATTTGTGAAGTTTTCCATGGGATGGAGGATAGTAAAAATTAAGGCGTTACAGTACGAACGAATGTTTGCCAAACCGCAACGCAACCTCTTCATAATTGCTGAGAAAGTAGGGCGGGACGGTCGTTAAGAGTCAACGTCAGCCTCCAGAACGTGGAAGTTGACGAACATGGTAAAATTGTCTAGAAGACTGTCACCGTTTTGTTAAATGATATGCGTAGATAGTCAGGTTTTCGTCGAGTTCACCTCGTTCGTTTCAGGGCCCGTGCCCTGTAAGTTGGAACTTTCAAGGTGGAAAACGAGTTCTGCACTTTTCGAGAGCGGCAAATGCACACAGGAGTGTCAGTAGTGTACAAATGCAAATGCGTGCTAGTGAAAGTAATCCAAACAATTCTTGCTCGTTCCATCTTCACTGCAGGGGAAAGAGGAAAATTTCACCGAGTTCACGCTACAGGGAGTTGGTTGCTGGCATCAACTCACAGCAATGTCGGATTCAATGCGTGATCCATGAGCAAGCAGAGATATCACTGCGCAGTGATTACGACCCAATTGTGCTTGTATTTTGTTTGAACGCACTCTTCCTGTGTAAGTTCTACTTACAGTGAATTCTGACTGAAGTAACATTTTTCAACTATAGCTCTGTTAATCAACCTTCTCGCCAGACGTGCGAAATAGACTCATTCTTGCTCTCATCAATTCGTTCGTTATGGTGGAAAAATCATAAATAGTGACAAAGAGCATCTGTGTGCAAATTCAACTGAGCGTTCTGGAGCTATGATATGAAACGTCGCTGCATTCTCCTATATTTGCAAATTATTCTGAAAAGCTACCTGGAAAGGTACTAAAGAGCAAGAGCAATACGGACTCTATGTAGCTCTTTGGGCTTTGTTTTTGTTCGATGCACGTGCCGACTGGCCGAGGCAAGACTCTATTGGGGACTGCTAACTTCTCTGTTCTCATCGTGCCGCTCGCCGCTCGGGAGACAATAACAGTACACGGACAAAAAAGGTAAAATATGTAACTTTTGGCCTCTCGCGTCGCGCCACGCCGTTAGGGCGATGAAGAGATAGACCAAAACCCCGTTTTTCAGAAATAGTGTAAAAATGTCGACGAAGAGATGAAATGAAATTCGACCCCAAAAAATAGTGTTTTTTTGTGATCAGGGGTGCACGTACCCTATTTCGGCCGAAATAGGGTGAGATATAAATTTTCCCTTCTCACCTGGAGTAAGTGAAGTATAAATTCCACTGTGTAATCCAGTCCTCAGTTCATATTTTAATACCGCGTACCGCGCCGCACAAACGTGAAGTTTCTGGAGCCGAAATATTTTTTACGAGCAACAGAGACTATACGAACGAGTACAGTTGGCCCAGATGAAGACGACAGCACCGACAACGGTATGCGTTTATTGTGGCGCGTCGAAAGGCACTAGACCTTCTTATGCGATAGGTGCCCAGGCGCTGGGAACTGAACTCGTTAAAAGGGGGCTAGCGTTAGTGTATGGAGGTGGATCCGTCGGACTGATGGGCGAATTAGCGAGTACTGTTAGCTCAAACGAGGGTTCTGTTACTGGTGTAATACCACGCGCGCTTCATCCTACGGAAGTAAGTGGTGTAACACCAGGGGACGTCATCGTCACTGACGACATGCACGAGAGAAAAAGCCAAATGGCTTCAAGAGCTGATGCCTTCATCGCTCTACCCGGTGGACTGGGAACTCTCGAGGAATTATTAGAAATTACCACCTGGCGACAGCTGGGTTATCACCAGAAGCCAATTGGACTTCTCAACATAGATGGTTTTTATGAACCTCTCCTAGTTTTCTTGGCTCACGCGACACGTGAAGGATTTATAGCGCCAGAAATACTTTCAAACTTTGTGGTTGATTCGGATGCAGCACAACTTATAGACAAAATAATTGAGTGCCTTGAATGAATTGCCTCTTGAGAATTCCAAGAAGTTGGCTCAACGCTGCAAAGATCTAGCACCTACCTGAAAACGGGCATCTAGTCTATGAGGTGTACCCAGCTGTGGGATCGTCCTGAATATTCATACGTCCCCCAATTCGCACAAATTCGTTTCTATGATATATCGTCCCCGTTTCAATTCGAGAACGCATGTGTTGTTGGAGTTCCGCTAAACTTAAACGCCTGACTGTGGAGTCTTTCTGACGTCTACTATCGCGAGTGAAATAGTTCGTGTCGTAGATACGATAGCTCGTCGAGTTTGGAATAACTACCCGCGCTGAAGTTGCCGTCGGCGACTGTATCCTGTATTCGTCTGCTCCCACCGGTACATCTTTCCATTCAACGTCCGATACAGGTCCCGTCATGCTCCACGGAGCTAGCACACGTCCCAGTGAGCCCCGAGCTGACGAACGTGAGAGCGTAGTGCTCAACCTCTGTGTTGTCGTTGCCATCGAGATCTGCTATAAATTTAGATGATGCAGTTTGCAGTTTGACGCACAGGTCTGATATTCACCGCCGCTACGTGCGGACTTCCACGACTTGCCTGTGCTACCTGCAATTAGCTGAGAACTTTGAGATATCAGATAGGGTAACTCATCACCGGGGGCGTGGCTAAAGGGGGTGGCTAAATCTGGGGGTGGCTAAATCTCACCCCGAAGTAACTTTTTATCATTCACGTGTATCATATTTAGTATACATGTAAAGCTATCCTAGTAATATAAAGTATATTTTAATACAACTGCATAGTACTAGTACTAGTACTAGTACACTATCTATTCAAGTCATTATCCCTCTGAACCATTCCGCCGGACCTTGGGTGGATGATTTTCCAATTCAGCGAATGAGCGTTCTCGCGTTAAACTATTGAAATTGTCATTCTAAAACTTGTATATGTGCAAACAGTATGGG
>Ga0181571_10002059_pt1 | contig 14797 bp, 14 predicted proteins | sample 101ome_17_FD_132440 | JGI IMG/M metagenome (GOLD analysis project Ga0181571, IMG submission 132440) | Coastal salt marsh microbial communities from the Groves Creek Marsh, Skidaway Island, Georgia - 101407AT metaG (megahit assembly) | ecosystem: Environmental > Aquatic > Marine > Intertidal... | reverse complement strand
CGGGCTCGGGTATTCAGATGGGTATGAGCGTGGGTGGCGCCGTCATCAACATGCACGAAGGTTTTGTCAGCCTACCCTATTACCCGCCCGCCACGCTCACCTATGGCATTTTGGTCAACGCCCAGGGCCAGCGGTTTATCAATGAAGACGCCTATCACGGCCGTGTGGGTGCTGCCTGTCTGCGTCAGGTCGGCGGCCCGGTCTACTTTATAATGAGTATTGATGATTACGAAGGCTACGAAACGCAGAGCTATTTGGGATCACCTATTGGCGGAACGGGAGAAACCCTTGATGAATTGGCGGCAGAGCTGAATCTGCCTGAGGGACAGCTGCAGCACTGCGTTGAAACTTATAACCGCTTTGCTTCGGAGGGAAAAGACCCCCTATTTCATAAAGATGCCGCTTGGCTGAAGCCGATCACGCCGCCGCTGGTTGCCCTCGACTGTACGCCTGGTAATGGCACATTTTACCCCTATTTCACGCTTGGGGGCTTGGATACGACCGTCGATGGCGAGGTAAAAACTGCAGGCGGTGAGGTTATTCCGGGCTTGTACGCGGCAGGCCGAACGGCTTGCGGTGTGCCGCGTCGAGGCGACGGATATGCCTCTGGGACCTCGGTAGGTGACGCCTCATTCAGTGGCCGCGTTGCTGGCCTTCACATTGCACGATCATAAGGGAACGTTTATGTCTGATCCTGATATTTTGGCACGGCTAGATCGACTTGAGTCGTTAGATGAAATCCGTCAGCTGGCTGCTAAATATTCGCTCGCACTGGATATGCGTGATTTAGACGCGATGGTCAATCTATTTCCAGAGAACGTGAGAGTCGGTAAAGATACCTCTGGAAGGGCGCACTTTAAGAAGTGGATGGATCAAACCTTGCGAGAGCAGTTCACAGGTACCTCTCACCACATTGGTAATCACATCATAGAATTTGAGGATCCTGACCATGCAGTGGGGGTGGTCTATTCGAAGAATGAGCACGAAACCCCTACCGCTGATGGCGATATTGAGTGGGTGATCATGCAGATGATTTATTGGGATCATTACGAGCGCATTGATGGTCGCTGGTACTTTGCTCGGCGTTTGCCCTGTTATTGGTACGCAACCGATCTCAACAAACCGCCGGTTGGTGATCAGAAGATGCGCTGGCCTGATCGCGATCATTATGATGGTGCGTACCATGATTTGTTTCCGACATGGAAGGCGTTTTGGGATGCCGAACCTTCAGATGCGCTTCCCGCCGTAGCCCCACCTGCCCCCTACGAGCAATTCTTAAAAACCATGCGTGGTCAGCAAGGCAACCCGAAGATCCGCACCCGTTAAGGAATATTATGAGCGATTTGAAAAACCTTTTTTCTCCTATCACCTTGGGGGCGATTGAGCTTCCCAATCGTATCGTGATGGCTCCGATGACGCGCAGTCGCGCCACCGATGACGATCTCGTAACGGATCTTCATGTCGCATATTATCGCCAGCGAGCGTCGGCGGGTTTGATCATCAGCGAAGGCGTGCATCCCTCGGCAGACGGTAAAGGTTATAACCGCACTCCAGGTTTGTTTTTGCCCGAGCATGCCGAGGCTTGGAAAAAAGTGACCCAAGCTGTGGCTTCGGAGGGTGGCCAAATGGTGGCTCAGCTTATGCACTGTGGACGTGTTGGGCACCCCGATAACAAGGCTGCAGGTACGCGATTTCTAGCGCCGTCTGCGATACAAGCCAAGGCGGAGATCTTCACTGAGAAGGGTATGCAGGCGATGCCGGTGCCAGAGGCTATGACGCTCGAGGAAATTAAAGAGGTTCAAGCCCAGTACGTCTATTCCGCGCAGCTTGCGATTGAAGCGGGCTTTGCTGGGGTCGAGTTGCACTGCACATCGGGCTATCTACCCGCGCAGTTTCTCTCTACCGGAACGAATGAGCGTGAAGACCAGTATGGCGGCAGTTTGGCAAATCGCCTCCGGTTTGTGTTAGAAACCGTTGGGGCCCTCTGCCTTGCAGTGGGTAGTGACAAGGTGGGCGTACGAATTTGCCCAGCAAACCCGTTCAACGATTTGCACGATGAGAACCCAAGAGAGACGTTTGCGGCTTTGATGCAAGGTCTTAACCATTACAATTTGGCTTATTTGCACGTAATTCGAATGAACGCAACGGGCCTAGATTCGCTGGCTTTAGCGCGAGAATACTTCACGGGCCCCGTAATCGGCAATGACAGCTACAGTGCAGCAGAAGCGGACGAGGCTATTGGAGATGGGCTTGTTGATGTGGTCTCGTTTGGTCGGCCTTTTATCGCGAATCCGGATTTGCCCGCTCGATTCAAAGCGGGCGCTGAGCTCGCGCGCATTAACATGAAAACGCTTTATGGCGGTGGTGCAGAAGGTTATAACGACTATCCTGCACTGAGCTGAACAAGAGATACATAATGGCGTCGCGCTGACCGCCCGACCCGACTAACAAGGAGCACACTATGGCTATGCCAGAGAACATTGGAATCATTGACCTTATGATGGCGATTCCAAACAACGACACATCGGATTACTACGATTTCATCAAGCCTTTATTGATGGATGAACAGAGCCGACAGATGTTTAAGATGCCAGCGCAATACATGTTCAAGGACATACCTAAGGCGGGCGTTCAAGAGGATTACATCGCGTACACCCTTTCCAAAATGGACGAATTCGGCATTGAAAAGGCGATGATTGGCGTTGATGAGGATCAGTACAGCCTGCAAAACAAAGCGGTTTTAGAACACCCCGATCGTTTCATTGCCAGTTATGAATGCAACCCTAACAAAGGCATGGAAGAAGTTCGCAAAATCCGCCGTTTGAAAGAGACGTACGATTTGAAAGCCGTCACCGCTTTCCCGTCTGGCCTGTGCCCACAAGTGTCGCTGTCCGACAAAAAGTGGTATCCCATCTTCGTGGCTTGCGTTGATTTGGATATCCCCTTCTGCACCTGTGTTGGTGTGCCGGGTCCGCGAATTCCCATGGAGCCACAGAAGGTAGAGCACTTAGACGAAATCTGCTGGTTCTTCCCAGAGCTCAAAGTCGTTATGCGTCACGGCGGTGAGCCGTGGACCGACTTGGCGTGGAAACTCATGCTCAAGTATCCCAACCTGTACTACATGACCAGCGCTTTTGCGCCTAAGCATTATCCTAAAGATATCATCCACTTCGCTAACACGCGTGGCTCGGATAAAGTGATGTATGCAGGTTACTTCCCGATGGGTCTGTCGCTTGAGCGCATATTTGGCGATATGCCGAGCGTGCCATTTCGCGACGAAGTCTGGCCTAAGTTCTTGCGTGAGAATGCACGCACGGTGTTCAAGCTCGACTAGTACGGCGTTTAACTGGGTCAGATTCGCAGAGTCTGACCCATTGCTCGGTCCGCGGTTCGGCTTTTGTCAGGGTCGGGTCCGGAGAGTCTGACTTAACAGGCGTGTCACGATTCAGCTACCACGAGGGTCAGGTTGAAAAAACCTGACACATTTGTCTGAGATATCTAAATCCGCCTCGCGTCGCAGCCTATTTACGCGGAACGCTTCAAGGCCATCCATGGCACGCTCGCGCACACGACGTCGTGTCGTGTGAGCGCCCGCTAAAAATAGGCTGCCTCCACTCGGCTTGCTGGTTCTGATAGCTTGTAGCCCGCGGCTGACTCAATAGTCGGCAGATTCCGCTGGTTTGAGTGTGCTAGCGCACTTCGGCGGGACGAAGTCGCTAGCGACAGAGCGTTCGTGCGATTAGGGGTAGAAGATGCTGATCGTATCAACGAGGCAAGCCGGTCTGTCGGCACCCTCAACGGTAATGGCGATTCGCACGACAACCTTGATGCCGCCCTTTGCCTCTTCGGCTGAAACGATTTCGCCTGTTGCTCTAATTGTGCTATTTACCGGAACCGTTGACGGAAAGCGAATGGTTTCTGCACCGTAGTTCACACCCATGGATACGTTGTTAACTTGAAGCAATTGGGGTAAAAACCAGTTCGCTAAAGACAGTGTTAAATAACCGTGCGCGATTGTTGTACCGAATGGGCCGTCTTTGGCTTTTTCTGGATCGACATGGATCCACTGATGGTCGCCCGTCGCGTCGGCGAATTGGTCGATTCGGTCCTGCTCAATAACCAGGGGTTCACTGGGTCCAAGCTTGGTGCCAACGAGATCAAGTAAGTCGTTTGGCCTTTCAACGATGCAGGTTGTCATAGTTTAGTCTCCTATTAATAGATCGAGACTCTAGCATGAACCAAGAAGGGGCTTCTTTTCCATTTCTAGTCCATTCGACTTAAGCTATAACTCCTGTTTTGCCGCTAGAATGAGCATTACACACTAAAAGGGGTTGCCCATGAGACTACAAAATAAGACAGCATTAATTACCGGTGGGTCACGTGGCGTTGGCCGCGCAGCAGCCGAGCGTTTTATCGCAGAGGGCGCAACGGTTTACATCTCCGATATCCACGCCGAGCGCGGTGAGGCTACCGCTGCCGAGATCGGCGCCAAATTCATACACCAGAATGTCGCCGATGAAGCGGACTGGCAAAAAGTCGTAGACCGTTTGCAGGCAGATGGTGTCGACTTACATATCTTGGTCAACAACGCCGCGATTCTTCAATTCGGTAATATTGACCAAGAATCCTTAGAAGGCTGGCGTAAGCTGATGGCCGTGAACAGTGACGGCATTTTCTTGGCCATCAAGACTATTTTGCCACTCATTGAGGCTGCCGGAGGCGGTTCTATTGTAAACATGAGCTCCTCTTCTGCACTGATGGGCGTGCCCGATTTCTGCGCCTACACGGCATCGAAAGCGGCCGTTCGTGGCCTAACAATGAGCACAGCTGTACTGTGTAAAAAGCGCGCCAATAACGTTCGCTGCAACTCGATCCATCCGGACGGGATTAATACCGATATGGTCCGAGAGATCGCTGGTCAAAACGAAGCGGCAGGCCCCGACTCTTACAAAGACTCTTTGCCCTTCTTCTGCCAGCCTGAAGACATCGCAAACGTCATTTTGTTTTTGGCATCAGACGAATCAAAGCACGTTAACGGTATCGCGCTAAGCGTAGATAATACGTCTACCATCCACCCTCCCTATCTGTGAGCACCATGAGCGATTTTTCGAATAAAACCGTTATTGTCACGGGTGGCGCAGGTTACATAGGGCGAGCGATTTGCGAGGGCTTTCTGGCGGCGGGTGCCAACGTAGTGGCCTGCGGCCGACGCACACCAGCGGAACCGATAAGCATTAACGGTCGTGAAGCTCTTTTCGTTGCAGCTGACATCCGTGAGGTCGATCAGTCACAGTCGGTAGTCGACGCAGCGGTGAAGGCCTTTGGTGGAGTCGATGTATTGGTTAACAACGCGGGCGGGGGGCCAGAGGTCGATTTCGCTACAGCAAGCCCACGCCTTACCGAGAAGCTGCTTGCCCTTAATTTGACTGCACCGCTCACGCTGTCTCAGCAGGTGCACCCAGTCATGGTCGAACGTGCAGGATGCAGTATCATCAACATAGCGAGCGTCAGTGGTGTGCGCCCCTCTCCTTACACTACGGCTTATGGCGCAGCAAAAGCGGGCTTGTTGAGTGCCACCCGTTCGCTTGCAATGGAGTGGGGGCCGCACATACGCGTTAATGCAATCGTGGTGGGCTTGGTTCGAACCGAGGCGGCGGTAGATCACTACGGTGGCCAAGAAGGGTTTGATCGCGTTGCTAATATGCTGCCTCTGAAGCGTATGGCCGAGCCCGAGGATATCGCCAAGGCGGCTCTATTTTTAGCCTCAGAGCAGGCGGCTTATATTTCAGGCGCCTCGCTCGAGGTTGATGGCGGCGGTGAAGTCCCGGTCTTCTTACATCTCGCCAAAGAAGGGGTTCAGTCAACTTAGTCTGGCCCTTGCTTTGCGATTTGCGCTCATGCTGCACTAAAGTAGCACTTTAACGTGTCTGGACGTGCGGATGGAGACGCTGGAGCAAGAAAGATTCCGTCTATAAAATTCAAAACGGGCTAAACCAAGGTTTAGCCCTGTATGATTGGAGCCTGATGCGTTTTAAAGCGGGGGCTCGTACCAAATCGGCGAAGTCCACGCGCGCTCTTGAATGGTTGGACTGTAGAACGACGACTCCTCAGCGCTGGTGCAACATTTCCCGTATACATCACCCGAAGCGCCGTCCTCCTCAATGGCCCGTTGAGTTGCGGCCTCGGCTTGCGCTTCACAGCTATCGGAGAAGGGATTTACGCCGGCACTCATACACTGAAGCGTACTCCAGCGGCACGATGGGTTTTCCACAATGCGGGCGTAATAGAAAGCGTCTTGATTTGTTTCAAAATCGGGGTCTTCCCACACCGTGCACAGTTCTGAGTAGCCCTTACCCGTGGCAGCACAGTTGTTAGGGTCAACTCCAGCGCCGTTATTGGGATTGCCGGCCACTTCGAACACACGTTCGTGAGTTTGGCCTTCTTCATCGACCCAGCCTTTGATGATCTGTATTCGCTGTAGGTCGTAGCCAGGATGTAGGTCGGTGCCTGCGTCCTTCTGCGCGTAGACCAGGAATTGTGGCGCTGCTTCTAACGCATCCGGCGAGAGAATGCCGCCCATTGGGACCCCATTTGCGTAACCGATTTCGGCTCGATCAGGTAATTCGCAGGCAGCGCGATCGTAGTTGCCACCGAAAAATCGAACGATAGGGCGTGTACCTGAGGTGGCGTAGGTCTCTCGTCGGCGCATGGCTTCAAATAGAGCATCGCGAGAATTTTCCTTAGCCCATACCACAGCGTGCCCGCCTGGATTGGAGATGAAGTGATCTTGCACGTTACGATACTCCGAGTCGCGCCGGCCTAAGTGGCCCACGTAACCTTTTTCCTGCGCACCACCCGCGGTTGCGCTGTGGGTATCGGTGCTGCCAATAAATCCCATTTGGAAGGGGTTTTGGCCTAAGTCGGATCTGAGGGCAAGGCCGTCTTTGAGCACATTGCGCACCATGTTGCGGCGCGCAAAATTATCGACATCGACCATGCTGCCTCGGTCCGATCGCATTTCCCCATCGACCGTCCCAAGCATATGCAGGTTGTCAGCGGGTACTTGCTCAAAGTCGCACAGCTCATCGGTGGTATCCACACCTCTGCCCGCGAGCCTATCGTAACGGCACTCTGAAGCACCCTTGTGTTGCACGAGTTCAACCAGAGGTTCAATGGCGCGTCGCAAGGTGAGTTCTTCGTCGGTCAGTGGATCTCTGAACATCATCCCGCCCGCGAGGTTCGGGTTATGCGGGATCGCAAGTACGTCGCAGCCTTCATTACCCTCGATGCACTGATCTTTCAACTGTTGCCAGAGCGATACCACCGAACGGTTGGTTTCGTAGACGCTAACGGGTTTTTCGGTGACGTGCTCGTTCCTGAAAATCACGTTACGGTGCAGGTTGTTTTGATTCGAGGCATCGGTGTATTCGTAAGCGACAAAGGTCGTGAACTCACAATTTTCGCTCCGGTCGTAATGACGATCAGCGGCAACTTGAATTTCTTTCCAGACGTCAATTTGGCGTTGGCCGCAATCCTCGAATAGGCAAACACTGCTGGGTGATGGTTCGTCACCACTTTGACCGCCAAGGCTTGTCCACCAGCTTGCAGATAAGAGTTGGATCCATAGATTGTCAGAGCGGGACATGTTACACATCGGCCAGAGCCTACCCAAGAGTGTGTCGGGGTTTTGGCAGGCGGATACTTGTCCTAAAAACTCGCCGTGATCCGTGAGTGCGGCGAAATCCAGAGGCCTATCAATCTGAGCCATAACCCGCTGTTCGCCGTCGGCGCCAGGAAGCGTAATGGCTTTGCCTCTGGCGTAATCATAGACTTCATCGGGCCCATTGCGCTGGCTCGACAAATACGAGTCAAAAGACAATCGGCTGTGAATGTGCAGGTCACCAAAAAAGGGTCGCTTGGTTTCTGTCCGATTGAGGCAGGGTGCCCGCTCCTCTGTATACTCAGTGGCGGATGAATAGCTGGAGAGGCTTGTTAAGGAGCCGACCAGAACTAAGGGTATCAGTGAACAAATACGGATCGTCGACATGTCGTTTTACTCTTATTATGAGCTTTGATATGAGTCAGGGGTAAACGGAAATGATATGGCTTTTGTTTCTGGTTGAGGATGGCTCAATTTTGGGAGGGAGTGTGCCCCCTCCCATAGAATATTAGAAGCCTTGTGGGCGCAGCATGGCATCGTGACCGCCATCGCAAAACAAGACCGAGCCTGAAATGAAGCTCGCTTTATCGCTTAACAAAAACTCGGCAAGGTTGGCGATATCCTCAGGCTGTCCAGCGCGCTGCATTGGAATGGAGGCGAGGAACTGTTTGATCTTATCCGCGTATTCGGGGCTCTCCGCGACGGCTTTCGTCATAGGTGTTTCGATGTAGCCGGGCGCAATGGCATTAACAGCGATGCCTTTTCGAGCCCAGCTAGGGGCGATACGGCGCACCCATTTGGCGACGGCCTGCTTGCTGCCGGCATAGCATTCATGCCCCTCTGTCTGAGCGGCCAGCTCTCTTGCCTGATTTTCGTCTGTATTCAGCAAACGATCGACAATTTCGGGTGTCTGGCACATGGGCGCCGAGTTCGACGAGATTGCAATAACACGAGCGTTCGGGGTCAGATGATTCGCTAAACCCTCAACCAGCTCAACGGTTCCGTAGTAGTTAATGCTGACGATCGCCGCAGTATCGGGAAAATGCGAGGCGACGCCGGCACACATAATCAAACCGTCGAAGGGGCCAGCGGCTTGCAGTTGCGCGAGTGCCGAGGCTCTTGATTCCGGTTGGCCGAGATCCGCTTCAATATCGGCGTTTTTGATGTCGACAACTGTGACTTTATTTCCCTGGCCAAGGAGCCGCTGTTTGATTGCGGCGCCGATGCCGGTTGCGCCACCTGTCATTGCGTAATGTTTCATGAAATATCCTCTGTCAGTGTTATTGGGGCTTTATTTATTTTTTGAATTAGGAATTCATTGCCAGTGTGCTTTCGATGGCACTGCCAGGCAGTGCAGCCATGCCGCCGTCTATGTCGATAATTTTACCCGTAACGAATCCACTCGCAGGTGACGCTAGGTAAAGCGCCCCTAATGCGATGTCAATCGGATCACCCATACGGCCCATTGGGATCCAGCGTGTGGTTGCCTTTAGCATGGCTTCATTTTGTTTGATAAACGAGGTGCTGGGTGTATCGACGGCGCCCGGCGCGATACCGTTCACGCGAATGTTCGGTGCCAGCTCGTAAGCCATGACACGGGTTAGTTGATTCACGCCTGCTTTGGCCGCAGCGTAGGAGGCGAAGTTCCGATCGACCATCCATGCAAGCGCAGAACTGACGTTGACTACAGTCGCACTCTCCGCTGCTTGCAGGAGGGGCAAACAAAGCTGCGTAAGCGCGTACACGGATGTTAGGTTGATCCCCACGGTGTGCTCGAATCGCGCTTTAGTGACTTGCGTCATGGGACCATAGCCTTTACCTGGCGCACCCGCATTATTGATTAATATATCGAGCTTTCCGTATTTAGCCCTTACCTGATCAACGACATTTTGGAGCTGTTCATCCTTGGTGACGTCACAGGAAATCGCCAGCGCTTCGACACCGAACTCACGGGCTTGCGCCGCTACACGGTCTAGGTCGTCTTGGCTTCGAGCAACACAGATTACGTTGGCACCCATTTCGGCAAATGCCAGAGTGATGCGCTCCCCGATACCCTTACCGGCACCTGTAATTAGGGCGATTTTTCCATCTAGTCTGAATGCGTCCAATAGCATAATAAATTACTCACTTTCTCTGGGGGCCAGGGCCTCAGCTAAAAAATCGGCCGTTTCTTGCAGTGCTGAATGCAGCGGCCGGGTTGTGCCCGATAGCCAGTTCAGCAATCCATAGAGGTAGCCGCCTACTAAAATTTGTACCTGCAATTCGGTGGAAAACTCGGTGCCGATATCGCCTTGGGCCCGCCCTGTCTCGACTAAGATCGACATGGCGCCATTCAAGCGCGCCATCCTCGACGTGTCGACGTTTGGGTCACCTAAGTCACTCATGCCCTCAACAAGGAGTAAGCGTGTAAGTTTCGGGTGCCGCTCAATATGCTCCGCCGATTGCTTCATTAATACCGAAAGCCGTTCACGTGTTGATCGACCCTCTTGCACAGCATGTCCGATGTATCGAACAAATTCTTCGTCCATTCGCGTCATGAGCTCTGAAAGAACCTGTTGTTTACTGGCGAAGTAGTTAAAGAAAGTCGGTTTGGAGATGTGTGATTCTGAGGCGATGGCCTCAACGGTTGTCGAATCAAATCCATCTTCAACAAATAAGTGACTGGCCACATCACAAATGCGTCGGCGAGTGTCGCGCTTCTTGCGTTCGCGCAAGGGCAGTGGCGTGGCTTGGCTCATATTCGGATCGTCTCTTTGTACTACATTGTGCGTATTGCACTTTTTGTTAAAAAATATACTATGGTTAAAAATTATACCAAAGTAAAAAAATATCGCGAATAAAGGATTAGCTGTATGTCGCTACTTGAAAACAAAGTTGGACTTGTAACGGGTGCTGGCGGGGGGATAGGCCGCGCTATTGCTCGAGCGTTTGCGCGCGAAGGTGCCAAAGTATTGGTTGCCGATTTCAATGCAGAGACGGGGAAAGAAACGGTTGATTTGATTAAAGCAGAGGGTGGTGAAGCCGTGCTGGCCGTCGCAGATGTCAGCGATGAAGAGGCGGTTAAAGGGATGGTTAATGCGGCGGTAGAGGCCTTTGGTGGTCTCGATATTGCTTGTAACAGCGCCGCATTAAGTCGCGGGGCAGGCCCAATACATCAGTTTGAGCGCAAGGTGTTTGATGACACTTTGACGATGTGTCTCACCAATACCTGGCTTTGCATGAAGTATGAGCTCGAAGTTATGCTCGCGGCAGGCAAAGGCAGCATCGTCAACATATCTTCAAATTCGTCTTTGAAAGGCCAGCCCTACAATACAGCGTATGCGGCGGCGAAAAGCGGAGTGAATATTCTTACCAAGAGCTCGGCTGCGGAATATGGCGCGCAGGGTATTCGTATTAACGCGGTATCACCTGGTGTCATTCGCACCCCCGGCGTGGAGCGCTACTTCGAGGAGCAGCCCAAGATTGCTGAAGGCCTCAAAAAGTCCGCTGTGATGGGGCGTATAGGTGAGCCTGAAGAGATCGCAGAGGCGGTGGTGTTCCTGTGTTCAGATCGCGCGTCCTTCATAACAGGACAACTACTTTCAGTCGACGGCGGTGGTGCCGTTCGCTAATTACTAGGAGGGAGCTATGACAGTTACCAACGCAAAACGCAATGTAAGTATTCCGTTACCCATGCCTTATGGGTGGTTCCACGTCGCGTATTCAAATGAAATCGGTCCTGGTGAGTCCAAGCCCGTATTTTACTTCAACGAAGATCTCGTGATTTTCAGAACCGAGTCTGGCGAAGCCAAAGCGGTTGATGCGTATTGCCCACACATGGGTGCACATCTGGGCTATGGTATCCGTGAGCAGATGGGTAAAGGGGCCAAAGTCGTTGGTGACAGTATCGTATGCCCATTTCACGGCTGGCAGTTTAATGGCGAGGGTCAGTGTACTCACATTCCGTATGCAAAGAATAAGCCGCCTAAAGTTGAGCGTGGAGAATCCGTGCTAAAGGCGTGGCCCACCCGCGAAATAAACGGCTCAATCATCGTTTGGTACCACCCACACGGAGTCGACGCTCTATTTGAGCCCGAGGCGATTCCTGAGCTAAACGACAATCCAGAAGATTGGGCGGAACCCATCTTGCATGAGTGGCAAATTGGCACCCACATGCAAGAAATGGGCGAAAACGCGGTGGACCCCGCACACTTCATGTTCGTGCACGGTACCAACGACATCCCCGATGCAGAAGTAATGGAGTTTGATGGGCACAAGCGACGCGGCTTTTTGAAAACGCGTCAACCCACCCCTAAAGGTGAAATCGAGGGTAGCATTGAAAATGCTAACGTAGGTCCTGGTTTGAGCGTCGTGCGCTTCAAAGGTTTGGTTGAAACCATTTTGGTGGCGACTGTGAGCCCCGTAACGAGTGAAATCACGCGTGCGCACTATGCCTTCTACCAGAAAAAAGAGGACGTAGATGGGCCGAAAGGGAAAATGGGCCGAGCCTTGATCGCAAATATTCACCAGCAAATGGAAGAAGACCGCGTGATTTGGGATCGTAAACGGTATTTTGAGCGTCCTTTATTGTGCGACGGTGATGGCCCCTTTGCGAAATTCCGCCGTTGGTATGGTCAATTCTTAGTAGAGTAGTACTCGCCAAAAAAAAAGCCGGGCTAGCCCGGCTTTTTTATATCTTGGCACTGCGCTTTAAATGCGCTTTGAACCTCTATTTGAGGGTACTGAATGTGCCCTATTATTCTATTGCATGACTTGGCGCCCCTAGCCCTCGGAGCCACGAATCGAGGATGGGTTCATCTCGTGTGCTTAACGAGACACACACCGTTTGCTTGAATCGCGGCTTTCAGGAAAGGGTGGGTCCCTGCACAATTAGCCCATGAAGGCTTGGCCACCGTCTACAGCGATACTTTGTCCGCTCACATAACGACTTTGTTCTGAGCAGAGCATCGCGACGAACTCGCCGATATCTTCCTCGCACTCACCAATACGCTGCATTGGTATGGTTTTTACAAAGGCTGCGGCTTCTTCCGGACGGTTTGCTGTCCACCATGCCAGAGCAGGTGATTTGGCATGTGGCAGTATGCAGTTTGATCGAATGTTGTCGGCGCCCCACTCGCTGGCCGCCGTTCGGGTAAGAGCCCGGATGGCTTCTTTTTCAGCAGCGTACAACCCATAGTTGCTCATATCCCAGCGCTTAGCTGCCGAGCTTGCCATATTAACGATAGACCCGCCTTGCTTTTTAAGGTGCGGATACGCCGCTTGCATAAGCAACAGTGTGGCAGTTGGGCCTGTTATCATCGCCTTGTTAATGTCTTCGAGGGTAAGACCTAGTAGAGGCTTAATTGTTGCACTGACCGCATTGTTTACCAGAATATCCAAACGACCAAAATGCGATGCCGCTTGCTCAATGACGCCGGGTAATGCATCTAGATTGCTGATGTCACACTCTATGGCTAGCGCCTCTCCATCAAAGCGGTCGTTAATTTTTGCTACGGTGTCTTCGCATTTTGAGAGCGTTCTGCCAACAGCAACCACTTTTACCCCACGCTTAGCCAGCGAAAATGCAATGCCTTGGCCAATGCCCTGCCCTGCTCCGGTGATCAAGGCAACCTTGCCTGCTAGTCCGTCGCTCATAAGTGCTCCTTATCGTATTTTGTATTCACTCATGTGAATCACATTAATGGTGTCTTGCTGGATAAAACGCTCGCAGCTTGCCATCATGCGCGCTACGTTTTCTTGCAGTTTTCTTGTATCGCTCGGTGCATCGAAGAACACCTCGGGTGAGGTCGCTGCTTCAATCGGGAAATGCTCTTCGACGATAGCGTCAAAGGGGGCCTCGCAATCTGCGGCAACCAAGTTTTGGTAGTAGCCAAAGGTGCTTTGTGTTTCTACTGCTACCTCAGTGTGGTCACCTAGCCACCGCTGTATGAACGAAGCCCGGTCCAGATCGGCGCGTTTTTTGAAGGTGCAAAGCTGAACAGTACCCGGCGTTCGTTTCCCAAGCGGTGAGTTTGGGTTTAAGATCTCTCGCGTTTCGCAGCGCGCCACCACGCTCCCGGGGAAAAGCGCCGATAAGAGGGTGTCGTAGCCTAGGGTATCGGCTTCGCTCATGTTATCGATGCTGATGCAAGCTGAGGGTAAGGGCGGTGCGCCTTCTTGCGAGAGCCCAGCCGCTATCGTTGAATCGGAATCGCTGATCAAAACGCGCACGCTGACCGAATCAGGTAGGGTTTTGACTGCGCCTAGTACGTGCTCTTTGAGTGTGTCTAGATTCGCGTCATTGAATATCAAGCAGCGTAAGCCTTGCATCTTCAGATACCTATTTGATCGGCGTAGCGTCTGCGGTGAAAGTTGGCGTCACCAAATAGCTGATTGCATACGCGAGAGCGTTTGAGAAAAAGGCCGATATCGAGTTCGTCTGTAATACCCATGCCTCCATGCATCTGTACGGCTTCATTACTGATGTGTTGGTAGCACTCGTTTGCCAGTGCCTTGGCTTGGCTCGCGGCTTTGGCGATATCTCTACCTTGATCTAGGCGAGTAAAGGCGGAAAAGACGGCGCTGCGAGCCAACTCGAGCTGACAATACATTTCGGCACAGCGATGCTGCAGGGCCTGAAAAGTCGCTAGTTTGACATCGAATTGTTCACGTTCGTTCAAATGGTATACCGTGCGCTCAAGCAGCGCCTCGGCGCCGCCGATCATCTCAGCAGCGAGTGCGATAGTTGCAATGTCGACGGCTTTATTTATGGCGTCTTGCTGATTTCCCTCGCCGATCTGTTCTGCACCGCTCAGGTCCTTGAATCCTAGGTCACTAAACTTGCGACCGTCCATCAGGATGTAACGCTCGTGCTGAACGCCTTCGAGTGAGTTAAGCGCTACAACACACAGTTGTTCGGAGGCATCTTTAGCAATCACGAGAATGAGATCGGCTTCTGGAGCGTCCATCACCATGGTTTTCGTGCCGCTTAACGCACCTTCGGCGTAGCGCGTTTGGATGGTGGAGGGGTTAAAGTGGCGGCCTTCTTGCACGGCTACCGTGGCGGTAATCTCGCCCGACGCTAGGCTGGGTAGCCAGCGTGCCTTTTGTTCTTCGCTACCCGCCAGTTGGATTAGACTCGAGGCAAAGGTGACGCTG
>Ga0181571_10002048_pt1 | contig 14836 bp, 7 predicted proteins | sample 101ome_17_FD_132440 | JGI IMG/M metagenome (GOLD analysis project Ga0181571, IMG submission 132440) | Coastal salt marsh microbial communities from the Groves Creek Marsh, Skidaway Island, Georgia - 101407AT metaG (megahit assembly) | ecosystem: Environmental > Aquatic > Marine > Intertidal zone... | reverse complement strand
TCTCGGTCGCGACGATCCGGCGCGCGTCCGCTATGGGTCCCCGCGTCGTTCGACGGCGAACGCGCGGAGGCGGCGAGGGACGCCCTCGACGCGCTCGTCGGCGCGGAGGCGGCGTTCGCGCGCCTGGCGGCGACGGGCGAAAAATCGGGCGATCGACGATCGAGCGAAGAGGCGATCGCGAGGAGCCCCCAGCAAGCCCCCTCTCGTCGCGGGGCGGAGACCGACGCGTTTGACGCGAGCGGGGCTGCCGCTCGGACGCGAGCGGAAAAAGGTCCTCCCTTCGATCATACCTCCGTCGCGAATAAAGAATCCGTCGCGGACCGCTTGGCGCGTAAGAAGGCGCGGGCGGAGGCGGCGCTCGCGGCGAAACGCGCGGCGCGGCTCGACGCCGAGCGCGCGGAGTGCACGTTCGCGCCGCGCATCTCCGCCGCGTCGAGCGCGATCGTCGGTTCCTCCGGATCGCGGCCGCGCAGCTTCGTGCGCGCGACGGAGAAGTACCTCACGCGGGAGGAGAGGGAGGCGCTGGAGGCGGCGGCGTGTACCTTCGCGCCGCGCATCACGCCGAGGCCGCGGTACCTCGGGAAAGACCCGAACGCGACGAGGCGCGAGGAGGAGGAAAAACGAAGGCGGGCGAAGGAGCGCCACCGGCGAAGCGCCCGCGACGCGCCGTGGGAGGGACCGCCGCCGTGGGAGAGCCCGCCTCAGAAGCCGCAGCATCGGAAGAAGACGCCCGGGACCCGTGAGAGGACCCGGGCGTCGTCCGCGTCGCCGGGGACGAAGACGCGCGCGCCGGCGTCGCGGGGAGCTTCCGGGGGGGGATCATTCGGGACCGCTCCGGCTTCGGGACCGCTCGCGCGCCGCCCCTCGGGGTTCGAGGCGACGGTCGCGCGTCTCCGCGCGGCGTCGGCGGCGCGCGCGGAGGCGGCGAAAGCGGCGCGCAGCGCGGTCGACCGGAGGGCGGCGTGGATCGACCCGAGGGCGGCGGAGAAGAAGACGGCGGCGGAGAAGACCCGCGACGCCAAAGCCGCCGCCGCCGCCGAGATGCCCGCCGCGTGGCGCGCGAGCGAAAACGCGCGCCGGGACGAAACGACGCCCGCGAAAACGCGCGGCGTGAGCGGCGGATCGAAAGCGAGCGCGACGCGGGACGACGGAGCGGAGACCCCCGGGGCGAAGAATGAACCCGGGGCCCCCCTCTCGCCCGCGCTCGCGAAACTCTCGTCGACGTACACGCCGGGGATTCTGCCCCCTCGCCCCGACCGAGCGGCGTTCGACGCGTCCGCCGCCGGGGAGGCGGCCGCGTTCGAGCGCGCGGGGCGCGACGCCGACGCGTCGGAGGCGCTCGCCGCGAGAACACCCGCCGACGAGTCTCCGACGGTGACGATGCGCGTGCCCCCCTCCCCCGGGGGCGGCCTCTCCCCGACGCCGGATCGGAATCGCGGGGGCTCTTCTCCTTTCGCGGGCGCTTCTCCGTTCGGGAATTCTCCCGCGCTGGCCTCGGCGACGCTCTCAATGACGAAGAACTCGCCGTCGCTCCGCCACCGCTCGGAATCGCGCGGCGCGACGCCGAGCGTCTCCGAGGACGGGCTTCCGTATTCGCCGTTCGCGGGGCCGGGGCGGACGATCCTCGCGATGGAGCTCTCCGTCGGGCTCGACCGCGAGAAGCGCGACGGGTCGCTGAGAACCGCGACGCTCGAGTTTCGCGAGACGGACGCCGTGCCCGCCGCCGCCGCGCGGTTCTGCGACCAACACAAACTCTCCAACGCGACGCGGCGCGACGTCGAGGCGGTGCTCGAGACGGCGCTGCGGCAGTATTTCGCGCACGCGAGCGCGGAAGAAGACGAACAGAAGGGCGAATGAATGTGAAGGGTACCCCGGACGCCGCCGAGAACGAGAACGCGCGCGTCGGTCTCGAGGTTTAAAAATAGTCTATCGCGAGACCCCCGCGAGGAGATAGTACCCACTCGCCGCGTACCTCCTCACCGCGCACCCCCGAGAGAAAAAAAGAGCAGTCCTGATCCAAAACCCTCGTCGAACCCCTCGACGTCTCCTACGTGTGGTGCACGAACGTCTCTATGCTCGGGACGATCTTTCTGAGCGCCTCCGGCGTCGTCAAGCGTTCCCCCCCCGCGCTCGTCGCCGCGTCGCACCCTCGCGCGTCGAGCGTCTTCAGCCGCCCCGCGCTCGCCGCCTCCGCGCCGAGCGCTTCCAAGAAAACGGCCGTGACGTTTCGGTTACCGTGCACGCTCAGCAGCTCCAGCGTCGCGCCCAGGCGCTTCGCGACCGCGAGGAGCCCCCGGTCGGTGACGTTCGGGCACCACGAGAGGTTGAGGCTTCGAACGTTCGGGCACCCCTCGGCGACGTCCCGCAGCGCATCGTCGTCGAGGCGGGCGGCGCCGCAGAGGTCGAGGAAGGTGAGCCGGTCGCACGCCGCGACGCACCGCAGGGATTTTGACGTCACGCACGGCGCGGCGTAGAGGTTGAGGTGCTCGAGCGTGCTCGCGACGCGCGGGCTGAGGCATATCGCGCGGAGGCCGTCGTCGGTGAGTCGACACCGCGTGAGGTTGAGGCGGCGCAGATTCGAGAGCGACGCGATCGCCGCCGCGCATCCGTCGGTGAGACGCTTACAGCCGCTCACGTCGAGGCGCTCGAGGTTCGCGCATCGCGCGCACAGGGCGACGATCGCGGGGTCGGTGACGCGGACGTTCCAGTACAGGCTGACGCGCTCGAGGTGCGGGTTGTTGTCCGAGAGGGCGTCGAGCGCGGCGTCGCCGAGATGTTGCGCGGCGTTGAGGTTGACGCGCCGAAGCGTGCCGCACCGCGCGAGCGCCGCGACGCGGTCGTCCGTGACCCTCAGCGCGAACTCGAGGTTCAGGGCGCGGAGGCGGGGGAGGCGGGGGCGGCAGCGCGCGAGCAGGCGGTCGATCGCGGCGTTCGCGTCGGGGCACCCGCGCAGGTTCAGCGTCGTCGTCGGCGCCTCGTCCGAGGCGTCATCGCCGCAGCACGCGTCCGAGACCGCGCGGAGGTGCGCCTCGCGCTCGGACGCCGTCAGCGAGGGCGCGCCCTCGTTCGCCCAATCCTCCGACGCCGCGATCGGGGGCGGGTCATCCGATCCCTCGCGCATCGCCGAGGCGCGCGCGCGGGAGGGGGTGTGACGAGCGAGGGCGAACGACGTCGACAAGACGACTCTGGGAACGATCGATCATCGCGACCGCCTGCTGCTCGTCTTCCAGCAGCAGCGTAATACTGGTTGTGCCCGACTCCGACGAAAACGACGGGTCGTCGCGCGTACTTCTCCCTCCTCGCCCACTTCACTCACTCCACACCCTCCTCACTTGAACCCCCCGTCGCTGGCGTTGTTGTAGATCCTGTTGCTGATGTCCGTCGTGCTCTCCGCGGCGACCCTCACCTCGAACGCGTCGCGCGCCGCCCTCAGCTCCGCCTCGTGTCTCCCCCACTGCGCCGCCGTCGCCTCCGCGCTGAAGACGTACAGCCCCCCGCCCGAGACGCACGCGGCGATCAGCACCACGTTCCCCGTCGGCAGCGCCAGGTCCCACTGGTAGTACAGCTGTTTCCCCGCGTCCGTTCGCGTCGCGGATCGCACCGTCTCCGCGAGCTGAATGTCCTCCGCCTCGATCCCGAACGCCTTGGCGGCGTCGATGTTGGCGATGGGCCCGAGGTCGGCGACGCTCTCCTGCCCGCCGCGACTCTGCACGGCGAGCTGGAGCGCGTTCGCGGCGACCGCGCCGTCGGCGTCCACGAACCGAGGCAGCGCGGTCGTGTAGCGGTAGTTCGGGCCGTACGTGTCCGTGTACAGCATGAACTTGGACTGCTTCGCGCGCTGGCCCGGGCGCGCGGACCAGTCCGAGGGCACCGCGATCGTCGCGGGGAGCGCGACCCACCGCTCGTTCGGCACCGCGTCGAAGGTGACGGGGACGGCGCCCGAGGGGGGCGCCGCGAGCGCCGAGGGGGGGCGGAGGGGAGACCCCGGCGTCGCCAGGGGGGTCAGCGCCGAGGCGAGGAGCGCGACGCGGCGGGGGAACGACGAGGACGGCGTCTCGGACGGGGACGACGCCGGCGTCGACGCCGGCGTCGACGCCGGCGTCTCCGGGGAGGAGGAGGAGGACGACGCGACCGTCGCGGCGGAGGCCGCGCGACGTGGACGACGCGAGCGCGGCCGGCGAGAGGCGCGGCGCGCGAGCGAGGACGCGCGAACGGCGGGGAGGAAAGAGCTCTGCGCGGCGAGGGCGGACATCGCGAGCGGCGAGGAGGGATAGGCGAGCCGGCGGAGAGCGGCGCGCGCGCGGAGGTGTGCGCGATGGCGGCCGAGTCCAAGAAGCAGGAGGGTACCGTACTGGTAACAACACCACGCGACACGTCATCTCAGCATCATCCGTCACGTCATCAATCCATTCATCTGTGTAGACGACCTTCCCCCGTCGAACGCTCGGCGCTCGCGTCCTCGCTCGTACGGCGCGATCCTCGTATAGTCTCCCACTCCCACGCGCCCCGCGCCGTCCTCACCCCGCCTCTGCGCGCGCGATAAAAATACCCCACCGTCGCGTCCGCCCTACCCCTCCTCGTCCTCGAGCGCGGCCCAGAGCCCGAGCGCGCTGAGCGCCACCCCCGCGGCGAGCGCCGCCGCCGGCGCCGTCCGATCCGTCCGCGCCCTCGGGGATTCGACCCCGCCTCCTCCGACCCCGCCGCCGCTCACCCTCACCCACATGGCCACCGGGAACGCGTAGCACACCGCGGCGACCCCCACGGCGCCCGTGACGGCGAATATCCGCTCCGAGTGCGGCAGCGTCGCCGCGACCGTCGCCGCCGCCGCGAGCATCGCGAAGACGCGCGCCGCGTGCGCGCCGCGGCCGGGGAAGTCGGCGTCGCCGCCGTCGACGAGGGCGTACGCCACCCCGCGGAGGGAGTGGAACGTCGGCGGGAAACAGATCGCCTGGTACACGGCCATCGCCGCGTCCAACGCCGGCGAGCCGAGGTTGAGGAGGACGTTATCCCGCGTCGCGTCGCCGAACGTCGCGTACCCGGCGGCGCCGACGAGCGCGTACGCGACGACGGCGAAGCCCAGCGAGAGAAGAACGGACGTCTCCAGCGAAGACGCGCACCGGGACACCGCCGCCGAGAGGTCCAGGTCCCCGTCCCCGTCCCCGTCCCCGTCCCCGTCCCGGGTGAGCGACGCCAAATCCCCGGGATATCCCACGCTGGAGGCTTCGGACCCCGAGCGCGTCCCGAGGAGCGACTCCTCGGCGTCGTGGAAGACGTCCGACGACGCGTCCTCGTCCGCCCCCCCGTCGATCAACACGCGAACGACGCCTCGGCGCGAGACGCGCGCGACCCGAACCGCGCGGGGGGTTGTGGCGGGCGTCGCCAGGAGCGGAACCGAGACGTCGGGGGTCCCGGAGACGGAGGGGGTCCCGGAGACAAACTCGGGGGTCCCGGAGACGAAAGGGGTCCCGTCGCCGTCCTCCGAGCCGTCCGCGTCGTCGAACCCGCGGAGTCGCCCCGGTTCTTCCCTCGGGTTCCTTCTCCTCGCGGTACCGGAAAGGCGGCTCACCCCTCCTTCCGCTTCCGCATCTGCTTCTGCCGCTTCCAATGATTCTTCGTCGGTCGATTCTGCTCTCGCGACCATCTGCGCGAGCATGGGGAGGAGCACCGGGTGGACGTAGAGCGCGTACCCGAGCACGGGGAACGCCTGCAGACACTCCCAATTCGGTCGGCCGAGGACGAACGCCATCGGCGCCTCCGTCGCGAACGGCGCGTTCGTGGCGACGGCCCTCCGAACGACGACGGCGACGAGCGCGAGGAGGAGGACCACGCCGAGCGCGCCCGCGCGGTCGAGGCGCGTGATGTCGCGCATGAGGCAGAGCGGCGCGAGGACGACGAGGGTCAGCGACGCGACGGCGCACGCGCCCGCGGCGTTCGCGTTCGGGAGGAGGAACGGTCCGTCGCCACTCACAATGCCGCCGCCGTTAACGCCGCAGTCGCGGACGAGGCCCATGCCGCAGAGCGCCCTTCCTCCGGCCTCGGCGATGACGGCGAGGCCGCCGCAGTTGGTGCCGAAGAGGAGCGCGACGAGGGCGACGCGCGAGAGCGTCGCGCCCGCCTCGCCGAACGTGCGCTTCGCGAGCACCGCGAACGAGAGCGCGCCCCGGTGCGGCGGCGAGCCCGCGGCGACGGCGCGCGCGTGCGCGAGCGCGGCGGCGCGGATCAGCAGCGCGCACGTGTAGTAGTTGAGCGCCGCGACCGCGACGACCGCGGCGAGGCCGAGCGCGAGGCCGGTCAGGCGGAACGCGAACGCCATGGGGAACACCGCGCCGCCCGCGACGACCAGGCACAGCGTCAGCGCGTTCGGGGCCGCGTCGGCGAGCGCGGCGCGAGCCGAGCGACGGTCGCGAGGGCGCGAGGACATCGAGCCGCCCGGAGCGGGCGCGAGACCGCGACCGAAGACGGGGAAACGCGGAGGAGGGGAGTCGGGAGGGGGGCGGGGCAGCGCCCCCGCGAGGGTTGGTCTGCCCAGATGCACCAGCGCGGGCGTTTCGAGACCAATTTTCGCGGACGACGACGATCGAGTGTGCTGATTCGAGCGCGCGCGGCGATGACGCGAGCCGCGAGGACGGTTCTTCGTCGTCGGCGCGACGATGAGACGCGGGTCGTCGGACCGCTCTCGAATGGTCCACACACGACAGCCTCTCTGCGCACTCGTCCGAACGCTCGCGGCTCTGACATCCCCTCATTCCACTCGGAGCGCCTTTCGCTCATCGACGCCCCTCCCAAAGTTCTTGCCCCTCCCGTTCGTGAATCATCTCTTCCCGCCCCTCCTCAAACTCTCGTCCAACATCTTCTTTGCGCGTTCACTGGCGTCGGCGTTCCCCCCGAATCCCGCGCACGCCTCCTCGTCCTCCGCGCACTTATCCAGCAGCGCCTCCACCGTCTCCAGATCCGCGACGTTCCTCCCCGCGCCCTTCTTCGTCGCCGTCGCCGCGCCCACCGCGGTCGCGAGCGTCAGCGTCGCCTCCATCATCCCCGCGAGCTTCGCGTTGGGCAGGTACGCGATTTTTCCGCTCGACGCGTCGAAGAGCTTCTTCCTCGCCTTTTTGATCTCCGCGTACCCGAGCACCACCGCCGCCGCCGCCGAGTCCCCGCACCCGACGGTGTCCCCGACCTCGACCCGCGGGCTCCCGACGTACACCTGGTCCCCGCGCCGCGTGAAAACCGAAGCGCCGTCCGGGCCGCACTTGATCACGACCCACTCCGCGACACAACCCGGCCGGCGGAAAAGCGCCGTCGCCGCCGACAGAGGATCCATCTTCCCGTAGCCCTCCGCCTCGGAGTAGGACGCGCCGACGGCGGTGCTCGACTCCAACGCGCCGTCCGCCGACCCACCACCGCCGCCGCCGCCCTCCTCCTCCCCGCCCACGAGCGCTGCCGCCTCGTCGAGCGTGGCCAGGATGACGTCCGCGGCGCCGAGGATCAGGTCCAGGGCCTCGCGCCGCTCCGAATCATTCTTGACGAACGTGAACGCGCGCGGGCCCGGGTCGAAAAACACGTCCGCGCCGTTCGCCTTGGCGATGGCGATCGCGGAGCCGACGGCGGCGGGCGCCATTTCGTCGAAGACGAAACCGTTCACGAACACCGCCCTGCACCGCCCGAGCGCCCTCGCGGCGTCGTCGTCCACCGCGCGCACGTCGGGGAACAGGGGCCACGGGCCGAGGTCGTACCGGCTGCAGAACGCGTGGCCGCCGGCGCCGTCGGTGAGGACGAAACACTTGAGCGTCGAAAACGCGTCGGCGGCGTTTTCGCCCCGCGCCTTCTCGCGGTCGGCGACGGCGGCGTCGACGAGTTCGCGGCTGCAGATGCGGCGGAAGGGCACGCCCTCCTCCGCGAGCGCGTCGACGAGGAACCGGCCGTGCGCGTCGTCGTCGACGTGGCCGACGCACTCGCACCGTAGGCCGACGCGCGACGCCGCGACGAGGAAGTTGCAGTTGCCCCCAATCTCCCACGCGCTCGTCGGGACGTCCCGGGAGGCGAGATCGTCCAGGAAGGACGCCGTCTTCAACGCGTCGGGGGCGGGGATGGGGCCCTGGGGTAACAGGATGTCCACGCACATGTTCCCGAGCGCGACGACGTCGAGCTCGCCCCGGGGGGTCCCGGGCGAGGCTACGCGCGGGGGAGCGAGGGGGAGGGGGACGTCAGGGAGGAGGAGGAGGACGACGCGATCGGCGGGCGCGCCGAGCGGGCGAAGGTTGTTGTTGTTCCCCCGCGACGGGACGCGGCGCGGAGGGGCGCGGACTACTGGTAACGCGCGGGGGGACGCACCGGCAGCGCATCGGACGCTCGCGCGACGGCGGCGGGGGAGGATCGCGAGCGACGCGCGGGCGAGATGCCCGGCGGCGCGTCGAGGCCGGGCGGGCGCGAGCGCGCGAGCGCGCGCGGTGCCGAGCCTCGCGGCGGCGACGCGAGCCGTCGCCGAGGCGACGGCGGGAGCGCTCGCCGCGCGCGCCATCGAGGCGGCGAGGCGGCGGGGAGGGCGCGCGAGGGTCGGTCCCGCGCGAGCGCGAGGCGCTGGTCGAGACGCCGCGAGCGACGCGGCGGCGCGCTCGGAGGAAGCGGCGTCGATGTGTGGCGGGGGCGTCGCGCGATCGCGGCGGACGATGGTGTCGCGGCAGACAGACGCGACGCTTCGTCGGGCCCGATTTTCGCGGGCGGGTGTCTGTTTTTCAGTCGTCGCGGCGCCCGCGACGGCTCTGATTGGATTTCCGCGGTCTGTTTCCCTCGATCAACTGTTCCGCCCCCGGCGCATCAACGCGCGCATCAGCCTGACGCACGTCGACGTCTCCCAGCACCACCGGCGCAGCCTTATCCCTCGTCTCGGCACTCCGCGTCGCGCCCGCGCGCCGCCCCGCGCCCGCTCCACCTCGTCGCGCCTTTCGGCCGCGGTCCCTCCGACGCGCCTCGAGCGACCGCGCTCGAGTCTCCCGCGCCCCCTCCTCCGTGGCATGGCGCTGCGTCTTCCCGCCGGGCGCGCTCTGCCCGTCACCGCCGCGTCCGCGCCCGCCGGACTCGCCGCCCGCCGCTCCGCCGCGATGGCGTCCCGCTCTCGCGCGCTCGCCGCGATCGGTCGCCACCGCCTGCGCGCCGCCGCCGTCCCGTGGTCCCGCGCCCGCGCCTGCCCTCCCGCGCTCCCCCTCCGCGCGTCGGCGTCCCCCGCGCCGTCCCCCCGCGGCGCCGACCGCGCCGGCTCCACGCGCGCGCGCGCGGTCGCGGACGTGGCCGAGACGGGCGCGGAGGTGCGAACCGGCGGGTACCCCTTCGCGGACATCGAGGCGCGGTGGCAGAAGCACTGGGCGGAGAACAAGACCTTCGCCACCCCGGACCTGGTGGACACGTCCAAGCCCAAGTTCTACGCCCTCGACATGTTCCCCTACCCCAGGTGCGCCGCGTACCCCAGGAGCGCGCCGCGTCGCCCTTCTCGATCGATGCACGACGAGACCCCGCCCCGATACCCTAAACCCTCTCGAGACGCCGAGATGTCCGTCAAAGAGACCCTTCGCCGCGCTCCACTCGCCGACGACGCGTCCCCCTTCCGTCCGATCGCGATCGCTCATCCCTCCGTCTAATAACTGACCTTCTCTCATCGTCGACCTCCTCATCGCAGCGGCGCGGGTCTTCACGTGGGCCACCCCGAGGGGTACACGGCGACGGACATCGTCGCTCGGTACAAGCGCATGACCGGGCACAACGTGTTGCACCCGATGGGGTGGGACGCGTTCGGCCTCCCCGCCGAGCAGTACGCGATCGAGACGGGGACGCACCCGCGGCTGACGACGTCGACGAACGTGAACCGGTTCCGCGAGCAGCTCCAGTCGCTCGGCTTCTCGTACGACTGGGACCGCGAGGTGGCGACGTGCGACCCGTCGTACTACAAGTGGACGCAGTGGATCTTCACGAAACTGCTCGAGCGCGGTCTGGCGTACCAGGCGGAGGTGCCCGTGAACTGGTGCCCCGCGCTCGGGACGGTGCTCGCGAACGAGGAGGTCATCGACGGCCTGAGCGAGCGCGGGAACCACCCGGTGATCCGCAAGCCGATGAAGCAGTGGATGCTCAAGATCACCGCGTACGGAGACCGGCTCCTGAACGACCTCGACGACCTCGACTGGCCGGAGAGCATCAAGGAGATGCAGCGCAACTGGATCGGGCGGAGCGAGGGCGCGCAGCTCGCGTTCGACGTGCCCGGGGTGGACCACGAGGCGCTCGGGAAGCTCGAGGTGTACACGACCAGGCCGGACACGCTGTTCGGGGCGACGTACCTCGTCGTCGCCCCGGAGCACCCGCTCGTGGACGCGCTCGCGTCGGCGGAGCAGAGAGACGCCGTCGACGAGTACGTCGCGCGCGCGTCGCGAAAGTCGGACCTCGAGCGAACGGAGCTCTCCAAGGAAAAGACGGGCGTCTTCACCGGCGCGCACGCGACGCACCCGCTCACGGGCGAGGCGGTGCCGGTCTGGGTCGCGGACTACGTCCTGGGGACGTACGGCACGGGAGCGATCATGGCCGTCCCCGCGCACGACGAGCGCGATTTCGAATTCGCCACCGCGTTCGGGTTGCCCATCGTCGAGGTCGTCCGGGGCCCCACCGACGACGACGAGGCTTCCTCCGACGAGAAGGGCGCGTACTCGGGCGCGGGGTCGATGGTGAACAGCGCGTGCGAATACCTGGACGTGAACGGTCTTCCGAACGCCGAGGCTGGCGAGAAGATCGCGTCTTGGCTCGCGGACCGGGGCGTGGGCGCGAAGAAGGTCAACTTCAAGCTCCGCGATTGGCTCTTCGCGAGGCAGCGATACTGGGGCGAGCCGTTCCCGGTGGTGTACCCCGAGGGCTCGGACGAGATCGTCCCCGTGCCGCTCTCGGACCTGCCCCTCGTGCTCCCCGAGACGGAGAGCTTCAAGCCCAGCGGCGACGGCGAGGGCCCGCTCGCGAACGTCGAGGACTGGGTCGCGACGGTGGACCCGCGCGACGGGAAGACGCCCGCGCGGCGCGAGACCAACACGATGCCGCAGTGGGCCGGGTCGTGCTGGTATTACCTCCGGTTCATCGACCCTAAGAACCCGGACGCGATGGTGGACGGCGACCTGGAGAAGTACTGGATGCCCGTGGATTTATACGTCGGCGGCGCCGAGCACGCGGTGCTTCACCTGCTGTACGCTCGGTTCTGGCACAAGGTGCTGTACGACGTCGGCGCGGTGAGCACGAAGGAGCCGTTTCGGCGGCTCGTGAGCCAGGGCATGATCCTCGGCGAGATGGAGTACACCGCGTTCGTGGACGCGGAGGGCGGATACGTCAGCGCCAAGGGAAAGACGGATGGCCTCGACGCCGTCAAGCTGGACGCCCGGGACGTCGTCAAGAAGGGCGACGGGTTCGCGCTCGCGGCGGACGAGTCGATTCGGGTCAATGCGCGCGCGCACAAGATGTCCAAGTCGCGCGGCAACGTCGTCAACCCCGACGACGTCGTGCGGGACTACGGCGCGGACTCCCTGCGGCTGTACGAGATGTTCATGGGGCCGCTGAAGGAGACGAAGATGTGGCAGACGAAGGGCGTCGAGGGGTGCAGCCGATTCCTGGCCCGCGCGCACCGGCTCGTGTGCGACGCCGAGCGGAGGACCGCGGAGGAGCCGACGCCGGAACAGCTCAAGGCGATCAACGCGTGCGTCGCCAAGGTGACGGAGGAGACGGAGGGGATGCGGTTCAACACCGCCATCGCGGCGATGATGGAGTTCGTCAACGCGGCGACCAAGTGGGAGACGAGGCCGGAGAAGGCGCTCGAGCCGTTCGTCCTGTGCCTCGGGCCGTACGCGCCCCACCTCAGCGAGGAGCTCTGGGCCGAGCTCGGGCACGAGACGAGCAACGCGTACGCGCGTTGGCCCGAGGCGGACGAGAGCCTGCTCGTGGAGGACACGGTGACGATGGCGGTGCAGGTGAACGGGAAGATGCGCGGGAAGATCGAGGTGGCCGTCGACGCCGCGCAGGAAGACGCGGTGGCGGAGGCGATGGCGCAGGAGAACATCGCCAAGTTCGTCCCGGACGCGGCGGAGATCAAGAAGATCATCTACGTGCCGGGGAAGATCCTCAACCTCGTCGCGCCGCAGAAGAAGAAATGAGGACGGACGACGCCGGGGGGGGGAGGAAGGAACGCGCGAGGCGAAGGAAGGAAGCGCGAAATATCAATACATATCAGCGGCGTGTTCGAGAGATGAGCGTTGATCCGCGACGTCGCACGTTCCAGGGTTTATCGTTCAGCTTCCAGCGCTTCGCGAAGCTCCGGAACCATTTGTCGCTCGGCCCGCTCGGACCGAACAGCTGCCCGGTGCAGAGGCCTTCTGCAGTGCTGATCTGCAGTGCTGATCATCTGAAGTGGTTTTTCCCGCCCGGGTCTCGGATCCTCCCCTCCTCGAGATCGCCCTCCCTCGTCGCTTCGAACGCGCGCGCACTTCCAGGCGCGCTCCTCGTCGCCGCGCTCGCGCCGGGTTCTCCCGGGTCGGACCGCTCGCCCTCGCGCGTCCGCGTCGCGCGTCTCGGGTCCGCGTCGCGCACGTTCCGACGCGCACCATTTCCCGCCGTCGTTCTCCTCGCGCTGGCATCCCCCTCGTCGACCATCATCGGCGGGGCGCGCTTTCCATGCGGAAGACCGACGCGGACTCGAGCGGGCACACGATGGCCCAGCGCCGCGGCGCGCAGGCGCTCCGCGTCGGCGGCGTCGTCGGCCTCGCCCTGACCGCGCTCGTCATCGCGCTCGTCGCGCGCCACGGCGCGCTCACCGAGCGCGCCGACGCGGGACCCTCGGGTGTTACCGCGTCTTCTTCCCGCCTCGGCGCCCGCGCGGCGGCGGCGGCGACGCGCGACTCCCTCGCGACGCCCAGGCAGATCGTCCGCCCGCCGGAACCCCGCCGCGCGAGCGAGAAGGAGTACGCCGCCGCCGCCGCCGCGGGAACGGGAACGGGAACCCGCGCCGCCTCGAGAGCCGGCGCCGCGCGAGAGGAGGCGTCCCCGAGTAGTCCGGCGCCGCCGCCGAAGACGTACTCCTTCTCGGTGGTGCGCAAGTTCCCCCACGACCCGTTCGCGTTCACGCAGGGCCTCGTCTTTCTCGCGCCTGACACTCTGTTCGAGTCCACGGGCTCGGTCGGGGGTCCGAGCACGGTCCGTGAGGTGGATTTGACCACCGGGGCGGTTCGCAATCGTCGCGAGCTGAGCCGGGAGCATTTCGCGGAGGGCCTCGCGTTGGTCTCCGGGGGCGCGGAGTTGGCGCAGATCACGTGGCGGAGCGGTCGCGGGTTTCGGTACGATCGGACCACGCTCGAGCCGATCGAGGCGTTCGACACCCCGCTCGAGGACGGGTGGGGGCTCACGGTCGACCCGAACGACGAGAACCGGTGGATCGTCACCGACGCGAGCGAGCACATGCGTTTCGTGGAGCGACCGAGGGGCGCGGAAGAAGACGCGGAGGGGGAGGATTCGGGCGGAGATTCGACGCGGCTGGCGTTGGCCGAGTCCGTCCCGGTTCGAGACGGCGACCGATCGATTCGGTTCACGAACGAGCTCGAGACGATCGGCGAGGAGGTGTGGGCGAACGTCATCGAGACGGAGTGCATCGCGCGCGTGGACCCGCGGAGCGGGGCGGTGGTGGGGTGGGTGGACATGACGGGGCTGCGGGACACGCTCGATCCGGGCGCGCCGACCAAGGCGGGGGTGCTCAACGGCATCGCCGCGGATGAGAAATCGGGGAGGATCTTCGTCACGGGGAAAAACTGGCCAAACCTGTTCGAGGTGACGGTGCACGAGACGGACGCGGACCTGGAGGAGGTGAGGAAGACGTGCTGGCCGCCGATGAGCTTACCGCAGTACGGGTACCCGTAGGAGGATACGCGGAGCGCGCGACGCGACGCGCATCGTCTAAGACGCACGATAAAAAATTTGATTATAGGCTACCGCTACTTTCCCGGGGAGACGATGTCGTCCAGGCGCTCGTAGAGCTGCTTGAGCTTCGCGCGCCGCGCGTCCGTCTCGTCCGCGAGGGTCGGCGCGCGAGGAGGCGCCCGGTTCGCGTCCGCCGCGCTCGACGACCCGAGAGGCGCCGAAGCCGCCGCCGCGTCTGCCGCCGCCGAATACCCCTCCTCCTCGTCCGAATCCTCGTCGCGGCGCTCGCGCGCCCCCCCTTCCGCTCGTTCGTCCTCGCCCCGCTTCACCCCCTCCCTCTCCGCGTCCCGCCGGGTCAGCCCGAACGCGCGGTCCATCGAGCTCCGCGCGTGTCGAATCGCCTCCGCCTCCGCCATGATCATCGCCGCCGGCCGCCGGTCCCCGGTCTCCCCCGGCCGAGGCGCGGCGGAAAGGGCGCCGCCTCGGTAGCTCACCGCCTCCGCCTTCGCCGCCGCGCGACGCAGGGATTCGATCGCCGCCGACGTCCGCGACGCCTCCGCCTCGCGCGCGTCGAGCCTCGCGCGGAGCTCCGCGAACTGCGCGTCGAGCCGCTCGAACCCGCGCGCGCTCGCCTCGACGCTCCGCGCGAGCGCCTCGGACAACGCGCCGCCGCCGCCGTCGTCCCGAAGCCCCCCCGGCGCGCCGCGGTCGGCCCAGAATCCGGAAAAGGATTCCTCGCCGCCGCCGCCTCCGCCCGCCCCGGGTCCCTCGAAGAACCCCTCCCCCCTCGCCTCGCGCCTCTCCCGCCTGCGCTCGCGGTCCCTCGCCTCCTCGATCGCCCTCTGCTGCGTCGCCTGGAGCTCGCGAACGGACCGAAGCGTCGCGCGGTGTTCGTCCTCGTTCGCCTCGAGCGCCCCGA
>Ga0181571_10002047_pt1 | contig 14836 bp, 10 predicted proteins | sample 101ome_17_FD_132440 | JGI IMG/M metagenome (GOLD analysis project Ga0181571, IMG submission 132440) | Coastal salt marsh microbial communities from the Groves Creek Marsh, Skidaway Island, Georgia - 101407AT metaG (megahit assembly) | ecosystem: Environmental > Aquatic > Marine > Intertidal... | reverse complement strand
CGCACCGATCTTCTTCCAGTTCTTGCCCTTGTACTGCGCCACGGCGCGGCGGAGGATGTCGTCCTGATGGAATCGCGGGGAAGTGGCGACGGTCAGCGATACGCCGGGGGCGCGGCGGGAGGTCGGTCGAAGTCAAGGCTTTCTTTGAAAAAGTCCACCCTGCGGGCGATTTTCGCGGGGCCCCGACGTCGCCCGGAGACGGACGGTGTGGGGACGCCGCGAGGGATCTTCGCGGGTTTCGATCGCGCCGCAGATGTCTTCGATACGTATCACGATGAGCCGCGCCGCGAATGAACCCTGGGTGCATCGACTCGCGCCGAACGCGTGGGGAACCGAGGGGCGGTCGTCGGGGACGCGAGAAAATCGAGTTGAGAGCGCACCTCATCGGGGGTCCAGCCACCCTTGGCGGACCTGCGCGTGGGGCCGCCGATGCGCCTGCGGAGGATGGAAAAGGGTCGTTATCGCGGTGAGAACGAGGGTTCACGAGTTGATTGATCCAAACGACTCGAGAACGCGGCTTCGGGATCCTCGGAACGCGCCCCGACGGGACGTTCCCGGGCGGGGCCGGGGCCGAGGATTCACTCACCCCTGCACGGGAGGCAGCAGCGCAGCCTTCTCGGTCATCTTGGACATGGCGACGGAAACGCGCGACGCTACCCCGACGCGAGGTGAGGAATCAGCGCGGGTGGGTCGAAACGGACTGAAGATCCGGCCTCGAGCACGAATACGCGAGTGGGCGACGCGACGTGTGCGCTGTACCGCGACGCGTCGTGTTGTGTTCGCGTGGGTCCGGCTTCTCGCTGACACTCGCAAAAGTCCAGGCTTTGGAGTCCTCCAAAGTTCGAAATTCTCTTGTTTTTGAAAGCCCGCAAACTAGCCGTTGGAACCGCAGTGTATGACGCGCAGTCTGGTTTTTTGTCGAATTTCCTCGACTTTGAATTTGCCACGCGACAGCTGCAGCTTGGATTGGCATTTTTCGAAATTTGGGTGCCTTCTTGCTGGTGCCTGGGAAAGCGAAAGCCGACCGGGTCCGGCCGAATTTTCGGATACGCAGGGTGAGGGAATGGAACGCAGACGCATTGCGCCCCGCGTCCTGCGGGGGCCCCGGGAACCGAGCATGCCCCCCAAAAAGAAAAAAGGCGACAACGATGGGAAGGGGAAGGATGCCAAGGGCGATGGCGGCAAGCCCAAGGCGAAGGCCACGGGCCCGTCCGCGTCGACCCACTTCCTGTTGCTGCAGCAGTGCGTCCCCGAGATTTTCGCCACGACAACAGTGCTCACTCTCGCTCGTCATCGGTCTCCCGACTGACCCCTGCATCCATCCCGTCGACAGGACCCAGCACAGCAAGCATGAGCTGAATGACATCCGAAGACGATGCGAGGAGCTGTGAGTGACGTGGAACCCTCCTCGTGATCCCAACTACGGGCGTCCGCCCGCGCATCCGGGATCCCCGTTTTGGCAATTTTTCTGACCCTCGCGCTGACCTGTCCCGAACTCTCCCCGCCCGTAACTCGCAGGGTCCTGGAGAACCAATCGCTCCGGGACGAGATGGCCCGGCACGGCGCCGAGGACTACGCCGCCACCTCGTACCTCCGCGCCCAGCTCAAGGATGCCGTCGCCGGTGTCAAGCGAATGGAGAAGGAGGCTGTCGAGAAGGATGCGGCGTTCGAGGAGCGCCTGGCATCGCACGCGAAGGCGGCCGCCTCGCGAGAGCGAGAGGTCATCGAGGACCGCGACGCCAAGGTGGCCGCCGCGGAGGCCACGGTCGCGGAGTACGAGCGAAAGTTCGAGGCGGTGCGCGAGTTCAAGGAAGATTACGAAAAGGTGGAGGCGAGGTTAAACGCGAAGAGCGAAGAGTGCGAGGAGTTGCGGCGCCGGCTGGACCAAAAGGCTGCCGACGGCGAGCGGAGGTTGATCGCGGAGCGGGGTGAGCTGACGCGCGAGTGGGAGGCACGGTTCGAGGACCTCAAACGATCGATGGAGGCGTCCGTGGAGGACCGATACGACTCGGGCGTCAAGCGAATCCTGGAGCAGAATCGGCGGATGGTCGCCGAGCTGAAGCTGCACTCGGAGGTGAGCGCGGAGAGCGAGGCGCGCGCCAGGACCGTCGCGCAGGAGAACCGCCGCCTGCGCCGTGAGCTCGACTTGCGACGCGAGATGGAGGGCCTGTTCGCCAAGCGGGGCATGAAGCAGAAGGAGCAAGTCGTCGAGAGCCGCGAGAAGATGAGGGATTTGGAGCGAAGCATGTCGGACATGGCGAGCAAGTACGGAGCGGAGATCGAGTTCGCCCGCGCGGAGGCCAGGGAGGTCAAGGCGAGCGCCGTGGACGACGCGGCTCGCACCCGTCGCCTGCTGCGGGCCAGGTCCGACGAGCTCAGGGAGATCAAGGCGCTGGCGAAGGAGGTGGTGCGACAGCGCGGCGAGCTCGAGCGGTTCATGATCTCCTCGCTGGACCTGGTCAAGCGGGAGATGGAGGCGGAGCGAGCCCGGGCGGGGGCGGGGGCGCGAGCGGGCTCCAGACCCGCCGCGGGCTTGGAAGAGGCGGTCGCGGGTGACGTCGACGTCGCCGGGATGTCCTGGGCCGAACGAGAGCGGGTGTTGCGTCTCGCGTTTGCGCGGATGAACGCGTCGAATATTTCCGATGTCGGACGAGGCGCCGGATTCGCGATGGACGGCGCGGTCGCCGAAGCCACGCCCCCGCCGATGATGTGATTCGATTGTGCAGCGTCGAGGCGTTTAGCTCGTGTGACGTGGTGAATGTATTCTTCGAAGAACAGTACGCGTCGGTCACCAGTTGGACAGGTACCCGCGGCTGCCGGCCCGAGGCTGCCCTCCGCCCAGGTAGCCCCCGTTCCCGCCCACGTTATCGTCCCGGTGCTCCTCCGTGAACGTCTCCTCGCGTCCGTCGCCGTGCCGGATGGTCGTGGTCGTCTTCGTCACGCGCTGCCCGTTGACGATGACCGTCTGCGACTGCGTGCTCTTGCTGTAGCCGCCGGCGGCGGCGCCGAGGCTGCCCCCGCTCGACGAGAAACTGGAGTGGAAGGAGGAGCCGCCGCCCATGGCGTTATGGTGCGCGTCCATCATGCGGTCCAGCCGGTCGAACATGCTCCCCGCGCCCCCGAAGAGCCCGCCGCCCCCGCCGAACGCGCTCATCGAACCCATGGCGCCGCCGCGGAAAAACGGGTCATCCCCAAACGGGTCCCGACGCCTGGAGTTTGCCCCGCCGGATCGCCCCGCGCCACCGCCGCGGCCGTCGTCCATGTACCCGGGACCACCTCCGCGACCCGCGAACGGGTCCACGTCTCCGAAGAAATCGTCGAAGGGGTCGCGCCCGCCGAAGACCTCGCGGAAGATCTCGAACGGGTCGTGGTAGAACCCGCCCTGGGGATGGTACCCTCCGCCGCCGCGCGAGCGCGACGAGGAGCCCCCGCCGCGGGGATAGAAGGCTCCGAATCCTCCTCCATCGCCGGATGCGGCGCCCTCGACGCCCTCGATGCCGTACCGGTCGTACGCCGCGCGCTTGTCGTCGTCGCTGAGGATCTCGTACGCGGCGGCAACCTTCTTGAACATCGCCTCCGCGCGCTCCTTATCGTCGGGGTTCTTGTCGGGGTGCCAGCGCACGGCGAGCTTGCGGTACGCGCGGCGAATCTCGTCGCCGTTCGCGCTTCGGCTCACCCCCAGCATCGCGTACAGATCCTCCTCCATGTCGCGGGAACCCACGTCGACAGCTTTTCTTCTTCACACGTTCACACAGCTGTGTGTTTCTCGAGGCGAACTGCGGGGAGCGAGCGCCTCGACAAAATCTTCGTCGGGTTTCGAAGGGTTTCGACTTGGCGGGGTTGGACGATACGAGCCACCCGCGGGTCCGTCGCCGCACGCGCGACGTTGAGATGCGTCCGCGCGTTCGCGATTCGCCGCGCGAGCCCCGACTGCGCCCCAGGAGCGCCCGCGGGCCTCTGCCTTCATGCGGGCCTTTGCATTTTCCGCTTGTTTCGGTCGGTCGTCACGGTCGGTCGGCGACAATCAGCTGTAGCTGTATCGGGGGGAACGAGCACTGTCGAGCCGAGACCGAGCGGCCCGAGGCGCCCCGGCTCACACGCGCGGGACGCCACCTTCCGTCGAATCGAGAAGGCGCGCCGTCGGAGGAGACGCAGATTATGCAATCCGTCGCGTTTCAGGTGCGCGATACGCCCCGCATCGCACCTCAGCGCCGCGTCGCCCATCCTTTCCCCCGTGCGCAACGTTTCACGGCACCGCGCCACATCCGTAACGCACCTTCCGGGAGAGACCTGACCCCGGTCCCGCCGCCCGCGTCGCATCGCAGGAGAAAGAGAACGTATCCACCGTCGCGGACAAGACGCTGGGAGACATGACCGACCGCGGCTACCACGCCAGGCTGCGCGCCGCCGCCGCCGCCGCCGCGGCATCATCGACCCGGCCGCTCTCCAGCGCCGAGACGAACGTGAGGTTCGCCTCCGACCCCTCCGCGTCGAAGCTGAGCAAGGAGACGCGGGACGCCGCGCGGCTCGAGGCTCTCCGATCGGTGGAGGAGACGCTCGCGCGATCGCGCCGGTCGTCCACCTCCCCGCCCGGGGCATCATCCGCGCCCCAGCCCTCCGTCGCGCGCGCCGGATCCTTCAACGCGGCTGGAACCTCGACCACCTCATCCGCCGCCAGGGAGCAGCCCAGGCGCGGCGGCCTGGAACGCAGCGTATCGGACGCCACGAACGTCAGCTCGCGTCGCGACGCCATCCCGCCCGCGGCCTACTACCCGCGATCGTCGCTGTTCGACGTGGACATCGACTCCGGTACTTCCTCGGAGTCATCGGGCGACGGCACAGCCGGCGACGGCGACGACGGTATTGAATCGCCCTCGTCGGCGTCCTCCTCCGACGGGAAGGAAAACGCGGGCCCAGCCGGCGCCGACGCGGATCCCGAGGACGCCGCGTGGACCCCGCCGCCCCCGCCGGACTCCCCCGACGTGGAGGATGACGTGGAGGATGACGTGGAGGATGACAAACGCGGGAACTCCGCGGAGGCGCCGGCGACTCCCGACGGCGGACCCGAGCGAGGAGGAGGAGGAGGAGGAGGCGCGGGTTACCGCGGCGTCTCCGAGTGGATGGACGCGGTGGTGGCTCAGGCCAAGGCGGTGCGCCAGGCGACGGGGATGATGAACGGCGGAATGAACGCCGCGGGTAAACCGTCCGCGCAGACGCTGGCGAGCGCCGCCGCGAGCGGCAACTCGCTTCGCGCCGCTGAATCCATCGCGGGCGCGCGAGGAGTCGCGTCGCCGGCTGCGTCGCCGTCGACGTCGAAGGCTTCGAAGCCGCGATCGTGCGCGAACACGACAAACCCGGACGGCGTCACCGACGAGGAGGTGGAGGTCATGACCGTGGAACGGCTCGTCGCGCTTTGCAAGTCCAGGGGCGAGCTGATCAAGGAGCTGAGCGAGGAGCTCGAGGGGGCGCGGGGCGCTCACGAGGAAACGGCGGCGGCGCTGGCGAGGTCCAACGCGCGGGAGGAGACGCTCGAGGAGGAGCTGCGACGAAGCGCGGAGCGGTGTTCCGAGGTTGAGGCCGGCCGTAGATCCGCGCGGGCGGCTCTCGCGGAGATGGCGTCGCAGAACGCCCGCCTCGTCAGCGCCTTCTCCGCCAAGAAGGAGGAGGTGCGTTCGCTCAAGTCGGAAGTCGCCGAGGCTAGAAAAGGCGTCGACGACGACAACGCGGATATCGCCGCGAAGCTCCTCGCCGCGCAATCCGAGGCTGCGTCCTTACGCGAGGCCGCCGCGAGGAAGGATGCGGACGTCGCGCGGGCTGAGGCTGCCGCGGAGAGCGAGAGAGCGTCGTCGCGAGCGTCGTCGCGCGAGCTCGAGAAGCTCAGGGACCGATTGGCGCAGACGGAGCGATCGCGGAGGAGGCTCGACGCCGAGCACGCGGCTACGCGCGCCAGGACGGACGACGAGATCGCCATCGCGGTTCGCGTCGCGCGCAAGGAGCTCGACGTGGAGCGCGCGCAGTTTCAGACGGAGCGGAGCCGCTGGGAGGCTGAGAGGAGGCGAATCACGGGCGAACTGTCCGCGGCGAGGGAGGCGACGGCCAAGGCGGCGGAGGACGCCGCCGCGGCGCGCGCCGAGGCTCGCGCCGCGCCCAGGGACAACACCGGCGCGTCCGCCTCGAACGCCCACGGTCATCAGAAGCGGAGCGGGTCGTCGACCGCGTCCACCAACCCTTCGGCGCCCTATCGCGATCCTCTCCGGGATCCCTTCCGGCAACAAACCAACGGCTCAAACGCGGCGGCTGCGGCCAACGCCAAGGCTGTGTCGCCGCTCAGAAACCCCAAGTCCTGGTCCAAGACCAAGACCCCGACGAAGCAGAAGCACTCGTCGTCGACTGCAAAGTCCCCGGGCCCCAACGCCACGCCGAGGCAACGCGCCGAGCACCACAAGGTCAAGGGCAACAACGAGTTTCACGCCAAGCGATACGAAGCGGCGCTGGCTCAGTACTCCGCGGGCCTCGCGTTGGACTTTAGCGACGACGCGTTTCGCGCGATTCTACACGCGAACCGCGCCGCGGCGCTTCAGGCCATGCGACAATACTGCGAGGCCGTCGTGGACTGCTGCGCCTCCCACCTCTTGGATCCCAAGTACCTCCGAGCGCTGCAGCGAAGGGCTGACGCGTACCTGTCGATGGGGGATTGGCCCAACGCGGCTAACGATTTGGAGGCTTTGACCCCGCACATGGGCGCCGAATGCGCGACGAAGCTGGCGGAGGCGCGGCGTAAGGTGAAGAAGGGCACGACGTGCGACCACTACGCCGTGCTGGGCGTCGGGCACGAGGCGAGCGGCAGCGAGATTAAGCAGGCGTACCGGCAGCTCGCGCTGAAGATGCACCCGGATAAGGCGCCGAAACCGGAGTTGAGGTCCGCCGCGGAGGCCATGTTCAAGCACGTGGCTCAGGCGTACGCGACGCTCTCCGACGCGACGCAACGGAAGAGGTACGACTCCACGGTGGTGATGTCCCGGTTCAGGAGGAGCGGCGGATATTAACCGGTGCCGATTGATGAGCCGACTCCGGGACTTTAATCGGATACTCTAGTCTTTTTTTTCCTGGGCGGTCCAAAACTCGACCGCGGTTATATTATTACGACGACTAAGAGCGTTGAAAACCAACCCGGCGAAGCGAACGCCTCGTGACGCGCGCCCGTCACTCGTTGTCCTCGTGATCCTCGTGGGACTGCCTCGGGCTGGTGCCGGGCCCGGGGCTCGCGCCCCGCGACTCGTTAGAATCGTACCCCGCCCCCACGAAATCGTTAACAGAAAAAGATTTCTTGAGCGTCTCCACGTGCGTGATACAGATGTTGTTCGCGTGCATGCACTCCGGCGGGCCGTCCTCGTCGTCCACCCAGCCGTCCTCCATTATCGTGCCCATGGGCGCCGCGAGGCCGTAATCTTTCGCCGTGTCGGCGAGCACCGCGCTGTTGTAGTTGCACAAGCCGCGCGCAATCTCCTGGCCATCCTCGTTGACGATGCAAACGCACTCCTGCACGCGAAAGCTCCCCTCGCACCGAGTGACGTGCGACGTGAGCAGCGGCATGCCCCGAAGCACCGCACTGGCGCCCGAGCGGTCCACGCCAATCTCGCCCTGGATCGGAACCGCGAGGAGCCACTTCTTCTTCCCCTTGGCCGCGATCTTCGCGGGTAGGAACGCGGTACCCACGGGTTCGCCTCGGAGCACGCAAGCCTCCACGTCCTTCTCGAGGTTGGAGCTGAGGCAGACTATCGTCTTGCACCCCGCGGCGCACGCGATCCTCGCCGCGGTGAGCTTCGTGACCATCCCGCCGGTGCCCACGCTGCTACCCGCGCCTCCGACGTCCACGTCGAGCTCGTTGATGTTCTCCACCACCTCGATTCGTCTCGCCGTCGGGTCGGTGTTTGGGTTGGACGTGTACAGCCCGTCCACGTCCGTCAGCAGGAAGAGCCACTGCGCCTCGCACAGCGCCGCCACCTGCGCGGATAAGGTGTCGTTATCCCCGAACCGGAGCTCCTCCACGGCGACGCAGTCGTTCTCGTTCACCACCGGCACCACGCCCATGTCGAAGAGCGCGTTGAAGGTGTTCCTGGCGCGAACGTACTGCTTGCGATTGCTGAGGTTCTCGAGGGTGAGTAAAACCTGCGCGCACTTGATGCCGATGGTGTTGAAGATGTCCTCGTAGTACCGCATCAGGTGCACCTGGCCCACCGCCGCGAGGGCCTGCTTCTTGGCCACCTCCCGGGGCTTCTCGGTGAGGCCCATCCGGAACATCCCGGCTCCCACCGCCCCGGAAGAGACGAGGACGACCCTCACCCCGGCGCGTGCGAGCCGCGAGACGGTCTCGCACAGGGTGCATATCTGGGAGAGGTGGAGGGTGCCCGCCTCGGTGCGCAGTAGGCTGCTGGTGCCCACCTTGATCACCACCGTGGGCTGCGATGACGGGAGACGACGGAACGGACGGGGGTCAAGGTGGGCTCGGGGCGGCGATTCAGGGTAAAGGGATTTTCACGCGTTTCGCGATTGGGGCGACGGGGGTCGGACGAAGCGGCCGCTCACCTGCTCCTGGACGCTCTCGAGGTGCGCGGCGGTCTTCATGGGCGATCGGAGCACGGACATACGGCCTCTGCGCCTCCCCTGGGATCACGCGGACCCGTTCGTCGGGCGCCGCGAGCAGTCCCCGTCCGCTGAGCCGCTCGGCCTTTTTATCCTTAAGAAATCTCGTTACGTCTTAACGCGCTTCCCGCGAAAAAATGGCGCCATCGTGTTACCCTCGCGCTCGCCCCGCGCTCCTCGTATGTTAGACGATGACGAACCTCGATCACAAAGCTTCTATCCCACGCGTCGCTCACGCCCCCGAGTGTCCCATGGGCACCGTCACCCACTTCCCCGTTTTCGGATCCCTCGTCGTCACAAACTGCTCGGGCACCGGCGTCTCGATCGCGTCGGCGTCGCTTCCCTCGTCGGGGACGCAGACGACGTTCACCTCGGAGCACTTCGCCGTCGTGATCTCCGCGCCGTACGATTTGGGCCCCAGAAACACCTGGCACCCGTCCACCTTGTCGATGGCCACCGTCGGGCAGGCCCCGGTGCACTGCACCTGCATCGAGACGCAGTTTACCAGCTCGCACGTGGCGAGCACGTCTTCGAACACGACGCCAGTCTTGGCGCACTTGTCGAGGGTGATGTTGTTCGCCTTTCCCTTGATCTGTATGACGCAATCCACGCAGTCGTACACGTACACCGTCTGCTTCGGGTTGACGTCCTCGATCACCAGGGTCCTTTGCCCCACCTGGTGCTCCACCGCCCACTTCTTGCCGTCGAGGGCAAACTTGGGAGGCTTGGCCGTCTTGGAGGCGGCGGGTGGCACAGCTGGCGCAACCCCCGCGCCGCCGCCGCCGGTGGCGACCAAGCCGCTTCGATCCGCCCTGTTCTTGCTCTTCATGTCGTCGGTCACCTTCCTCAGCCCGCTGGTGATCGCCTCGCCCTTGTTCAGCTCCTTGAACACGGCGGACATGCCCTCCGCGGGAGCGGGCGGGCCGTTGGTCGGCTTGTTCAATCCCAGAGATCCAGGCGGGGGCGGCGGCGGCGGCGGCGGCGGGGGCGCGCCCGGCGCGAGCGATCCCGGCGGCGGGGGCGGCGGCGGCGGCGGCGGCGCCTTACCGGCTTGAATGCCGCATCCCGGCTTGAACGACCGGACGTCCCCCCCCTTGGGGTTCCACGCCGGCCCCGTCGTGTGATGCTCCTTGGCGTAATCCCTCGTCGCCGTCGCCACCAGACGCTTCAGCGCGCTCACCCACGCGACGTGTGCGGCGCCACCCTCGGTGTTCCTGTGCTGCACGAGCACCTTGTTGGCGTAAAACTCTGCAGACTGCCACGTTTCGGAGACGTGCGGGCCCGGCAGGGACATCCCGGCGTCCGGCCCGAGGTAGGCGACGAACGACAGGCACTGCGCCGCCTCCGCCAAGGCTTTGAGGTGGTTGAAGGCGTCGGTGCGTTTGCCATCGGACTTTGCGGACACGCGGGTCATGAGGTCGCCGACGGGCGCGAGCAGGGACTGGAGCGCGTCCATCTCGGGCTTTCTGCACGACGCGATGCACTCGATGACGGTTCGTTCGGCGTTGAAGGCGTCGGCGAACAGGGCCGTCGCGTCGGCGATCTCGGCGTCGCCCAACGCGCCCGTCGCGGCGACGAGCTCGGCGAGGGGACCCGCGATGACGGCGTCGAAGGCGGCGACGGAGGGGGCGACGCCTCCGGCGGCATCGGTTTTGGCCCCGGGGGTGGGGGCGGTGGTCTTGGCGGCCGCTGGAGCGCCGGCTTGCGCCTCGAGGCGCGCGGCGACCGCCTCGAGACGCGCCACGAGGGACTCCATGTTCACCGCCATGGCAACAACGTTCCTCCGGGTGGTGATGTAGAAAAACCGGCAAGATCTGGGAGCCTGGGCTGAAGATCTGAGGCGTCTCTGGTGCGAAGAGGCGAGACGCGCGAGCGCGTTCGAGAGAGACGACCTCGCGGGCGATGCGACGACGCCCGCGGTTCACGCGTGCGACGGTGCGGTGTGAGACGGTGCGGTGCGGCGTCGAAGAAGCCCGACGAAGAGACCCGAACCACACAAACGGCAAAAAAAAAAATTCCGCGGGAAGAGCGGACAGGCGGATAATAAGAGAGAACCCGATGTGTCCCTTCGCGCGGTGAAGGTCGCGCGCGACTGGGCGGGACCGGACGAGGCCCGATCGCGGACGAGTTCGGCGACGATGGATCAGCCGGTCACTCCGGGGCGCACCGCGCCCGCGCCGCGGCCCACGCCGACGCAGAAGGCGCACAAGCGCCGGGTTCCCACCGCGAAGATACCTCTCGCGACGCAAGGAGTGGACGTGGACGCTCCTTCGGCGTCGGCGTCGGCGTCGGCGTCGGCGGGCGAGCCGCCGATGCCGAGCCGCGTGCTCGTCGTCGGCGGCGGGCGGGTCGGCGCCTACCTCGCCAGGGCGCTCAAGGACGGGGGCGTTCCGCACGTCGTCCTCAAGATGTCCAACCGAAACCGGGCGCGCGTCCACGCGCCGGGTAAAACGGGGCCGGGTAAGACGGGAGCGGACGATCCGACGCGAACGGGCGCGACGGCCATCGCGACGCACGCCGGAGCGACGTGCGTTGCCGCCTACGAAGACCTCCCGGCCGCCGCCGATCCCGGAAGTTCTTCGCGACGCGCCCACTTCGACCTCGTCTTCGTCGCGGTCAAGACGTACGCCCTGCGCGCGGTCCGCGAGGAGATGGAAGCGGCCGGCGTGACGTTCGACGCCGTCGTCCTGGCGCACAACGGCATGGTGGATCCCGTGTTCGACCCGTCTTTAACCGCCAGGGCGTCGATGCCGCAGTCCTGGGACATCGTGAAGGACGACGGGGACCCGTGCGGGTACCGCATGGTGGTGCGCAACGAGGACAAGCCGTGGGTCCTGCCGAACACGACAATCGGCGAGCGCTTCGCGTCGACGCTCCGGCGGTGCGGGGTCCGCGCCGTCGCCGCGCCCGATTTCGAGTACCTCGTCCTCGAGAAGTACTTCATCAACGGCGTCGCCAACCTCCTCTCCGTCGTGGGCGACGTCAACTGCGACGGCCTACTCGCCGACCGCGGTTTAACCGCCAGGTCGCACCGCGTCTTCGACGAGATGATGGCGTCGCTCGCCGTCGACCACGCCGCGGGTTTGGCCCTCGCGCCCGATGACTTCCGCGACGTCGTCTTCGCGAAAGTCGCGTCGTACGGTGCGCACTACCCCAGCAGCAAGCAGGACTTCGACGCCGGGCAACCGCTGGAGATCGATTCGCTCAACGGGTACGTCGTGGAGAGGGCGAGGGCGAATGGAATCGTCGCGACGGAAAACGAGGCGCTCGTGGAAGAGGTGCGGCGAATGGTCGAGGCGAGGGACGCCGCGGGGGACGCCGCGTGGGACGCCGCCGCCGTCCCGACGCGCGCGTGAGGGGAACGCGTGACGCCTGACGTGCGTCATAGCCCTCGAACCGACGGACGGGGGTCAGAAAGCCTGACCCGCCGACGCCGACGAGGTCCAAACTCGACCCGCGGTTAAACTTAAACTTTGTAACCTTCGACGGAATATGCGATGACCGGGGGACGTCGCGCTATAATAACCCTCACCGCCGCCCGCGTCATCCCCGAGACGGGGCCTCACGTCACTCTTCGTCCCCGTTGAAGATGAGCATGGCGCCTCCAGCCTCCGCGACGTAATCCGCGTCGCCGTCGGCCATGTGCTTCACGCGCCACGTCCATTTGGCTTTTTTCCCACCCTCGCCGCCGCCCCCGCCGCTCCTCGCGAGCGCCCGCTCGTACGCCGCCTTCTCCGCCTGTACGTCCCCGTTGCCCTCCTCGTACTTGGCGGCGAGCTGCACCCAGCACGGCTCCGCGGCGCCGAACGTGCCGTGGCCCAGGACGCTGTGCCCCGGCCTCGGCACGCCGAGCGCCACAGCCTTGGCCGCCTCCCTCGCGACGTCGTCGCAATCGACGGACGGGTCGTCCCATCGCTCGCCCGCTCGGACCCACTCGCAGAGGCCCGGGAGCGCGACGAGCGCGCCCGCTCGCGGCTCGGTGATGTACTTGGACGAGTTGTGCTTCTTCGCGGCCGCCTTGATGAGCGGGATCGCGTGGCGCGGGGCGACGCCTCGCGTGCACCCTCGGAGGCCGTAGAGGGCGTCCGCCATCTGGATCAGCATGGCGATGACGTCCTTGTTCGGGCCGTTCGGATCGTCGGCGAGGGCGTCGGAGGATGGGTCGTACGCCACGTCTCTCGGCGCGTCCTTGTGCTTGAGGAGCCAGAAGGAGATGGGCGCCATGGGATGCCGCCACTCGTCGCAGCGCGTCTCCACCTTGGCGAGGAGATCGGACCAGTGCGCCTGGTCGTCCCTCGTGGCGTCGCCGGCGGTGGCGCGAGCCACCTCGGAGGCGAACTCGTCGTAGCCCATGGACGATGACATCGTCCTGGCGAAGGCGGCGCTCGCGAAGGGACGGCGGGGACGCGATCCGTGAGATGCGGCGGTGGAGAACGACGCGGCTGCGCGGCGGATGAGAGACGAGCCGCGGTGCGCCATGGAGTGGCGACGGAGCGACGTGTCGGAGCCCTTCCGGGGAATCTGAATAGCACTAACGCTATTCCCGTCTCGTCGCTCGCCGTCTCACTCGACCGGGCGCGCGGCAGGGGTCGCGGGAGGATGCTCGGGGCGGCGGGCGCGACGAGCGCGGCGGTGACCGCGCCCCGCATCCGCGTCCGGCCGGCGAACGCCCTCCGCGCCGCGCGTCGGGGCGGCCACGGGGCGAGGACCCGGCGAGGACCCTCGTTCCCTCCCCATCCCCCGAGGCGACCGCGCGACGATCGCGAGCCCGCGGCGCGGGGACTCGGCCGGGACGACGCCGTGGATGTGGACGACGAGGAGGATGGGGACGATGAATCCTCCTCGATCGCGGAGCCGTCGCCGGCGGAACCCGGCGACGCATCCCGCGACGCATCCCCGTCCAGCGGTGCGTCCTCGTCGCCGGCGTCGAATCCCAATCCCTTCGCCGCGTGGTCGCGGAGGCTGCAGCGCGCGGTCGTCGCCGACGACCGCCGCGGCGTCCCGTTCCGCGTCGCCTCCGCCGCCGACATCGCCTCCGCCCTCGCCGACGCGCGCGCCCTGCTCGGGGAGCGCGCCGACATCGCGGGAGAGATGGCGCGGGCGATCGAGGAGACGGCCTTTTCTAGACGCGACGTGGGATGGCTCGCGCGCGATCCGACCGCGCCGCCCGCGCTCGACGGCACCGCGCGGTTCGAGGAGATACTCGACGACGTGAGACGCCGGTCGTCGTTGGGCGACGGTTCGGGTTCTCGATACGAACCGTCACCCGCGTTGGCGGGCCCCGACGCGCCCGCGTACCTCCTCGTCCCCGGCCTCTTCGGCGATTACTACCCGGGGTACATGGCGGACGTCCGCGACTGGTTCGTGGCGCGCGGCGCGCGTTGCAGGATGAGCGTCGCGTGCGACACGGAGGGCACCACGCGGGCGAACGCGAGCGCGCTCGCGGCGGAGGTGACGCGATGGCGACGCGAGATGGAGACGGAGACGGAGACGGAGACGGAGACGGAGTCATCGGACGAGAGAACGTCGGTGGTCCTGATCGGTCACAGCAAAGGCGGCGTGGACGCGTGCGCGGCGTGCGCCGAGTACGCCCACTCCCTCCGCGGGGTGGTGCGGGGCATCGTCACGACGCAGTGTCCGTACGCCGGGTCGTTCGTTTCATCCGACCTGCTCGCCACCGAGACGCTCGAGTCGCTCGCCTCGTCCGCGCTCGAGATCGTCACCGGGACCAAACGGGGCGAGGGTCAAACGCTCTTACTCCTGGCGGTGAGGGACCTGACGTACGCGTCGAGACGGCATTACCTGGCCGAGCCCCAAAACCGGATAGACACGCGCGCCTTCCCAACCGTCAGCTTCCACACCGAGACGAACCACTTTGGGTCGCTCTTGTTCCTACCCGCCGCGTACGCTCGGCGACGGTACGGAGTCGCGTCGGACGGGTTAGTCGCTCGGTGCGACGCAGAGGTTCCCGGGTCCGTGTGCGTGCGTTGGACCGACGAGCAGGACCACGCGGACTGCGCGTACCCTCGGGAGGTGAGCGACGGGGCGGTGAGGGCGCACAGGGCGTCGCAGAGGAAGGCGCGAGGAGGAGCGGCGGGGTTTGAAGGCGGGGAGGGTTCAAGCGGCGGGGTTCAAACGGGGGTTGAAACGGGTGAGAAAAGTCCAAACGCCGAGCGAGGTTGGGCGGCGGGGG
>Ga0181571_10002046_pt1 | contig 14836 bp, 17 predicted proteins | sample 101ome_17_FD_132440 | JGI IMG/M metagenome (GOLD analysis project Ga0181571, IMG submission 132440) | Coastal salt marsh microbial communities from the Groves Creek Marsh, Skidaway Island, Georgia - 101407AT metaG (megahit assembly) | ecosystem: Environmental > Aquatic > Marine > Intertidal... | reverse complement strand
GGGTGATTAATGTAGGGAATCAGAAAATAGAGGCAATTGATGAGCTGCTTGATAAATGTGCAAGAGATGGAAAAATTGTAGTTGTGCTCACAAATGGGGCAAGTCATCCATCAGTGAATACTGCGCAGAAATATCAAGCATGGGGGCTGGCTATTAGCGCAGAACAGATCGTTTCCAGCCGTGATGCGTTTATCGCCGCCATGATGCAAAAGTCATCTCGTCCGATCATTTCATTATGTGGGGCGAGCACACCGATTGGCTGGCAGTCCGAGATTAGATTTGAAGAAGATGACCAGAGTTGGGCAGGCGCAGATGGTGCAGTGTTACTAGGCACGACAAGCTGGAATGAAGATGCCCATAGCCGGCTTGAGCGGTTTTTACGGATTGGTAAGCGGACATTATATATTGCCAATCCTGATATTTCAGCACCCCATATGGATGGCTTTTCTCATGAGCCCGGCTATTGGGCCGCCCGCCTGATACAGGCAGGGCTGACAACCCCTCACTGGTTTGGCAAGCCGCATGCACCTGCTTTTAAGCTTGCGATTGCAAGAATTAACCAGATAGCTGGCAGAACTATCCAGCCTGACAGAATAGTGATGGTTGGCGACTCGCCCCATACAGATATTCTTGGCGGGAATGCCGCTGGCTTGCGCACAGCATTAATCACCAGCTATGGGCTGTTACGCGAGCATCATGCAGAACAGCTTGTTGCTGATATCAATATCATGCCAGATTTTATGGTGCGCCGGATTTAGCCTAAATCAATACCAATCCATCTAGGTGATACTGGCTGTATAACCATTAGGCACAATATTGTTAGGATAGCGATTATGGATCAACAGGAAAAGGCGATGCCGGGCATTATGCTTGTCACTGGTGCGGCTGTGCGGATTGGTGCAGAAATTGCCAGCCATTTTGCAGAGCTAGGCTGGCACATCATCTTGCATTATCACCGCTCTGAGGCGCAGGCAGTAGCCCAATCCAGGAAAATTACAGCAAAATCAGGCAAGGTAACGCTTGTGGCCGCCGATTTATCCTCAGAAGCAGATGTCATTGCGTTGCTAGATGCGGCTAAGGCCGAAGGCACAGTCACAGCGCTGGTGAATAACGCATCACTCTTTCGCTATGATGATGCACATACAGTCGATTTTGCATCTATTGCCGCACATATGACAGTGAATTTGTCTGCCCCCGCTTTGCTTACTAAGCTATTTTACCAGCAGCTTGGTGATACTGATAAAGGCTGTGTAATTAATATGCTTGATGCAAAATTATTCGGAATCAATCCAGATTATTTCAGCTATACCCTGTCAAAATCTGCATTATATTGTCTGAACCAGATTTCAGCACAGGCCTATGCGCCAAAAATGCGTGTTAATGGCATCGCACCTGGCATCACCCTGCCTTCAGGGGGCCAGACAGAAACAGAATTCAAACAGTCTCACAAACGGAATCTGCTTGGGCAGGGCGCTGAAATATCAGAAATTGTCGCTGCGATGCAGTTGATTCTGTCTAGCAGGTCTATGACTGGTGAAGTAATCGTGCTAGATGGGGGCGCGCATCTGCAACCACCGGCTCGTGATGTAGCCTTTTACAAGGAAGTCCAGACATGACACCCAGATTAACAAGACGTTTTGTGCTGACAGGCATTGAAACACACTGTTCGATTGGCATTCATGAATTTGAACGTAAGACACCTCAGCGGATACTGGTTGATCTGGAAATTCTTCTTGATCCTGACCAAGAACCACAGGCAGATAATATTGATGATGCACTAAATTATGACGAGATCAGACAGACAGTGATCTCGATTGCTACCAGCCAGCATTTTGATCTTCAGGAAACGCTTGCCAGACGAATTTTTGATAATGTGTTCAAGATGAAATCTGTCATGGGCCTGTCGGTACAAACCTCAAAACCTGACATCTATCAAGATGTGGATTGCGCCAGCTACCGGCTGTCCAGCCTAGACTAGACTGGTTTTGTCGGCGATGGGCTAAAGCTGGTTGATCCGCTTGCTTAACGCGATCATTTCATCACGAAGCTGTTCTAGCAATTCACGTTTTGTGTCTGCAAGCGTGTCTGGTTGCGATCTCTGACTTAGCCCAGAGATATTGGTTGGTTTATCGGCATCAACGCCAGCATCAGCCATGTCATTTTTATCCAGATGATGATGGGCAAAAGATGAGATGGCATGCTCAAGATGCTGGCCTAGCAACCTGCCTGACTGGCTGGCATAGGCTTTGATAATGTGCCGCAGCGCATCAACAGGCAGAATCGGGGATTGTTGCTCACATTCCATAATAATCTGGATCATCACAATCGCTGTAATATCCTGTTTTGTCTTGGCATCAATGATCTGTACCTGTTTTCCTGTGCGGATGATATCAGCACATTCTGGCAAGGTGATATAAGACGAATTTGAGGTATCATAAAGACGCCGGTTCGCATATTTCTTAATCAAGATCATGTTGCTGAATTCTGTCTGTAAGGCTCAGGATATGTAGGCAGTTTTCTAAAATTCTGATACAGGCTTACAGGCCAATATGTTGCATTGCAACATAAAAATCAGGCGCGCTGGCTGTTGAGGTGTTTTTTCAGGGCTAGTCTTTCACATATCAGGCTATTATGATGAGATTACATATAAAGGGGGATTGGCAGAGTTTCATGGGAATCTGGCAAAGATCCATGCTTTCTGACATAATAGGAAAGGATGACATTTTTGTTTACTGCTGAAAAACAGCCTATCGATGATGCTGGCATATCGCGGCAAAATTTGCCACTCAAGGCACTGGCCAGCTTATGCCCTGAATGGATACCGGAAAACCGGAATCCGCAATCAAGATATCTGGCTTGTGGCCAGCTTTTTGGCAATATTGACTGGCTAGATGAAATATTGTTTCTTGCAACAGATGATCCCGCCCCGTCTGGCAAACAGCAGATAGCTGTCATTGATAGCGGTTTCTGGCCCATCGCCCATGAATCTATTCATTATTTGCTGGTCCATCATTCATTTGCCAGCCTGGACAGGCCGGAAATATTTTTAGAAGAGGCGGTGCGGGTGCTAGACCCTGCTGGCACAATCCTGTTTATCTGCCCCTATCGGCGCTGGTTCTGGACACAGAAAATGCGAAAACTGCCAGTTACCAGCCCTGACCATAGCCTGCTGATGAAATCAGAGATTATCAAGATGATAGCTGGTTCAGGACTAGATATTGTGCAGGTGCGTCATAGCCGCTATCGGCCTGCGGGCTCTCGGGCTGGCACAAGCAAGCTGTCCAGATTTGTCGGCACAGGCAGATATGGGCAGAATTCACTTCTGCTGGTACAGGCAAGAAAAAGACTATACGCCCCGCTTAAGGCAAATTATGCTTACTCTCGACGCCGATTTAGTCTAGGCAAGATGGTACCTGCCGGACTGGCAGCACATGGGTATAAAAAAATAGGAAAGTATCAGTGATGCAGGATGAACAGCTTGCAGCAATCCGTCAGAAAATAGATCATATTGATGCTGAATTGCTCGCCTTAATAAAAGACCGGATGGCACTATCTGCTGAAGTCAGCCGGACAAAAGGTGCAGATAAAGCAATATTTCGTCCGGGCAGAGAAGCTGAAATGTTTGCCAGACTAGCAGATAGAAAAGGCGAGCTTCCATTTGAATTTGTTGGCGGATTATGGCGAGTTATCATTTCTGCAAGTATCGCCTTGCAAAAGCCTGACTTTTCAGTTGCCAGCACGCAAAGCTGTTTTGCAGATGCGCTAGGGCTGGCTGCCGGACAGTTTATTGTGCATCCCCCATATCAAACGCCGGCAGAGCTATATTCATCTCTGCTGGCAGGAACATCTGATATTGCGCTGGTAAGCAGGGATGAGCTTTTGCAGATAATCCCAGATATACTGGCAGACCCGCATGCACAAATCATCGCCAGCATTTCTTCAAATAGTCAGGATTTAGGGGTAATTTCCTGCTTTGTGCTAGCCTGTACGCCAACAGATGATACTGTTCATGATGTCGTGGTCCTGTATGAAAAAAGTACAGACCAGCTGATGTTCAAACCGTTAGAAGAATATCAAAACCAGCTATCAGAAAATGGCGAAAACTGGCAGTATCTTGGCCGGTTTGCGCGTGTTCAGCACGCTACAGAATAATTCTGACAAATGCTGGCCAGATATATGGTATTGACGGAACTAAGCCAGAAATAATAGTAGTGATGAGCCATAGGCCAAACATATTTTTCAGAGGATAACGCATGACGCATGTGAGACGACCGCAACCAAAACAATCGGTGCAATCGCTGCTGACCTATCGCCCATCTTTTGGCGAGACAGAACAGGCAGACCTGATAAGATTATCGGCAAATGAGGGCGCGCTTGGGCCATCGCCAAAGGTATTGTCATTTCTGGATAGTGCAGGGTTTCAACCGCACCGCTATCCCGAAATTCAAAGTAATGAATTAAATCAGGCAATTGCCGCCAGATATCACCTTAATGCAGACAGGATCATTACATCAAACGGGTCTGACGAGCTGATCGCATTGCTGACAATGGGATATCTTGAACAGGGTGATGAGGTGGTGCATAGCCAATATGCGTTTTTAGTGATCCCGCAGGCAGTGCATATCGCTGGCGGTGTTCCGGTTGCGGCGGCTGATGATGGCATGACAGTGAGTGTGGATAATATGCTAGCCGCAGTTACCCCGCGCACAAAAATGGTGTTTTTAGTTAATCCGAACAATCCCACTGGCACTGTGATTTCGATGGATGAGGTCAGGCGTCTGCATGCTGGCCTGCCTGAAAATGTCATGCTGGTGCTGGACTGGGCCTATGCAGAATATCTAGAGGATGCTTTCTCGGACGAGGCAGCACATATGGTTGAACAATTTGACAATGTTGTAATGACACGTACCTTCTCCAAACTGCATGGGCTAGCGGCATTTCGTCTGGGGTGGGCCTATTGTCCTGAACATATCCTGACTACCATCGGGTCTATCAGAGGGCCATTTTCGGTTAATAGTGCCGCCCAACAGGCAGGCATTATTGCGGTCAAAGATACAGAATTTCAGACATTATCTATTGCGCATAATGCAAAATGGATTGCCGAGATGACTGATTTCTTGCGCCAGCTTGGTCTTGAAATTATACCTTCGGTGACAAATTTTGTGCTTATCGGATTTGATAATATGGCCCATCTGACAGCAGATGAAGCTGCAAGAAGACTAGCAAAAGAAGGTATCTTGCTTCGCACGATGAACCCATATGGGCTAGGAAATTATCTTCGCATGAGCATGGGAACAGATGCAGAAATGCAGAAAGTTAAAGCCAGCTTCGCCAGCCTATGTCTGGAAACTGAATAATTTTTGGGAAAGTAGCACCAAGCGCAATGACACAGCCTTATCATCATATCGCCATTATTGGCATTGGCCTGATCGGTAGCTCTCTGGCATTGGCCACCAAGCGCATTTTGCCTGACACCCATATCAGCCTGTATGATCATGACCCGAATGTCAGAAAAGAAGCAAAAGAACTTGGGCTTGGTTCTGAGATTCATGACAAGATAGCAGATGCGGTTAGCCAGGCTGAGCTGGTTGTGCTGGCCGTGCCAGTAGGCGCAATGGCTGAAGTGATGACCCAGCTGGCTGACAGGCTAAGGCCAGACACGGTCATAACAGATACTGGCTCAACAAAGCGTTCGGTGATTGCAGATATTTCGCCACTTGTGCCATCTAACTGTCATTTTATCCCAAGCCATCCGCTTGCCGGCACAGAATTTTCAGGCCCTGCATCTGGTTTTGCGACCCTGTTTGAAAAACGTTACTGGCTGGTTTTACCAAATGGGAACGCACAGGAAAAAGTTGACAGGCTAGCTGGCTATCTTGACAGGCTTGGCGCAATGGTTGAATTTATGGATACAGAATATCATGACAGGGTGTTGGCGATAACCTCGCATCTACCCCATCTGATAGCCTATACCATTGTGGGCACAGCGGTTGATCTTGAAACCCATCTTAAAGAAGATGTGATTAAATATTCTGCCTCTGGTTTTAGAGATTTTACGCGTATTGCAGCTTCAGACCCGACCATGTGGCGTGATGTGTTTATCAATAATGATGAAGCAGTGCTTGAGATGCTGCAGCGCTTTACCGAAGATTTAAGTTATCTGCAACGTGCAATCCGCTGGAAAGAAAAAGATAAATTATTTGATTTATTCACGCGGACGCGGGCCATCAGGCGGTCAATTATCGATTTGGGCCAGGATAGCTAGCAACAGATTGTCCAGTCTGGCTATTGGCTAGATAAGATGAAGCCGTGCCAGCGTGTATTTTGCGAATTCCCGTCCCAACAGCCTTATCTGTGCCCAGCTTGTATACCAGTTACCCTGATTCAGGTCCTCTGGAATAACAGGCCAGTAAGATAGCTGAATGCCGGCATTCTTAGAAGTAAAGGAAGGGTGGCGTAAAAAGGCCAGCTTTGCGCGTGGCATGTGATAATTGGCGGTCACAAGCAACAGATGCTCCAGATTATTATCTGCTGCCCATCTAGCCGCCGCTGTTGCATTGCCAGACGTATCCTGTGCGGTGATGTCCAGCTCTACACAGCAGGTAAACTGGGTAAGATCATCACCAAATAAAGACAGGGCAGTGGCTAGTGCCCTTTTGCTGGCATCTGTGCCTACGCCGGTGATCAGCATTTTATCTGCTCTGGTTTCACCTAACAGCCTCAGCCCTTCATTTATTCGGCCTTGCCCGCCTGTTGCCACCACAATGCCATCAATCTGGTGAGGCGGCATTTTGGGCGGAATGGGCAGCGTCAGCACAAAATGCTGAAACAATCCGGCGATAACACCAATTGCTATCAGCACACAAAGTACAGGATTGATAAATTTCTGTTGAGATGAGAAGACTTTCATGTGACCAAATATACCGGCTTAAACAGCTTTAATTCTGGCAATCATCATGCTGATGGATTATGCATATTCATACATAGACAGTAACCAAGATATGATAAATGCTCAAGTAATGCTGAATAGAATAGACATTAAAAATTTAGGAAAAATGTGATGTTGCTGACATGTGGACAGTGCCAGACAATATTCAGGATAGAAGATCACGCAATCGCGCCAACAGGCCAGCAGGTGCGATGCTCGGTTTGCCAGCATGTCTGGCATGTAGACCCCCATACCAAAGTTAGCGATGATAATAACAGATTACTTGGCGATGTATTAAAGCGGCTTCGGCTACCAGCACTAACATTAATTTTGATAGCAGGGTTCTGTACTGTTCTATATGCGTTCAGAGGCCCGCTTACCGCCGCCCATCCACAGCTTATCTCAGCCTATCAGCTTGCCGGTCTGCCAATTTCGCCAAATTTGTCGGTGCTTCAGGTTGAAGATTTGTCCGCAGATTATCAGAGCAATATCTTGCGGATCAGAGGCAAGTTGAAAAATACATATCATCTCACCTCTCATGCGTCTTCGCTTGAGGTTAAAATTCTGTCTGAATCTGGAGAATTGCTAGGTGTCGAGCGTATTTTACCTGAAGATAAGGTGATTGAGGCAGGCCAGGTAACTGCTTTTTTTCTGCAAGTTGAACTACAAGCGGCAGAAAATGCCCAAGTGGTGGTCACCCCCGTATCCCATGACATCATTAATCGCTAAAGCGGCTAATGGCCAATAGCAAACAAAGATTAGTCTGCTAGCTGTTCGAGTGCCAGTAGCTGGTCTATGCTCCGTCGTGGCCGCAACAGATGCACTTTCCCCCCTTTAAGCAGGATTTCAGCAGCTTCAGGACGGGTATTATAGTTAGACATCATCACCGCGCCATAGGCACCTGTTGAGCGCACCACCAAAATATCCCCTTCCTGAACATCAGGAAGCATGCGGCCAAGCCCCAGATAGTCCCCTGTCTCGCAGACAGGTCCGACAATATCAGCCACAAGCGGATGCGGCCCGCGCGGATTAAGACAGTCTATATCATGAAAGGCTTCATATAGGGTCGGCCTCAGCAAATCATTCATCGCCGCATCAACGATTACAAACCGCTTATCCCCGCCATCTTTCACATAAATGGTTTTAGTCAACAGCACACCATTATCGGCGGCAATTGATCTGCCAGGCTCAAAACCAAGCCGATAGCCGCGATTACCGAATATCCGCGTTACCAGCGCGCCATAACGGGCAAAATCAACAGCCGTGTGATGTGTGTAGTCAATCCCAAGCCCGCCCCCTAGATCAAGACCCGGCACATCATATCCGGCTTCTCTTAGCCTGTCTGCAAGAGCAAGCAATTCTTTATAGGCAGTCTCAAACGGTTCAAGGTCTGTAAGCTGTGAGCCAATATGCACCGCCAGCCCCATTGGTGTTATTCGCGGATGCTGGCAGATTTTCTGATATAATGCTTCTGCCTGACCATCATCAACAGGAATCCCGAATTTTGTAGAACGTTGGCCAGTCGATATTTTGGCATGGCTTTTCGGGTCAACATTCACATTCACCCTCAGACATACAGGGGCCAGCACCCCCATCTGTTCTGCGATGGCAATAATATGGTCGATTTCTGCAGGCGATTCGGCATTGATCTGGCCGATACCATCTGATAATGCGCTCCTAAGTTCGGCATCTGTTTTTCCAACGCCTGAAAATACGATTTTTTCAGGTGCAATGCCTGCTATTATGGCACGCTTCATCTCGCCATAAGACACGATATCTGCGCCTGCACCCTGTTCTGCCAGAACCTGCAAGACACCAAGCGCGCTATTGGCTTTAACCGCAAAATGAATATGGCTATCTAGTTCTGACAGGCTGGTGGCAAAGCCGCGATATGAAGCAACAAACCCTTCAGCCGAATAGACATAAAGAGGTGTGCCATATTGTTCGGCCAGGCTGTTCAGATCAATGGCAGATGCCTGCGCGCCGTCAAACGGGTTCATTATCATCTGTCTCACCCTTCTGTTTATGAAGTCTGTTCAACTTCCGATGGCCGTACAGGATCACCACGTTTGCCACAACTGGTCAAACCGCCAAGACCAAGCAGGCATATCAGGGCAAAAACACCCGCTATTTTCAGACGTGATAAAGTCATTTTTTTGCCCTTTTTTCTTATTGCTAAGCTATGAAAGATATTGTTTGCGTGCATCAGCAATGCGTTTTCTAACCTCGTCAGGGGCTGTGCCGCCAAAGCTAGTGCGTGCGGCCACTGCATGTTCAAGACGCAATATATCAAGCACCTCTGCTGTTAATGCAGGTTCAATTATCTGCATTTCTTCAAGTTCAAGCTGTTCTAGCGCACAACCTTTTTTATCTGCCATTGCAACAAGCTGGCCGGTGATATGATGCGCATCTCTGAACGGAATATTTAATGCAGATACCAGATAATCTGCCAGATCAGTAGCGTTTGGATGGCCTTTTTCAAGCGCGCGGCGCATTGGTTCGGGCTGGGCGGTCATATCTTCAATCATGCCCGTCATGGCCGCAATTGCGATAGATAAAGAGGCTTCTGCATCAAAAACAGGTTCTTTATCTTCCTGCATATCCTTGCCATAGGCTAGCGGTAGCCCCTTTATAACAGTAAGCAGACTAACCAGATCGCCAATGATTCTGCCAGGCTTTGCGCGTACAAGTTCTGCAGCATCCGGATTACGTTTCTGCGGCATAATTGACGAGCCTGTGGTAAAGGCATCAGACAGGGAAATGAACCTGAATCTGTCAGTTGACCAGATTACAATTTCTTCAGCCAGCCGCGATAGGTGGGTGGCACAAATCGACGCATCTGCCAGAAATTCAATCGCAAAATCGCGTGAAGATACAGCATCCATTGCATTTGCCATCGGCCTGTCAAACCCCATCAGTTTGGCAGAAAGATGCCTGTCAATCGGATAGCTTGTACCGGCAAGGGCAGCCGCACCAAGTGGTGATTCATTCATCCGTCTGCAACAATCAACAAAACGTGACCTGTCTCTTGCCAGCATTTCAACATAGGCCATAAGGTGAAAGCCAAAGGTGATAGGCTGTGCTGTCTGAAGATGGGTAAATCCGGGCATCAGCACATCTGCATAGGCCTCTGCCTTGTCTAGCAGGGCAGATTGCAGGGCCGCTAGCATCGCATCCAGATTATGCAAGCTATCTCTTAGCCAAAGGCGCAAATCTGTTGCAACCTGATCATTGCGTGAACGCGCCGTATGAAGCCGCTTTGCAGGCTCGCCAATCAGTTCAACCAGTCTGGTTTCGATATTCATATGAATATCTTCTAATTCTGTTGAAAAGGTAAAATTGCCTGATTCGATGTCAGCCTCGATCTGTTTTAGTCCTGAAATGATGGCTTCTTTATCTGTCTGGCTAATAATATGTTGTGTCGCCAGCATGGTGGCATGTGCGATTGATCCGGCAATATCCTGACGATAGAAGGTTTTGTCATATCCAATAGATGCATTAATATCCTGCATCAGCTGTGATGGGCCGCCTGAAAACCGCCCGCCCCAGATGGGCGAAGCTGATTTTTTATCTTTTTGTTCGTTTCTGCGTGTCATACTCTGTTTATCCGACTATATCTTGAACATGTGGGCCTAAATGGCCAGAAATGCAAATCAATCACCACCCATATACTATGAATTTTATTGCCTATACACAAATATCTATCCAGATACGACGCCTGTTATATCAGGTTTCTGCCATATTGGCGTCGTTTTTTCTGTTTGGTAGCCCTATCCTGTCCTCTGCTCAGGCAGCAACATCCGAAATCACCTTCAGACAGGGTATGACAGACCTGCCTAGCGGTGTCATTCATAGCCAGTCAGGCGAAAAATACAGGCTTTCAGATTTTAAAGGAACGCCACTGGTAATAAATTTCTGGGCAAGCTGGTGTGCGCCCTGCATTTCTGAATTGCCAGAGCTGGAAATATTATCAACCTCGTTGGAAGAAGATAATATTCAGGTTATGTTGGTCAATCTGGACAGGGCTGGGCCAAAAGCGGGCCTGCCATTATTGCGTACCAAACAGATCACCTCTCCATTATCATTATTTGATCCCAAAACTTCATGGGCGAAACATCTACAAATCAGAGGCCTGCCTTTTACGATATTTATCCCAGCTGACCATCGGGACTATAGCTATCATCTAGGACCTGTTAGATGGAGCGCGCCAGAAGTAAAAAGCCAGCTTCTGGCGAAGCTGGCTTCAAACTAAGACGTGAGTTCAGATGCTGTTAAATTTACAGCTCTTTTTCCAGTTCAGGCACAGCATCAAATAAATCTGCTACCAGACCATAATCTGCTACCTGAAAAATAGGCGCTTCTTCATCTTTGTTAATCGCAACGATGACTTTGCTGTCTTTCATGCCTGCCAGATGCTGGATAGCACCAGAAATGCCAACCGCCATATATAAATCAGGCGCTACAACCTTGCCTGTCTGGCCAACCTGATAATCATTTGGAACAAATCCGGCATCAACCGCCGCGCGTGATGCGCCAACCGCCGCGCCTAATTTATCAGCTACCTTTTCAAGCATGGCGAAGTTAGAGCCATCCTGCATGCCGCGACCGCCTGAGACAACGATAGATGCAGAGGTTAGCTCAGGACGTTCTGAAGAAGATAACTCTGATTTTTCATAGCTAGACAAGCCTGCATCACCTGTTGCAGAAACAGATTCAATGCTGGCAGACCCGCCATCTTCAGAAACAGCCTCAAATGCGGTGCTTCTGACGGTAATCATCTTCACAGCTTCGGCAGATTTTACGGTAGCCAGCGCATTGCCTGCATAGATAGGACGCTGGAAGGTATCTGCATCAATAACCGCGATGATGTCGGAAATTTGTACGGTGTCACATAAAGCGGCGGCACGCGGAAGTATATTTTTGCCATAGGTCGTAGCAGGTGCCAAAACATGGCTGTAATCTGATGCCATGCCTGCAATAAGTGGTGCTGTATTTTCTGCCAGCCCATGTGCATATTCAGCGCTATCTGCTAGCAGAACACGGCGTGCGCCTGATATTTTGGCAGCCGCATCTGCCGCCCCGCCACAATTATGGCCAGCGACCAGCAGGTCAATATCCCCGCCAATTTCAGTAGCAGCGGCAACTGTGTTCAGGCTTGCAGCCAGCACGCTGTTATTGTCATGTTCAACGATAACCAAAATAGCCATTATATCACCTTTGCTTCATTTTTTAATTTATCCACCAGCTCTGAAACCGAGCCTACCTTGATACCTGCTTTGCGTGCTTCAGGCTCTTCAACTTTCAGCACTGTAAGACGAGGGGTAATATCGATCCCCAGCTCGTCTACGCTCAGACTGTCAATCGGCTTTTTCTTTGCCTTCATAATATTTGGCAGTGAGGCATAACGAGGTTCATTCAGACGCAAATCAACGCTGATTACCGTCGGCATTGACACATCGATATGTTCCAGCCCGCCATCTACCTCTCTGATGATTTTCACCTTGTCACCTGCAAGCTCAACCCCAGAGGCAAAAGTTGCCTGTGACCAGCCAAGAAGAGCAGAAAGCATTTGTGCAGTCTGGTTTGAATCATCATCGATCGCCTGTTTGCCGCATAATATGAGCGCAGGTTCTTCTTTTGAGACAACTGCGGTTAGCAATTTTGCCACTGCTAGGGGCTCTACATCCTGATCTGCTTCGATATGGATGCCTCTATCTGCGCCCATTGCAAGGCCAGTCCGGATGGTTTCCTGAGATTGTGCAGGCCCAATTGATACCAGCACAACTTCGTCTGCCTGACCTGCTTCTTTGATTCGAAGGGCCTGTTCAACAGCAATTTCATCAAACGGGTTCATGGCCATTTTTACATTGGCTAGCTCAACCCCTGACTGGTCAGCCTTGACGCGCACTTTGACGTTATAATCAATGACGCGTTTTACAGGTACTAGAATTTTCATATCCCAATCCTTTTTACCGGGTGTGTCTTACAAATATCATGATGCCAGACTAAGTTAATCTGGCCCTCATTCATCTTATCAGGGGGAATATCATAAATAAAACCCCCTGTTAACGCTTTTCTTTGCGACGTTTTGCCCTAACGCACTTATATCCTTCAGCCTGTTTTTGTTCTGCTTTCACTGCTGGGCTAACAAATGATGGCAAAGCGCATCTGCCAGATAGTTTGATATCAGCCTTTGCAGCGGGATTTAGCGGCTAGTTGGAATGATTATCGCCCGGCACCCACAACACATCTGCCTTGCCAGCATCATTTGCATGGCGCGCCATTACAAATAGCAGGTCAGATAATCTGTTAATAAACTGCATGGCAGGCTCGTTGACCTGTTCTTCAACCGCCAGTTCGGTCATATGACGTTCTGCTCTGCGTGTTACTGTTCTTGCCAGATGAAGCCATGCAGATAGCTCGCTTCCACCAGGCAACACAAAAGATGTCAGAGGGTCAAGCTCTGCATTGATGCTATCTATTTCAGCTTCAAGTCTGCTTACCTGTTCTGTGGTAATTCTAAGGGCAGGCTGTTCATTGTCGCTGGTGGCCAAATCTGCGCCAAGGTCAAATAAATCATTCTGGATACGCGCCAGCATCTCATCAAAGGTGCCTTCTGCATGGCATCTGGCAAGGCCGATAACCGAATTTAGCTCATCCACCTCGCCAAAAGCAGCAGGTCGTCTGGCATGTTTTGAAACACGCTGTCCGCCAACCAGACTGGTCATGCCATTATCGCCGGTGCGAGTGTAAATTTTATTTAATTTTACCATAATGTTTCCATCAATTTTTGAGATTTTGCCTGACAGGCAGTGCCGCTATCCAGCTCCGTTGCGCTTTAGCCATAACAATACGAAAAAAATCAATAAAGCGATGGCCTGAAAAATAATCCGGTAGCGCATAATCAGATTGGACTTGTTTTTATTATATTCGCCGCCGCGCGCCATTGTTAACAGACCCCAGCCCAGAATGCCGGCAACACTGAATAAAGCGGCAAGCATCACAAATTCATGCCATCCAAAATTTGTCATAAAATTTGTCATCTTTTTATCTTTCTTGTTACCGGCATGAATACCAGCGCGCTATCTTATGACAGCGCTAATGCTAGGCTAGATACTCAAATAAAATATTGCGTAGAAATTGCACAGCCAGCAATATGATGATCGGGCTGATATCAATGCCTCCAAGATTTGGAAGCACATTTCTGATTCGGGATAATAGCGGTTCATGCAACCCGCCAAGAGTCTGTAGAACCCAGCGAACTAGCGGTTGCCAAGGATTAATGATTTTGAATGCGATCAGCCAGCTTGCAATCACATAAGCTAGTAAGGTGTAAATATACAGGCTGATTATACTGTCAACCAGAATCAGAACAGCATTCATTACACTTGCCTCTCTTTGCTATGCTCGACGTCTCGATGTTGCTTCTCTTTTTAGATGAGCGCACAGACAGATGATGTCAAGGCCGCCAGTGTTTTTATCCCTTTTTTATCAAGACAGCCGGCCGTTGCAGTCAGCATCTGAAAATCATTGGCGTAGCTAAGATGGCTATCTGTTTGAGATATGCCGATGGGTAGCTGGCTGATACCAAAGTTTAATTAGGATATACTAATGGAATAATTCAATAAATTATAAAACACTAATATAGATGATCTTTGATTACCAAATAGGGTAAGAGGTCATGTCAAAATATATCTCATCTTTTCTGCCTACATCATCTGGCCTGAAACTGCGGCATACGTCTTGTTTTTATCAGCTATCAGCTTTGTTTCCCTGTTCGGGCTTGTTGCCTGTGGCGGTGGCGGCGGTGGTGGTGGCGCACAAAAGGCTGTGCCTGTAACCTATGATGGCAGACCGACCGGAACGCCATTATCACCACTCATCTGGGTTACAAATTCGGATGAATAT
>Ga0181571_10002035_pt1 | contig 14872 bp, 18 predicted proteins | sample 101ome_17_FD_132440 | JGI IMG/M metagenome (GOLD analysis project Ga0181571, IMG submission 132440) | Coastal salt marsh microbial communities from the Groves Creek Marsh, Skidaway Island, Georgia - 101407AT metaG (megahit assembly) | ecosystem: Environmental > Aquatic > Marine > Intertidal... | reverse complement strand
GTCTCTGCGGGCAACTACCGACTTAACCTTGCTTGGCGAAAGACAGATCAAAATCGATTGTGATGTGCTTCAGGCAGATGGCGGCACGCGAACCGCGGCGATCACTGGATCATGGGTTGCGCTTAGGGTAGCTACGGAAAAGCTGTTGCTTGATGGGCTGATCACGCGCCAACCCGTCATCAGCCAAGTAGCGGCGATATCATGTGGCATAATTGCGCAAACCGAGTTGCTGGATTTGGATTATGACGAGGATAGCCAAGCCGAGACGGATGCGAATTTTGTTCTCACCAATGATAATGGTATTGTTGAGGTTCAGGCCACGGCAGAGGGCGCGCCCTATTCCCAAAACAACCTCCTCGCTATGCTTGATCTTGCCCGTAAAGGTGTCAATGCGCTGTTTCAGCATCAACTCAAAGCTCTAGACTTGCCCATATCATGACCAGAACCTTTACCGAAGATCGGCTTGTGGTTGCTAGCCATAATAAAGGAAAAGTGCGTGAAATCGCGGCCCTCATGTCACCATACGCCATTGATGTGATTAGTGCCGCAGATATCAATCTGCCTGAACCTGAAGAAGACGGCGAAACTTATATTGCTAATGCCACGATCAAGGCTCGCGCCGCGGCGATAGCATCTGGTCTTCCGGCTTTGTCTGATGATTCCGGGTTTGAGGTCATGGCCATTAACCGTGACCCGGGGCTTTATTCGGCGCGTTGGGCAGGGCCTGATAAAGATTTTTCTCTGGCTATGGCGAAGGTCTATGCTGCGGTTGAGGCAAGTGGCAGTAATGATCGCAATTGCCGTTTTGTCTGTGCTTTGGCTTTGTGTTGGCCTGACGGGGTTTGCGTGACCACCGAGGGTTATGTGGATGGTCAGTTTATCTGGCCGCCGCGTGGTGATAAGGGGTTTGGCTATGACCCTGTGTTTCAGCCTAACGGCTATGACCAAAGCTTTGGTGAGGTTGATCAAGACTGGAAACATTCCGTTAGCCACCGCGCCAAGGCTTTTGAGCAGCTGATCGCGCAATGTTTTCAGAACACCAAAAGGCGCGGCTGATGACGGGCAAACCCGGCAAAACGCCATCTGATAGCAAATCCGCAGACCATCAACACCTCAACGGTCTGTCATCAGGTTTTGGTGTCTATATTCATTGGCCTTTCTGTCATAAAAAATGCCCATATTGTGATTTTAACAGTCATGTTAGTGATGAGATTGATCAATCAGGTTTTGGCCAGGCGATTATCACCGAATTAAAAACCATGGTAGACATATCAGGGTTTCACGGAAGACCCCTAGATAGCGTATTTTTTGGTGGCGGAACCCCATCTCTCATGGAGGCTGAGGTAGTCGGCCATATTCTTAAGGCCATCGCCTCATTATTTTCTCTCTCGGATGATTGTGAGATAACCCTTGAGGCTAATCCTACTTTTCTTGAAGCCGAACGCCTTTACGCTTTTCATGATCAGGGCATCAACCGGTTATCGCTTGGAATTCAGTCCCTCAAAGATGACCAGTTGGCCTTTCTTGGCCGGCAACATTCCGCCACCGAAGCAAGAACGGTATTGAGCAAAGCGCAAAACATTTTTCCCCGTGTGTCTGCTGATTTTATTTATGCTTTGCCTGATCAAGAGCTGAATGAGTGGCAACAGCAATTGTCGCAAATCCTTGATTTGGGTTGTGATCACCTGTCGCTTTACCAGTTGACCTTAGAACAGGGTACCGCTTTTTATAGTCTGGCAAAACGAGGGCGGTTGACCATGCTTGATGATACCATGGCATTAGATCAATTTTTACTGACCCAAGAGATGTGTCAGAACCGAGGGCTACCTGCCTATGAGGTATCTAACCATGCTAAATCAGGCCAAGAAAGCCGACATAACCTGATCTATTGGCGTGGGGGGGACTGGCTCGGGGCTGGGCCAGGGGCAATAGGGCGGTTTTGGCATCAAGCCACAGGAAAACGCATGGAAACCCGTGCCCGAAAAGACCCCGATGCTTGGCGCGAGGATGTGAACAAACAAGGCCATGGCCTATCCCACCAACACGGCGAAGATGCGGCAGAGTTTGCAAGTGAAGCGGTGATGATGGGGCTTCGGCTGCGTGAAGGCATTGATCTAAACCTTATTGAAACCCTTGCCGGGCCAAGATCAGAGTGGCTCAATTCAGATGAGGTGATGCATCTCTGCCGCCAAGGTTTGCTTGCCCTTCAGGAGGACTGCCTTACCCTGACCGATGATGGAAAAACAGTCATGAACACCGTCATTGGGCGCATTTTAAAATGATCAAAAACTGTTATCGGCTGGCCTGACAACCGTGGATTTTCCGCTATTGATTATCCTAACTTCGAATTGACGCCGGTTACTGCCATCAGGATAAAGGCGGAACACGCCACTAAACCCAGCAAAACCTGTGGGGCGCAAAAGGATATCCTCAGCAGATGTTTCTGGTTTAAGCAAACTGGCGACCGCCACCGCATCAAAGCCTAATGGGGCTAGCTCGCTTGCAACCTCACCAAAATATTTTTGCCACGCGGCTTGAAACCGCAACCGGCGATCTCGCGGCACAGTGGCATATAAACCGCCCTGAAGCGATGGTTCAGAAATCATATCTGGTCGGCTCCATTGCGAAGGCCCAATAAAACGAACTTTTTTGGGATCAAGGTCATGCCATACCAAGACCGGCGCCACGCGTAAGGTAAAATCCGCGTCGCCAGCGATAATCACCATATCATAAATCGGATCAGGGCTTTCTTTGCTCCAACGGGTAAATTGTTTGATGGTTTGCCGCAGGCGCGTCTCAGCATCCAAAATGCTCTGATCAAGCAAAAGCCGCGAGACTTGTGTGACCCCATACTCTTGCAGTCGGCGCAGGCTAAAGTCACGCAATTTATGACCATAGGCCGTGTCACTGGTCACAACCGCAACCCGAATGTTTTCGCGCGGGATACCTTCAAGCGCTGTCAGTGAGGCCAACCCATAACTAAGCACGGCGTCCAATTCTTGTTCAGGTTGCTGACCAAGAATCCACACCCCCGGTGCGCTGATGCTGCTGTTGTTTGAAAACGAAAGAATAGGGATGTTGTATTCTGCCGCCAGAGGTGCCACCTCTGCAGTTTGGCTTGAAAATAAGGGGCCAATGATCACATTAGCGCCAGCCGCAACCGCTTCGCTAGCCGCGGCTCGTGCATCATTTGCGGTATCAATGAAAATGACTTCGAATTGCGGACGCGCCAGACTAATAACTGCCATATCCACCGCGTTTCGCAAATCTGCCCCTAGCTGGCGGTAGGGTCCCGTCAATGGTAAAAGTACAGCCGCGCGTTGCACCTCATCTGATTTTGGTGGAAACCGCGAAGGGGCAGGAATGGCAACTGTTTCCAAATCTGATTTGTTGATGATGGCAAAAACCTGTTCAAGGGTTGAAAAATCAAAAACCTGTTCAGAACTTGGTGGATTGGCAGAAACCTCTGCCGATGTATCGTTAACTGGCAAATCCCCCATTTCACCCTCTCCCCCCACGGGGATGTCTCGCAATAGAGGGGCTTGGCCAGTTTCTGATGAAGCATCTGGTGAAAGGCTAGGAATAGGATTGCCATTAAAAATCCATTCAATTGCGGCATCAACCTCATCAATATCGGTTTGCGTTTCTGGTTGCAGGGTTGCCAAGGGCAATCCGTTATCAACACTAAAGCCGAAAATTTCCTGATTCAGAATATCTAAGTCTGGCTCAACGCTCACCGGATCAGATTTCTGATCCCGAAAAGCTTGCGAAGGATCAAGCTTGCTTTCCTTAGGGGTGATCTCGTCTTCGGTGATTATGCTCAACTGAGACGATGGGATCGCTGAACCTGTATTGGGGGCTGACAATTCCGTGTTTTCATCTGTCTCAACCTGATCAGAAGACAAGGTGGAGGCGTTTTGGGAGACAGCCACATTTTGTTGTTCAGGGGTGCAGGCCTGAAGAAAAAAAATCACCACCATTAGCGTGATCCATCGCAAATGGTGATGGAAGCAAAATGGCAATATGGTCATCTTTAATCCTTTTGCTGTGGGGTCATTTCCGAATATCCCCCATTTGGGATATAGTCTATTATGATTTCTGCGAAGCGTAAAGTGCCAGAGGCTAAGCCATGACATCCCCCGGGTTAACAATCACAGCGACACCCATAGGCAATCTTGATGATATCTCGCCCCGTGCGGTGGCGTCATTAACAAATGCGGATCTGATTGCTTGTGAAGATACGCGGCACACCGGTCTGATGTTGTCACGCCTTGGCCTTAAGCATGGGCGGTTAGTGTCTTATCATGATCACACCTCCGCCGAAGCGCGCGAAAACCTGCTGGCAGAATTAGAAAATGGTAAAGCCGTCACATTAGTGAGTGATGCCGGAACGCCGCTGATTTCTGATCCCGGATATCGTTTGGTAAAGGCTTGCCGCGAACGTGGTATCCCCGTGACAACTGTGCCGGGGCCGTCAGCGCTGTTAGCCGCATTAGTCATCTCCGGATTACCCACAGACCGGTTTTACTTTGCTGGCTTTCTGCCCAATACCGCAGCGAAACGAAAAAAAACCCTTGATCACCTAATGACCATTGATGCCACCATTATATGTTATGAATCCGCACGGCGGCTAGGTGATACCATAGCGGATATTGCCCTTATCTCACCCCAACGGCTTTGCAGCATTGCCCGTGAATTGACCAAAACTTTTGAAGAAAGCTGGCACGATACTGCCGCTAATCTTGCTGAACATTTCCGTTTAGCCGGTGCGCCAAAAGGGGAAGTCGTGGTGATGATCGCGCCGCCTGATGCCTTGGAAACCGATCTAAGCGATGAGGCCATTCTGGGTCTTTTGAAAGAAAGCCTAAGCCAAGGGGTTAGTCGCCGTGATGCCGTTCGCCAAATCAGCACAGACACCGGGGCAGGGAAATCCCGGGTCTATGATCTGATGCTTACCATAGACACCGCATGACTGGTCTTGAAAAACGCCGCCAAGCCGAACGCCGGGGCTGACAAGCCGAAACACTGGTCGCCATGCGATTACGGCTTAAAGGCTGGCGTAAACTGGCGGCTCGCTATCGCAATAGTTTTGGTGAGATTGATCTGATTATGAGCAAACCGCAACGGCTTTTGTTTGTTGAGGTCAAATACACTACCAGCATAAGTGATGATGCCCTTGAGGCGGTTCTGCCATCACCGCGCCAGCAAAAGCGAATTATTAATGCCGCAAAGGGTTTTCTGGCGGAATATCCTGACCATCAGAATGACGAAATGCAAATCGTGGTGGCATTAGTCAGACCCTATGGCAGAATCCGGTTTATTAACGATCACTTTTTTGACATGTTTTGATGCTAAGAATGTTGGATTGGATTGCTAATGCGGCATCCATGATTGCGCATAACGTGTTGCCCGATACCGTGATTAGGGTGTATAACTTGGCCTAAGATTTGCTCAAACCGCCAAGCGAACATTAGGAAAGCTATGATGACCAAACCTGACCATACCTCACAAGCCTTGCCACTAGGATTGCGTTCCTTATGCCTTTTATGTGTCATGGCCATTGGCTTATCAGGATGTGTTGGTGCTGTTGCCGGGGTAGGCGCCGCCGCTGTTGCCGCTGGCACTACCGAAAAAGGGTTTAGCACAAGCATCAGTGATGGCGTTATTGGCACAAAGATTTCTGAAAGTTATTTTCAAGAAGATGTGAGCTTATTTTCTGCCGTCAAGGTGAATGTCAATCAAGGCTCTGTCTTGCTGACGGGCGCGGTGGAAAAACCCGAAGACGCGGTGAAGGCGGTGCAAATGGCATGGCAAGTTCACGGTGTGGTTGAAGTGATCAATGAATTGGATGTTCGTGACGAAAGTTCAATCAAGGATCGCGCTAAGGATATTGCTTCTGAGGCACAATTGCGCGGCAAATTGATCACCGATATGGATGTTTCGTCTTTGAACTTCAGCATTGATGTTGTCAATGGTGTCGTTTACTTAAGCGGCATCGCAGGGTCAGAAGAAGAAATGAATCGCGTGGTTGCCCATGCCCAAGATTTGCGTTTTGGGACTACGGTTGTGAATTATATTCGTATCAACGAAGACGACCGCGAGTAAGTCTAAGGCATTCCCATGACGCTTAACATTGCCCTTCAGATGGACCCTATTGCTGAGGTCGATATTCTTGGTGACAGCAGTTTTGCCCTTGCCCTCGAAGCCCAAGCTCGCGGCTATCGTATTTTCACCTATCATCCTGATCAGTTGGCGTTGATCCCCGGTCAGGGGTTAACCGCCAAAGGCCAATGGATTCGCGTTCAAGATGAGGTTGGTCATCATGTTGAGGTGATCCAAGACGAGCGCATTGATCTGACCGATCTTGATGTCATTTTGATGCGGCAAGACCCCCCGTTTGATATGCATTATATCACCGCCACCTATATGCTTGAGACCATTATGGATAAGGTCCTGGTTGTTAATCATCCAGGTTCTGTTCGTAATGCTCCTGAAAAACTGGTGGCAACCTTATTTCCCGAATTGATGCCGCCAACGCTTATCACCAAAGACATCTCAGAGATCAAAGCGTTTCGTGAACGCTATGAGGATATCATCATTAAGCCTCTGCATGGTAATGGCGGAAGCGGGATTTTTCACCTCAAGCCCGGTGATAGCAATCTGTCCAGTTTGATTGAAATGATGACTTTGCTAGAACGCTCCCCCTTGATGATTCAGCAATATCTGCCCTCTGTCCGCAAGGGGGATAAAAGGGTGATCATGATTGATGGCAAGGCGGTTGGCGCGGTTAATCGTGTGCCTGCCGAGGGTGAGGCCAGATCAAATCTGCATGTTGGGGGTAAGGCGGTAAAAACCGAATTAGACGCAGATGATTTGCGCATTGCCGAGGCCATTGGTGGGTATTTGCAGAGCCATGGTCTGTTGTTTTGCGGCATTGATGTGATTGGTGGTTATCTGACCGAGATTAATGTCACCTCCCCCACTGGCTTGCGTGAGATCAAGCGTCTTAGCGGAATAGATCTGGCAAAAGCGATCTGGGATAATATCCTTACAAAACTCTAAATGTCTTTGCCGAAGGCAACGCATCATGACAATAGTGGCAACCACCGATATTGCATGGCCTCAGCGATATGTTGCTTTTCAACCCTATCTTTTGCTTCGAGGTCAGCGATGCTTCGCGCCACGCGCATAACGCGGTGAAATCCCCGTGCTGAAAGCCGTAATTTTTCAGCGCTGGTTTGAAGAAATTCCTTATCTGATGCGCTCAACCCCATCACCTCCTCCAGCATGGGGCCGTCAAGTTGCGCATTCACCATGCCCTCTGATTGTAAGGGCCGATCAAAACTCCTCGCTCTTGCGGTTTTGACGCGCTCTGCCACTGTCGCTGTGTTTTCTGACGCAGAGGGATTGTTCAGAACAGAGATCGGAATTTCCGCCACCTCAATCATCATGTCAAATCGGTCAAGCAATGGCCCAGAGATTTTCGTCATATAATCACGCCCACAGCGCGGCGCTTTGGTGCAGGCGCGTGAGGGATCACCAAGGTAACCACAACGGCATGGATTCATCGCCGCGATCAGCTGAAATCGGGCTGGATATGTCACATGGTGATTGGCGCGGCTAACCACTGATCGTCCTGTTTCAATCGTTTGTCTGAGCGAGTCCAGTTGATGCGACGGCCATTCTGCCAATTCATCCAAAAATAGCACCCCACCATGCGCCAAGCTGACTTCGCCGGGTTTAGCCTTTGCCCCGCCACCAACCAACGCGGCAACAGAAGAAGAATGATGAGGGTCACGAAAAGGGCGCGAGACCATCAATCCCCCTTTATCTAAATGCCCAGTCATGGAATGGATCATCGTGGCTTCGAGGGATTCTTTGGCCAGCATCGGGGGAAGAATACCAGCAAGCCTAGCCGCTAACATAGATTTACCCGAACCAGGCGGACCAACCATCAGCAAATTATGTGCCCCAACCGCGGCGATCTGAAGCGCGCGTTTCGCCATATCTTGCCCTTGCAAATCTGCGATATCGGGAAAGTCTGAAGCCGTTTCCGCCACTCGCCCTTTGGGGTCAGGCAAAACTTGATCCCCTCGCAAATGGTTGATTAAGGCCATCAGGCTAGGGGCGGCGATGATCTTGATATCGCCGCTCCATGCCGCTTCGGCTCCGTTCGTCTCTGGGCAAATCATACCTTTTCCCTCTGACGCCGCGCTAAGAGCCGCCGCCAAGATACCGTTCACCCCAGTGATGCCGCCATCAAGAGCCAGTTCACCCATGACGATCATATGATCAACACTGTCAGAGGGGATAGCCCCCATCGCAATCAAGAGGCCAAGCGCGATAGGTAAATCATAATGTGAGCCTTCTTTGGCCAGATCCGCTGGTGCTAAGTTGACGGCGATGCGCTTAGGCGGCAGAGATAAGCCAAGCGACGATAACGCCGCCCGTACCCTTTCTTTGGATTCCACAACCGATTTATCAGCAAGCCCAACAATCGCAATATTCGGCAGGCCGTTAGACAAATGTACCTGAACATGGACAGGAACCGTTTCGAGACCACGAAAGGCCAAGGTATGAAGTGATGCTTGCATAAATTTAGTATTCTTTTTGTTTTTCGCGTTTCGGTTGAGCCTGACACGAAAATAAAAAGCACGCAAGCCGTGGGTTTCAAAATCAGATCAAAAAGGGGATTAGCGCCGCGTCAACATCGGGCCAAGAGGCGCGCCACCTAGCACATGACCATGAAGATGCGGCACTTCCTGTCCACCATGACCGCCAATATTGACAATGACCCGATAGCCCTCTTTCGCCACGCCAGAGGTTTTGGCAACACGCGCCAGTGCCTTGACCCACGCCGCCAATTCGCTATCACTGGCGCGATCGGCAAAATCTGTCAGATCCGTATAAGCTCCGCGAGGGATCACCAAATGATGCTGTGGTGCCTGAGGGTTGATATCCGCAAAACTGAAAGTCTGTTCATCTTGATCTACCGGTTGAGATGGCAAACGGCCATCAAGGATACAGGCAAAAATGTTATCGGGATCATAATCGCTTTGGCTCATGGTGTCCTCTCTTGATCAAGATTAAGATGTTGTGTGATCACGGCCTGCCTTTTCGGCAATCCCGGATTGCTGGCGGCGGCGTGATAATTCTTCCCATAATTCTTCAAGCGTAATATCCGCGGCCACTAACACTACCAACAGATGATAAACAACATCTGCTGATTCTGCCAATAGCGCATCACGATCACCTGACATCGCGGCGATAATCGCCTCGGTGGTTTCTTCACCAAGTTTTCGAGCAGGCAGTTGAGGGGCTTCAAGCAAAAGTCTTGCTGTCCATGACACCTTCGGGTCTTCCCCCTTACGCGAGAGAATGATCTGATAAAGCTCATCAAGAATGGCATTGCTCATTGGTGTTCTCCTTCAAGCAGGCGCATTTCAATACCTTGTGCGGCCATGGCGTGTTTCACATCGTTAAGTTTCAATAACCCAAAATGAAAAATAGATGCCGCCAACACCGCTGATGCGTGCCCTTCGCGCACAGCATCCACCATATGTTCTGCTGATCCTGCGCCACCAGAGGCAATCACCGGTATCGAAACCGCATCGCTAATGGCGCGTGTCAGGGGCAAATCATAACCGTTTTTTGTTCCATCAGCATCCATAGAGGTCAGCAAGATTTCCCCTGCCCCAAGCACACAAGCGCGCGCCGCCCATTCCACCGCATTAATGCCCGTTGGCGTTCGTCCACCGTGAATGACCACCTCATACCAACCATCTGCGTTAAGCCGGGCATCAATAGCCAGCACCACACATTGACTGCCAAATCGTGAGGCGGCCTCTGATAAAAGTTCAGGGTGGCTTACCGCTGATGAGTTTACCGATACCTTATCTGCCCCAGCCAGAAGAAGCCGCCGAAAGTCATCCACTTCACTGACGCCGCCGCCAACAGTGACAGGCATGAAACAATGGTCTGCCGTTCGGCTGATGACATCTGCCATGGCTTTTCGGCCTTCAATGCTAGCAGAAATATCCAGAAAACACAGCTCATCCGCCCCGGCATCATTATAAATCTGTGCCTGTTCTACCGGATCGCCAGCATCTACCAAATCAACAAAATTAATGCCCTTAACGACGCGGCCTTCATGCACATCAAGGCAAGGTATTACCCGAACCGCAAGCATCAGCCTGCCTGCCTGTGGTTGATAGCTTCGGCCAGATTGATCCGCCCATCATAAAGCGCCCGACCAATAATCACGCCATGAACCGCTGTGCCGTCAAACACCGTCACATCTGCCATTCCAGCCACACCGCCAGAGGCAATCACCGGAATAGATACGGCTTCGGCAAGCGCCAAGGTCGCAGCGCTGTTAACCCCTGATAAATCCCCATCACGGCTGATATCGGTGAAAATCACCGCCGCCACGCCGCAATCTTCAAAGCGGCGCACCAAATCCAGAACAGGGATAACCGAGGTTTCAATCCAGCCCTCAGCGGCGATCATGCCATCTCTTGCATCTGCCCCCACAGCGATGCGCCCGGGATAGGCTTTTGCCGCCGCAATCACCAAATCAGGATTTTTAAGTGCTACGGTTCCCAAAATGACGCGTTCAACCCCTTGATCAAGCCATGCAGATATCCGCGCCATATCGCGGATACCGCCGCCTAGCTGAAGCTTTAACCCCGTATCTAAAATTGCCGCCACGGCATCTGTATTCACAGGCTTGCCTGCGACGGCGCCGTCTAAGTCAACACAATGTATCCAGCTTGCCCCAGCGTCGGCAAATTGCCGTGCCTGATCACCGGCATCACTGTTATAGATAGTGACCTGATCCAAATCGCCATGGCGGAGACGGACGCATTGCCCATCCTTCAGATCAATAGCGGGATAGATGATCATAACGCGGCCTTGCCTTTTCGCGGCTTATCTGATTTTTCGAGAATTTCCTTATAGTAATAATACCCTGTCACATATTCCCCATCGACATACGCATATTTGGGATGCTCGCCAAACCGCACATATCCTGCCGCTTCATAGCGTTGAATGGCACGGGTCTGGGTGGCGCGGACATCAAGATTAATGACCTTGAAGCCTTCTGTGCGTGATAGAGCCTCAACCTCATCAAGCATAAGCGGAGCTAAGCCTTCCCCACGCGCCCATGGTGCGACAAAAAATGTGGTGAGATTACAGGTCAGCCGCTGAGCTTCGTTATTGCGAGGGGGGCGAACAATCTGGCAACTGGCGCTAATGACACCATCAATGCGACCAATAATCAGCTCGCGTTCAGGGATCAGCATGACGCCCTTCCAATAATCCTCAAGCACATTGCGAGGAGGAGGGGTTAACCAGCCAAAGCCGCCGCCTTGTTCAATTGTCTCAACGGCAGCGTCACATAATTCAACCATATCTCCAGCCGAAAGCGTTTTCACCGTTTCAACAGTGGTATATGGTTTGCGATTATCTTGTGCCATCATTTTCCATGTTCCTTTGCTGTTCATGCCCTTTTGTTAAGGCATTAGACGAAGCCAATTTGACAGAATAACTTGTCCGACATGCTGGCTTTTTTCTGGATGGAATTGTAATCCTATCATGTTATCCCTTGCTACTGCGGCAACAATATGTTCACCGTAATCCGCCGTGGCCAAAAGCTGGTCTTTGCTTCCACCTGTGAGATGATAGCCATGAAGAAAATACGCTCGGCTATCTTGGGGCAACCCGGAAAACAAGGCCGCCGCAGGGTGTGATGCTTTGGGAATCAGTTGATTCCAGCCCATATGCGGAACCTTTAGCCTAAGGCTTCCTTGCCAAGGATCAAGGGCGGTTATTTGCCCAGTAATCCAGCCTAAACCCGAGGTGATTTGACCGCCTTCTTCACCAGTTTCAGCCATCAATTGCATCCCGACACAGATACCCAGAAACGGCCGATGCTGTTTCCATGCCAAATCATTAATCGCATCAATCATGCCATCAATTGCATCAAGCCCGGCGCGACAATCTGCAAATGCCCCAACCCCCGGTAACACCAGATAATCCGCTTTGCTTACCTCAACCGGGTCTGAGCTGATGCGAATATCATGCGGCAAATTGGCAAAAGCCGTAGCCGCCCGCATGGCGTTTTCCACTGATCGGAGATTTCCTGATCCGTAATCGACAATCACCAGTTTCATGGTATCACGACCCTTTGCCAATGACTCCCTTGGTTGAGGGGATATGATCGGCTTGGCGTGGATCAATGGCTATGGCTTGTCTTAATGCCCTTGCCACTGCCTTAAAACTGCTCTCAATGATATGGTGCGTGTTGCTTCCATAGCAGGTTTCTATATGCAGGGTTAAACCAGCCGCTTGGCTAAGCGCTTGAAAAAACTCTTGGAACACTTCGGTTTGCATCTCACCCAATTGCGGTGAGGGTAAGCTCACATGCCAAATCAAATACGGCCGTCCAGAGATATCTAAAGCCACACGACTCAAGGCTTCATCCATAGGAAGAAGCGCCATCCCATAGCGCGTAATGCCGCGGCGATCACCCAAGGCTTTTGACAACGCCTCACCTAAGGCCCAGCCGCAATCTTCAACCGTGTGATGGGTGTCAATATGCAGGTCACCTTTAGCCGTCAGATCAATATCCATCAGGCTATGGCGTCCTAATTGTTCGATCATATGATCAAAAAAACCAATCCCTGTTGAGGATTTCACCGCCCCTGTTCCCTCAAGGGATACCTTAGCGGTAATCTGGGTTTCTTTGGTCTTTCGCGTTACTTCTGCTTGTCTTGGTGCAGGACGTTCCGATGTCATTAGCTGACCTCCTTCAACGTCATCTTGTTGACAGATTCTGGGTTACTAGCAGGATCGTAGTGATTTTACTAGTCAAATTGCATGATTTTGAAATGATGTTAGAGCTGATCGTACCGCGTTTTAAGCCACTCTGCCATGGCCTGTGCTTCTTCCTCGCTCACCCGGGGCAACAGTTGGGCAAAAAGATTTGCCGCTATCATCGCCTCTTTACCTAAATGGCTGGTGTCAATCACCACCCGAGGATGTGATAGCGCCGCCAAGGTTTTTAGGTCTTCGGCATCTTCCCAAATCAAACCAAATAAGGCGCAAATCTGATCTAGCATAATGACCCCAGGGACACCACGCTTGCCGTGTTCAAGCTGTGAGAGATAAGCTGATGAGACATTCAGATGTGCTGCCATATCCGCCATGGTGATGCCGTGGGTCTGGCGCAATTCCCGAATTTTTATGCCAAAAGGGGTCATCATGACCGCCCCACACCGCGCAATTTCAGATACCATGCGCCGCTTCCGCCATCTTTGGGTTTTGCCATGCTAAAAGCCACGACTTGATCTGATAATGGCGGCTCACTAAGCCAACTGGGAAAAGATGATCGGATGATGCCTTTGCCCTTAACGCCCTTGCCTGTAATAATCAAAACATGATGATGGTTCTGATGGCATTTTTCATCAATGAACCGCTTTAAGGCCAGATGCGCAGAAGCGGCGGTCATGCCATGCAAATCAAGGGTTGCGGTTGGTGTGATTTGTCCTCTGGTCATGCGACTTGCATCATTGCGCGAAATCCCACTAACCCGATGGTCTTGAAGGTTAGCCGGCTGAAGCTCTGATTTTCGAGAACCCAAAGACACCCGAAGGGGGGGCGAGGCAGATATGGATTTTGTTTTGGTCTTGCTCTTTGCCGTCAGCTGATGTGATTTTGCTTTTGTGGGGGCGGGTTGTGGTTTTTCTGGCAACCGATCTTGCGGCATGGGATTTACCGTATCCGCCAGCCGTTGCCATATTTCCCCATCACTGCTGTTTTCAGGGCGTTTTTTCATCGGCACGCATTCCTGTTGTTGTCAGGATTGTGAGGTCTGTGTTTCTGTCAAAAGCCAGTTGGGGTTATCTGTGCTCACATCACGTTCAAATGTCCATTGATCAACAAAGGTTTCTGGCTCTTCGCTTTCGCCATCGATAATCACTCCGGCTTCATCGCGCAAAACCCGAATTTGCGTAGAGTGATATTCAACAACGATTGAAGCCACGCCTTCTGATACCCAAGCCCGAAGCAGATCAACACGGCTCAATTCTACAAGGGAAATGCTTAACTCTTCGCCAGCTTTGCGGCGATCACGAATGGCCTCAGAAAAACTCGCGGCCATGTCATAACCCAAGAGAGGCTTCAACTGATCCATATCCCCACTGGCAAAGTTTTCCAAGATCATGCGATAAGCATTTTCCGCACCTTGAAGAAAAGATTGCTGACTAAAATAAGGATCAGCCTTGATAATTGCCTCCACCCCTTCGCCTGAAGCAAGGATATCATCTTCGGAAATAGCGTCGCGTATTTGAAACGCGGCTTTACCAGCCCTTTCTTGGGGGTTTTCTTCAAATCCATCACGGCGACCAAGAACAGACCGCAAACGGAAAATAAGAAATACCGCCAAAATGGCAAAGATAAGAATGTCAACATAGGGGCCGCTGAACATTGTGGTCTCCTGTTGGCTTGGATAGAAATATATCTTAACCGAAATCAAAAATTATCGAAATGGTTTATCGACCTTGTACCATACAGATAGACACATTAGTGTAAAACGACAAGGCCATGATGTTTGATTGGCTTGAGAATGGATAAGGAGACCCTATGACCGGCTTATTAGTGCTAGCTATTGTTATTGTCCTGATTTGGATCGAAGTGATCATGTTTGGTATTGTTGGTGGGGCAATAGGCGTGTTACCAACGGTGATTGGTGTTTTTATCAGTGCAATTCTTGGCTTTCAGTTGATCCGGTTTCATATGATGCGGTTGGTTGCTGGTGGGGCAATAGGCCGGCCTCCACATGAGATTATGCCACAAGTGCTTTGTGTTGTTT
>Ga0181571_10002033_pt1 | contig 14880 bp, 16 predicted proteins | sample 101ome_17_FD_132440 | JGI IMG/M metagenome (GOLD analysis project Ga0181571, IMG submission 132440) | Coastal salt marsh microbial communities from the Groves Creek Marsh, Skidaway Island, Georgia - 101407AT metaG (megahit assembly) | ecosystem: Environmental > Aquatic > Marine > Intertidal... | reverse complement strand
TTCCTAATCAAGGCTTGGGAGAAGGGTCCAGACGACGACAACACTTGGAGAGTGGATATTGCCGACGTTGAGAACGAAATTATCCGATTTTGCCAAGAACACCCGAAAGTTAGAGAGATTGCTTGCGACCCTTACCGCTGGCAACGTACTATGGCTTACCTAATGGAGGAAAAGGGCCTCCCGATTGTAGAGTTCCCCTCTACATCGCCGTCTCGTATGGTGAAAGCCACCGCGAGATTCTTCGACGCTGTTATGGAGAAGAAACTTACCCACTCAGGCGATCCGTTGCTTGCGAGGCACCTAGACAACTGTGTTCTGAAGATAGACAACATCGGACCACGCATTGTCAAAGAGAACCGCAACAGTAATCGTCGAATAGACGCGGCAGTGGCAGCCGTGATTGCCTATGAACGGGCTACCGTGGGTAGAATGGAAGATATAGTGCCACAAGTATTTATTTAGGCAGGTATGACACCAACAGTCTTGCAAATTGCAGGTGCAACACTTATTTCAGTAGGTGCAGCACTTATTTACTTGCCGCTAGGAATAATCTTAGCGGGTAGCGCGGCACTCCTATTCGGTATTGCCTTGGAGCGTAGCTAATGCTAAACAACTTGTTCGAGAAGCGGGCCATTTCTTTCCAGACAGTCTGGGGGTCCGGCGACTTTATTGACACTCAGTCGCTTTCAGGCACTGTCGTAAACAATGACACCGCCCTACAGCTAAATGCCGTGTTCTCGGCCGTCTCTTTGATCTCAGACACCGTAGCGACTCTGCCCATAGACGCATACATACGCTCACAGGGCGCACGTCGCGCTCTGAGGCCACGACCAGCTTGGGTGACCAAGCCAGACATAGACAGCACCAAAGAGGCCTTCTACGGGTCAGCTATCGTCTCTCTGCTACTAGACGGAAACGTCTTTATCCGCATCTTCCGTAACCGCAGGGGCGAGATCGTCAATATGAACGTCTTGAACCCAACTGACGTTGCTATCAAGCGCAATGGCGTTGGCAGGGTTATGTTTGACGTCAAGGGCGAGGACAAGCTACTCAGTAGCGAACAGATTATCTTTATCCCAGATGTAGTAAAGCCAGGCACTATGCGTGGCATCTCCCGCGTAGAGGCTCTGAAAGAGAACTTCGGTCTAGCGCAGGCTCTGGAGAACTACGCAAGCAAATTCTTCGGTTCAGGCACTCACACCTCTGGTGTACTAGAGGTTCCGGGCAACCTGACCGCTGAGCAGGCCAAGTCTATGCAGGAAGCCTTTGACTCACGCCACAAAGGCTGGGGCAGGGCGCACAAGACCGCGATCATCACAGGCGGTGCTGCCTACAAGCCAACCAACGTGCCAAACGACCAGGCTCAGTTCCTAGACAGCCGCAGAATGGCCGTAGAGGACGTTGCAAGGGCATTCAACATCCCGCCACACCTTCTTGGACTGCCAGGTACCAACACCTACGCCTCGGTAGAGCAGAACAACATCGCTTTCGTCACACACACCCTCAGACCTATTGCTCAGAAGCTAGAGGGCGCTCTTACAAGCCTTTTGAGCCAAGAGACAGGCTTAGAGGCTGCTTTTGTCAAATTCAGCCTAGACGGGCTTCTCAGGGCGGATATCAACTCGCGCACCGAGGCTTACAGCCGCGGTCTACAGGCTGGCTATTACAAGATCAACGACGTTCGCCGCTTTGAGGACCTAGAGCCTATTGACGACGAGTCAGCAAACACTGTGCGTGTACCGCTGGCTAATGTAAACGTAGACGCCGCAGATCTGTCTGCTATGACGCAGAAGGTGCAGATGCTTCAGCAACTTGTTCAGTCAGGTTACGACCCGACAGATGCTGCTGCCAAGCTCGGCCTACCACCGTTCGTACACACAGGCGCAGTTTCAGTTCAGCTACAGCCGGAGGCTGAATAGTGCTATCAAACGGCAGAGTAAGCGTAGGTACGACAGCAACAGCGATAGACGGTGTTCACAATCAGTACGCGCACATTATTCTGCACAATGACGACAACACCGATGCTGTTTACATCGGAGGTCCTGGCGTGACGACAGCAAACGGCTTAGTTCTTCAGAAAGAACAAACATTTGAAATTGGACTTGGCCCGCTAGAACAGCTTTACGCAGTCAGCACCAAAACAGGTCATTCAATAAGCTTTCTAAGGCACACAATCTAATGCCTTATTACATTTCAGATAGTAACCCAGACTGCGGTGGCTGGGCAGTAGAGAAGAGTGACGGTGAAGTTATGGGTTGCCACGAAACTAAGCAAGAAGCAATAGATCAGATGGTTGCACTTTCCCTAGCCGAGGACCTAGAGCCAGGCGGAGAGAGGGCTATGCCTGGAACGCTCAAGGTCGGTAGCTTTGTATCTTGGAACAGCTCTGGTGGTCGCGCTCGCGGACAGGTGAAAGAGATTGTCGAAGATGGCACGATCAACGTACCCGACAGTTCAGTCAGCGTAAATGGCACTCCAGCCGACCCAGCAGCCCTCATCTCAATCTGGGAAGAGGTAGAGGGTGGCTATAGGGAAACTGATACTAGAGTCGGACATAAGTTCTCCACGCTAACGGAGATAGAGCCTCTGCCAGAAGCACCAGCTCCAGAGGAAGAAACCAATTCAATCGAATTCAGAGATGTAAACCTAGCCCCTCCGGCTTATATGAGAGCAGCCGCTAGACGGGGACTCGCATACTACGAGGAGGGCTACGGCGGAGATGGCTTGGTTGAAAGAACTATACGAGAAGCTCGGGCTATGGCTCGCGGTTCTGTTACTGCTGAGAAGTGGGTTAGGCTTCGGGCTTGGATTGCTCGTCACTTGGTTGATCTGGACTCTCCCGCCGCACGACCTGATTCGGACGATTATCCTAGTGCTGGCGTCGTAGCACACCTACTCTGGGGTTCAGGCCCTTCAAAGCGAGCTGCACAGCGCGCACTGAGCTATGCCGAAGGTGTAGTTGCTAGAATTGAAGAAGAAAACGAAGGCCGAGCGAAAGGCGAAGCATTGTCAAAGATCGAGACTCGCACGACCCCGATTGAGTTCGAGGTACGCGAAGATGGCGACGGAATGACCTTTGAGGGTTACGCTGCTGTATTCAACACCCCGTCTGAGCCTCTACCGTTTATTGAGCGTATTGCCCCTGGAGCGTTCAAGCGTTCACTAGAGTCACGCAACGACATCAAGTTGCTCTGGAACCACGACACGGGAACCGTACTCGGCTCCACGCGCGCTGGGACTATGAGACTAAACGAGGACGACCGCGGACTACGCGTAAGCGCAACTTTCCCAAACACCACAGCCGGACGTGACGCAGCAGAGCTACTACGCCGTGGCGACGTAGACTCGATGAGCTTTGGCTTTTCAGTACCTTCAGGTGGCGACGACTGGTCAAACGACGGCTCGGAGCGCACCCTAAACTCGGTCAGGCTTCACGAGGTTTCAATCGTTGCCTTTCCCGCTTACAGCTCTACGGCAGGCACAACTTCTGTCCGCGGGTTGGACAAGGTTGCAGAAAGAGCCGAAGTAGACGCAGATGCCCTAGCTGACGCAATGGTCAAGCTAGAGGAAGGCAAGGAACTCTCAGAGGACGAGGGACGCCTGCTAAATCAAGCAATCAACTCCTACACGATCAAGGACGAAGTAGAGTCCGATGGTGATATGGAAATGCTTGCTCTCAAGAAAATGAAACTCAAACTACTGACAGGAAACTAATATGGCGACTAGAGAAGATATCAAGAAGGCGATCCTTGCTGTCGCCGGAAACCCAGAGTCAGGCCCGATAGCCAATCTGGTAGACGCGATGGCAGACGCAGTTGTTGGTCTAGATGCACCAGTGCCGTTCAAGCCTGATGCTCGTGATGGTGACAAGGACGGCAAAGTCCAAGACGGTACACCTTTTGAAAGACCAGCTAAAGAAACCCGCGTTACTAAGGCTGACGAGAAGCGGTAATCCCTTTCCGCATACAGAGCGGGTTCCCCCCAGGTAGTCCTTTCCCTGGGGGTTTCCTTTACCCGCGGACATCTCCTGTAAAATTTACATATCGGATTGTGAGTCAGCTCTGCCGTGTTCAGTTCGCGTCAGCGCGACTGGTATCCAAGTAAACAATCTATTTAGGAGACTAAATGTCTGAGTTCGTAAAGACTCAGCAGGAAGTCCGCGCTAATCTCACTGAGCAGATCCGCGAGGTCATTGACCTAGCAGACTCCGAGAAGCGTGGCCTATCCGCTGAGGAACTACAGAAGATTGACCGCATCGAGGACGACATTCGTCGTGCCGACGAGGCTATTGCAGTTGCAACCCGCAACGAGGAGCGCGCAGTAGAGGCTTCGGCCGCTGCTAAGGGCTTCCAGATTGCAGAGCCAGTCACCGAGCGTTCATCTTCAGAAATCCTGCGCGAGATCGCAGCTACCCGTGGCGCACACACCTTTGAGCGTCGCACTATGGTTCCATCTACCGACACCGTGCCAAAGTCGTTCTACGACCAGGTATTCGACGTTGCCCGCCTAGTCGGTCCAATGCTCGATGTTGGTAACAGAATCAACACCACCTCTGGTGAGGACATCACCATCCCAACTCTCACCGCATACAGCGCCGCAACCCTAAAGGCTGCTGGTTCTGCTATTGACGAGAGCGAGCCAACCTACTCAAGCATCACTCTTGGTGCCTACAAGTACGGTCTGCTCATCCCAGTATCCAACGAGCTAATTGCAGACGCAGGGTTTGACATCTCGTCACACCTCGCAAACCAGGCTGGTAACGGCCTCGGCTACGCAGTAAACGCAGCTCTAACCACTGGTGACGGAAGCAGCAAGCCAAACGGTGTCGTAACCGCTGCTGGCTCTGGTGTTACAGGTGGAACTGGTGTCTCTGGTGGATTCACCGCTGACAACCTGATTGACCTTCAGTACACCCTTGACGGAGCCGCTCGTCGTCTCCCAGGTGTTGCATATATGGCTGCTGGTGCAACCATTGGTGCAATGCGTAAGCTCAAGGACGACGCTGGTCAGTACCTCTACCAGGTAAACGTTGGACAGCCAGACAGCTTTGCTGGCTACAGCGTTATCGAGAACCCAGGAATGGCTGCGATTGCGACCAGTGCCAAGTCGGTACTGTTCGGACACCTGCCGTCCTACCAGGTTCGTGTTGCAGGTGGCGTACAGGTTGCAACTTCGACCGACTACGCATTCAACACCGACAGCACGGTATTTAGAGTGTTGATGCGCGTTGATGGTGATTTGACACACGCCAGCCACATCAAGTACTTCAAGGGTGGCGCAAGCTAGTCCTTGATTTAGACCGAGGCCCCCGCAGTTCTAGGTTGCTGCGGGGGTTTCGCTTTGCTAGGGTATTTGTATGCCTAAACCTAGTCTCAAGGGCGCAGTCGCTCTAGCCTCTAATACACCCGGAATGCCAACAGGCTACGGAAACCAAGCGCAGATGCTCGCCGAGCGAATGATTCGGTCGGGCTTAGAGTTTGCGTCGTTCTCTAACTACGGCCTAGAAGGCAAGCAAAGCAGCCTTCAGATAGCGGGCAAGACAGTCCCCCACTACCCGCGAGGCCTAACCAACTATTCAGTAGACGTGATACCGACTTGGTACGACGACTTTGCTTCCCAGCACCCAGATCTAAAGACTGTTTTATTTACGCTCTACGACGTGTGGGTGTACAACCAAATGCAATTTGATCACCCAATAGTCTCTTGGGTGCCACTAGATCACATCACTCCACCGCCTGCGGTTATGGAGTTTTTGAGCAAAGAAAACGTAAGTCCGGTAACTATGTCGCCACACGGTCAGGAGCAACTAGAGGCGCTAGGTATCCCTTCGACCTACATCCCGCACGGGATTGACAGGTCTGTGTATAAGCCAACGCCAGACATAAACGGGGTAGCAACTCGGGAGTTTATGAGCGTTTCTGAGGATACATTTCTTGTCGGCATAGTTGCTGCGAATAAAGCTAATGGGAGTGTCCATCGGAAGGCCTTTGCAGAAAACCTGCTGGCATTCGCGACGTTCCACAAGAAATATCCTAATTCTCAGTTGTACATCCACTCTGAGCCGTCACGGGTGTACGGAGGGTTCGATCTGACAGTGCTGCTAAAGTCAGTTGGCCTAGATAACAGCTCGGTTTTGATGCCAGATCCTATGGCGCTACGTCAGGGCTACCCAGAAAGCCACTTAGCGGCCTTCTACACGGCTTTTGACGTGCTTCTAAGCACATCATACGGAGAAGGCTTTGGTATCCCTACGGTGGAAGCTCAGGCCTGTGGGACTAGGGTCATTACGAGCAACTTTGCTGCATCTAAGGACCTAGCATCAGAAGATAGCTGGAAGATTGACGGTCAGCCCTTCTGGGACGAGGCACAGCGCTCATTCTTCTCTATACCTTCGGTCAATCGAATCACTATGGCCCTAGAAGAGGCTTACAACGCCGAGCGCGGTCACAGCCAGACTGCTTTTGAGTTTGCAGAACAGTTTGACTTTGATCACGTGTTTCAGTGGCGCTGGATGCCGTTCCTCAAAGGTCTGTTCGCGTGATACCAGTCCTAGGCTTTGCCACGCTGAGTAGGTTTGATCTTGCTCAGAGATTGTTGGAGTCTATTGACTACCCAGTACAGAAGCTAGTAATCGTAGACAATTCAGGCAGGAAATCGTGGATACCTGAGCCTAACGATTATGTGAGCGAGCTGTGGACCATTCGGTTGCCACACGGCCTTGGGGCCAACGGCGCTTGGAACCTGATTATCAAGACGACCCCGTTTGCTCCCTACTGGGTAATACCAAATGACGACTCTTGGTTTGAGCCTGGAGCGCTAGAGACTATCGCCAACAACGTAGACCCAGAGAAGTTCAACTTCGTAGATGTAAACCCCAAGTGGTCGTGCGTGGTGCCGGGGGAGGGTGCCATCCTGAAGGCTGGACTGTGGGATGAGGTGTTTCACCCGATCTATTACGACGACGACGAGTACGAGTGGCGTATGAATATGCTGGGCGTGGAGTTCAATCACATCCCTGCCAAGGTGCATCACGACAACTCGTCTACGCTCAAGAGCGGGTACAACGAGCGCAACGCTATGACCTTCAGTCGCAACAGGTCTATGTTCACGAACAAGGTGGCATCAAACAATCTAAAAGAGATGGGCTGGCAGCTCAAGATAAGAAGGGATAACGCGTGGGACTAATGGTTTATACAGGAGGAACCTTTGACCTTCTGCACTCAGGCCACGTCAATTTCCTGAACCGCTGCGCTGAGCTAGGTAGCGTAGTAGTAGCCTTGAACACAGACGAGTTTATTGAGGCTTACAAAGGCAAGCCTCCGGTTATGACTTACGCAGAGCGCGAGGCCGTTCTGATGGGATTGAGGTCTGTCTGTGATGTGGTACCGAATGCTGGCGGCGCTGACTCTCGCATATCTATTGACAGTGTTTCCCCCGATATTGTTGCCATAGGATCAGACTGGGCGCGCAAGGACTACTACAAGCAGATGATGTTCAGTCAAGATTGGCTGGACGAGCGTGGGATAGCATTGTTATACATCCCCTACACCGCTGGTATTAGCACCACTAATATCAAAGGGCGCTTGAAAGTAGAATAGTTATATGGCGATTACTGACGGTTACACGACCCTACAAGAGGTCAAAGACATTCTCCGCATCACAGACTCAGTAGACGATTCTCTACTTGAGACTTGTGTTGAGTCCGCATCTCGTCAGATTGACACACACTGCGAGAGGGTTTTTACCTCCGGTACTGCAACACGCGTGTTCGTGCCTAACGATTCTTACGTCACCGAGATTGACGATCTCGTCAGCCTTACTACGCTAAAGACAAGCTCTGACATAGACGGCACTTTTGACATTACCTGGACTGCTACGGATTACCAGCTTGAGCCTCTCAACGGGCGCGCAGGTGGCGCTTACACGCCTTATACGCACATTCGCGCTGTGGGCGACTACCTGTTCCCAACTGCAAACTTTCCTAGCTCTACAGGTGAAGCAAGCGTTCAAGTAACTGGAGTGTTCGGTTATGGCACGGCCGTTCCCACAGATGTCCGCCAAGCTTGCAACCTGCTGGCTATCCGCCAGTACAAGCGCTACGACAGCCCCCTAGGTGTTGCAGGTTACGGCGACCTTGGAATGATCAGAGTTACACGCATAGACCCAGACGTAGAAGCACTACTAGGACCGTATCGTAAAATCAGGATGGCGTAATGGCCTCGATTACAAACATTCGTAACGGCATAGTCACGAACCTAAACACTATTAGTGGGTTGCGGGCATCAGCGGAGATCCCCGACAACCCCTCCCCTCCTATCGCTATTGTCAATCTAGAGTCTGTTGATTACGACAACGCATTCAATAACGGATTGACCGTTTACAACTTCCAAGTAACGCTCATTGTCGGCCGTGCTGCCGAAAGGACGATGCAAAGGAAGCTCGATGCCTACAGCGACGTCACAGGCGCGCAGAGCGTGAAAGTTGCGGTAGAATCGGATAAGACCCTTTCGGGTGAAGTGTATGACCTGCGCGTTGAACGCTCTAGCTCGATTGGTTCAATCACAATACAAGATCAAACCTATCTGGCGGCTGAATTCACAGTCACCGTCTACGCATAAGGAGAAACCAATATGGCGAAATTCGTCGTAACCACAAACGCCGTGACCCTAAACGGTACGGACATCTCCGGCAACTGCGCCCGCGCAGAGCTGGTGATCAACGCTGCCGAGGTGGACACCACAGACTTCGGTTCTGCTGGTTGGACTGAGGTTATCGGAGGCCTAAAGTCAGGCACCGTATCCCTCGACTTCCACTCTGACTTCGGTTCAGGTGCAGTCTCAGAGCTGTTCCAGGACCTAGTTGGAACCATCGGAACTGTCACGCTGATTGCAGGCAACGGAACCGCTGCTTCGGCAACGACCCCGCAGTACACCGCAGAGGTACTCATCAACAGCTTCACCCCTGTTGCTGGTGCAGTCGGCGACCTAAGCACCTTCTCAGTATCGTTCCCAACAAGCGGTGCTGTAAGCTACGCAACAGCCTAAACAAAGGAATATAAATGCGATTCAACCTAGTAATTACATTCGCAGACGGTACCAAGAAGGAAATCACGGCCAGCACCCCTGACCTGGTAGCCTTTGAGGACAAATTCAACGTTTCAGTTGGATCTCTCGCTAGTAGCCAGCGCCTAGGACACTTGTTGTTCTTGGCTTGGCACAGCGAACACCGCACCAAGCAGACCAAGCTGGGCTACGACGAGTGGCTTGCAACAGTCGAAGGTGTGGGAGAGGCAGAGTCCGACCCAAAATAAAGGGTCTTGGCGATGATTCCGCACACTGGTTTGTCGCCGCTCTGTCCGTAGAGACAGGCATCTCTCCGAGAGAGCTTATGGCTCTTGACGATCGGATGCTGTGGACAATGTATCGCTGGATAGTAGCTAAGAACGTTAGCAAGTAGAAGCGGCCCCTTCGGGGGCCGTTTTTCTTGTTGCGGTAGAATTTATTTACAGGTAAGGCGGTTCAGTTGGCACTACAAGCAGCACTAGGATTTCTAGGTCGTTCTTACCTAATGGGCGGCGCACAGGGCTTCCGTGACGTGCAAGGATACATTCAGCAAGCCGGAGCTGGCAATATAGGTAGCTTTAGGTCCGTGCAGGATCTAGGCTTATCTAATTCTAAAGCGGTAGTAGAGCTGCCAGATCTGGTCACTATGAGCAGGATTCTAAAGGAACTTGGACCAAAAGCTTTCAACGACTTCAAGCGCAAGCAACGCAACCTAGGCAGGCCTGCACTAAAAGAACTTAGAAAATCATTTGGTCGCATCGGTATCCACGGTCCTTTGGGCGGCCCTACGCGTAAAGGTCGTTATTACGACAAGATGTCTACAAACTCTGCACACGCGCACTTGGCTTTTTACAGCGCGCGAGCAGTTCTAAATTCAGCCAAAGGCATAGACGTAAATTACAAGGACCGCAAGGCTAACAAGGCTCTAAACCAGCTTAGGCAAGCCAAAGACGGCACTATTTCTATCGTACGGCTACGGGTGCGCGCACCAGCTTACATTGTGGCCGATATGGCAGGGAAGAGCAATAAAGCTCGTAAATCGGTAGGCGATCCAACTCGGCCGTATCAAACTATGCTGTTCGGTCGCAAAATGATTACTCGCGAAGACGGACACGAGATTACCTTTCGTCGCAGACGAGCTATTACTATTTGGCTAGAGGCCTTAGATCGCCAAGCTCACAACAGCAAGCAGAAAGAAGCATCGCGATACGCTTGGCCTACAATGGTGGATTATATGCCGAAGCACAAAGAAGGCGCTTCCAAGATATTCAACGAGACTATTCAACAGATCAACGACGCGTTAGGTAACTAATGGCACTACAAAGCCTGATACTCCCCATTGTCTCCATCTTCAGGTCTATGGGGCTAAACCAGGCGCGCAACGCCCTTACGGCCATTACAAAAGACTTCAGTGGCTTTGCCAAACAGGTGGGTGTGGCCGCAGGTAGCTTTGCTGCGTTTTCTGCCCTTACAACAGCCCGTCAGTTTACAGTAGAAGCCGTAGAGGCTACACAGCGCTTTGAGCGCAACGTTCTTGCCCTGAACCAAGTATTTGAGGATGCAGCACCACAGATACGTGCTTTCTCTAAAGAAGTAGAGAACTACGGTCTATCGCAATCGCAAGCTGCTCAAGCTTCAGTCTTCCTAGGTTCTGTTCTCAAGCAGTATGGCTTTACAACTGCGGAATCTGCAAACCAGACAGAAAACCTAGTTAGGCTGGCACAAGACCTAGCTACTACCTATGGCTATGATGTCCAAGAAGCCCTCTTAGCTATCACTGCGCTCTTCCGTGGTGAGTATGACCCGATCGAAAAGTTCGGTGTCGCTATGAAGCAGAACGAGATCAACGCTGAACTAGCGGCTCGTGGACTAGGTGATTTGACTGGCGCTGCTGAAATGCAAGCAGCCGCTCAGATTCGGCTGGAACTGCTTTTTGAGCGCGGTGCTGACTCAATCGGCGCATTTACTCGTGCTACAGACACTCTGTACGGCTCGCAGCAAAGACTAAATGCCGTAATAGGAAACTTGCAGGTTGCCTTTGGCGAGCCATTGCAGGGTCCTCTAGCAGAAATAAACAATTTATTTGCTGATCTAGCACAGCAATTCGGCCCAGATATTGTCGAAATTGGCGAATCTATTGGTAATGCCATAGAGGGCATTACTCCGACTATTGACTACCTAGGTCGCACAGTGCTTGAGCTTGTCTCTACGACACAGCAGGCTATTGACATCGTTGGTGGCTTGGCAAAGATGGGCGGCGCTGTCCTGGCTCCAGCCATAGTTACCCTAAACGGCGTTCTAGGCACTCTAAACGGCATAATGGACGCCACGTCGGCTGCATTTGGTCTGCTTGATCTGCGAATGAGGCAAGCTGCTGCAACTAGCGACGACACCGCTGTTTCATTTTTGAAGCACATCGGCATCAACATAGAAAACGAAAACACCCTAGAAAGCTGGGTCAGGAGACTTGATGAACTCCTAATAGATCTAAAAGCAGCACAGGGAGAAATTCAGGGCTATGATGCTGGAGCTAAGTCAGCATCTGTTCAAATCAGAGTTGCAGCTAACGCGCAAAAGATACTAAATCTTGAGCTAGAAAAGGTAGAGACAAGGCTTCAGAACGCTACCGAGGCTTCTAAGGAGTACCTAAGTTATCTACAATCCATTGGGGCCTCGGTTGGGTTTGCAGAATTTGAGCCACTAGATAGGGGCGACGGCACAGACTATGTAGGCGACTTCTTCCGCGGTATTGAGGACGCCGTAAAGAAAGAGTCCGCTCGCATTCGCCTATTGGCTCTAGGTGCCTCTGAGGGGCTTGTAGACGCAATCCTTGGCGCTCAGGGCTGGGAGCAGGTATTCAATAGAGTCATCCGGACTGGCAAGGCTGGTCTAGAAGAGCTACAAGCTGAATTCAACAAAACCGCTGCTGGCATAGACGAGCTTACGAGATCACTAGAAGAAGCCGAGAAAGCACAGCAAGCACTGCGTGATGCAGCGCAAAAAACCATAGACGACAACATCGCACGTCTAGAAGCCAATGCTAAAAAAGAAGCTGAGGCCTATAAGCAGATCAAACAAAAGGCTGACGATTTCAAGCGCTGGTCGCTTGCAAATATTTCTACCATTGAAATCTTGCCTGACTTTGAGACACAGCTAGGCAAGTTTGAGTCAGCCATCGTCAGCACTATCCAGGGCATCCAGAGCCAGCTAATCTCTGCTATTCGGTCAGGACTAATCTTTGAGGACGATTTTGCTAACCTACAGCGCTGGGTAGACACCGAGTCTGTAGCCCTGATGGAGATCGCTCGCAGGCGTGACGAGTTGGCTAACCGCTACTCGCTATCTGAGTCGCTCATACGTGAGTACCAGACGGCCCTGACAAGCGCTCTGAGCCTCACAGGGCTGTTCGGCAGGCTAAAAGACGAGACAGAGACAAAGACCGTTTCTGAGGTCACCAGTGGCGTCGTAAAGCTAAGCGGATCTCTAAAGGAGTTCAACCTCACAGTTACTCGGTCATACGAGGAAACCATTCAGAAGGTCATAGACAAGTCTGAGGGCCTCGTACAGGGCTTTAGAGATATAGCGCAGAAGGCGCGTGACTTTGCTGAGAACCTACGCAAGCTACGCGATATGGGTCTTGACCCGATGCTGTTCAACCAGCTTGTTAGCGCAGGTGTAGAGGCCGGAGGCGAGACTGCTCAGGCACTTGTAGACGGCGGTAGCGAAACCGTAAACGAGATCAACAGCATCTTCGATGAGATAAACCAGCTAGGCGCAGAGCTTGGTATGGACGTCGGGCAGACAATGTACGACGCAGGTCAGGACATTACTTACGGTCTGCTGGATGGCATCAAGTCTGAGCAGGAGCAGCTTTACGAACTTGCTATGGAAATGGCTCGCACATTCAGCGAGACGTTCAAAAACAACTTCAGTGTTGCTATTGACCAGCCAGTCAAAGCTGCCAAGAAAGTGTCTGACGACGCCACGAAGGCTTTTGAGCAAGCCAAAAACGCAAACGTAGACGCGTTGGTGCAAATCAACGAGCTGATTGCAGGTGCAGAAAAGGCGCTGTCTGGCAAGCTGTCGTCAAGGTTCAGGTCAGGAGTGCAAGAAAAGCTGGGAGGCTTTGAAGCCCTGCGCGAGGACATCATCTCTGGTCAAGTAAAAGACATTACAGGCATTACAAGCGGTTTGACTAGCGCCAAAGCCGAGTCGCTGCTCAAGGCTACTGGCGGAGAAAAGGTAGTCAATTACTACATAGAGGTCAAGGCAGACACCCGTACTCAGGGAGCTAAGGCTGGTGAAGCGCTAGTGAACCAAATCAACAAGTTTGAGCAGACTAGCGGCAGCACTGACGTATCCAGACTATTGGCGGTCTAATGGCACACACACCTACACCCAAAGTAGAACTAGGTCTAGACGGCGACAGCCCGATCTTTCCTGGCTTTACGCTAGACAACCTTGACTCTGGAGTACTGGACAACACGGAGTATTACCTAGCTGGTGGCCTAGTCTTTTATGACGTTACCGACAGAGTGCGTAACTTTAGCATCAACCGCGGTAAGACGGCAATCTTTAGCTCTATCAACGCCGGACAGGCGACGATTGAGTTCAATAACCACGACAGAGCTTTTGACCCGCGCTACACAGCTTCGCCATTTGCAGGCAACATCGTGCCTCGTCGTGAGATCAAGCTGTATGCAGATGATGTGTTGCAGTTCGCAGGTTGGGTAGACGACTGGAATCTTAGCTACACGCCAGACGGTGACTCAATCACGCAAGCTATCGCCTTAGATGGCTTCTCTATCCTTGCTGGTCAGTCGCTCTCCGCAGGAACCCCAACGGCTCAGCTAACGGGGGCGCGCATAGAGTCAATCCTTGACAACGCAGAGGTGAACTGGGACCCTGATCTACGCTCTATTGACAATGGTGTTCTAGAGGTCGGCACACAGGTTATTGACGCAAACACAAACGTACTGTCTTACCTACAGCAAGTAACAAGAACAGAGGACGGGCTTCTCTATATGGGGAAGGACGGCAGCGTTGTATTCAAGGAGCGCTTGAGGCCGTTCAACATCCCAGAAGTAGTAGATTTCAACGACACTACTGGCATCCCGTTTACCAACGTAGAGGTTAGCTACGGCACAGAGTTGCTATACAACGAAATCAACATTTCTCGTATTGACGGCGGAACTGCCATAGCCAGCGACATAACCTCGCAGAACTCCTACGGCATCAGAGCTTTTAGCGCCTCTGACTACCTATTTGAGAACGACACAGATCTTGCCACACAGGCCATAAACCTAGCCGAGAGGTACTCTACCCCTGAGTATCGCTTTCAAGCCCTTGAGGTGGCCGTACACGGCCTCTCAGAGGCACAACAGGCGACAGTCATTGGGCTAGAACTCGGCTCGGTAGTTAGAATTCAGTTCACGCCAAACGGCATCGGTGATCCGATTACTCAGTACGGTGAAGTAATCACCATTCAGCAAGAGGTGTTGCCAGAGCAGCACTTTATTACCTTTGGCTTCAGCCGATTGAGCCAGGCACAGTTCCTGCTTGACGACGACATCTTCGGTAAACTAGATACAGCAAACGTTCTGGGTGCAGACCTAAACGACTGGACTTTGAACGACGCAATCTACGGCCGACTATCGGCTGGTATGGCAGTAAGTTAGGACTCAAGTGGCTGGTTGGAAAGAGTGGGCGATCGGTGAGGTCGTCGAAGCTGGCGATATGCAGAGCTACATTCAGGATCAAACCGTTATGGTTTTTGCCTCCGCTGCCGCAAGAACAACCGCACTCGGTACTGCTGTAA
>Ga0181571_10002030_pt1 | contig 14882 bp, 24 predicted proteins | sample 101ome_17_FD_132440 | JGI IMG/M metagenome (GOLD analysis project Ga0181571, IMG submission 132440) | Coastal salt marsh microbial communities from the Groves Creek Marsh, Skidaway Island, Georgia - 101407AT metaG (megahit assembly) | ecosystem: Environmental > Aquatic > Marine > Intertidal... | reverse complement strand
CCGTCATACTCTTCATAGTTAACAGTAAAGCTGCTAACATTAACATGCCCGTTATCAAAAGGAATATTTTTTCTAGCGAAATATTCATCGTTAAAACCGCTCACTCTGTTGAAGTAGTGCATAAAGTCGTGATAGAATTCACTGTTTGTATCATGCCACAACTTGTAGTTTGTGTCAATGATTGCTTTGTGATAGTGAAAAACTTCAAGTTCTTCTGTATCAATTGCTTCTGCTATACAATCAAAAGCACCTGCTGTCCACTGCTCTACATCCATAGTTGGATTTGGATCCAGTGTTACCCAAACCATTTGTCCGTGTTTTACTTCGCAATGTAGTTCCTTGCCTTCTATAGGTCCACTTAGTGTACCTGCTGGCTTTGTGATTGCTGTGTCTCTATAAGCACGAACACCGTCATTTGTATTTACTGCAATAACAGGAACACCTGCTATTGTAGTCATGCGAAAATCTCCAAGTTCATACATCTCACTCAAGTGACACATAGGTACCCAGACCTTACTAAAAATCATTTCTTGTTCTGCTAGGTAAACTGCATGATTGTTGTAGCATTCACTACTGATGTATTCTACTTTTGGTTGTTTTAACCATTGAGCATGATTACGTGGTGGCATTTGTATCTCCTATATGTATACACTAATATTTACATACAGCAAGGCACAAAGTCAAAGATTATTTGTCTATTAGGATATAGTATATACCTATTAACATGATAAAGTCCAATACTGAACTCCGTCGGACTTATTTTTACGCAAAACATTATAATTTAAATATTCAGCAATAGTTGCAAAATATTTTTCACCAAATCTATATTGTAAAAACTGTCCTAGTTTAGGATTTACTACTGCATGATATGCATTTGTCTGCATACCTACGTCATTTAGTAAAGCATCTTGAATTGCAAAACCGCCCCTGTGATATAAATTATGGTTTAGTTCTACTCTTATACAATCATCGGCCAGATCTTCAATTGCTCCAACACATAGATTAATATATTTGCAATCTAAGTCTCGAAGATATCCTACAATGTCAGGAATTAAATCACATACACCTCCTAACACCACAGTATCAATAGATTGATTTAGATTGAATATTTCTGTGTGAAAACCGTTTACACTGTTTATTTCAAGATTGTGCTTGTCACTTACACGTTGCAGTGCATCACTATATTGACGTCTTGGCTCTATGCTAGTTACACTAGCAGCACCATTCATTTTCATTAGTATACTCCATACACCTGTATTTGAGCCTACGTCAACAACGTGTTTGCCTTGTATTATGTCAAGTTCATTGACAATACGATTAACATATTTGTTGTAAAAATTTTCTGTAATACGGTAGTCTTCAGCATACAGTTCTGCTTCTGTGCCAAAGCACTCTAGGATAAGATCGCGAGCATATCGCTCTTCAAACTCAGTTAGTGTATGATTAAACAAGTCCTATCTTCCAATTTTTGCTTTCATGCACAGGAGTATCAAATTTATATGTCCATGTACCTTGTTCATCTAGTATAAGCACTGTGCCTTTTGATTCATTTTTGCTTGTTATGTATTCACTATTGTATATACCCATTGCAACACTGACTCCATGTATTCTAAGATCACAGATTTTAAGCAATCCTGTGAGCTCGTGTATGTGAAGCATCAGACTGTTTATGCCTGTGTCATAAACAACTGTGTCAAACAAGCAGGTTGTTAGTCCAGAACTTACACTGTAATCCTGTGTTGTTTCTAGATGCTGAAGTGTAATACTAGCAGAATGTTTTACTCGAATATCAACTGCAATGCGCAATCGTTCTAGATAGTTTTTCATATGTTAAACAGCGAAACTTTCTCCACACCCACAACTGGCTGTAGCATTAGGATTTATTACTTTCAAATAACTTCCGCCAAGTTCTGTAACATAATCAATTGTACATCCAATGACAAACATTTCTGCCATTTCATCTACAACTAGATTACCTACTGTGGGTTCAGCATCAGTTACATCCCAAACATATGTAAAGCCTGAACAACCACCACCTTTTACACTAAGGTAAACGTTTGGCTGTCCGACTTTTGTAAGATATTCTTGTGCTGATTCTGTAACTGTAACCATATCAATATTTAGTTGGCATCCCGTAGGAGGATCGAACTCCTGTTACCAGAATGAAAATCTGGGGTCCTAACCACTAGACGAACGGGACATTGTTTCTCCTGGGCACCATCCATTCAATTATTTTATCTGTCGAATAGAAGACAGAACCGTGTTAGTCTCGATCCCTGCTAAATGGACCATCATCTAACTGTGCAAGTGCTGGACTTTTGTGATCTGCTTCAAACATTAGATTAAGACATTCAAATTCTTTTGTATCCCAATCTTCATTTGAACGCAACTGCACATCTGTTGCACCTTCGTCAATTGCTTTACGGAATGCTGCCATTCCTGCTTCAATGTCTTTAGTATAAACGTCTACTGATACACGCATTTTATTCTCCTGTTACCATAACCCAAGTTACATTATTTTCTGTTGAAGTGACACGAAAGTTACCTGCTTTACTCCAGTCTAAATTGTTTAGACCTTCATCAAAATAGTAATCTCCCACAGGTAAATTAGTTGCTGTAGTGTCAGTGTTATCTACCACAGGGTCATCCTGCTTGTTCATATAGTGTGCGCCTGCTGCCAGTGCACCAATAATAAGAAGTGCTTCCATAATCGATCCTTCTGTAAATGGCAGAGAGTGAGGGATTCGAACCCCCGGAGGACTCACGCCCTCAATGGATTAGTAATCCACCGCTTTCGACCGCTCAGCCAACTCTCCATTAATTAGTGTGAATACATCACACTGTGATTAAAATTTTGTATAGCCTGTTTAGCGGTTGTTCTGTTAACACCAGCCATACGCATAACGAACTTGATACTCTGTTCTTCGCTTAATGACATTGCATATGCTTCACGCACTGCAAAATTTAAATCTTCTTTTGGCATCATCGTTCTCCCTTTAGTTTCATATAGTATATGCTAAAAGGAGAACTTTGTCAACTATTCTTTTTTATATTTTTCATATGTTGCGAAGTTTTCTACGCCGCCACCATAAGTGTCAAAATCAAACTCCAGTTGTTGTTCCTGTTTGATGATATAGTCTGGTTTTACAGGCGGTTTACCCCATCCTGCTTCTACTCTCATTTTGTAATATTGTGCTAGACCTTTTTCCTTGCTCATGGAATCCTCCCAGGTTTATATTACTTCTCAAGTTTATAACAAATTCTTTTTTCACCCAATGGTGTTTCAAATGTTAATGCTGGTAATTCACTGTTTACAGTTCTGCAATCTGTTTTATTCCAGGTGTAACCTTCTGCTACTTGTGCTTCTGCCACTTTAAAAAATTCAGCATTATCATATCCAATAATGCCAGTTATAATTGCTATTGCTAATACCATGTGTCGATACTCCTCTAAGCAATATTTATAGAAAGGAAAAGATTTGGTGCGCCTGGAGGGACTTGAACCCCCACGCCGTTAAGCACTGGTACCTAAAACCAGCGTGTCTACCATTTCACCACAGGCGCATTATGTGTATTATATATACAGATTTTTTCTATGTCAATAAATTTATATCACAGTGTGGTAATAACTCTAAGTTTGTTGGTGTAATCTTAAAGATAGCAGTTATGCGAGCCACTGTTGTTGTACTTTTTACACCGTCTAATATTGTTCTTGTTTCTAATCCATATGGAGCAGGACTTAGTTGCTCTACTAGATGCGCACTTGTCTCACGCCAAGCATTCACAATATCCTGTCTGCCTAACTGTTGTACTTGCAGCATACTACGATAGTGTTTGTTGTTAAAGTATCCAGTAGAATAAAAGTCTGCTCTGGTTTTTTCTTCATTGTACTTTAGATCAATACCATCGTGTAATCCTAAATATCTGCAGAACTGCATTTGTGGCAAATCTTTGTATAAAACAAAACCCGTTTTATTAAACTGTTTTACAAACTCATACCCTCGATAAACTTGTTTTACAGCGAGTTCTGGACAGACACTGCCCAAAAAGAAATCTTCGTGTCTACGTCCAGTGCAATAGTCTGTAGCATCATTTAATACCCAGTAATAGTCATCGCCATTAATAAAGTACCAGGGTTTGTCTACTCCCAATAACTCTAGGTAATCTTTGTCATAGTTGCGCAAAAATATGTCACTGTACCAGGGCACAAATCCGTGATAAAAATCATCATACTTTTTAAAACACCATGGATCATACCATACACGTTCAAAGTCATTTATAGTGGGTCTGTGTACAATATGCCGCATACCCGTAGTTTGTGCAAATTCTATACCCGGCACAAACTCTTCCTCAACGGTTGGATTGTCTGTAATGCTGTTTGTATGAGTGAACAAACAATCAAACTCCATGCCCATATCCAGTGCAGCTAACAGTATTGTATGACTGTCTCTGCCGCCTGTGTAGTGCAAACGTATTCGAGATTCAGTGTCTCTGAGAATAGCAAGTTTTTGTTTTATTAGATCAGCAGTAGTTAAGTTTTGCAGTTTTGCAACATCCACTGCACTGTATGCATCTAGATGATATTGTGGCGCAACGGCCTCGCTAAACTGTCCAGTTTGCGCACTTTCATACAGTGCGGCATATGCATTGACAAATGTTTTTTTGCCTACTCGATAATGTTGTTGATACATACTTTACTCATAAAAATAGCGTATGAAAATTATAACAAACTCATACGCTATTGTCTATTTAAATTAAGCAGCTTCTTTGTTTGCTACTAGTTCGTCTACATTGATGAACTGCATATTGCTGTCACCAACTAGGTTGTCTAACCATTCGTTACGCTTTACAACCATCATGAATGTGTTGCGCGGAATGTCAGTAACGTTTTCTGTACCATGACCTGTGTGATCAGGGTTGAAGATTAGGAACTGACCTTTTTGTAGGTTAATTGACATTTCACTGTCTTCAGTCTTAAAGCGGAACCAAGCACCACCTGGCATGTCGTTTAGTTGTACGAAAATGCGCAGTGTTTCGCCGTGCTCTTGACCACGCTGATTATCAAAGTCAGTGTGGATAGCCATTGTATGACCTGGCTTCTGCTGGAAGATACGAATGCGTGTCTTTTCACATTTAAACCAGTCAATCATTGCTTTTAGTTTTGGACTGTTATAGTAAGACTCTGTGTAAGAGAAGTTTTCTGGTGCTTCTTCTGCCCAAAAATCTTGGATTTCTGTTGTTGTACTTTTACCATCTTCACTGCGGAACGCATTGTAAAGATAGTTGCTAACAATACCTTTATCTTCGTCGAATGCAACGATATTGTTATCACTTACTGCACGTTCACGAGCAGTATATTCGAGTGCTGCTAGTTCATTTTCCCAGTCGCCCTGAAAAATTTGTGAACTGCAATAGATGCCTGTGCTAGGATTATAGCCTTTTGCATCATACTGTTTTAGTTCTGACATGTCATTATCTCCTATAGGATATCAGTATTGTTGAACTTTATATTAGGACCCGTCGATCCGCGTCTTTCGGCGCTGTTCTGTTAGCGTATTTATGCTCAGTTAACTGGTCACTTATACAAAGTCTATTATATGGGCCGCCTCTGTTAAGATAAGCCCAGGATTGGTCTTTGCTTGTTGCAAGGTTAACTACCGGGCTAGGATCAACACCTAGCTCTTTACACACTTTAAGTTGAGTGCTTCTGTATGTTCTGCACATATAATCTGCATCAAAGTTTTTTAGTAAACCAATAGCAATGTGTTGTAAGTAAAAGTTAGTGTATGCATGGTGCTTGTATACACTTAATCCATCTGAGTAATCTTTACTAAATCTACAACCAATGCGTAGTTTGTTTACAGCAAAAGTTTTGCTAAGACTAAACACAACATCTTCTATACAACTGTAGGTAAAATCAAACACTATATCACTGCAGGTCCCGAACCAACAACAATCTACAAGCACAGGAATATCTAACTCTACACACTTTTGCATTAGTTCGCTGTAAAGATACATGCCTCCGTTGTCTGCAAAAGGCAAACTTACCACTACACAGTCGTTTGTGTTTAGATCGTCTATACTTTGTATTACTGTGCATTCTGTAGCATAGGTATGATAACTATACTCGCCTGCTAAAACCTTTAGTGTTCTGTTAGCATGTCTACAGTAAAATTTGTCAAAACTTTCGGTTGTGCCATGACTGAATACCGCATTAGGAAAAAGATCTAATCCTTGCACATGATTGTTTTTTGTTTTAGCAATCCAACTTCTATATGCACGTTCATATTCAACACTGCAATCTATTTCTTGTGTTCCGACTTTTTCATGCATTAATTGAAGCAGTGTTGTTTGTGCTTGTGGATCTGGAATATATTTCCCTCGATTATACATTCTTAAGTTTTCCTGTAAGACTTACAGTATACTTTATGCTGTAACCAAAGTTTGTGCTTGCATGTGGTACTCCCCACGGAATGTTCCATACATCCCCCGCCTGCCAATGTGTAAGTACACTGTTGCCAATTTGAAATGCATGTCCGTTACACCAATCCACAACTGGAAACCATAAACGTATACATTGGTCTAATCCACGCACCTGAGAAAACATACGCAGATAACTTTCTGCGCCATCTTCATGCCATGGTACACCATTGCCTGGCATATTAACAAGTAGTCTAAGCAGTAAACAATCTTGCTCAATTCCAAGCCTTTCAATGTTTTCTTCGCCTAATAGGCTAATAAGTTTTTGGTTTGTATCGCCTTGCTTGCCAAAATTTAGTTCAAAACTGTTATGCTCATTACGTCCTAGTTTATTGTTAACGATACTGAGCCAGTTCATTTCTTCAATGTAATGTTCCTTTGGCTTCTCGTGATTTTGATCAGCAAATTCAAAGTTATCAATGCTAAACTGTATCCATTCTTGTGGATCAATATTTACATGATTTATTTTTGACACTTGGACTAAATTTTTATCACCAAAGTAATCATCTACTTTGTCCCATAAACGTTCTTCAAGAATGTTTACATAGTCTTGCTTTTCCATACTTTTTCAACTTTCTCTACGACTGTTTCAACTTCAGCATCTGTTAGATGTGCGTTGATTGGAATGCTTAAACTTTGTTTTACAAATCGTTCACTGTGTGACAATGGACTAAACGCATCAGGATAGTGTGCTTCTGTTTCTACACCCTGTTGTTTCATTGCATATTGTGCTTCAAACTTATCCCAGAACATTACTGCATACTTATGGGTATTCCATTCAGCACTGTGTATCCTTGTTTCAACTCCACGCTGTTCAAACTCTTTATCATAATATTCTGCGATTTGATGACGTCTTGCTTGCCACTGATCTACAAACTCTGTACTGGTCAAAATCTGTGCGGCTTTGTCTTCTTCAGGTACACCATTGATTCCACGTGCGGTATATGGTGCAGTTCTGTATGGTTTGCCGTGTTTGCGTAGGTGTAGTATTTTGTAGTACAGTTCATTGTCATCTGTGAGTATTGCACCATGTGTACCAAAACAAGGCAAAGGTTTGTTTTCTGCAAAACTTAATGTTACAATCTTACCTGTTGATAAACTGGGCACACCTCCCATAGAAGCAAACATACTCTGTGCCGCATCATTTATATAGTGTACGCCTGTGCGGTTACAAAACCCTTGTATGCTGTCATGTGGATGCATGTCTCCATACAATCCTGTTGCCACTACTGCCCGTGTACGCTCACTGTATAGGTCATTAAGATACATGCTGTTCATTGTACCACTTGTATCTACATCGCAGTACACAGGCGTTGCACCAACTGTTTTAACAAAAGTTTCGCTGGCAGGACAACTATAGTTTGTGACTATAACTTCGTCACCTGGTCCTATACCCAATGCCAGCATACTTAATAATAAACTGTTACTGCCGTTGTTAGTTAACAGAGCATATTTTCTTCCGCTGACTTTTTGCAAGTAGCGTTCTACTTGATTTGTGTAGTACCCGTTGTTGACTGTTTCACGTTTTACAATATCGTGCATGTATTCAAAGTAAGTGTCTTTGACTTGCTCGAATCTGCGTTCTAGGTTAAAACTTTTAATCATTGACAAACCCAGTAATTGTAAGTGTATACTTTGGATTGATACCGCAGTTTCCACTAAGGTGAAAAACATCGTTTGGTACTTCGACAGTATATCCAGGTTTCCAGTGATGAATCATATTGTCATGCAACTGTAGGAAATGTCCCCAATCCCACGGACTTACTGCAACAAAGAAACGTTTCACATTGCCTTCACCAAACCGTTCTTTAAATCCATTATAACTATCTGTGTGCATAGGAATACAATGACCCGGATCATAACGCAACAAGCGCACCATACAAGTATCTTTTTTAAGATTGATGCTTGTGAAAAAATTATTACCTAAAAAATCTTTTAATTTTGCATCATCTTCTGGTTCAATACCCCAATTAATTTCTGTGCAATTGTGTTTGTTATAGCCAAGATGCTGTACCATCACTGCTTGACGCAAACTGTCATCTGGCACAAATGGTCTGGGCTCATAGGCTTTTACCACTGCTTTGTCCAGGTTTGACTCTGCCCATTTAATTATATCCTTGTATGGAATTTCCAAGTCTAACTCTGGTGGCAGTTCAAGATGATTGTCTAGACTAACTCCTCGCTGATCTAGATATCTTTGAAAATGATCTCTTCTTTCGTAAATATTCATTGCTGTATATCCCATATTCTGTATATACTGTGCCTTGGAGCATTAGCAACCAATGCTTCGCAGGCAAGTTTTGTTTTTGCATAGATAGTGTGTTGTTCGCTTAGTCCGTCAAGATTCACAGTGGCATGATCTGTATCTGGCACGTTCATAAATCCTTGATGAGGATGCATAAAAAGGTTACCAATGTGATCTACACTGACAGGACGTACATCATTGTCTGTAAGTCCATACACAACTTTGGTGCTGGTGTATAAGATTCTGCAATGTTTAAAAACATCTACTATATTTCTAACACCACTTATTTCACGGTGCATAGTTACAGCATCACGTCTAGGACTTTCTCTCCGACAGCATCTTGCAACTAACCACACAGTGTCTATTTCTGTGTATTTTTTCCACTCACTCTTTGGATCTTCGAATCTTGTGGTGGCAATAGTAGGCTTATAGGTATCAGCAAGATGCCGTCCTAAGTGTCCTGTAGCACCTATAAGCAACACATTATTCTTCAATTTCACCACTCCAATGAATAGTGATTTTGGGGTTAATACCTGCGTTGGCACTACCATGATAGATACCAGGCTGTAAATCCCAAAAGTCTCCGGCCCGCCATTGGTTAATACACTGGTTGCCCCAATGAAAGAAGTGCCCCCAATCCCAGTCACGAACAAAAATCATGTAACGTCTTAGTTTACTGTAGTCAGGTTTACTATCACCTGTGCGTCTAATAAAACTACTAAACGTGTCCACATGACTCCAGATGTTATGACCAGGAGGTTGAATGAACAGACTAATACCCATTTTGTCTTTACCAAAACCAGGAAATAGATTTTGTAGCGGTTCATACCAATCTTCAAATTCTTCATTGGCAATTTTAAAATACTGTGTATTATATGCTGTATGGAAATTATCTTTGAGTGCAAGTTTTGCTTGTTCCAATATAGGAGCATTGCTCACATCATCATTGGCATGCATTACACGATCTGTTTCATTGTCATACCACCAAAATTTTTCTGGTGTCATATGTGTGTTTGCTTTATGAATAGCAAACTCTGCTAGTCCTTCCCAATCAAACTCGACGTTGCCCTCATAGTTAAGGGCATCGCCGTGATCCTGTTTCATAGGATCCCAATGCCAAGGATGTTGTTCGCGTATTTCAGGCAAAACGCTATCCCTAGGATTAATTGGTTTTAGAGGTATTTGAAAATTATAGGGTTCTAGTTTCATCGCTGACTTTCTACCATTGGTTCCCAACGAGCGTTAATCTCATCTTTGGTAAGATTCCAACTCGTTGTGTACACTGTATTACATTTTGTCCATGTACCAATAGCACTTGAACAATCACTGTGTGCGGCAAGCATGTCCGTGCGTAGTTGTTCTGCTTGTGTGCTATCCATGTTTAGTGCCATCCAAGTCATGTCCCAGCCAAATGCTAGTTTTGGATTACCTGTTTGTTGGGGTAAACTGTTTTCACCTGCACTTGCTAGGCTCTGATCACATTTAATTGTAGCATCTGCTTCCTGTACAGCCAGTACATGTTTTTTACTAAGCAGTGCATAATCTACTTCGCCATTAAGCAGTGCAAGACGAGCATCACCTGAACCATCATATACAACTGGCTTATGTTGTGTACCAAATTCTGCGTTAAACTCTCGCACAACACGAGCAAGTGGTCCATCTACTGGCACGGTGTGTGCTACACGACCAGAGTCTCGAGCAATATCACCACCGCGAGTACACACAAATAATGGAGCACTATCATAACGTAACACTGTTGCTGTATTAATATCAAATTTTACACAGCCTCCATCACGCCCAACTGCTTCATAATCACTAGCCCAAGGCATTAGTACAGGGCCTGTAATCTTAGGCAGTAAACTACCCAGTGCTACACAGCGATCACCTGGATTTACAAGTTCAATATCATATAAGCCTGCTAGATCCTGACTGTATGCTGTACTCTGCATGCTAAAGCCACCAGTTTTACTTCCGCTATTAATGATAGTAAGTTTTTCTGCGGCATTTGCTGTGCTGGTTGCAAGTACAAGTGCCATTGCAATAATTAGTTTCTTCAATTTTATCTCCTATATTAATTGTTGAAGTCTGAATATTCCATCTAGTAGTTTGTTATGAATTATAAATGCAAATACCAAAGGTAGTGTGTCCACGTTTCTTAGTAGTACACCTATAGGTACAAGTATTGCAAAACAAGTCATGTAATACAGTGTGCTATAGTTCATATAACCTGTGTATATTGTAACTAAAAATAGTGCAAAAATCAATAAACTTAAAACTAATTTTAGATTAAATTTATAAAACACAGGTACCCAACGACTTAAGGGCCATGCAATAAAAAATCCAATAGCATTTACCAGCACAAGTCCTAAGGCTAATTCAGGTAAAATGTCTGCAAATTTATATGTTACAAGATTAAAACCTTTTTGTTCCATGAGGAACAGTAGTATTGCTTCACTGCCAATAAGAGGAACACCGAATATAAGCAAGGGTAACAGCATACTAAAAGCACCTGCATTGTTTGCAGTTTCACTAACCACAATACGTTTTACAGGATCTTGGGTTACTAACATACTAGCATTGTATGCGGCTGTACTGCTAAACACTGTAGTAAGTCCAGGTATAAGTCCGCCAAAAAATCCTATTAGTGTACTGGCAACAAGCATGAATGGATTTAGTACATATAGTTTTCCTAGTTCATAGGTTTTTGCTAGTGTTCTTTCTACATCTGCATTCATATGGTGTAGCATCTGTGGAATTGCAAACAAGCATATTAACACAACTGGCATAGGCAAACCTGCATACAAATATGTGTTATTGAACGTTGCAAAGTTTATGTTGAGATAACTGTTATATCCAATTAATCCTAGCAGCAGGCCTGCACCTATTAGTAGAACGTTTACCCACCACCTATTGTTGACAGTAACAATCATTATCAGTGTTACACTGAGCAATAGTCCTACTAGTATTTTTGTATTGAAAAAATATTTGATTAGATCTGTGTATTCTACAAATAGATAACATAAGCCTACTACAATTAAACTACCCAAGGCACTGCCTAGGGCACTACCACTTATAGCATTGCTTACTTGCTCTACAGTTGTTAAACGTTTGCTTTCTGATACTGCAGGGTAACTTGAACTTTCGCCGGGTATCCCATATACAATAGCAGGTATACTACCAATATATTGACTAATAGCCGCCATACTAGCATACATCATTAGCAGTTCGAAGATACCAAACACTGCTAAAAATGGCCATGCCAATAGCATTAATACAAAGTTACCAACTCCGGGAATTAGACCAGATATTAAACCTAGTCCAACGCCCACAAGATGCGGAACAAAATAATAGATGTCCAATTTAGACTCCGTTTTATTTTTAAGTTGACTAGATTAACATAGGGCAGGGCCCACGCATTTAAGCATAGAGGTCCATAGTAAAGCCCGCGGCTAGAACGCCGCTGTCAAAGTTATTTATACGCCTGTGCCTCTAAGCATATCAATTGATTCTTTATCAAGACAAGTTAGTGTATGACTACGTTGATTTGGATAGAGTTTCATTATATCATCTCTTACAGCAAGATTTTTTTGATAATACTGTTGACACAGTTCTCGAGTTTGGAATGCTTTATCCATTGATGCCCATTGGGGTTGTTTTTCACCTACAATGTAAACAATTGCTACAATGAACCATTCCATAAAATACTTCCTTTACTTGAAGTATTTATTCAGCATCTCCAGCACATCGTCATACTTGGCAATTTCCATGATTTCCATTTCCATTGCTTCAATGATATCGGGGTGTTCGCCAATGCCTGTTGTGGAATTCAAGTACACTTCAACATTTGCTTTGTGCTTGTCTACATGTCCTTGCGCATGACTGCGTAGTGCTTCTAATAGAATTTCTCGCATTTTACTTTCCTTGAATTAATAACTTAGTCCTTGAGCATATCTTTCTCGCCTTGCGTGTCTGCCGTTGCCCTTATTTCTATTCTTATAAGTGCTTGTCTGGCTATGACAGTTTGGACAAACTAATGAAAGATTTGCTTCTGTATTGTTACTTGAATTGCCATCTATGTGTTCAAGTTCAAGTGTAATAGGCATACCGTTCCACTCTGTTATTCCACAAGTATAGCACCCTTCCTGCTGTTCTGCAAGATATCTTTTTGCAGGACCTTTGCCTATTTTACCAGTTTGCTTCCATTCTACAATACGCTGTTTATACTCGTATTCTTTTTGGCATGCTACACTGCAATATTTGTTACGCTTTTGGTGACTAACTTCACATTCTGTGTCACAGTTTAAGCATTGATATGTTTTCATAGGTAGAACTCCTTACAGAGTTATTTATGCTCTACCGTAAAAAACTGGTGCTCCCAGAGAGAATCGAACTCCCAACTCAAGATTACAAATCTAGCATTATACCGTTTAACTATAGGAGCCTAATTGTTTCCGTCTCTTAATCTAAGTAATTCTTGGATTCGATTGTTCATCCATTTGCCAACAGCAGCACTTTCTTGTTCGTTTAAATCCCAACGTTCACGTTTGTCTGCAACTTCATAATCATGTTGCTCCCATTGAAGGGCGTGTAGTAAATTATGACCTACGCTATCTAGTGCCATCGAAACCTCTAATATAAAAAAATATTTAGTTAAGATTAGAAAAGAGGAGCCATTTCTGACTCCTCTAAATTTTTTTACTTACCTGCTAGTGCGCGGTAACCTGCGGCAATTACTGCCTTTGATGGTGCGCCAAGACGATACTTTGTCTTTGTACGACCTTTTGTATCTGTGCGTGTGTTAGCGTAGATTGGGTAGCCTTTCATGCGAAGTGCTGATACAGTTGCACGAGCATTGCCTACACCAAAACGAGATTGGATTTGTTTTGCAGTCAGTTCCTGACCTGTTGAAAGTACATCAAGTACACGTTCAATTTTTGACATTTAAAAGCCTCCTTTATGTCATTTAATAGAACACATTATATGCTATTATAATATTATTGTCAATAAAAAAGATAGCCTTCTATCATTTAAGTATGTAAGGCTATCTTTTTCGTTCTCTATATTGAGGGGGAGAAGGTCCTTCCCCCTGTGCCCACTTTGAGGCGTTGTATTTGGCCCACGACTCCTTTCAAAGCGGTTGCAGATTTTTCGCTCTCACAACCAGTTACGCCGCAATTTTTAAGGTCCGACGCTGACCTTCCAAGTTGATCTCGTAGGGTTTATCCCACTTACCAACATGAATTGAAACATAATAAGCACGATCGAAATAATCGCTCTGTGCATCATCGTTACAGTAGTATGTTTTACCACCAGCAAGACCAGGTGCAGTATGTGCAATCTCTGAAATCTTGTTGAACAGTTCTGCATAAGCACCATAAAAGTGTGTATGATAATGGTTGATCTGATCATAACCATCAAACTTGTATTCACGACCATTGTATTTGTCAGTGCGATCAAGTTCGCCATCATAAAAGTTAGCAACACCACTCATAATAGCAATGCGTACTCCTGAATAATTATCGCGAGTTACGCTAAACTTGAAGTCTTTACCAAACTCTGCTTTAAGTGCTTCGCGGATTGCTTTAACATCTTTTGTATCAATATAAGCCATTTGTCTCTCCTCATTGCTTAACTTACTCATTTATAATAGCATATAATACGGACCTGTCAACCTTTTTTTGTGCTTTTTTTGTACCTAAAACAAAATAATATGTTATAATAGGCAAAAAAACGTACCTAAATAATCGTACGGTTTGGAAGAGAGTAGTTTTGAAAGGAGATATACATAATGGATATCATTAAAACTATTAAAAAATGGGCTAGTGACCTCGCTGATGTGGGCGTTAGTCTTATTGCACTAGGAATCGTATTGGAAGTTCTGTTCAGTGGACAGGGCATCCCATTCTGGCCGAACATTAGCGTAATCGGCAATATCCAAGGTATCATTGGTGGCTTTAGCGACCAGGGTCTACTTGGACTAGTGGCAATCTGGATCTTATATCATATCTACAACAAAAAATAAGATAGTATAAGATTTATCGCTTAGTATTGAGCGGTGAATCTTTGGCGGGACTAGCCGCTCAATACTATTTAAAACTTTCCACAGATTTTTGGTACATCTGATTGTAGAAGGCTATGCTCGCTACCTGTTTGGCTTT
>Ga0181571_10002028_pt1 | contig 14883 bp, 14 predicted proteins | sample 101ome_17_FD_132440 | JGI IMG/M metagenome (GOLD analysis project Ga0181571, IMG submission 132440) | Coastal salt marsh microbial communities from the Groves Creek Marsh, Skidaway Island, Georgia - 101407AT metaG (megahit assembly) | ecosystem: Environmental > Aquatic > Marine > Intertidal... | reverse complement strand
CGTGCTATTTCTTTTCGTCTGGTAGGGGATGATGCGCGTATCTGTGCATCACCTGACCAATCTTCTCCGGCTTTCCCTGATCTGCCGTTATCGGTCGGTGATGCGTTAACCGGTGCAGATTTCCCCGTGCTTTATCAGGCGTAACTTTATCATGCTAGCGATAACATCATGACAATCTGGCAAGCAAAGCCAAACGCATTCCTTTCGTCTCTTAGAGGGGTTGCTATCGTTTCGATGATGGCGTTGCTATCTTTTCTTTCCATCAGTGGCGCTAACAGCCATGACATGGATCGCGTGCCTTGTTTGGTTGATGTGGTGTTCGGTGACGATGCTGAAGGCGTTTCCACCACTTATGTGTTGCGGTTTCAGCATAAGAACAATAGCCGCCGCAACATTGAGGGTGTGTCCGTTTTGGTCATGGATAAAGAGGACCAATTGATCCGTACAACTGATAGCACTTGTGGGGTATTGCAAAAAGGTATTGAGGCTGGGGATGTTGGGGCTTGTGAAAAATCACTTCAGGTCATCACAGGTAAAATGGCCAGAACACTAGGCTATGATGCTTGGATCAGAATGATAGATGATCAGCGTGACCAATTAACCACTGCACGGCATTGCGAAGTGGTCGGTGTGAATTACAGCGAATAAGAAACAAAAAAGTTTTAAGGGGGAATTATGCGTAATCTTGATCAAATCATGGAGATGAATAGCCATTTAATTCATTCCTTTGCGGATCTGCATAGCATCAAACAGGATGGCGGCCCTACGGTGATCACTGGCGCTGAAGGCGCATATGTGGTCAATAGCGAAGGGGAAAAGATGCTGGATGGGATCGGGGGATTGTGGTGTGTCAATATTGGCCATGGCAGGCGTGAGATTATTGATGCCATCACCAAGCAGTTACATGAACTTGATTATTATTCCACCTTTTATAATTTGACTCACCCCCTCGCAGCAGAATTAGCGGATAAAATCACCAGCCTTGCGCCTGACAATCTTAATCATGTGTATTTTGCCAATTCAGGTTCCGTGGCAAATGATACTGCGATACGCATTCTTCATCACTATTACAATCGCATTGGCAAGCCAAAGAAAAAGAAAATCCTCTCTCGGATTGGGGCTTATCATGGCTCTACTCATTTGGCGATTGCTATGACGACACCTGCTTATCGCATAGGTTGGGATTCCGCCGAAGAATTGGTTCACCATTTGTCCTCACCGCTTCCCTATCGGCGCCCAGACGGAATGACAGAGGAAGAGTTCTGTGATCACCTGATTGATGAAATGAAGACAACTATTGAAGGTATGGGGGCTGAAAACATTGCCTGTTTTATTGCAGAACCTGTGATGGGGGCTGGCGGGGTGATACTGCCACCAGAAGGTTACCATCAAAGAGCAGAAGCGGTTATGCGTGCTTATGATATCAAAACCATTTCTGATGAAGTGGTTACCGCCTTTTGCCGGCTTGGGCCATTTTTTGCTTCTGAAGAGGTGTTTCAAATCCGTCCTGATATCATCACTTCTGCAAAGGGGCTAACCTCAGGCTATCAGCCGATGTCAGCAACGCTGATCAGTGACGAGATTTATGAAGTGATCTCTGCGCCCGGTGATTTTTTTCTGCATGGCATGACCTATTCAGGGCATCCGGCCTGTTGTGCTGCGGCTTTGGCGAATATTGCCCTTATGGAACAAGAAGATTTGCCAAATCGCGTAAAGCATACCGGAAAATCTTTTGAAAACACGATGAAAGGCCTTTTAGACCGTGATATTGTTGGCGATGTTCGCGGCAGTCATTTTATGATCGGCATTGAGTTCGTTTCTGATAAGGCAACGAAGCAAATTTTTGGTGATGATATCATGATTGGAAAACGTGTCGCGCGTGAGGCTCAGGCTCGTGGGCTTGTTGTGCGCCCACTTGGTCATATGGCAGTCTTATCACCGCCATTGATATTGACCGAAACACAGATTGATCAGATTGGCACCATTCTGCGTGAAAGCATTATGGCTGTCCAAAATCAGCTAGGCTAAAATAAGCGTGTCATAATGACCCCAATAACCATGATCATGGTGACAACAATACGGGTGTATGTGATGCGCTCACCCAAAAGAATAACCCCTAAGAACATAGCAAAAATAACAGAAGTTTCCCTTAACGAGGATACTAAAGCCACTGGCGCATGAAGGCAGGCCCACAGCACTAGCACATAAGCTACATATGATGCTGTTCCGCCAACAAGAAACATTTTTTTGCCTTCAAACACCACACGCTTTAAGGATTGGCGGTGAAAAATACCGCTATAAGTGATCATCAGCAAAACATTAAGTGTTGTCATGCTGCTATAAAACATCAGCGCACTTCCTGTGGCACGCGCCCCAAGGGCATCTACCATAGAATAACTGGCAATAAATAGCCCTGTCACACACGCCAACATCAACCCTTTAGGCCCATCTTTATCAAATCGGAATTGCGCAGCACCGATATAAATCATCGAAAGTGAAATCGTCATAATGCCCAAAATCTGACCTGGGTTGAGGCTGTCTTGACCAATCACTAGGGTTGCTATCGACAATAATAGGGGGGATAAACCCCTTGCGATAGGGTAGATATGAGAGAGTTGGCCAAACCGATAGGCATTCATTAAAAAAATCTGATAGCCCACATGAAGCACAGCGCTTGCCAACAGATAGGGAAGGGCCTCACGCCCTGGCAAGCCTAGATAAATTATGCCAAAAATAGCCATTGGCATATGACCTGCCGTCATCGCAATCATCGCCAGAACTTTATCGGTATTGCTTCGGACCAGAAAATTCCACCACGCATGAAGCATGGCCGCGGATAGCACCGCGGCAAAGATCAGATTATCCAAACTGTTTGTCCCAAAATGTTATTAAGGCTCTTATCATAACCCATTTCAGTGGAATGAATGATGCTAGATGTTACGATCACTGTCGATGTTCCGCAAAGCCTATTTTATGATAATGCATTTGCGCTGTTTTCCTATTAAGGATAGGGTGATAGGCCATTCTCAAAAAGCGTAATTGCCAAAATATCATATTGGCATAGCTTGAGTTACAAGAAGATCAGGAAAGGCTAGGAGCAAAACAAATGACGCCAACAAATTACGCCATTTTACCGTTTTATCGCTACTTTGATTTCAAAGGCAGGAGCAGCAGAAGCGAGTTTTGGTGGTTTACGCTGCTATGTTTTTTGGTCGGAATTTTGTTTTTCATCATTTCTATCAATACGATGCCAAGTTTTGAAGAAATGACGGACCCCTTTTATGACGACAGTTGGGGTTTGATTGATTATGTGTCTGCCCTTTGGTCATTAGCTGTTTTCATCCCGTCCCTTTCAGTATCAGTTCGCCGACTGCATGATCTCAACCGCACTGGATGGTGGTTAATGGCTTTTATTGGCGGCTATTTTATCTCAACCGTGTTGATTATTGGCGGGATTGTTGCAATTGCTGCATCACTCGCTTTAGCGATGGCAGGTGATATCAATGCAGCTCCAGCCTCATTAGGCGGCGCTTATGTGATGATCGCGCTAGGTTTTGGCGGATTGATTGGCGTTTTTGTCTGGTCAATTGTTTGGTATGCTATGCCAAGCGTTCACCAAGATAACCGTTTTGGCCCACCTACCCCTTAAGCGGGTTCAATCAGCATGACCAAAACCGCCTTAATCACCGGATCAGGTCAGAATATTGGCAAAAGCATTGCCTTAGCATTGGCTCGTTCTGGCTTTGATATTATCCTTAATGGATCGCGCCAGCGTGAACCGCTACAACATTTGCAAAATCAGATTCATGCCATGGGACAAAAGGCGGATATTGCCATGGCGGATATTGGTGATCCAGAGGCGCTAAAGGCCATGATCAATCAGATCACATCCCGTTCAGGCGGTTCGGGCGGCATCGATGTGCTGGTTAATAATGCCGCTATTCGTCCGCAAGCGGGGTTTCTCAATATGCTGGACGCAGACTGGGAACGCGTCATGAATGTTAATTATGGCGCCGCGTTGACGCTTTGCCGCGCGTTTCTTCCGGGTATGATTGATAAGGGCTGGGGCAGGATTATCAACTTTTCTGGGATGAATAGCCAACGCGGATATGCAGGATCATCCGCTGTGGCAGTATCCAAACACGCGATGTGGGGGCTAACCAAGGCGCTAGCGATGGAGTTTGCCTCAAACGGGATTACCGCCAATATCATTTCCCCTGGAATTTTTCCGCCTGACAATTTGTCTGAAAGCGATCAGTCCACGAAAGATCGTTTTGCTGCATTGGCTCAGTCAAACCCGTCACAACGCCTAGGTCAGCCAGATCATATTGCGGAGATGATTGTTTATTTAGTTTCAGAAAATGGCAGTTATGTTAACGGCCAGATGCTGCAAATTAACGGCGGGGCAGTTAATCAATTCTAATGTGCTTGAGACCGAGGTCGCGCTATCCAACCGGATACCATGCTAACGATCCAGCATATCACATAAAATCCTAATGCTGTGCCTGTGGTTACCGCATAAAAGTTTAGCCGTTCTGCCATCACCATATCGTTCAAAAACGGATAGGGAAGGCCAGCGGAAACGGTGCCAATAGGCTCACTATTCAGGGGCTCAACCAATAGCTCAATCCACAAAATATAAACTAAGCAAAGCAATGTGGTAGCAATCGCACCACGCCAAAATGCGTGAAAGGCCCGATATAGCCAAATCGCATCGATGATTAAAATCGCAGGCCCTAACAGATGTAAATAATATTCCTGATGCCAAATCGGGGTTTTGTCACCATTGATCAAGGCGGGGTCGATAAAGAAAAGGCGCCAATACAAAAAAACGACTAAAATATTTAATACCGCAACCATAGCCATCAGGGCAAAGCGTTGGTCAGGTATCCCTTGTTTCCGGCTTCGCCAATTTAGAAAATGCATGACCATGGCAAGGCTCAATCCCCAATGGGTAAGGAAGCGAAACTGCATACCAAAGGCATCTGGGCTGGTTATAAAGAATTGATAAATCCAGTAGCCTAAGGCCAGCATAAAACCGAACAGAGATAACCAGATTTTCAGCATGGGATATCCCCTGAAAGTTTTTATGATGCCCGAGATGCTTTTTTGCGTTCATGAGGGCAAAGCAAACGCTTACGAAGTCGGAGATGCTTTGGCGTGACTTCAAGCAATTCATCATCATTAATATAAGCCATCATATCTTCTAGGGACATGAGCCTTGGGGGAACGAGACGCACTGCCTCATCACTGCCTGATGCACGCACGTTGGTAAGCTGTTTGCCTTTGAGTACATTGATTTCCAGATCATTTTCTCGGTTATGTTCACCAACAATCATGCCTTGATAAACGGCCACTTGTGGGCCGACAAACATATCGCCGCGATCCTGAAGATTAAAGAGCGCATAGGCGACTGTGTCGCCAGAGTCGGTGGAAATCAATGATCCGTTGCGACGACCATCAATATGCCCCTTAAACTGGCTATAAGAATAAAAAATACGGTTCAGAACACCTGTTCCGCGTGTTTGGGAAAGAAACTGGCTTTGATATCCGATCAAACCGCGTGAAGGCACATGATAAATGAGGCGGGTTTTTCCTGCCCCTGCGGAACGCATATCTTGCATATCGCCTTTTCGGCGGTTGAGGTGATCGACAACAACACCTGAAAACTCATCATCCACATCAATGGTGACTTCTTCGATAGGTTCTAGCCGATTGCCCTGTTCATCATTCTGATACAGTACTCTTGGGCGGGACACAGTTAACTCAAAGCCTTCTCGCCGCATGGTTTCAATCAAAACCCCTAATTGCAATTCCCCGCGTCCACCAATTTCAAACGCATCCTTGCCGCCGCTTTCACTAAAAGTAATCGCAACATTGGTTTCAGCTTCAGCCAGAAGCCGCTGCCGAATAGCAGTGGAAGTCACCTTTTTCCCATCGCGGCCCGCCAGAGGGGAGTCATTCACGGTGATAGTGACCGACATGGTTGGGGGATCAATTGGGGTCGAGGCAATGGGTTGGCTGACTTGAGGCGAGCAAATGGTATCTGCCACTGACGCGATGCTAAGTCCTGCGATACAGATAATATCACCAGCTTTCACAGTATTCACGGGCACTCTTGCTAAGCCTTCAAAGCGTAAAAGTTTGGTAAGTCTTCCGCTTTCTACCACCTTGCCATCCAGGTTAAGGGCGCGAACCGTATCATTTACCTTTGCCGCCCCTTGCATCACGCGCCCCACCAAGCAGCGTCCAAGATAAGGGTCGGAATCCAAAAGGGTGGCAAGCATGGCAAAAGGAGCGTCAATCGGTTCTGATGGTGCAGGCACATGATCTAAAATAATGTTCAGCAGGGGATCAAGATTCAAGCGATCATGGGCAAGATCAGTAACGCACCAGCCATCTCGTCCTGAGGCGTATAAAATGGGGAAGTCTAACTGTTTATCATCAGCGTCTAAGGCCACGAAAAGATCAAACACCTCATTAACGACATCTTCGGGGCGCGCATCACTGCGATCAATTTTATTGATAATGACAATGGGGCGAAGGCCTTGTTTTAAGGCCTTGCCAAGAACGAACTTGGTCTGCGGCATTGGGCCTTCGGCGGCATCGGTCAACAGAATAACCCCATCTGCCATCCCCAGCACGCGTTCCACCTCACCGCCAAAATCCGCATGGCCAGGCGTATCAATAATATTGATGCGTGTGTTTTTCCAGATCACAGAGGTTGGTTTTGCCAGAATGGTAATGCCGCGTTCTTTTTCTAAATCCCCGGTATCCATCAGACGTTCGTCAATTTGCTGGTTATCGCGAAAAATTCCGCTTTGTTTCATGATCGTATCAATTAGCGTAGTTTTGCCGTGGTCAACGTGGGCAATAATAGCGATATTCCGCAATTCTTCAGACATTTTGGTATCCTGACAATCCGTTCCGCAATCCCATGATCGGGATTGTGCCCCATAGCTACTGTGAAAAGGCAAGAAAGCAAAGAAGATTTTGCGGGTTAATCAAAAAACGCACAGATTTTTGGGGTTGCTGGGAAATCTTGCAACGATAAGCCTCTTTCTGTCATTTGTGATTTGTGTCATGGTCATACAAATTTAAATCCTTTGAGGAAATAATGTCTTTACTCACAGCGCAAGATTGGTCGTTTCCAGTTCCTATTCGTTATGGCCCTCATCGCATCAGAGAAATTGCAGAGATTTGCCATCAGAAAAACATGTCTAGTCCACTAATCGTGACGGATCAGGGTAGTGCTAATTTACCATTTGTTGATGCTATGCAAAAAGACCTCACGGCGGCAGGAATGTCCCCGGGATTATTTTCAGAGATTTCTCCTAATCCGCGTGACAAAGACATTTTTGCTGGAAGAGAGGCGTTCCGTAACGGTGGTCATGATGGCGTCATTGCTCTTGGTGGAGGCAGTGGAATGGACGGGGGAAAAGCGATCTCTCTTTTGGCTTATAATGACTCTGATATTTGGGCTTTTGAATATGAAAAGACCCCTTTAGAAAAAAAAGATTATGTGGCATTTCCCCCTTTGATTTGTGTTCCTACGACAGCTGGTACTGGTGCTGAAACTGAAAGCACGGCCATGGTAACAGACACCGAAAAAGTCATGAAATGGTGTGTATGGCATCCTGTGCAGAAACCAGCATCGGTTATTCTTGATCCAGTGCTGACGGTTGGATTGCCAAAGAATCTAACTGCATGGACAGGTGTTGATGCGTTAGTTCACGCAATAGAAGCTTATGTGGTTGAGAGTTTTCACCCACTTTGTGATGGGGCCGCGCTAGAAGCTTTGCGATTGATCTATCCACATTTGCCCATTGTCGTTGACCAGCCAGATGATTTAGAAGCGCGCGGGGCATTGTTGGTGGGGTCATGCTTAGCAGGGGTATCCTTTATCAAGGGGCTTGGTCTTGTTCATGCTGTCTCGCATATGGTTGGGGCAGAAAATGACACCCATCACGGTTTGACTAATGCGGTGCTTCTGCCCTCGGTGCTGCGCTATAACGCTTCTGCTATCAGCAAAAAAATCCCTGCCATGGCACAAGCTTGTGGGCTAGATGATCACAGTTTTGAAGGATTTTATCAGGCCATATGTAATATTCTTGATCAACTTGATATTCCGCGCAACCTTAAGGATCTAAAAGTACCAGATAGTGGATTTGATCGTCTGGCACAAAAAGCTATTCAGGATAGTGCTGCCTCGACTAACCCTCGATCAGCCACGACCGAAGACATTGTGTCAATTATTCGTGAAGCATTTGATTACGGGCGCTGATAAATCATCATGGGAACAGGAAATGACAGGCCAAGGCATCGGCGACATCAATCCGGCAAAGGAAAAGGCCGCTCAGTAACGCCGTCTTTATCACATTTACCGCCTTTGCAGGTGACCATTGACCGGCTTGGGGCGCGTGGTGATGGGCTTGCGGTGATTATCGATGAAGCGTCTGAAGTCAACGATCAGACTGACGCCAGAGACCAACGGCTTTTTGTGCCAAATGCTCTGCCTGGTGAGAGGATGATAGTTCAGCCGCGCCGCCAGTGGCCGCATGGCATCGAAGCCAAAATTATTGAGATACAATCCCCATCCCCGCACCGCAAAGCCCCTGACTGTGAAGTGTCTTCAACCTGTGGCGGGTGTCAATTTCAACATATAGAAATGGGCTATTATCAGGATTGGAAAGAACAGCAAGTCGCTGATTTTCTGGAAATGGCTGGAATTATCCCTCAGAAATGGTTGCCCCCCTTTCGGGCAATGCCGCAAAGCCGGCGACGGGCAAGATTAGCTTGGCAAACCCGAAAGCAAAAGCTTGCGATAGGTTTTCGTGGGCGTCACAGTCATGATATTAGCCCATTAACGGGATGCGTTATTTTGCATCCTCAAATCATGCAAGGTTATCATCTCATCCGAGATGAGCTATTGCCATTGCTAGCATCACATCATGGTAAAGACAAAACGGGTGAGGTTGAGATCAATCTCTGTGATAATGGGCTTGATGTAGTGCTTCGTCTTGATGCGCCATTAAGTCGGGCGGAAATGACAAAGTTGATTGCCGCCACAGGTTCGGTTGGGAATCCCTTGATTGCTAGGCTGTCCCTTGTCTTAAATAACGGTGAACCTGAACTGGTGTTTCAACACGATACCCCTGTTATGGCATGGCCGATGCCTGATGGGGCAAGCCGAGATCATTTAACCTTTGCGCCGCCAGCAGGTGGCTTTATGCAATCAGTGGCTGAGGCAGAAACCATCATGCGCCAAGATTGTTTTAATGCCCTCAAGGGTAGCAATAAGGTGGTTGATTTGTTTTCTGGTGCAGGATCACTTGGGTTAGCCCTTGCCTTTGCTTCACCGGCGCCAAAACAGATTGCGGCCTATGATATCAGCGCATCTGCGATTTCCGCACTTCAGGCCATGATCAGATCAGCGGCGCCGGATTTACCACTTCATCTAATAGCTAAGGCACGAAACCTGTTTTCTGATCCTTTATCATTATCCGAATTAAAGCCATTTGATGGGGCAATTATTGATCCTCCGCGCAGTGGGGCAGGGCGGCAAATGCCCTTGCTAGCGGCAAGTGGGATAAAGCGATTGGTTATGGTGTCCTGTGACATGAAAAGCTTTGCAAGGGATGCGGAAATGCTTATCAGTGCAGGGTATCAATGCCGTTGGGCGCGCCATATTGATCAATTTTTGTTAACATCGCATTCAGAGCTTGTTGCCTATTTTGAAAAGTGAAAATCAAAGGCGATTATATTTGTTCTCGTCATGAAAGGTCACGGTCATTGTGATATCTTGATGGTATCTTCACCCATATCATCCGTGGGGTTAAGCAAGCCTCGTTTTGTCATGGGCCAGAGAAAGGCCATAAAACTTAGTGTTATGACGGGGAACACAAAAACCTTGGTCATCATCCAATTATCATCACTAAGCCATCGCCATGCTAATTCGTTGGCCGCTGCCATGATCAGAAAAAACCAACCCCATCTTAGGCTTAATGATCGCCATGTGGATTCTGTGAGATGAAACTGGGTAGAAAAAAACCGTTTCATTACTGGTGTTTTTCCGGTGTGACCAAAAATTAAAATAACGCCAAAAAACAAATTGCTAACACTAGGCTGAACCTTGATGAATTGCGTTTCGTTTAGAATCATCGCCAAAAGCAAAAACACCAATGAAAACAGGATCGAAATAACAATAAACCCTGAAACGCGGTGTTCGCGATACCATGTGATGAAAAAAATGATAACGCCAGCGGTAACCGATAGCGTTGCCGCCAAATAAAGGCCCGACAGGTTAAAGCCCACAAAAAACAGAATGAGGGGAATTAACTCACCTAAAAATGAAAGCCATTTGATCGGATACGTTTTCATAATAATGGATGTGACCAACTTTGATGATGGCTAATACTTTTAGTGTTAAATCTAGGCGACCATATCTTAACCAGCCATGAATGAAAACCTGTTTTAATGATGATTATCTTTTCTTTAATTTGTCATCATAGTCATTAAGGCTAGGCATATTTAAGGGCAATTCGTCCGTAATCCCAATAAGACGTTTGGTATATGATGCTAGAATATCAGCTCTTTCATTATTACTGATGTAAGGGACATGAAAGCCATAAAATGGTGCCAGCACATCCATCCCAACATAACCAAGCGTGCCTTGTAAGATAGGTTTCAGCAAGATTTCTATGTCACCATGAATGCCATCATGGTCAAACATATCATCACGACCCCCAAGCGTGCAGGTCAGCAACGCCTTTTTGCCTTTAAGCGGCCCATGATCAAAAAGTCGCTTGCCGCCATAAGTGACCCCAGAAATCAAAACCCGATCAAACCAGCCTTTGAGGATGGCAGGAACAGAAAACCAATATAAAGGAAAGTTTAGTATCAGCAGATCTGCCGCCAATAGTTTTTCAACTTCTGCCATAATATCAGGTGCAAGGGTCTGTGACGCCCAGCCTTTACGTTGTTCCAATGCATAGGTTAAATAATTGGGATTGTCGCGAGACGTAAAATCATCCGCAGAGGCAACAGGGTTCCACGACATCGCGTAAAGATCACTCATTGTAATCTGATGGCCTTGTTGGCTTAGCGTATTTGCTGCGGTTTCTGCCATCGCTGAACAAAAGGAAGCTGGTTCATGATGTGCATGAATGATCAGAACATGCATAGTTTCCTCAATGGGTAAGTGTTTGTTCATCCCATGTTAGGATAAAAAGCATCCCTGAGGGAAATTTAAAAGCCAAAGGGGATTCGGTGATTATCAGAAACGGTCACAAGTTGCTGTGATCACCTTTACATTGTCAGTGAAAATATCAGCATAATAAAAATTCGGACTGATAAATTTAAACACTGAATCTTTGTCACCACCATAAAACTCATCAGCATTGAAATGCTGATAGATATTAATGAAGGAATCTTCAAAGTAGCCGTCACTGCCAAAAATAATTTTTTCTGGAGTGACCATAAACTTGAAATGATAAAGTTCAATTTTCTGCATATCATGGTTTTTGATATCTATATTTTCCATCATATTACAAAAATAGACATCTTCTTGTGCCCATAATGGGGATGAGGAAAAACTTAACAAAATCGCCATGACTATGGTTGTCATTCGAGAAAACAATAACAAATGCATAAAACTCACATACTAATAAAATTACTTATTTATAATATAGTGAATAAAAATAGATGTGATGGCAAGCGTCTCAGCGCAATAACTTAAAAAGAATGATCTTCTCACTTGATTTTAAGAATGAAAATTATAATTATAATTCAGCTACATTGTAAAATTATTCAATAAAATTTAAGGACTTATTTATGAACCCGTTTCAGTATGCCATCCTTCCTTTTAAGCGCTACTTTGAATTTAGCGGGCGATCATCACGAAGTGAACTTTGGTGGTTTTTTCTGCTGACAACATTAAGCGGTTTTTTGCTTCAAATGATATCTGTTGCGACTTTTGATCCGTGGTCATATAGCAGTTACCGTTTTATTGATGTTATCATTTTGTTATGGACTCTATTTACATTCATACCTCAAATATCTGTACAGGTTCGCCGGCTTCACGACCTTAATCGGACTGGGCTGTGGTTACTGCTATTTTATGGTCTGTATCTGATCGGCGTAATGATTTTACTTTTCGGTGTATTTCTTGCTGGGATGGGTGAGTTTGGCGGCTTTGGATTAATGCTTGTCCTGTGTCTTGTGATTTTTATTGGCACTCCTATCTGGCAGATTGTTTGGTATTGTCTGTCACCGGTTGATCAAGATAACCGATTTGGCCCAAATCCATTGTTGATGCATGGCTCAATTCCAGCAACGCCAGCACCCGTGGTAGCACCCACCCCACAAGCGCCTGCGTCATCTGCCCCGGCTTCAACGCAAGATACATCATCATCTTCAGTTAATGATCGGCTAGTAGGCCTGAATAAGTTGTTTGAAGACGGCCTGATCGATGAAAAAGAATTCAAAAACAAAAAGAAGAAATTACTCGATGAATTGTAAAACACAGCACCACTGATACTGCTTTTACAACATCAGGAAAATCCATTACGGCCGGGGAAATCCCCGGCCAATTTACGTGCCTCAGGCATTTTCAGCCAGAGCCGAAGTTTCTTTCGCCTTAAACTATGATCCTCGTAATCTTCAAAAGCGGTGCGTGAATGCAAAACCGCATAGTTGTTGGCAAATTGGATATCGCCTTTTTCCATCATCATATCAACGCGCATATCCGGCCGCATCGTAATGTCATCAAACACATCCAACGCTTCGATTTCAATGCGTGATAGCGGAATTCCCATTTGCTCATACCCCAATTCAATATACTGGCGCAGATAGCGGCAACTTAACTTGTCTTCGTGAAAGCTGAAAATAGGGGACATTTTATCTGTGCCAAGATGCGCATAACAAAAGGGGCGATAATATAAACTAAGCAAATGCGGATGTTCCTCTATGATCCTGTTATAAATCATGGCGGCGCTGATCAGACTGCTCATACCGCCATGCTTTGCTTTTCTGATGCACAGCAAGCCCACAACATCTGATGGATCAGTATGATAAGGCAGATAAAGGTTGGTTTCATAAACGCGCGTGTCTTTTTTGGTGATATCACCTACATTCATCACTAACCCTAAAAGATCGCCTTTGGGGTTTTGTTTTACGGGTTCTCCCATATAAAGCCCGATTGCAAAATACACTTGTTGGATTTGCTCATCACTGTAGTCATCAAGAGGCAGGCCGCGCAGTAACGCAAAACCGCGCCCTTGTTCCAAATCATTGGTGATCGCATCTAGGGTCTTTGCTAGAGGTCCAATAGAAATATCATCAAGCGTGATTTGCGGAAAGGCCAGTTGGGAACGCTCAAACTTAGCTAACATCTGCGCAAGCCCGTCGCGTTCTGCGTCTGTTATGGTGTAAATCCAGCTTGGGTCATTGGCGATATCCGATCCCTTCCAAACAGAGGGCCCAATGATTTTACTGGTTTTCATCATACTCATGACTGCAAACTCCTGACGATATGAGAATGCGTAAAGTAAGACTCAATGCGATGCAGATCAAGAAATTACCCTCATATCTCTGGTGTAAATTCTAGCATCAAAGCCAAATACGTTGAAGCGGTAAAATGGCCAGACAGCAAAGGGGAATGCTGAAGTCATTTCAACAAAATCATAAGCTGAAAGCAATTTCTATGCGTTGACAAGAGAGCAAATTAATCTTATTCGCAACATGTTAAGCGCATATTTTTAGGGTGATTATTTTTAGTGTCTGTATGCTAACCCTAAATTGATCAATTGGCTCAAGAATATGACACAAATCAAATTTCAAGATGTATATAGGGATGCTGTGCAATCGTTGTTTGGCACAAACCCCTCAGCACAAGAAATGATTGACGCTTATCCAACTGCGCATTTGACCGGCACTGCCTCAATGCAAACAGGCGGCGGAACCTTTTTTGATATCTTTGCCAAAAAAGGCCGTAAAGAGTGGGAAGAAGTCGAAAAACTCTTGACTCATTTTAAGCATTTAGGGGTCAGACAATCTGCTCTCATACGCGGGGATTTTCTCTTTGGATATGAACCGCAACCCTATGATGTCATTAAGGCTATGGTGTTAGAGTTTGCTGGCTTAGGGATTAATATTCTGCAAAACTTTCATGGCATGAATGATGCGCGATGCCTGATAGGGGTAGCGAAAGCGGTGAATGAGGCGCAATCAGCAGGGTATGATATTCTTGCGCAAGGCACCATTTGCATTGAGGATAATCCAAATATCACCATTGAGGGATGCCTTAAGTTTGCCCATGAGTTGATCGCAATGGGGCATCAGGGGTTTTACCTTAAATCTGCTAGTGGGCGGCTTTGGCCAGAGTTTGTGTATGAATTGGCTTCGGCCTTATATCAGCATTTTCCAGATCAGGATGTAACCATTCATGCTCATTCTACCTATGGCGAGGCACCGGCCTGTTATATGGCGGCGGCGTTAGCCGCGGTAGAAAATGGCAAAGATATCACGATGGATGTTCAGCATCCTGCGCTTGCGGGGTCAACCGCTCAACCCAGCATGAACAAAATGGTAGGACTGATCAAAAATCATCCTGACCCAAGAATTAAATCCAGCGCACCTGATCTCAATATTCATGCAATTAAGGCGAGTATGTTTTCGCTTTATGGCTTACGGTTTCGCTATCGGGAATATGAATCTTCATATCACCCAAAATTGGTAGATGCGATGTATCTGGCGCGAACACCTGGCGGGGCATCTGCAACCTTAAAATCTGTGCCAGGTCTGGTTGAAACCTTGGGGCGGCTATTAGGAAGCCCGGAAAAGCACGCGGAATGGGATCAGATTCAGACAGAGATTTATAAAATG
>Ga0181571_10002022_pt1 | contig 14918 bp, 15 predicted proteins | sample 101ome_17_FD_132440 | JGI IMG/M metagenome (GOLD analysis project Ga0181571, IMG submission 132440) | Coastal salt marsh microbial communities from the Groves Creek Marsh, Skidaway Island, Georgia - 101407AT metaG (megahit assembly) | ecosystem: Environmental > Aquatic > Marine > Intertidal... | reverse complement strand
GCCACCGTTTAGCATCAGGCAAAACAATTAATGGCAGGATTTCATGAAAAATACCGTTACTGCCGGTATTTTTCACCCTACGGGCGTCGTTGCTTCGCGCCGACGTGCAAATCGCTATCGCGATTTGTGAACCTGACGCTTTTGGGGCAAAGGCTGGCGTGCCGAATATACAAAAAAGGCCACCCGTTGGGCGGCCTTTTTTGTATATATGGTCGGGACGGCAGGATTTGAACCTGCGACCACCACACCCCCAGTGTGGTGCGCTACCAGGCTGCGCTACGCCCCGAGATTGTGCTACCAGCACCACGTGTGGTGCGGCTTTCGAACTACTTCAGGGCTGCACATCGCCCCGAGATTGTGCTACCAGCACCACGTGTGGTGCGGCTTTCGAACTACTTCAGGGCTGCACGACCCTTTGAAGGACGCGAATAATACACAATATTGCCAATAGTGTGAACACTTAGTCGTAAAAATAGCCGCTTTGAATACAAAAAAACCTAGCAATGCTAGGTTTTTAGTAAGTTGAGGATATCTTCGAGCTCTGCGATGGTCTGCTTGATGACTTGCCTTGTTTGACTGCTATCTTTTTTACTTTCACCGCCTTCCAGCTTTTGTCGGGCGCCACATATAGTAAATCCTTGATCGTATAACAGTGCTCGAATTTGACGAATCATAATTACGTCTTGTCGCTGATAATAACGGCGATTGCCTCGGCGCTTTGTGGGTGACACCTGAGGAAACTCTTGCTCCCAATAGCGCAATACGTGTGGTTTGACCGCACACAACTCGCTTACTTCACCAATAGTAAAATACCGTTTACCAGGTATGACTGGAAGTTCGTCGTTATGACTCGGTTCCAACATATCGCTCTACTCTTGCCTTGAGTTTTTGACCTGGCTTAAACGTCACCACTCGGCGAGCAGAAATGGGGATTTCTTCTCCCGTTTTTGGGTTTCTTCCTGGACGTTGCCCCTTATCGCGCAAATCAAAGTTGCCAAATCCTGACAATTTAACCTGTTCGTTATTCTCTAATGCGGTTCGAATCTCTTCGAAAAACAGCTCAACGATTTCTTTTGCTTCGCGCTTGTTTAATCCAAGCTCCTCAAAAAGCCTATCAGCCATCTCGGCTTTTGTTAATGCTGTCATTTATTACGCCCTCAATACCGCGCTGTAGGTTGAACCAAGATGCTCCACAATAGTTTCTATTGCTGCGTTAACATCGTCATCCTGCAATGTGCGGCTTTGATCTTGAAATATCAAAGCCAGTGCTAGGCTACGTTTGCCAGGTTCAACACCCTTTCCTTCATACACGTCAAAAAGCCGTGCAGATTTGAACAAATTTCCACCAATTTTGGTAATTTCGTCAAGAATAGTCGAAGAGGGTATGGTCTTGTCAACTACTATGGCCAAATCCCTACGAATTTCAGGGTATTTAGACAAGGGTTTAAATACAGGAAGTTTGGCAGGCAATAACATGGTTAAGCGCAATTCAGCCAAGACCACTGGACGACTTAGTTCCAATTCAGCCTGTGCACTGGGGTGGATTGTACCCACAAAGCCTACGTGTTCTCCGTTGCGCAGTATTTCGGCGCATTGCCCTGGGTGCATGCCGTCGCGCTGCGCAGGGACAAAGGTAAATTCCTCGCTCGCGCCGGTCAATGCTAACAAGGATTCAACCTCGCCTTTAACATCAAAGAAATCAACCGCCATGGATCCACCGTGCCATGATTCGTTGCGATGATTTCCACACGCGGCAAAAGCCAACATAGGCTCTTGTTTCAAGCCCTGCTCACTCGGCATAAAACGCAAACCGCTTTCAAACACACGCACACGAGTACGCTGGCGGTTTAAATTGTGCCGAACCGTTGACACTAAGCCTGGGAGCAAGCTCGTTCTCATAGCTGCCATATCCGCTGAGATAGGATTCGCCAGCGTCACTGCGTCAATGGCAGGATCAAATACCGCCTGCAATTTGGGCTCAATAAAGCTGTAGGTAATCGCTTCGCGGTAATCGCGTGCCACTAAATGTCGGCGCAAATGACGCAACTCTAACTGCGTTTCAGCTTTAGGCTGGAGGGCTAAACGTGCACCAAGTGTTGTCACAGGCAGGTTGTTGTAGCCATATATGCGCGCCAATTCTTCAAGTAAATCGGCTTCGATAGAGATATCAAAGCGATAGCTTGGAATTTCAACGCTCCACCCTTCGTCAGTTCCGGTGACCGTTAGACCCAAGCGGCTAAGGATATCCACCACTTGTTTGTCTTCAATGGTCAAACCCAATAGGCGAGTAATTTGTGCGCGGCGTAGTATAACGGCCGGTTTGGTGGGCAAATGCTCCGCACTACTCTGTTCAACGATCGGGCTAGCTTCACCGCCAACAATATCTAATAACAACTGCGTGGCACGCTCCATCGCATCGCGCTGAAGAGCAAAATCTACCCCTCGCTCGTAGCGGTGGGATGAATCGGTGTGCAAACCATAATTGCGAGCTTTACCCGCCGCTAACTCGGGGGTAAAAAACGCCGACTCTAGAAATATATTGGTCGTGGTAGCGCTTACTGCGCTAGCCGAGCCACCCATAATACCGGCCATCGCCAAGGCTTGACTGCGATCTGCAATCACACAGGTATTGCTAGCAAGCTTGACGTCTTGTTCATCTAACAATGTGAGCTCTTCACCTTCATTGGCGTAACGCACCACAATACCACCCTTCAATTTATCCAGATCGAAGGCGTGCATGGGCTGACCCAGCTCAAGTAATATGTAATTGGTAACATCGACCACTGGGTCAATGCTACGCAAGCCACTTCTGCGAAGGCGCTCTACCATCCACAGTGGGCTCTCTGCATTTAAATCAATGTTTCTAATGACTCGACCAAGATAGCGCGGGCAATATTCAGGCGCATCAATCTGAATGCTCAAGGTATCTTCAATCACTGCCGGTACAGGGTTAATCACAGGCATGCAAACATCAGCTTGATTGAGTACACCGACTTCGCGGGCAATACCCTTAACACTGAGGCAGTCACCACGGTTAGGCGTTAAATCAACTTCAATCAAACAATCGTTTAACTGTAAATAATCTCGCAAGTCAGAACCTACGGCAGCGTCAACGGGCAATTCCATCAAGCCTTCGTTGGCCTCTGAAATTTGCAACTCCGCTTCGGCACATAGCATGCCAAAAGATTCTACACCGCGTAATTTTGCTTTTTTGATTTTAAAAGGCTTGCCATCTTCACCCGGTGGCAATACCGCACCGACCATCGCAAACGGTACCTTGATACCTGCTCTAGCATTGGGTGCACCGCAGACCACCTGGAATTGCTCTGCACCATTACTCACGGTACAGACGCGTAAACGATCGGCTTCAGGATGTTGCACCGCTGCAAGTATTTCACCTACAACCACGCCTGTAAACTCACCTGCTACAGGTTCAACTGCATCTACTTCTAGGCCGGCCATGGTAATTTGCGCGACCAACTCTTCGGTGTTGATACTAGGATTGACCCACTGTCTCAACCACGCTTCGCTTAATTTCATGTCTGTCTTCCCCTTTGCCTAGAACTGTTCCAAGAAGCGCAAATCGTTCTCAAAGAACAGGCGCAAATCATTTACGCCATAGCGCAGCATCGCCAAACGCTCGACGCCCATACCAAAGGCAAAACCGGTGTATTTACTGGTATCAATGTTCGATTTCTCAAACACTTTTGGGTGTACCATGCCACAGCCCATCACTTCCAACCATCCAGTATGACTGCACACTCGACAGCCATCGCCAGAACACATCACACACTGGATATCCACTTCAGCCGATGGCTCGGTAAAGGGGAAGTACGACGGACGAAAACGGACGGCCAAATCTTTCTCGAAGAATACCCGCAGGAAATCTTCCACAATGCCCTTAAGATCCGCAAAGCTTGTATCTTCAGTGACGAGCAATCCTTCAACCTGATGGAACATTGGTGTGTGGGTTAAATCTGAATCGCAACGATAAACACGGCCCGGACAGATAACTCTAATAGGCGGCTCGCTACTTTCCATAACACGCACCTGGACGGGAGAGGTGTGGGTACGCAATACGGTGGTAGAACTTCCGCTTAGATAGAATGTGTCGTGCATAGCTCGCGCAGGGTGGTGAGCCGGAATATTGAGGGCCTCAAAGTTATGGTAGTCGTCTTCAATTTCAGGACCTTCAACCACGTCGAAGCCGATATTGGCAAAGAATGCTTCTATGCGCTCGATAGTGCGAGTCACTGGGTGCAATCCACCCGTTTCAGCCGCACGTCCTGGCAGCGTCACATCAATCGTTTCGCTCGCCAATTTCGCCGCAATGGCTGCTTTTTCCAAGTCAGCCTTACGGACATTAATAATTTCTTGCAGCTCTTGCTTAACCTTATTGATTAAGGCGCCAGCAGCAGGGCGCTCTTCAGCCGATAATTTACCCAGACCTTTCAGTAGATCGGTTATCTGGCCTTTTTTACCTAAAAACTCAACACGCACTTGGTCAAGTGCTGCGTTGTCACCAGCAGCCGCAATGGCATCGCGGGCTTTGGCCGCAAGGGCCTCGAGGTTTTCCATAGTATTCTCCCAAACTAGCTATGGATTTTTATTACACAAGCAGAGAAAAAAATAGGGAAAGAGCTTTCACTCCTTCCCTATTAGAACTACACAAGTCGTTTTGACTTAGGCCAGTGCTGATTTCGCTTGCTCTACAACAGCAGCGAAAGCGGCCTTGTCGTGAACAGCCAAATCGGCTAATACGCGACGGTCCAGTTCGATGTTGGCTTTTTTCAAGCCGTCAATCATACGGCTATAGCTCAAACCATTAGCACGAGCACCAGCATTGATACGAGCAATCCACAAGGCGCGGAAAGTACGTTTCTTAGCGCGACGGTCGCGGTAAGCATACTGACCAGCTTTGGTAACGGCTTGTTTGGCTACGCGGAATACACGCGAACGCGCTCCATAGTAACCTTTGGCTTGTTTCAAAATTTTCTTGTGACGACGGCGTGCGACGACACCACGTTTTACGCGAGGCATATAAGACTCCTAATTCTTTATGTGGGTTGCCGCTTAGTTCAAGCGCAACATACGATCGACCAACACCTGATCCGACTTATGGATCGCAGTGCAACCACGCAGCTGACGCTTACGTTTGGTGGTCATCTTGGTAAGAATGTGACTCTTATAGGCGCATTTACGCTTGAAGCCGTTACCGGTCTTCTTAAAACGCTTTGCTGCCCCACTATGTACTTTCTGCTTAGGCATTTTCAAACTCCGCATTGCAGTCGAATCTAAAGATTCGCTTTCTCATTTAATGAATAAAAGTCATTCAACAACGAAAAAAGCAAAGCTCCTTCTGAACGAAGGATGCTTTGCTTTCCTTCAATGTATCGTTACTTTTTCTTTTTGGGGGCCAATACCATAGTCAACTGTCGACCTTCCATTTTAGGAAATTGTTCAACAGTACCATACTCGGCTAAGTCAACTTCGACTCGCTTTAAAAGCTCCATGCCGATCTCTTGGTGGGCTAGTTCACGTCCGCGATAGCGAAGCGTGATTTTTGCTTTATCCCCGTGCTCAAGGAAACGTATCAGGTTGCGTAGTTTTACCTGATAATCCCCTTCTTCCGTCCCTGGGCGAAACTTTATTTCTTTAACTTGAGTGCGCACCTGGTTTTTCTTGGCAGCAGCGCGTTGCTTTTTCTGTTCAAACAACACCTTGCCGTAGTCCATGATTTTACAAACGACGACGTCACCGTCAGACATTTGCACCAAGTCAAGGCTGGCTTCTTGCGCAGCAACCAAGGCTTCTTTAATGGACACAATACCGACCTGTTCACCATCGGCACCAATCAAACGTACTTCTGACGCTTCGATCTGATCATTGATCAGATGTTTTCCTTTCTTTGCAGACTTAATTGCAATTTCCTCAAGTTAATGTGCTAAACGCACCTAACGGCCGTACCGTGATACATCTCCTTGGAGAAGCTCAACTAGCGCATCAATTGATAGCGCGCCGAGGTCTTCGCCCGAGCGTGTACGGACAGCCACTGTATTATTTTCGACTTCTTTGTCCCCAATCACAACATGATAAGGAACTTTGTTAATCGTGTGCTCGCGAATTTTAAATCCGATCTTCTCATTTCTCAAGTCCGCAAGCACTCTAAATCCACGTTTTTTCAACGTTTCTTCAATATTTTTGCAATATTCGGACTGTTTATCAGTAATATTGAGCACAACAGCCTGAACAGGCGCCAACCAAGTCGGGAATGCTCCCTCGTAATGTTCGATCAAAATACCGATAAATCGCTCAAATGAACCGAGCACTGCACGGTGCAACATTACAGGTACTTGACGCGTTCCATCTTCAGCAACAAATTGGGCATCTAGACGACCAGGCATCGAGAAATCGACCTGAATCGTACCCAACTGCCAAATACGACCGATGCAGTCCGATAGCGAGAATTCGATCTTGGGACCATAAAAAGCGCCCTCGCCCGGCAGCTCCTGCCAATCAAGACCTTTGCTATCTAGCGCATCCGCTAACGCTTTTTCAGCTTTATCCCAAATTTCATCACTACCTACACGCTGCTCTGGGCGAGTTGATAAACGATAGATCACATCACTAAAACCAAAGTCGCTATAGACTTCGTGCAGCATATCGATAAACGAACTAACTTCTGATTGTATTTGATTCTCAGCACAGAAAATGTGTGCATCGTCTTGTACAAAACCACGGACACGCATAATACCGTGCAGAGAACCCGAGGGCTCATTGCGATGACAAGAACCAAATTCTGCTAAGCGAAGCGGCAAGTCACGGTAGCTCTTAAGGCCTTGATTGAATACCTGCACGTGACAAGGGCAGTTCATCGGCTTAATGGCAAACTGGCGCTCCTCGGTATTGATAGAGAACATGCCATCTGCAAACTTATCGGCGTGCCCACTGCGCTGCCAAAGGCTGTAATCCACGACCTGCGGCGTTTTAATTTCTTGATAGCCCCAATCCCGCTGTTTCTGGCGCATATAACTTTCAATCGCCTGGTAAATTGACCAGCCCTTGGGATGCCAAAACACCATACCTGGTGCTTCTTCCTGCATATGGAATAGGTTGAGTTTTTTACCGATCTTGCGATGATCGCGCTTCTCAGCTTCTTCCAGTCGAGTTAGATAGCCCTTTAGTTCTTTCTTGTTGCGCCACGCTGTGCCGTAAACACGCTGCAACATTTCGTTTTTAGAGTCGCCACGCCAGTAGGCACCGGCCACCTTCATCAATTTAAAGACACCCAATTTACCGGTGCTTGGCACGTGCGGTCCACGGCATAAATCCATCCAATTACCTTGCTTGTAAATGGAGATTTCCTCACCCTCAGGCAAATCCTGAATGATTTGAACCTTGTAATGCTCACCCATATCACGGAAGGTTTTGATGGCCAAGTCACGGCTCATCACGACGCGCTCAAGCGGCAAATCGTCGGCCACTAATTCAGACATTCTTTGTTCAATTTTGCTGAGATCTTCCGGGGTAAAGTTATGCCCGGTCGCAAAATCATAGTAAAAGCCTTCATCGATCACAGGTCCGATGGTTACCTGCACACCTGGAAAAAGCTCTTGCACGGCTTGAGCGGTTAGGTGGGCGGTAGAGTGGCGAATAATTTCAAGCCCCTCTTCATCACGCTCGGTAATGATAGATAACTGCGCATCAGCTTCCATCACAAATGAAGTATCGACCAACTGGCCATCTACGCGTCCGGCCACAGCGGCTTTTGCTAAACCAGGGCCGATAGAAAGAGCCACATCAGCAATACTGACGGGGTGATCAAAGGGGCGTTGGCTGCCATCGGGAAGTGTTATAACGGGCATGTATGTATCCTGTTTTCAGTGGTAACCCACACCAAGGGCTACGTGATTTTGGCATAGGACATCGACCTATGCGGCGCAAAAGAGGAGCATCCTAATTGTTCTAAATCAACAAGTAAAGTTACCACCCCGCGAAATGACTGCAAATAAGGACTGAAAGGTCTAACATGATAAGAAGTCGAAGGAGATTGCTATGCATCATTGGATCAAGACAGCTGTTATTTTATCCATTTTTACAAGCGCTAATGTATGTCTTGCTCAAGATGCAAAAAGTATCGTCGCCAACGCTATGGAACGCTGGCGTGGCACTAGCTCCATCGGAGAAATGAAGATGACCATTCACCGGCCAGATTGGCAGCGCAGTATCCGTTTAAAAAACTGGACGTCAGGACTAGATCAATCTCTCATTTTAGTCACCGCACCAGCCAAAGATAAAGGCAATGCCACACTACTCATCGACCAACAACTTTGGTCTTACTCACCTAAGATAAACCGCGTCATAAAAATCCCCAGCTCGATGATGAGCCAAAGCTGGCTAGGGAGCGACTTTTCTAATCGTGACATTACTAAAAGTACGGAAATATTGGACCAATATGACTTTAATTTAGTCAGCACTGAGACCAGCGAAGAGCACAACATATATACCATTGAAGCTATTCCACACAACGATGCCCCTGTTGTATGGGGCAAAGAGCTACTGACCATTCGCGACGACTATGTGATGCTCAAGCAAGCCTATTACGATCAGGACATGCTTCTTGTCAAAGAGCTAAACACACTGGCAATCGATACGTTTAATAACAGGACCATTGCTAGCCATATGAGAATTCACGAGGTAGACACCCCCGAGCAGTGGACCGACATGGAAATCATTAGCAACGAGTTTGATGTATCACTGCCAGCCAATACATTTACGTTGAGCCATCTCAGGAGCATTGCTCGCTAATGCCATTAATTTTAAGCCTTGCATGGCGCAACTTGTGGCGCCATCAACGCCGCACTTGGCTCACCATTGCCGCCATGGCACTTTGCAACTGTATTTTGATCTTCATGATTAGCCTGCAAGCGGGCAGCTACATCACCATGCTAAACAACAACCTAGCCGTTTTTAGCGGTCACCTACAAGTCCAACACTCCCGTTACCTCGACGATCCAAAACCTCGCTTTAGTGTCGATAACGGCATTGAACTAGCCGCAGAGCTGCGAAAACTTCCCACTGTCGCCGCTGCCGCAGCAAGAGGGGTTAACTTTGCATTACTGTCGAGCACTACTCGTAGCAAAGCGATGCAAGTGGTTGGCGTTGAAGCCCAGTTTGAAGACAGTGTATCTACCATCCCGGGAACACTGGTGGCAGGCCAATACCTCAGCGAAAAAACACCCTACGGGCTAGTGATTGGGCGCCGAAGCGCCAGTCATTTGAAGGTCGATATTGGCAGTGAAATAACCCTGCTCGGCAGCGGACAAAATGGCGCCTTTGCTGCCAGCATATTAACGGTGGTCGGCATCGTTGATAGCGGGCTAGAGGAACTCGATCGGAGCACCGTATTTATTCAACTAACCGACTTTCAAGACATATTCAGTTATCAACGCCAGGTTAGCCACATCGCTATTCGCAGTCCGTCACTGTTTATGGTGAATCAAACCCAGGACGCGGTGGTGCGCGCCACACAAAATAACTCATCTTTAAACACCCTCGACTGGGATACGCTCGTGCCCGGGCTCAAGCAAGCAATACTATCAGACATCGCCAGCGCGCTATTCATTTACACCGTACTGATTATCGTTGTGATTTTCAGTGTGCTTAACAATCAACTGATGGCTGTTCTGGAGCGACGCAAGGAGTACGGCATACTGTTGTCGCTGGGCGTTGCCCATCGGCGCCTTATCGGCTTGCTGTTTGCAGAAACAGCATTACTCGCCTTGCTTGGATTAGCCCTTGGGCTTTTAGTGGGAAGCCTTATCAATGGCTATTTTGCAACCCACGGGGTCTATTTTGCGGGCATGGAACAAATGGCAGAAAAATTTAATCTACCCTCACGCATTCACCCCATGATGCACCCCATCACCACCCTAGCGGGACCATTATTAGTATTCGTTGGCAGCCTCTTGGCGGCAGCTTACCCCGCTTTAAAACTGAATAACTTGCACCCTGTAACCGCGAGACATGGCTTATGAGTGCCAAACTCCCTGTCAAAGTCATTATGGCTATGGCCTGGCGCAATTTGTGGCGCAATCGCGAGCGCAGCATCATCATGATCGGCGCGCTAGCGATAGCTGTCGCCGCCATGCTTTTCTTAATCGCGATGATGCGCGGCCTTCTCAATGACATGTCACAGCAAAATTTGAGAGCCCTACCCGGCGATCTGCAAATACACCCGAGCGGCTATCTTGATGACCCCTCCATTGACTACCGCCTCCCCTGGCCAGAGGGAGATCTATTAGCAATACTCAATGGTCCCCTAGTAAAAAGATGGAGTGGCCGCATCAGTGTCGGCGCAATGATTACAAGTGAAAGAGAAGCGCAAGGCGGGCAACTCATTGGCTACTTACCCAGCCGGGAGGGAGGCAGTAGTTTTAATGAGGTCGCACTCATCAATGGTCAGTGGCCAGAAGATGACAGCCAAGGCGTGGTGATTGGCGCCGCACTCCTCGACAAGCTAGAGACCCAGCTCGGTAAAAGAATTGTGCTAACCAGCCAGGATAGCAATGGCGATATCGCCGATATTGGCGCCCGAATTATGGGTGTTTATCGCGCCGAAATGAAAGCTAGCGAAGAGCGAATTATTTACATGGCCCTTCCCGCTTTGCAAAACATGCTGATAAGTCCGCAACACATTCAGCAAATTGCTATTTTTAGTAGCGGCCCCAATGCCCTGCACACTTTACAACAGCAAATCATCGACACACTGCCCAACACCGATGTACAGCGATGGGATCAGCTCAACAGCTATTTGAGCGCCATGTTAGATAGCATGGATGCCATTATCACCGTACTCATTGTTGTGATGTTTATCACCCTGGCCTTTGGTTTAGTCAACACACTGATCATGGCGATTTTTGAAAGGGTGAAAGAAATAGGCCTCATGCTGGCACTTGGGCTCAGGCCTCTGCACATTGGCCAAATTATACTCGCCGAAACCTGCGTACTATTATTATTGGGGATTGCCATGGGTAACGCAGCAGCGGGTGCCGCTCTATTTTATCTGCGTGAGGGTATCGACCTGAGCAGCATGGCAGAGGGTTTTGCCATGATAGGGGCCGCACCAAGCCTCACTCCACAGTTTTTATGGCGCGACCTATGGCTGTGCAATGCCATTGTCGTTGGTCTTGGGCTAGCCTGTAGTCTTTTACCTGCATGGCGTGCCGCTCATTATTCACCCATTGAGGCTCTATATCGTGACTAATGCCGTGCAATGTCAGCAACTATGTCGCCAATTCCATCAGGGCGGACAAATTATCCATGGCTTAGACCATGTCGACTTCGTCGTTAAACAAGGGGAGTTTATCTGCCTAACAGGGCCTTCAGGCTCGGGCAAAACCACACTACTAAACGCTATTGGCGGTCTAGATATTCCCGATAGCGGCACAGTTCAGGTGGGTAACACCCAACTCAACACGCTGTCGAATAGCGAACTGGCCGATCTGAGACTGGGGCACATTGGATTTGTTTTTCAGTCTTACAACCTTATTCCTGTACTTAGTGCACAGGAAAACATTGAGTTTATTTTACTGATGCAGGGAGTTGATGCCTCAACGAGGCATCGCTTAGCCAATGAAATTTTGAAAGAAGTTGGACTTGAAGGCCTAGGATCTCGTCGCCCTGCAGAACTTTCTGGAGGGCAGCAACAGCGCGTTGCTGTTGCTCGGGCCATTGTCAGCAAACCGACGCTAGTGCTAGCCGACGAGCCCACGGCCAATCTTGACTCCCATACCGCCAAGCAGCTAATGGGGCTATTCACCGAGCTAAATCGGCGCCACGGTACAACGTTTATCGTGGCCAGCCACGATGAGCGAGTCCAACACTTTGCGCACCGTCTCATCAGAATGGAGGACGGTAAAATCATTGAGGACAACTCCCTTGCAGAGAATTAGTTTACTGCTATTACTTCTTATTGCCCTACCCTCCAAGGCAGAGGTCACACTGAACGGCCACCTCAAAGCGTTGGGTCGCCAGTCGCTGCAAGCCAGTCATCATCAGCTCAACAGCGAACAGCGAGTCAATCTGTCAGTCAATAAGACGCGCTGGTCAGCACAACTTCAGGCTGTCGCGCAACAATGCAACGAACCGAGTCAGTGTCAACATTGGCGAGTCGATCGAGCCAACCTCTTCTGGAGCAAAGGCAACTTGCAGGTTACCCTGGGAAAACACGCCATCAGCTGGGGCAATGGATTAGTATTTAACCCGGTCGATGTATTCAATCCATTCAATCCACTAGCCATTGATACGGAATATAAACCCGGCTCCAACATGCTACACCTGCAATATGGCCTAGATAGCGGCAACGATATTCAGGCACTGCGGGTGGAGCATGGCAACGATAGCTCCACAGCCATCAAATACCACCTATTTTACAACGCGTGGGAATGGGACGTGATTGCCGCGAAACACCTCGGTGACGATATGGCTGCTTTAGGTTTTAGTCGCCCCCTTGGAGAGTGGCTATGGCGCACCGAACTGACGCATCAAAAAAGCACTAGCGGCATTAAGGCCACGCATCTCATCAGCAACCTACAACACTTTTTTAGCCTTAATGGAAAACCGGCCAGCGTGATACTGGAATGGTTTCACAACGGCTGGGGGATAGATCAAAACAGCACGAGCGATGCTCGCTTAGAACTCTTCAAACGTATGGCACGCGGCGAAATTTTCACTCCCGGCAGCGATTACGCGTCGATATCACTGGGCTGGCAACCACATCCGCTTTGGCAATTAGGCCTCACCCATATCAGCGAGGCACATAATGACAGTCACATCAGCCAATTTTTTTCTAACGTCAATCTAACGGAAGCATTACAATTGCGCATTGCCGTGGCTTTGCCATGGCGAGACAGCCGCCACATAGATTTGCCCACTGAGCGATATCTTATGGCACAACTCGCATGGTACTTTTAGGCCACAAATCGCATGAACATTTTGCTGTACTGCCTGACCGTTTTAATTTGGGGCACAACATGGATTGCTATCAACTACCAGTACGGCATTGTCCCGGTTGAACTTTCTATCGCCTATCGATTTGGTCTAGCCTCTCTGGTGCTATTTGTCGTGTGCTTAATCGCCGGCAAACCTCTTCGTTTTAACCGCCAGCAACACCTGCGTATTGCCATGCTGTCTTGCTGCATTTTTGGCTTTAACTACTTTCTCTTATACAGTGGCCAACAACACCTTAACTCTGCACTGGTCTCGATTATTTTCTCCACCATGGTGATGATGAACATCATTCACAGCAGGCTTTTCTTTGGCACCCCTATCACGCTAAGCACCATTTGGGGCGCGGGTATTGGCAGCGTAGGTATTGTTGTTTTGTTCTGGCCCACCTTGGTCGAAACCCATTGGGGCGACAACGTTGCGATTGCTATCGTCACCTGCTTGTGTGGCACTATGGTTGCCTCGTGGGGCAATATGATTTCTATTGGCAATCAATTGCGTGGCCTACCGGTGCTGCAAAGCAATGCTTGGGGGATGGGCTATGGCTCAATTCTCATGCTTAGTGTTGCCATTTTCAATGGCCGAGAGCTTGTGTTTGACACCTCAACAAGCTACTTAGTCTCGTTAATTTACCTCGCTGTTTTTGGAAGCGTCATTGCCTTTGGCGCTTATTTTGCCTTACTGACTCGCATTGGAACGGCTAAAGCCTCCTATGCCAGCATTCTTTTTCCCGGTATTGCCGTCGTCATTTCGACCTGGGTAGAAAACTTTCATTGGTCTCTCTACACCGTCAGCGGCTTCAGCCTTATCATGCTAGGCAATATTATTTTAGTCACCCAATGGCCCTGGCTATTGGCAAAATTTGGCTGGCGTCGAGCCACCGCACAAATAGAATCATAGGGAGCAGTTATGTCACTCAACTCACCACATATCGTTGATGTTACCTTTGAAAACGCTCAAGCCACATTGATTGATGAATCCATGCAGCGCCTTGTTGTAGTCGATTTCTGGGCGGATTGGTGCGCGCCCTGCAAACAGTTGATGCCAGTATTGGAATCACTGGCCAATGAATACAATGGTGCGTTTTTACTGGCTAAAGTCAACGCTGACGAAATGCAGGGAATTACCCAGCAATTTGGAGTTCGAAGCCTACCTACTGTCATGTTCATTCAAAATGGCCAGCCCGTCGATGGATTCACCGGTGCGCAGCCTGAAGGCAGTATCCGAGCGATGCTGGACAAAGTATTGCCCAAGCCCGAAGACGAACAGTTAGCCGGGGCGAAGCAGCTAATGAGTGAAAATAATTTCAACGAGGCACTCACGCTACTTCAAGAAGCCCACCACAGCGCCCCCGAACGCAGCGACATTACCCTTCACTTGGCCCAGTGTCTTGCCGAGCTAAACAAATTGGAAGCCGCTGAGGCAAAACTCGACACCATTCCTATGGTCGACCAAGATACGCATTACCAGCAAATCAAGGCGTTGTTAGAATTAAAATTAGAAGCGGCAGACACCCCAGAAATTAAAGCCTTGCAAGCACAACTCGCCGCCCAACCGGATGATTTATCATTGCAATATCAACTGGCGATTCAATTGAGCCAGGTAGGACGAGAAAGCGAAGCTCTCGCCATACTCTTCGACATTTTAACATTGGATCGTGAATTCGCTGATAATGGTGCGCGCCGCACCTATCTCGATATTTTGAAAGCGCTCGGTAATAAAGACTCCACAGCCATTGAGTACCAGCGTAAGCTGTATTCACTTTTGTATTAGTACACCATGCCAAACACTGACCAAGGCAACCCCGAATATCGATTTGGCATCAGTCTAGCCGTATTTGCATATCTATGGTGGGGCTTTGCGCCTATTTATTGGCATCTGATAGATCATGTTAACGCCATTCACGCCGT
>Ga0181571_10002016_pt1 | contig 14931 bp, 9 predicted proteins | sample 101ome_17_FD_132440 | JGI IMG/M metagenome (GOLD analysis project Ga0181571, IMG submission 132440) | Coastal salt marsh microbial communities from the Groves Creek Marsh, Skidaway Island, Georgia - 101407AT metaG (megahit assembly) | ecosystem: Environmental > Aquatic > Marine > Intertidal zone... | reverse complement strand
GGGGTCTCACCGATCTCGTAATGGTTCTCCCAATAATCGCGTTCGCTCATCAGGGCTCCAACATCGCGGTTGGCAGCGATCCAGTGCAAGCGCAAAGAAGGTAAATTAACCTGTTGCCAGGGGGCGGTAGGCCATGACTTGATGACACTTGACCGGGGTGTAGCGTAGCCTGGCTAATGCGTCTGGAACGGGGCCAGGAGGTCGCGAGTTCGAATCTCCTCACCCCGACCCTTTGCGATGGATCTAGAACCCGTCTCCCTTGAACTGAGTTAACGAAGAAATCAACCAGGCTTACTCGTCTTCCTCAGATTGGTCTTCTTGCAATCGTTTCAGGAGGATTTTGATGTCCCGATAGCCACCAATGGTGACCCAGATGGACATCAAGGCGAAGATGCCAAGCGCACCGAAAAATAGAATAGTCCAGAGTTGCTGCCACATGGTGTTTTTGGTGGTTGAGTGTATCGAGCCTAGGCGGCGTTTTGTGTGGTTTTGGCTTGTCTATCTGGGAATAGCAGAGAGGCGATCACAAATATGCCAACCGATGCCGCGACGGTCACCAAGCCAATTTCATCGCCAGTCATAATCTGGCGAGTCACCTCTCCAGTCTGCGCGTCGACGACCTTCATGCCTACCATTCTCTGGATGGGATCCAGCCCCAAAAGGGCCGTCAATCCACTTAACAGAGCCAGGAAAGCGCCTGTCGAACTGGCTCGCTTCCAATAAAGGCCACCCAATAGCAGAGAGAAGGCCCCGGTAAAATAAACCGCTCCAGTCACGCTCATATAATCCCAGATGTCATCACTGCCTTCATAGATCAGTCCCCAGTAAAGAATGTAGAGGCCGATCAGGACGATGAAAATTCGGGTTAATTGAATCCGAGCCTTGGTGCTGAGCTTTTTACCCATCATGGGTGCCACGATATCCTGGGTGATGACTGAACTCCAGCAGAGGAGGTAACTGTCGTGGGTGGACATGAAGGCCGCAATCATGGCTGCGGTAATGAGGCCGACGAGTCCAGCAGGCAGAATCCGTCCGAGAAAAATGGGCATCGCATACAAATTATTGGCAGCTTCGCCGCTGCCCTCAGCAGGCATGAATAAAGCTCCCAGTTCCGGGGCCTGTTGGTCGAAATAGACGAAAGCGCAAATTCCCCAGAAGCATGGAATCAGGAAACGAATCATGAAGGATGCCGAGGACCACATGTATTGCTTTTTGACGGCTTGGGTGCTTTCCATCGCCAAGGCACGAGCAACTGCTGTAGGCCAAATAGCGCAACTGACAAGCCCTAGCATCGCCATCCAGGCCACGTAGGACCAGCCAAACCCGCTCCCTTCATCCAGAGGGTTAAAGCTGGATGCGCCTCTGGTTCGCTCGAGGGTATCCATGATATTTGTCCATCCCAGTTTGTGGACACAAATGTAGGTAGTGATCAGGATGCCGAAGGAAAGGACCACAAACTGGACATAATCGGTGATGATGACCGATATCATCCCTCCCAGAACTGTGTAAACCAAGACCAGCAGCAATAAGACGGTCATTACCCAAGGCAGCGCCTGGCTCTCGGCTGACATGCCGGTGATACCCACAATGAACATGGAACCCACCTTGAGGAATAACCCCATGTTCAGGATGCCTCCCAGGGCCAGCATCACGCCACCAAGGATGCGAGTTTTCCGATCAAATCGCTTTTCGTAAAATTCGGGGATGGTGAGGACCTTCATGTCGCGAAGGCGGCAGACGAAAAAGCCAGATAGTCCGACGAAAAAGGTGACAATGCCAGCCGCAAGGGCAATGTGGAATGCCGCAAAACCTCCTGTAAAGCCCTTCTGGGCATTGTACATAACAGTGATCAGCCCCATTTCAGTGCCGGTCATCGTAGCGATTCCCAAACAAGTCCCTACCGCACGACCGGCCCCCAGATAGGTGCTCATATTCCTGACATATTTTTTGACGCCGAACCCAATCAAAACGGAAACGCTCAGGTAAAGCGCCACGATGATCCAATCAAGGGTCCCGAAATGGGTCTGACTCACCGCTTGTGAGAAGGCTTCTTCCATGGTTGGGATGGATTTTGAGGGGACCTCTCGCAAACTGCCAGCACGAATTTTGCTACAAGAGGTGCGTTGGTGTAAACGAGGTCTTAGGTCCTACTTGATTTGCTGGCACCTCAGGTCATCTGATGCCATAACTCAGACCTGATGAGTTTTCCGTCAAGCAAGCTGCTGGAAGTATTTGGTGAACGCGGGTTCGTGGCCATCGAATCTTTTATGAAGCGAGGCGATGTGGCTGCATTGGTTAAGAAGCTGAATGAGGAAGTGTTCCCTTCCTTGCATGGCTTGCCAGCTGAGCACGTTTTTTATGAGGAGCGTGAGAGTGCTGCCAGTTTGAAGCAGATCCAGCATCTGGAAACCCATTTTGAATGGTTTGCCGATTGGATGAATGGGCGTCCGCGTGAATTGGCTGAAACCCTGCTTGAGGAGTGCGTTGTGGCCAAAAACCTTCAGTATTTCAACAAGGCACCAGGGATGAATCAAGCAACCCCACCTCATCAGGACGCGTATTACTTCATGCTGAAGCCGCCTGTGGCATTGACCATGTGGTTAGCTCTTGATGAGGTGGACGAAACCAATGGCTGTGTTCGCTATCTCCCCGGTAGCCATTTGCATGGACTTCGCTCTCATGGTTCCACTCAAACCCTCGGTTTTTCGCAGGGTTTGCTCGAATATGGAGAGGCAGAGCGCTCCCTCGAGATATCCTCTCCGGCTCAACCGGGTGATTTGCTTGTTCATCATGCTCTCACGGTTCATCGGGCAGATCGAAACGCTCATCCAACCCGCCAGCGTCGTGCTCTGGGGTGTATTTTTTATGGTCAATCTGCGCGAGAGGACCACGCCAGAAAGGCCGCCTATCAGCGACGATTGGAGAGCCAGTGGCGCGAAAAAAAACTCATTTAACGTTGGTGCCAACTCTGATTCTAAGACATGCCTGCTGGCTTGGGGAGTTGTCTGGCTAGGAGCACGAAAAAGGGGCCTGCCTCTAGGCAGGCCCCCCAACATGGATCGCTCCCTTCAAGGAAACTCTACATTGGCACCCCTACTGCACGACTCGGAAGAATGCGTTTCCGGATTCAATGGGAAGGGTGATGCTGCTAGCATCGGTCGTCTGCAGCGTCTCCCACTGGGACTGGGATAGATCTTTTTTGGTTTGAATCGTGACTGCTCCAGAATTGCCTTCCCAGCTGAGAGTCAGGCTTGAGTCATCGGTAAGGATGCTCAATTGAATGTCTCCGGAGGGTTCGCTGACAATGGCTTCTCCGATTGCCCAACCAATGGCTGCATCGAACAAAGCCAGCCCGGCCTCATTGAGGGCGGCAAAACCATCGTCCGAAAGCGGTAAGAGCACTCGCTTGGCTGGGGCCATGAAGCCGCTAAGCATCTCACCGCCCTCATCGTAGGCATAGAGAACGGCCTGGTCGGGGTTTTCAGGATCGCTGGCAATGATGATGGCGTCTTCCTCTGGGAATCCCCATGCCATGGGTTGTGGGGTATCCATTATCTGCAGAGGACCACTAGGAAAGCCAGCTGCCAGAGGGTGTCCTGGTAGGTTGATTTCAATCGCTGTTGCGGCCTGAGTGAGACCGCGAGTGAAATCCGGCTCATCGGTGGTCATGCCGAAATCATCCTGGTTGGCTTCTTCCCAAGTCACAACAGGAACGCCTGTTGACTTGAATCGATCACCAATATTGCCTGATCCGACGGTGGATGAAATGACCAGGAGTTTTTGTCCAAAAGCATCTGAGGCTTCAATTCCATTGTCATCGGCCACATTCACGGTAAATCCCATGTTGCTTAGACGCTCTGCGATCATGGCATCACTAGGGCTGTCGCTCAAACTGGGGTCGGCCACGACCAGAAGTATCTGATTGGGATCGCCTACCACGATAGGTACCTCAGGGGTCCCTACCTGTGCCCCGACATCATCGATGGCCGTGGCACTGACACGATAAATGCCCGTAGGGGCATTCTCCCAATCAAAATGATAAGGGCTCTCGGTGACTGTGCCGATGGTTTCGCCGTTGGCAGTGTAAACGACTCGATCAATCACGCGGGTCGTCGTGGTGACATCGACCACAAACGAGACAGTGGTTCCTTCTGCATGAGCTGCTCCTGATAAAGGCTGACTCATGCTAATGGTCTGTAAGGCCGGTGCCCCGCTGCGTGATTCCAGTGGCCCCATGGCGCCGAAGGTAGTGGGATCGAAACCTGGATCTGTGGTGATGACAAACTTATCGAAATAAGCTCCATCTTCACGGCGAGCCACCGCTACGGTATGCATGCCGGGTGCATCGATTTCAAAAGTCATTGGCCCAGGCCCATCTTGTGGATTACTAAGCCAGATAAAATCATCCTGGGCCGAGAACCCTGTCATGCTGGCCTGATTGCCATCGACGCGCTCCAATGGGCGCCCACCATCAACCCAAAGCCAGGCTGAGTCATCGGTCCCACCAGGAGAACTGGCGCGATACCAAATGATGTGCGTGCCCACCTGGGTGAATTCCAAGTTGTAGACCAGCTGGCTGGCCGATTCGGAACCGCCTGCACCGTTTGGCAGTACCATTGAGACGCCTCCTGAGGGTGTGCCTCGATCGCTGTCATCAACCCAGAGTCCGTCCAGGTTATCCGTGTAGCTTTCGGCTTCGAATACCAGCAGGCCTTCACTGTTCTGGGGCTGGATTTCGCCAAGGCTGTAAAAGCGGATTTGAGCGTTGTTGGCTCGGTTCGGATTGGCGGCGGTATCGGTTATGTTGTTTGCGGTAACCGTGTATTTGGTCCCCACCTGAAGATTACCTGTTTCAAGTAAGACCATGCGATTATTGGGCAGGAGCGTGGCCGACTGAACAGCCACATTGCCGGGGGAAATGCTGTAATTACTGGCATTTTCAGCACTCGACCGGGTGATCACCTCAGAGAAAAACAAGGTGACTCGGCGAGTTGGGGCAATCCCATTGGCCGTGAGGATGCTTGGGGCCAGGGTTTCGGGAAGGACGGTGATGGTGGCTTCACTGCTTGAAGCCTCATCTCCGACAGTGATGACGTGATACCGCACCACGGCCCCATTCCAGTCCATGGTAAGGGGAGCAATGGTGAGCGTGGGTAAGGTGGCCTCTGGAATATCCTGCCATGCCCCATTCTCCTTTCTTTGCCATTGATAGGTTGTCAGGAATCCTTCGGTGACACTCGCCTCAGCGGTGAGGCTGAGTGACGTGTTTTCGAGTCCTTGGCTATCCTCTGGGTTGAGGGTAATCAGTGCTGTAGCTCCTCCTTCGATGGGTTCACCCTCTCGCGGGGTGACATCGGGTCCAAAATCTCCGAAATCTAGTGGGTTGAAGTTGGGGTCGGTGGTGACCACAAATTTATCCATGTAAGCTCCATCCTCGCGGCGTGCCACCGAAATGGTATGGGTGCCGGTTTCAGTGATTTCGAAGGTCATGGGCGGGCCCCCATCCTGTGGATTGCTGTTCCACTCATAGGGGTTTGCGTTGAAGCCGCTCATGCTTGCCCGATTGCCTTCGGTGCGACTGGGAGGGCGGTCCCCATCAAGGTGAAACCATGCTGAATCATCGTTCCCACTGTCGCTGCTGGCCCGATACCAGAGGATGTGTGTTCCCGTCTGAGTAAAGGTAATGTCATATTCAATCTTGGTGGTGGATTCACCACCGCCTGCGCCGTTGGGTATCAGCATCGCAACGCCCCCGGATGGTTCGCCCCGGGCAGGTCCATTGTCGATATCCTCAACCCACAGCCCATCAAGGTTTCGGTCGTAGGACTCAGCCTCCCAGACCACGAAGCCCTGAGTATTTTGTAGCAAGTTTCCAACTCCGTAGAATGCTGTGACAGTGCCTGCAGCGATGGGGTTAGCCTTCGCAGCGCGATCGGTCAGGTTCTTGATGGCCAGCTGATATTTGGTTCCGACCACTTGGTCATCGGTGGTTAATGTAACCTGCCTGCCATTGCTGGAAATCGATGCTCCCACCACATTGAGTGTGCCGTTTGCATGGGTGATGGTGTAATTGTTCCGCTGTGTGGCACTTGCAATATCCATCCTCTCGGAGAAGGTCAGTGTCACTTCTGGTTTATTCGGAACCCCTTTGGCATGCAGTAGAGCAGGAGGGGTGGTGTCGGGTGTGACGCTGAGGGTGGCCTGTTCGGATTCCAGGGATTGACCTGGTATAGCTACCAGTGCACTGATCTTAGCCCCATGATCTTTCATGGACAACCCATCTAGCTCATACTGGGCTCCCATGGCCCCGGGAATGGGAGTGCCATCCTTGAGCCACTGGACAGTGACATAATCAGCCGGAGAAGCTTCAAAATCGATCGAAAGAACCACCGGATCATTCTCCACGCCACTCAAGCTGCTGGGCTGGGTGATGATATCAATGGCTTCATTGCCGCTGGTTGTCGTTTTGGTGGATAGGAAGGAGCCCGAGATGGGGGTCAAAAGAGCTGCCGGGGTCTGATCACCCACTTTGCGCCAAGCCACTTGGGCGTAGTCGCCCCCTGATCCCTCTTTGTAAATCAGGGATACGAAATAGGATTTGCCAGCCTGAAGACTGATGGGTAGCGAAGTCGTCAAGTCACCTGTGTCGGGTTCCTGGAACGGATCGCAGCAGTCCAGTTCTTCAGCAATTAACCGCAGATTCGACTCCGATTCATCCTGGCTGAGCCAAAGTTCCCCGGCATCGTCACTGCGCATGAAAAATTCATAACTGCCCGTCTCTGGTGGGGTGATCCATCCCTCAATGCTCGCCCCATAATTGTCGAGGCTGTTGTCCGAAAATACCGATCGTGTATCGAAAGAGGACAGATAATGAACCTGATCAGGGTTGTCAGGAAAGCTTCCCGCAAACAGGTCGGCAATGTTGATGCCTGGTAAATTTTCATAGACTGAAAACTTCAGGAAATAGGGTGCGTCCACTTCAGCGCCTTGGGTTGCTGTCATGGCGGCTAGGACTGCTATTGAGCTAAGCCTTGCAATGGTCTGGGGTGTCTTCATTGTGTGTTCTCTGGTTTGACTCGACTCTCAGGTTTTCTTGGGTGGGACATGCCTAGCGGGCACAGCCCTGGAATGAACCCAATACGGTGAATTGCTGATGGTCCAGTAAACCCGGCCTGAGTGCTGAGTCAAGCTGTGTTTTTTTAACCTATTGTCGCAGTGGGATTTTGCTAACTCCATGGGGGCTGGCAGGTTCATGCCACGTTTCCCACCTCTGCATGGGCGATGATTAAGTCCATGCTCCGCGGAAGCGCTGGACGAGCTGGCCTCAAATGTGGATGATTCCTTCAAACAGTGCATGTAATCAGACATCGCAAACAGACCATGGCATCGACACCCAGAGCGATTGGGTGGTGGGCATGGGTGGTCGCTCTTGCCGTATTCAGCCACTGGATGTCCCGTGACCAGCTGGAGGCACAGCATCACGAGATCCCAATGAATCATACCCTGCACTGGCAGAACGGGGATAGGGTGAATGGGAACATGGTTTCGGCCGATGGACAGAGCTTGATTTGGCAGAGTCCTCTTTCTGATGTGCCAATGGAGCTGAGCATGGTCAGTCTCAAACAGATGCAATTTGCTTCGGCCAGCGAACGGGCTCAGCAAGCTTTTCGTGTGCTCACAACAGGCGGGGATGTGCTTCATGGTGACCTATTGCAAACAGATAGCCAGGGGCTGGTTTTAGGCAGCCCTCGCCTTGGTCGATTACACATTCCTCATCGTTTCTTGTTTGGGGTGTCCCTAAACCATTATCCCGACGAGGAGTTCGATGGTGCCCTTTTTGATGATTGGTTGGTTGCTTTGGGTGGGCCTATTCAAAACATGTCCTATCGCGTAGCTGGTCAACCGCCAGCCCAAAGGATGGACCTGATTCATGCCAAGTCCATGCCCGAATCGGACCTGTTGGCTCAGGGCATGTTCGCTTCCAGTTACTTTGATGTGGGGCTTTCTCGTGAAGTGAACGGTCAGTGGATCCTCTTTGAAGGGGATATTGATGTGCAGGAAGCTGGCAAGCAAACCTTTCAGGCAAGATGTGATGGAGTTGGCTATCTGCTGATTGATGGCAATGCCAGGCTTGTTGACATTGGGCAGGAGGTCAGTGGGGTGAGTCTTGATTTGGACGCGGGACCACACAGGATTGCGCTCATTCATGTCCATGAGGTCCAAGCGCCGGATATGCGGGTTTGGTGGTCTGGGCCAGGGTTTCGAAATCGATCGTTGGTGGGAACCAATCGCGCCTCTGGTTGGCAAGCCAATGCCTTGGGGCATGCTCAGACGCAGCTCAATCGATCGGCGATTTTTAAACCAACTCATTTGCCTCGTGCATTTGAACTTGAGTTCGAGTTCGAAACCGATGGCTCCCCGCAGTTTGTTCTCTCATTGGCTCGTAACGAGACGGTTGCCGAGAAGGAGGATGCCTTTCGCTTGGAGGTGCATGGTCAGGAAGTGATCCTCATGCACCGTGGTGGTCAGGAATCGGTGATGATGCTGAATGAAAGTCCTGGAATTCTGTCGCTCCGAATGAACGTTGATTCCGAAGCTGGCTGGGTGCGATTCCAATCTGGAAATGGACGCCAACTCAAGCTCATCGAAGAGGTTGAGGCACCGGTGGGTCTCTCGGGGATTTATTTACGAAACAAAGGTGAATCCCTGGCCGTGCGACGCTTCAAGTTGCGCTCCCTTGATGTCAATGGGGTGTCACCCTTATCCCAAATGTCCCCTTTACCCGTTGTCGTGGGGGGCGCTTTGCCTGAGCACATCCCTTGGGCGATACAGAGCAACTCAATCGTGCTGGATCAGTCTGATCCTGAGGAGATCGAAGATTTGAGGCTCATTCGCCTGGATTATCCAGATCAGAAAATGATTCGTTCTCAAGCCGGGACGGTTTGGAGCTTTGCCGACGGGGAGTGTGTCCACGGGGATCTGGTATCGGCTGGCAAAGGGGTAGCCCACCTGAGGGTGGCCTTTGCTGAAGCCCCTGTGGATCTGAGTCTTGAACAAATTAGCCAGGTTGATTGGCTTCATTCTCCTAACCTCTACAAAGAGCCAGATGCTTATCGTGACCTCCTTGAGCATCCTCAGGCTCGTCTTCGGGGGCGACTCGTCTCCGGTGCCACTGGGTTTCTGCCCGGTTGGGTGGCTATGGGGGCCAGTCAGCCGATACCCCTGCGCCTCGACCAACCGATTCAGGTCCGTTTGCACCATGACAATGTCAGCCCCATTGAAAACTTGGATCATTCATCGTGGCCATCAAGAGTGACCACCGTCGATGGTGAGGTGTTTTTCTGCGAAATCCTCTCTATGTCTGGCAATCAGCTTTATTATCGCTCGCCATTTCATCGGTGCGGCAATTTGCCCGTCGACCGCATGCGCGCCTTGGAGTTTTTGCACGCACCAGAGCGCCTTGATTTGTCTCGCCCAGCGAATCGCCCGGATGCGCTCGCTCAACTCGTGCTGCGGCGAAAGGAGGTTCAAGGTAGTGGCCGGAGAAGAGGGGACCAAGACCTCTCCAGGATTCGGAATCAGAGCGATGCCCCATCCTGGCCACATCAATTAGTGGCACGCAACGGTGATCTGCTCAAAGGGCAGTTACTTGGCATGACTCAGCAGCATCTGCGTTTTCTTGCGAAGTCACGTGAGCAAATTTTCGACCGATCAATGGTGGCTGGTGTTGTCTCCATGAGTCCATCTCTGCCCTATTCCAAGTTACAGGCCTCCCAAGGCACAGAGATGAAGCTTTTGCTAGCTGATAGTACTGAATTTCACTGGAAACCCCTTCAGGCTGACTCGAAACTCTGGTGGGGTAAGACACATGCTTGCGATGAGGTGCGTGTGCCTTTTGATCAACTGATTCAGTTAAGCCTAGGTGGTGCCCCTTTTGCGTGGCTGCCTACCCATTACGATGACTGGCTCACTCCTGAGCCTTGAAAAGCTTACTCTTGCCAAATTTGTGACTTTAATGGGGCTCGGGCATCGGCTTGATTGTTTCGTAATGCTTGGCACTTTGGCCATTCCAGAAGGGAGAAGAACCCCAAAGTGGGGTGGTGGGTAAAAGAGATTCCCAACGCATTAAAGCTTCCATTAGCCCATCGGCTGTCTCCTTTTCATCCAGGATCAGATCCGAGGCCTCCGCCTGGTCAAGTCCAGGCTGGAAGAGCTGGGGTGAGCGATGAGATGGACGTATGAGCTTCCAAGTGCCTTGCAGGACGGATGCCTGGCCCTGACAGCGCCAGAAAAGGGTTCGCGACATCTCAGGAGCTTGCTGCTCGAGAAAGGGCAGTAGATTCATCCCATCGTATGATCCAAACTGCCGACTGATTTCTCTCCAGTTTTTAGCATCTTCGTGTGTCATGGGCTCACGCAGTGTCAGGGGCTTGCTTTGAGCTGCGGCAAGAAAAGTAGGCAAGAGGTCCAAACTGGAAACAGCCATGGTATCAAGCTTTCTGGCCGAGAGAATCCTTCCGGGCCAGGACCAAATCATCGGAACCCGAATGCCTCCCTCTCGCAAGCATCCTTTTGCGCCAGATAGTGGCCCATTCCAGCTCGCGTTATTGGTTGCTCCACCATTGTCTGAAAAGAAAACGATGAGTGTGTTTTGACGCATTTGATGATCCTCCAGATGCTGAATCAATCTGCCAACGGATCGATCCAGTGCATGCATCATGGCGGCATAGGTCTTTCTCCTACCTTGAATCCGGCCATCGAAGATCTTGAGGTCGGATTCAGTGGCTTGCAATGGACCATGAGGGGCGTTGTAACTCATGAATAGAAACCAAGGCTCATGCTGCTGCTCGGGCTCCTCCAACCACTGGATGGCTTCGTCGGTAAAAAAGTCGGTTAGATAGGGGGAAGAGAAGTGGGTGACTGGCTCCCTGTTCTTTTCAATCCGATGCTCATCTGGAGTTGGGAAATAATTGTGACTACCTCCAAGCATGCCGCAGAAATAATCAAAGCCTCGCTCAAGGGGATGAAAGATTGGCCCTGTTCCGAGATGCCATTTGCCTATCAGGCTGGTTCGGTAACCAGCTGCCTGGAGATGGTTGCCAAGGGTGTGTTCCCCAGGTGGTAGACCAAGTAACTCAGGGCGAGTGGCATAGGCGCTAGCCACTTGGTTCAAATTAGCCTGATAGCCAAAGCGTCGGGGGTCACGACCAGTGATAAGCCCAGCTCGCGAAGGTGAGCAGATTGGGCTGCAGACGTAAGCCTGCGTGCAGTAGGTTCCCGACTGAGCCAATCGGTCAAGGTGTGGGGTGATTAGGTGTTGACTACCTGCGAAGCCAGCGTCGCCATAGCCCATGTCATCGGCGAGGATGAGGAGGATGTTTGGCTGATGTGTGGCAACCGCCTGAGAGGAGCCAAGAGCCCATGAAATCAGGATAAGGAAATAGCAAGGCAGCAACATGAAGTAAGTTTCCTTCTAAATCAAAGGACGTTCAATGGTTATTGGTGTGAGTTGGCGCGGTTGCATGAAGCGATGGGAGCCATTTGAGCCATACTAACTGATTGTATCAGCTTCAACGTGCCCCATGATTCATGTCATGACTGCCAAAGTGTGGCTGTGACAATGTGCCACTCACAGGCTTGTTCCGATCCTTCCGATTGTGCCATGCTGGTTCCCAAGAAAGTTCATTATTTAGGCTTGGATTCATGCACCCTCAGACCAAGATCTTTTTGGAAGCCCTCGCTCAAAGTCGGGCGGGTGGATGGGAATCCCTTCCCCTCGAAGAAGCCAGAAAGCGGTTTGCCTCCATGCGGCCTCTTTTTGGTTGCGGGCCGGAATTGGCCATGATCGATAATCTTCAGATCGATCACGGCGTCGGGTTGCGAGTCTACCGTCCTAGCCTGGATCCCATGCTTCCTTGCTTGGTTTTTTACCATGGCGGGGGTTGGGTGCTGGGAGATCTGGATACTCACGATGCCCTTTGTCGGCATGTTTGTCATCATGCGCACGCGATTGTCGTGAGTGTTGACTATCGCAAGGCACCGGAATTTCCATACCCAATTCCGCTGAATGACGCCTGCCAAGCCCTCAATTACCTTTATCGCCAGTCCAAAGATTTGGGCATTGATTCAAGCCGGATAGCGATCGGCGGAGATAGTGCAGGGGGTAATCTGGCGGCTGCTGTGGCCATCAGAACCACCGCCGTGGGGATGCCAAAGCTGCACTCGCAGTGGTTGCTTTACCCAGTAACCGATTCAGCCCTCGATTCGTCTTCCTGTGAAGCTTATGCCGAGGGGTTTGGCTTACGCCGCTCCACCATGCAATGGTTTTGGGATCAATACGCCCCGAATCCGGCAATGCGAAATGATCCACTCCTTTCTCCGGTCAAACTGAGACAGGTCCAAGGCTTGCCGGCAGCCACCTTTTACTTAGCCGAGTTGGATATCCTTCACGATGAAGCCAGCGCCTACGCTCATCATCTCATGCAGGGGGGCGTTCGGGTTAAAGTGAATACCTATCCAGGCGTGCCGCATGGTTTCATGCATTTTGCAGGCCACTTCGATGATGGCAAAGCGGCCTTGCGGCGTTGGGGCCAGGAGCTGAAAATCGCTTTCATGAGCCCCTGATTTGGATTAGTTTACAAAACATGACGTTATATCCAGTGTGGGTCATGATGAATCGTCTTTGGCGCCTGATTTCATCCCAAAGCATACTCTGGCTGAGCATGGTGACCTCAGTCCAAACAGCCACTTTATCTGCGGCTAATGAAAGGTCTCATGATGAGACCTTGCTGGAATCCATGGCTCGGGGCAGGCAATGGCTCCTGACTCACCAGCATCCTGATGGATGGTGGTCAACCCAGGACCACCCAGCAGTGACTGCTTTCGCTCTGATGGCATTGGAAGGCGCTTCACACGATGCGAAGGACGCCAGCTTGTCCGAAGCGATGCAGCGGGGATATGAATTCATTGAGCAGCACATCCATCCCGATGGGGGGATTCACAACATTGGATTGGTGACCTACAATACAGCCATCTGCATGATGGCACTGGCGGTTTCGGGTCAGGATCAATACCAAGCCAGCATCGTCAAAGCGCGGGAATACCTCATTGGTTTGCAGAGTGATTTTGGTCAAACCGGTGTGTTGGACCATCCCATGGATGGAGGCATTGGCTACGGCTCGAGCTACGATCATTCCGACATGGGGAATACGTTGCAGGCCCTGGAAGCACTCCACGCTACCCGGAGGCTAGGATCGCAGGATCAAGGCAAGAAGCCCGAAGCGGCATTAGATTATGCTGCCGCGATTCGTTTCCTGCAGCACTGCCAAAATCTTGCCTCCCATAATCCTGAGAAATGGGTCTCTGAAGATCCGGTTAACAAAGGAGGATTTGTTTATTATCCGGGGTCAAGCAAAGCGGGTGAATACCCAGTTCCGGGTACAGAAAGGGTAGCACTGCGGTCCTATGGCAGCATCTCCTATGGCGGTTTGCTAGCTTACGCTTACGCTCAGTTGGACAAGCAGGCGCCTCAGGTTCAGGCGGTGATCCAGTGGCTTCGCTCCAACTACACGCTGGAAGAAAATCCAGCCATGGGCCTGCAGGGCTTGTTTTACTATTACCACACCATGGCCAAAGCGCTAACCATCCTAGAAATGGATCAACTCCAGCTCAGCAATGGGCAAATTGTGAACTGGCGAAAGGAGCTGACTCAAAAATTGACCAGTATCCAGAAAGAAGATGGATCCTGGCTCAATGACAACGGTCGCTGGTGGGAGCGGGATCCTGCCCTGGTTACCAGTTATGCGGTGCTAACCCTCGAGCGTATCAAGACAGGGCAATCGAGCCGGTAAACCTGCTCTCGAAGCCGATTCACCTCCTCCTTGCATCTTGCGATAGGGAGGCTAAAGCTAATCTCCTTGCCACTGAGAGCTTTCTTTCTTTAATTGTCCTTTGTGCCTAGCACCAAGGTTATTTCCATCGCTAATCAAAAAGGTGGGGTCGGCAAGACCACGACCACAGTCAATCTGGCAGCTTGCCTGGCAGCCAATGGCTTCAGGGTATTGTTAATTGATGTCGACTCTCAGGCTAACGCCACCAGTGGCCTGGGGCTGGAAAAGGAGGAAGGTGCCAGTGCCTATCGTCCCCTGTTGGGGGAAGGGCAGCTCAGTGAAAAGATCAAGCCAACAGCCTGGGAAAGGCTAGACTTGATTCCATCGGAAGTGGATCTCTGCGGTGCTGAGATTGAATTAGCTCAATGTGAGCGTCACCTGCACCGTTTTCGTGAAGCCCTAGCTCCCCTTGTTCAGTCACACCGTTATGACGTGATTCTTATTGATTGCCCGCCCTCTCTGGCGGTGATCACGCTCAATGCTTTTTGTGCAGCTGATTACCTGCTTGTGCCCTTGCAATGCGAGTATTACGCGTTGGAAGGGGTGGCCATGCTGACGCGGGTTATGAACCAACTCAAGGAAGGGGGAGCCAACGCTGGGTTGGAATTGCTGGGCGTGGTCATGACCATGTTTGACGGGCGTACGCGACTCTCTCATCAAGTGGTTGATGAAGTACGCGGCTATTTCGGGGGCAGGGTTTTTGAAACAGTCATCCCTCGAACGACCCGGTTGGCCGAAGCCCCCAGCCACGGCAAGCCCATCATCGCTTACGATCCCTACAGTGCGGGAGCCGCCGCTTACGAGATCCTGGCCGGAGAGGTTGCTGAGCGTCTGGGGTTGAATGAAGATCAAAGGGCAGGGGAAAACCAGCCTCAAGCCACTGGAACAGATCCCTTTGTCTCCTCGCCTGCTCAAGGCAACGGATAGTCATTGCCATTTAGTCACCCAACCCTAGGCAGCAAATCCCTCGGCACGCCGAAGCTTGGTTCTTTGATGGCTCGATTCTTCCCTCAGGGCTACGCTGGCTAAGAGAATCGTCCAT
>Ga0181571_10002013_pt1 | contig 14939 bp, 2 predicted proteins | sample 101ome_17_FD_132440 | JGI IMG/M metagenome (GOLD analysis project Ga0181571, IMG submission 132440) | Coastal salt marsh microbial communities from the Groves Creek Marsh, Skidaway Island, Georgia - 101407AT metaG (megahit assembly) | ecosystem: Environmental > Aquatic > Marine > Intertidal zone... | reverse complement strand
TCGATGCGCTGACGGTAGAACTTCTCCATGGCGATGTCGAGTAAGACCACGTCGCGGTTGCAGTCCGGGCCGTACTTCCACACGCCCGCGAGGCGCTCGCGCAGCTCCACGATCTTGTTGGGGACCCAAGGCGCGTCCCTGTTGTCGAGCATGTCGCGGATCTCGTATTGAAGATCTCCGGGCAGGACGCCGTGCGCAAAGTCCATCGCGCTGTCCATGCTGCCGCCGCCGTGGGTGATCTTGAGAATCCAGAGGAAGTGCTTCATCGGGTCGATCATGTGAGGGAGGTGCTCCGCGGGACCGTGAATTCCTTCCGTCCTCCAGCCCGCCTTCATCTCCGCCAGGTCGTCCTTGGTGAGCCCGTGGTTATCCCACAAGTACGTCCAGAAATCGTCCCACGCGCCGGTGTGAAGGAAGTGGAGGTACGCCTCGCAGATGTAGATGTCGTCGACGGTGGTGTTGGAGTGGAGCTTCTGGTGCCACTGCTGGATGAACGCGTCCTCGATGCCGGGGCGGTGCCCCTCCTTGATGCCGTTCTCGCGCATAATCTGGAGGATGCCGAGGCGAATGTCGTCGCCGTTGCCGCCGCCGCGGGGGAGGGTGGAGAGCGCGATGCGAAAGAGCTGGCGAGCCATGCCGCTCTCGGCGCTCTTCGAAGCCTCCGCGACGCGGGACGCCACCATCTCTTGCATGTGGGCCATGTCCTTGCCCTGGTAGTTACCGCCGGCGTACCAGGGCAGCTGTCGCATCGCGGACAGACGGAGCGTCGCCATCACCGCGGCGGCGCCGTCCGGACCCGACTGAACCGCCTCTGAGAGCTTGTCATTCACCCTGCGGAATCTCTCGTACAGCGAGCCGGACTGGGCCTTCTCCCCGTCCGCGAGGGACTTGAGCACGCCGGTTCCGCTCGGGGTCTTGAGCGGGATGACGAGGTCGCCGATGACGGAGTGAAGCCAGAGTTCGCCCTTGACGACGATGCCGACCATGCGCTCGACGTCCTCGCCGACGCCCGGGGGAAAGGTGAAGGTGACGCCGTCGCCGCCGATCTTGGTGCGGCTCGCGATGCCGTCGCCGAATGCGTTGATACCGCCGGTCGCGCTGGCTCCCTGCGGCGGGGGCGCCCAGCCGTCGGCGCCGTCGAAGACGCAACCCCAGTGGAGCTCCAGGTTATCGCCCAGCCCCTGGGTGGTCATCTTCACCACGCGCGTGCCGTCGGGGTAGTCCACGCGTTTCATGTCGACGGAACCGACCGTGTGGGTGTCACCTTCCTTGTGGTCGATGTTGGCGACCTCATCGAATCGGATCTGCGCGTGGAGGATGGATAGGGAGCACGGCGCGTCAGCGGATGTCGGCGGAAAGCGAAAAAGATCCAACATCCGAGCTGGACTATGATTAACCCAGCGGGGATGAGAGCGGGCGCCTCGGATGGTGGCTGCCTTGAGGGTCGAATCTCACCTTTCCAATCTGTTGGGTGGCCACCGCGGAGACGCGAAAGGGTCGACGCGCCGCGGCTCGGGCGCGAATCGCCTTAGATACGCGCAGGCCGGAGGCGGAGGAGCCCGCGACGGCCGTTTGTTGCGTCAGAGAGGCGAACATCTTCTTTTCCCGGAGCTCGGCCTCGAGGGAACTGCCGCGGTCGGGTAGGGTCGCGAGGGTTCCGAGTGGGGCACAGACCTTGGTTCGGTCGTGCGGTGTAGCGCGGTGGTGTTGCGCGCGGGGTTTCGTCGAGCAGCGGATGCGCTGCGAGTGGCTGGAAGCCAATCGAAGGGGCGTTCTTGAGGGACTTTCCAAGAACCAAGCCGGGAGTTTCAAACCAAGGAACTCAGAACGTTCAGCGACACGATGGATAGGGTTGAGTAGACTATCCAATTTTGCTCGGACGGTGGGCACCCAACTGCAAACCATATCTCTATCTGGGGGCCAATTGGCTTTACCATGCTAATTCAGTCAGCTTTCTTCTCCCTATGGAATTCAGTCAGCTTTCTTCTAATTACGGGACCCACGATGGCGCCAAATCGCCGGGTGGCGAATCGCCAGGTCACCACCGATGCCACGTCGGCCGCACTCACGCGCATTTCCAAGCGGGACCCTTGCAGGGGTAGGGCTCCGAACGATCGCGTTCGAGCCCGCGGCGAGCGCTATGTGGACAGTTTTGGCGTCGGGACTCGACGCGGCGCGCGGGTGCGCCGGGATCGGTGCTCGGGGCGTTCACCGCGGCTCGGCAACCCGCGATCGCTGGCCGCGTCCGGGATCCACGACACGCCGGTCCCGCGTCGCGGTCGCGTGGAGGGCGGCGGCGACGGGCCCGACGGACGAGGGCAGGCTCCGGCTGGATCGAAGCGGGTCGAACACCGGCGTGAACGCGAACGCCCCGAAACGCGGCGACGGAGTCTCCGCGTCGGCCTATTCGGCGGGAGCGTCGAAGGATGGGGAAGATATCTTCGTCGACGCGTCGAGATCGAGGAGAAATTCGCAGCCGGAGGCTCCGCTGTCGTCGCCCGTGCAGGTGCAGAAACCGACGGTGAGCCGCCGACGGCTCTTCCTCGCGGCCGTCGCCGGCGGTATCGTCGCGGAGACCGCCGGACAGCTCGCGGAGTCCACGCTCATGAGCGAACGGGAGCGCCTCCAGCTCGATCAGAAGCGCCAAAAGATAAAAGCCGCGCTCGTCGCCGCGGGATTCACCGACGAGGACGTCCTCAAGGAGACCGCCGAACGCGCCCCGGACACCCTCCAGGCCGAAATCAAGCGCGCCGGGGTCATCGCGACCCTCGCGGGCGTCGGATCCGTCGGTAGCAGGCTCATAACGGAGTGGAAGCGGAGGAGGGCGGTGCGTGACGCGGCTGACCGGTGCGCTCGGCTGGTGCAAACCGAAGACGCGAAACTCGTAGACGGGCCCGGCGCGGACGGACCCGCGGCGTCATCCGCGTCGTCCTCCGCGGTGGCGGCGGCGGCGGCGTGCGCGCTGGAGTCGCCGGAGCTCGAGGCGATGCGGCTGAGGGACACCGCGGCGTGTGAGGTGACGGGGACGTGCGCCCCGGATTGGGATTACGTCGAGGGGGTGCCAACGGTTGACGAGGAGGCGACGAGCGACGAGGAGGGGTTCGAGCTGTCGCCGATGTCGGCGCCGTGGCTGCGACGCGCGGACTGGGACGACGTCGCCAAGACGATAGTCTTTTCGACGTGCTACGGCGGTCTCTTCCAGCCACACTGGTTCAACGTGCTGAACTCGTACGACTGGTCGACAGCCATCATCCCCGAGCAGGTTGACATACAGATGCGAGCCATGATCGAGGCTGTGTCCAGGGGGCAGTACCTCCCGGGGCTGGATCCCTATCTGATGCCCAAAGTGGTGGACGCGGCGAGGTCGTCGGCGTTCTCGGCGGCGGGGGCATTCGCGAACCCGTCCTTCACCTCGTTCGAGCTCAGCTTTCTCCCGGGGGTTGAGAAGTTCAGCGAGCTGATCTGCCCGCTCGGGGTGAACCAGCTCATCGCGATCCCGCTGCTGTACTGGCCCAGCTTTTTCATCTTCACCGGCATTGTAGAGGGGCAGAGCCTGACGACCGTGATGACCACGCTGCACCAACGGCTGCCGGGGCTGATGAAGGCAAACCTGATGTTCTGGATCCCCGCTCAGGGCTTCCAGTTCGCAGCCATCCCCGTTGACGAGCAAGCTGTGTACGTGGCCAGCGCGGGGGTCGTCTGGAACGGCATCCTAGCGACCATCATGGCTCCGAAAGCCGCGGCGGAGAAGGCTGCGGAGTCTCTGGAGAGGGCCGCGGCGGCGGGAGAGTCCGAGGTTGTCACGCCGCCGCTGGCGTCCGTGGATGCGGACGCGGCCATGATAGGCATCGTCACCCGGGACACCACCGCGGATGTTAGGGAGGAAGAGGTCATGGAGGTGAACGCAAACGACCTGAACGTCACCGGCGTTGTTTCTTCCCGTTGATCATCCGCGATATATTACGAAGATACGAAGATTACTTTTAGCATTGTAATACATGCGAAGAGTCTAAAGAATGCCGTTGAGCATATTTATGATCCGTTTATCCATCAGACGCGGTCAATGCCGTCGTCCTCGTCCTCGTCGTCGATGCGTCCAAACATGGACGCGGCGCCGAGAGTCTCGGATGCGATGCGCATCACCTCCTCCATGGTCGCCCTCGCCTCCGCGAGGGCCTCATCCGCCCTGTTAACGCACTGCGCGAGTAGCTTGGTGCTCCCAACCGTCTGCACCACCTCGCCATCCTCGCCGATGAGCTGGATGGGCGAGTTCATCGGATCTGGGATCCACTCGTCCTTGCAGTACACGTGCTTGATTCCCTCGTTGACAACGTTGCTGTCCAGCGCCACAGCCTTGTTGTTCCCCTTTTGCCAAACCACCATGGCGACCTCGCCGGGCTTGTAAGTGATGCACGTAGGCTCGGTGAAACCATAATCGGGCCAGTACGGCGGCGCGTCGCCGGGCTGCTTGCGTTCCACCCTCTCTAATACGCAGTACTTGTACTCGTAGTTGAATCCCGGCTTGAGCGGCATGGTTCCCACCCATCGGTGACCCTCTGTCCACTTGAGCTCCAAACCCCGCTTAACGTCCCAATCGCACCAGGTGCCCACCACATGCACGGTTTGTCCGGGCTTGGTCATAAACTCGATGTCGAACTTGCACGGCATGAGCTTGCCGCCGCCCGTGCTCACCTCAGACGCGGCGCCGATGGACCGGTCCAACTTTTCAAACGCGGCGGTGGACGCGGCCTCCGCCGTCTGCAGATCCGTCTGCAGCTTGTCGAGGGTATCGCTGAGCCTCTGCTCCTTCTCGGGTTCCATCGCGGGCATGCCGGTGGACGGCATGGACTCGAGCAGGCGCTTGCGGACGTTGGCGCTCTCCCTCGCGAGTAGGTTGAGCTCGACGTCCAGGCGACCTCGAAGCTCGAGGACAGCCTCGTCCCTCGCGGCGAGCTCGGCCCGCACCTCGGCAGCCTCCGCGTCGAGCTGCTGAATCTCGTGGCGATACGACTGCAACACCGGCGATACCGTGGCACCGTCGGCCTCGAGCCTCTGGAGCTCCGCGAGCGCGCGTTCGCGGCGTCGCAGGAGTACCTCGAGTCTCGCGGCGTTGGCCGACACGACGATAAACCTCTCATCCTCGGGCTGCTCGAAGAGTCTGGGCTCCGCGGCCGGCGGCTCGGCCGGCGCGGGCGCCCGGATCTCGCCCTGAATCTTAGCCAGGAGGTCCTCCTTCGCGGCGAGCGCGTCTTCGAGCTGCTCGGCCTTCGCGGAGAGCAAAGACATCTCGGATCTCAGTCGGGCCACCTCGGCGTCGGCGGCGGCTTCGCGCTCGGATCTCTCCACGTCCCCGGCTGTCTCCGCGACGCGGGCTTTGAGCCTGGCGTCCTCCTCCTTGAGCGCGGACATCTCGCGCTCCCTCTCCTTGCGGTCCTTCTCGAGACCTTCCAGCCTGCGGCGGAGCTCGTCCCGAATCGCGCCCATCGCCGACTCCGGCGCGGCGCCCTGAGCCTTGGCCAGCACCGTCTTGGCTTCAACCTCCGTCGACGCGGCGCGAAGCTCGTCGCGAGCGAGCAGCTGCCAGCGCAGGCTCTCCGCCTCCGCCTCCGCCTCCTCGGCCCTCGCGGTCGCCGCGGCGGCCTCCTCCTTGGCCACCCTCATCGCCTCCTCCGCCTGGGCGAGCTTTCGAGCCTGCGCGGAAGCCTCGGCTCGAAGCTTGACAATCTCGGGAGCCAGCTGTACGGCGGCGGCGTCGCGGTCGCGCTCGATGCCCAACAGCCTCGCCTCGAGGTCGTCGTTAGCCTTGCGAAGCGCATCCACCGTGGTGTTAGCCTCGGCGAGCGCGACGTCCCTAGACTCGAGCGTCTCCTTGAGCGCGTTGAGCTTCGACCTGAGCTCGCCGGCTTCGGCGTCGGCCTTCTTGGCCGCGGCTTCAGCCTCTGCGGTGAGCCGAGACTTTTCGGCAGCCAGCGTGGCCTCACTGTCCGCGAGGCGAGCCTCGAGCTCCTCGCGCGCGGCGGACAGGCGTTCGCCCTTGACCGCGTCCGCCTCGGCGGCGCGAAGCTTGGCGCGGAGCGAGTCCTCGACCTGCCGCATCTCGCCCAGCGTGGACTCCATGGTCGCGGCCATCTCGTCAATTTTCTTGCGAAGCGCGCGAACCTCCTCCTCCTTCTCCCCGGAGGCCATCAGTCGCGACACCTGCCTCTCCAGTTCCTCCACCTCGTCAGTGCGGGACGCCTCGAGAGCGACGATCTCCTCGCGCAATCGCTCCACCTCCCCTTCGTCGCCCTTCTTACCCTCCAACTCAGCCTCCAGGATCCCGACGCGCTCGGTCATCAGCGACAGCCTCGCGGTGAGATCCGCGCGAAGCTCCTCGGCGGATGCCTCGGCGTCGCCGAGCCTCTGCTTCAGCGTGGCGATCAGGAGCGAGTCCTGCGCCGACTTGGCGTCGCGATCGGCCGAGGACGCCGCGGCTTCGGCCTCGATCCTCGCCTGGACGTCCGCGGTCGCGGCGCGCAGGCGCTTGGTCTCCGCCTCCATCGCGGCGACCCGTTCATCGGCGGCGATTAAAGCCTCCGCGGCGGCGGCGTCGGCTCGAGCCTCCGCGTCCGAAAGCGCCCTCTCGAGGCGTTTGACCTCAGCCTCGAAGGCGTCGCGTTCCTCGGAGGCCGCGAGCGCGGCAGCCTCGCGTTGCGTCTCGGCCTCGGCGAGGCGTTCGCGTAAGGTGGCCTCGGCGGCGGCGGCGGCGGCGGCGGCGAGTTCCCTCCGCCGGAGCGTCGACTCGGCGTCTGATAGCTCGCGCTTGACGTCCGCGAGCTGCGAGCGAACGAGCGTCGCCTCCGCCGCGGCCGTCTCCCGTCGCCTCTCCGAAGCCTCCGCCTCGTCGCTAAGGCGAGCCCTCACCTGTGCGAGCTCCGCCTCGCGGGCGTTGAGGGCTCGTTCGAGCTCGGTGACTTTGGCGGAGGCGGCGGCGGTTTCGACGTCGACGAGCGCGGACGACGCCGCCGCCTCGGCTCTGAGCCTCGCGATTTCATCCTCGAGCTCCGCCGTCTTGAACGCGGCCGCCTCGGCGGTGGCGGCGCGCGTTTCGTCGAGGGCGCGTTCGCGTTCGGCGAGCCGCGCCTCGAGCTCGTCGACGGAGTCCAAGGCACGTTTGAGCTCCTCGGCCGAAGCATCCGCCGCGGCGATTCTCTCCGCCTCCGTCTCGGCGAGCTGCGCTCGGAGCGTGGCTTCAATCTCAGCCACGGCGTTGGCGCCGGCAGCCTCGGCAGCCTTCGCGGCAGCCTCCGCGGCGCGAAGCCTGCGCTCGGCGCTCACCACCGTCTGCCTGAGCTGCGCCACCTCCTGTTCCAGGGAAGCCTGGAGTTCGTCCTGCTCCTCATGGAAGCGAAGGGCGTTTTCAATCTTGGACTCGATGGAAGCCTGGAGAGCATCCAGAGACTCTCGAAGGTCATCGCGCTCGGCGAGTAAGGCCTCGGCGGCGTCGGCGCGCTCCACGCGTTCAGCCTCGAGCTCGTGTTCGAGCTGCTGCTTCGCGGCTTCCCACTCCGCCTGGGTCTCGCGCACCTTCGCGTCCCTGTCGCGCAACTCAGCCTCGAGGTACTCAATCTCCGCTCGAGTGTTCGCGCGCTCATCCTCCAGGTCAAACTTCGCATCGCCGAGCTCGGCTTCGAGCCTCGCGATGCGGGAGTTCAGCCGAGCCTCCGTCTCGGGAACGGACGCGCGTAGGGATTCGAGCTCCGCCTTGGCCTCGGCGGTCTCCTTCTCGAGGGCCCTCGCCGCGTCCCGTTGCGAGCGCATCTCGCGAACCTCATCCGCGATTCTCGCCTCGAGCTTACCGGATTTGCCCTTGGCGCGCGCCGCCTCGAGGTCGCGCTCGCGGGACGCGAGCATGGCGTCGATGCGATCCGCGACGGATGCGGAGTCGGTCACGAGCTTCGCCGCGGTGGCCTCCACGGACGCCTCGATTTCCTTGGCGCTGTTGCCGGTGAGGTTATCGAGGAGCGATTTCGTGATGCCGGTGACCAGTTCCTTGGGCGGGGGTAAACCCGCGAGTGAAGACGTCTCGGCGAGCCTGTTTGCCAGCACGGCGACCGTGGAGACGGCCTGATCGAGTGCATCGGAGTTTCTGGCTAGCTCCGCCTTCAAACTTTCCGTCTCGCGCTCCAGATGCTCCTTGTCGTCAACCAGCAACTCCATCTCGCGGATTTTATTGCGAGTCTCGCGAAGCTCGGACTCGACGGCGGCTTTCGCCTGAAGGTCTTTGGCCATCTTCTCGAGCAAACCCTGCATCTCCGACATCTCCCCGCGCGCGTCCGAGATTTCCTTGTTGCGCTTCTGCGACTCGGACTCCACGGCATCGTTGAGCCGTTGCTGCATAGCCTCGAACACCTCCTCGCGTTGGGTCAGCATCGTCTGCAAACTCGCGAGCTCGGCGTTCATGCGGGTGAGCTCGGCGTCGTATCCCTTGGAAGCCTCCTTGAGTTGCGAGGTGAGATCGGTGACGCGCGATTTGAGCTTAGCCTCGGCGGCGCTCAGCGTCTGCTCGCGAGCGAGTTGGGTCTTGAGCTCGCGGTCTTTACGCTCGAGCTCCTCTCGCAGGGTGGCAGCCTCGGCGCGGGCCTCGTCAATCTCCAGCTGCAGAGCCGGGTCCATGACGGGCGCGGCGGGTTTGAAGGATGCGGACGCGGAGGCGAGCTCGCGCTCGCGCGCGAGCTCGGTCATCTCCGCGTTGGAGCGCTTGAGGGACTCGAGGGATGCCTCCTTGAGCCTGAGAGCCTCGGAGAGCTGCTCGACCTCGGCGCGCAGCTCGGCGGCGTCGCCCCCCGGGGACCCGCCGCCGGGACCGCCCTCGCTTTTACCCTTCCGGGACCCGCTCCGCGTTCTTCCGCCTAGGGAGCCATCTTCCGCGCTGTCGTCCGAGAACCCGCCCTCCTCCTCGCTCCTCCGAACGCGCTCCCGCTCGTACGCCTCGATCTGCTCCCTCAGGGTCGCCTCCAGCTCGGCCCACGCTCGCTGCGCAGCCTCGGCCTCGCGCTCGCGGCGCTCCGCGTCAGCCCCGGCGTCGGCGAGGGCGTCCCTGGCCTTTGAAACGTCCTCCTCGAGCTGCTCGATTCGCTCAGCCGCATCCGCCAAAGCCCGCGCCTTCTCCCCGCGGAGACGCCTGAGCTCCTCCTCGCGCTTGGCGAGCGCGGCTTCGGCCTCCTTCGCGAGGATTCTGAGGCTCTCCTTGCTCGCAGCCTCGCGCTCGGCGAACGAGTCGGAGAAGGCGGACGTCTCATCCTTATCAGCCTTGGATTTGGACCTCATCTCCGATTCAGCCTTGGCGGCGACCTCGGCGGAGGCTTCCAGCTGGCGAATGCGCTGGCGCAGGTTACGCTCCTGCTCCATCCATATCTCCTTCGCCGCCCTGAGCCTCTCCTCCACCTCGCTCTGCTCGGACTCGAGCCTGGCAACCTCGTCTCTCCTCGCGGCGAGCGCCGCGATTTCAGTCTCCAACGCGTCGCGCTCCACCGCGGTTTCCGCGGCGGCCAACATGCGCCGGCGGCTGTCCACGAGCATGCCCAGGCGCGCGGACATGGACAACGAGGCGTTCGCGGCGGCCCACGCGGCGGGTCCGTCGATGTCCAGGCTCGGGACGACGGACGCGTCGGTGGACTCTTCCCCGTCGTTTCCGAACATTCCGCCGATGAGCCACGACAGCGTGGACGAGGCGGCGACGGCGCCGTCGCCCGCGGCTGAGACGTCGCGCCTGACGTTCGCCGCGTCAGCCTCGGCCTTTCTGAGCGCGGACGCCTTCGCGGCGAGCTCGGCGCGGGCGTCGGCGAGTTCCGCGCGGATGGCGTCGAGGTCGGCGGTTCGAGACCTGAGCTCGTCGTCTTTGTCCGCGAGTTGGTCCTCGAGCTCGGCGGCTCGGAGTCGAAGTCGGCCGACTTCAATCTCGAGCGCATCCTTCTCCTCGGCGGCGACGCGGAGCGCGTCCGCGTACGATTCCTCCGTGTCTCTCGCGCGGCGCTCCGTTTCCTCCAGCTTGGCCGTGATCTCGGAGGATTCGGTCTTGAGCCGCGCGATCTCCTCCTCGGCTGCGGCGCCGGACGATTCCAGCTCGGATTCCAAGTCGGCGATTCGTTCGCGGAGCATCTCCTCAGAGACGCTGCGCTCCTTCTCGGCGGCTCGAAGCGTCCTCGCGGCGGCTTTGGCGGCGTCCTCGAGGGATGCGATCTGCTCGCGGAGAGCCTCGACCTTTTTGGCCTCGGCCTCGTCGTCCGAAGCCTTTTTGGCGTCGGTCCCGTCTACGCCGGCGAGCGCGGCAGCCGTCTCGGACCGCCTCCTGAGTTGCTCGAGCTCCTTGTCGGAATCGCGCACCAATTCGAGCAGCTGGTCGATCCTGTCGCGAAGGTCGTCCACCTCATCGTCGGCGGCGGCGTACGCCACCTCCAGCTCCACCTCCAACACGGCAAGCTGCTCGCGGTAATCGTCAGCCTCCTCCTCGAGAGATTCGATTCGCGCCACCAGCGCGGCGGCTTCCTCGTCCTTCTCGGCGAGCATCGCGGCGTTCCTCGCGAGCTCCGCCGCGAAGGCCGCGGCCGCCTTCTCCTCGCTGGCGAAGACGGCTTCGACGCGCTTCTCCAGCTCGTCGGATTTAGCCACGAGGTCGGTGCGAAAGCGATCCACCACAGCGGCCATGCGCCGCTCCGCCCGCGCTCGAGCCGCGACTGCATCCGCCTTGGTCTGCTCGAGCTCAGCCTGCTTGGCGGCGAGGGCGGCCTGCGCGACTTGGAGTTTCTCGCGGATGACGTCGGCATCCGGCGCATCGGCGGGTCTCTCGGGAGGGATGGGTCGGGATGCCTCGAGGGCGGCGAGCCGCGCCCTCAGGGTTTCGACTTCTCGCTCCGCGATTTCGCGGTCGGACCTGAGGGCGTTGATTTGGCCCAAGCCGTCCTTGACCTCCTCCTCCTGCACCTTGAAGGCACGCTCCATCATCTTCGCGCGCCCAGATTCTTTCTCGGCAGCCTTCTGGAGCTCCTCAACGCGCTTCTCGAGCGCGCGAACGTCCGCGAGCTTCGCCGCGGCATCCTCTGCGGCGCGCTTAGCCTCCGCGTCTCTCTTATCGAGGGCGTCCACCGCGACCAAAATTTGCTCATCCTGAAACTCGATCATCTGCTTCATCTGGTCCATCTCGCGCGCGGTCGCCGCGTCCAGCGCCGTGCCCTCGGACTCGACCGCGGCGAGCTGCGACTCGAGTTCAGTCACGCGGCGGCGCGCCGCGTCGAGCTCCTTCAGGCTCTCTACCCGCTCGGTGAGAGACTTTTCGGTTTCCGCCCTGAGAGAATGCTCCGCCGCGAGCTCAGCCTTTGCCGTCCGGAGCGCGGCCTCGAGCTCATCGATCCTGCCGGAGTCGACGGACAAGTCGGCGTCATCGTAGCCCGCGACTCGGGCCTCGAGCTCCTCGACCCTGGCGAGCAGAGTTTGCTCGGCCGCGACGGCCTCGTCGGAAACCTCCTGGACGAGCTCAAACGCCGCTCGCATCTCCTTCAGCTCAGCCCTCGCCAGCGCGAGCTCTCCCGTGAGCTTGGCGGTGTAGGACTCCTCGCCCTCAGTCTCCTCCACGGCCGCGGCTCTCGCGACGGTGACTCTCAGTTGCTCGCACTCCTCTTCGAGCGTTTTGATCCGGCGCGTGAGGGTGAGCTCGCGCGATTCGGCCGCGGCGATGGCGGTGGCGGCGGCGGTTTTCGCGTCGCCGAGCTCGACGTTCAATCGCTCGAGATTGGACTTGACCTCGTCCACCTCGGCACGCGCCTCGCGCTCGGCAGCCGCTCTCCGCTCCGCGACGTCAGCCTCGGCGCGCGCCCGGGTCTCCTCGATCTGTGCCGTGAGCGATTCGATCTTTCTCGTCAACTCGGACTTGGCCTTCGCCGCGGCAGCCTTCTCGGCGGCGTACTCGTCGCTAACCTTTTCCACCTTCGCCGCGAGATTCGCCTTTTCGTCGAGCGACGCGGTTGACTGTTTGCTCATAGCCTCGATCTGCGTCTCGAGCTCGACGATGCGATCGACGAGCTCAGCCTCGCGCGCGCCCGCGGACTCGATCGCCGCGTCCAGTTCCGATCGAACGAACCGGAGCTCCCCTTCGAGGGGCGCGAGTTTTTCGCGAAGGGATTCGGCCGCGGTTTCCGCCTCCGCCGCCGACCTCTTCGCCTCGGCGAGCCTAGCCTCGAGGGACTTGAGCTCGGTCATCTGGGACTTGACCGAGGAGAGCTCGGCGTCGGTGCCCTTGGCGGCAACCTCCGCCGCGGCGAGTTCCGCGCGCGCAGCCTCCAGCTCCAGCTGCCTGTCTCCGAGAGTCAGCGTGAGAGTCTCCACCTCCCGCTCCAGTTCCTCGAGGGAAGCGATTTTCGCGTCCTTCTCGGCGATTTCCGCGGTGAGCGACGCCAGCCTGTCATGGGTCTCCCGGTCGACCGGTGCGTCGGCGGACTCGAGCGCGGCGAGCTTGGCGGTGAGCTGGTCGACGGTCCGCTCGGCGTTCTCGCGCTCGGCGCGGAGGATGTTGATCTGGGCCAGCGCCTCCTGAATCTCATTCTCTTGAACCTTGAAAGCGCGCTCCATCATCTTCGACTTTTTGTCATCAGCCGCCACCCGCGTTTGCCGCTGCTCGCCGCCGGCGGCTAAGGTCTCCACCTCGGCGAGCGCTTCGGCGAGTCGAGCCTCGGTCTCGGAGTTTGACCGCTCGAGCTGCATCACGCGATCGCGCGCGTCCTCGAGCTGCGCGAGGATGTTCTTCAGCTCGTCGTCGTCCACGCTCCTGAGCACCTCCGAACTCGCGGCGACGGCGGGCTCGGCGGCTTTCTCCCGGGGCGACGATCCCTCGATGTCGTCGAGGATGTCCCGGAGCTTGCCCGCCATCTCCTTCACGGACGGCGCCTCCCTGGCTTTCTTACCCAGACCCACGACGCCGTTGAACACGCCGAGGACCCCGCTCCACTGGGTCTTGTACGCGGCGGACCGTTCCGCTTCCAGCGTCTGCAACGTCTCAGCCATCTTCGCGGCTTTGTCCGCGAGGAGCGATTCGAGCCTGGCCACTTCCGCCTTGAGCGCCTCAGCCTCCGCGGCGGGGACGACGTCGGCGGCGTCCGCGCGCGCCTCCGCAGCCTTTGCGCGTTCCACAGCGCTGGATGCCATGGCCTGAAACGCGGTTAGCTTGACGGACGCGTCTCGCTGCTGCGCGACAGTGGCCTCGAGGATGACGAGCTTTTCGCCGAGATCCTCAATCTTCGCCTCTGCGGCGACCCTGGCGTCTAGCAGCTCGGCCCTGACATCCTCGAGCTCGTCCTCGAGCTCGGCCGCGCGCGTCTTTGCCGCGTCGAGTTCCTCGTCGGCAGCCTCGAGCTGCGAGGTGAGCTCGGCCACCTCTGCTTTGGCAGACGAGCTAACAAACTTGTCGCCCTTGCTCCGCTTCAGGATCTTCGTCCCGCCTGTTGGTTCCATCTGCTTCTTAGCTTGTTTCACAACTGTAGCTGTTGGTTCCATCTGCTTCTTAGCTTGTTTCACAACTGGAGCTGTTGGTTCCATCTGCTTCTTAGCTTGTTTCACAACTTTTTCTTCCTGCGACTCAAATTCTGGCGTCTCGGCGGGGGAGGAGGCCCCGCCGGCTTCGACGCGACGGCGCTCCTCCGCCAGCAGGGACTCGAGCTCGGTGATTTTGGCGCCGAGCGCGCGTTCGCGCTCGGTCGCGTTCTCCTGCGCCGCCTCGACCATCCCCTCCGCGATCTCGATGGCCTCCTCGAGCTCGATGACGCGGTCGTCGTATTCGCGGAGTTTGTCCTCGAGTGCCTTCTCCATGATCCTCTTGCCGGCCACTAACGCCTGGGCCCTCTGAACCTCGAAAATACTGCTCGCCTCGGCCTGAATCGCGCGGTCCTTCGCCTCCGCGAGCTCCGCGCGGAGCTCTTCAGCCCGGGACTCGTATTCAGCGACGGCGGCCGCGGAGTTCTGCTCGAGCCTGACGCGTTCCTCTCTAAGTTCCTTGATTTCCTCTGTGCGGCGCGCGAAGCTCTTCTCAGCCTCGTTCTTGTCCAGCCGAAGCCTGGAGACCAGCTCCTTCCACTTGAAGCCCTCCTTTTCGCCCATGCCGGTGCGTTTGCGGAGCGTATCAGCGGTCGCGAGAGCTTCCTGAAGTTCTGCATCCTTCTCTGCGAGTTGCCTCTTGATCTCGGTGAGGTCGGCTGAGAGCATCTTGGCCTCGCCCGCGGCGACGTCGGCTCCAGACTCCAGAGCCTCGATGCGTCTATTGAGCTCAGCCCTGACGGACTCGATCTCGGCATCCTTCGCGGCGAGCTCCTTGACCGCTTCGTTCTTGTCGAGTCGCAGCTTGGCGGCTATGTTCTTCCACTTGAACCCTTCCTCGGCGGGTGACGCTTTTTTCAGCTCGGCTCGCAGCGACTCGGCGAGCGTCCGAGCCTCGGCAACCTCCTCCTCGAGCGACGCGGATTTGGCCTCAGCCTCGGCGACGACCCGATCGCGCTCCTCCCGGGCGACGCGAGCCTCGAAGAGCGCCGTCTCACGCGCGGAGTTGGCGTCGGACAGGGCGCGCTCGCGCTGCTCCCTCGCAGCCGTCGCCTCGGCGAGCGCCGTCTCCGTCGCCGCGAGGGCATCCTTCGCGGCTTCAAACTTCTCCTTCAACGCGCCGAGTTGGGCGGTGGCGTCGCTCGCGGTCGTCTTCGCCTTTGCCGCCTGCGCCTCGAGGTCTTCGGCGGCGGCGTCTCGGGCGGCGACGAGCCGTCGCATGTCTTCCATCTCGGCTTTGAGTTTCCTGAGCTCGGCTCGGACGTCATCTTTTTCGATTTCGGAAGCCTCGAGCCTGGCGGCGGCTTCGGCGAGTGCGTTTTCGTCGGCGATGGACTTGACCTGGAGCTCGGAAATCTCGGACCGCTCGCGCTCGAGGT
>Ga0181571_10002011_pt1 | contig 14941 bp, 15 predicted proteins | sample 101ome_17_FD_132440 | JGI IMG/M metagenome (GOLD analysis project Ga0181571, IMG submission 132440) | Coastal salt marsh microbial communities from the Groves Creek Marsh, Skidaway Island, Georgia - 101407AT metaG (megahit assembly) | ecosystem: Environmental > Aquatic > Marine > Intertidal... | reverse complement strand
GTTTAGGTTTAGAAGTAGTTGGTGTTTTGATTTTTAGTAGGTTTAGCTACGCAAATTTTGAGGTTAAAGCGTAGGGGATGAACAAAGCAGTTACAAACGACGTTTTTACAAGTATAACCTGCTGTTTTTGAAATAAAAATTTCAGCTCTATTGCTGAGTGGGGATGAGCGGTATGGGCAGATGCACGGCCCCCATTCGCCCCGCTGTTTTTAGAAGGCTTAAGCTTCACATGAGCCCTAGCCCCGCTGGCGTAACGAGGTGGATTTAACCGTTGCCAATTGAGCGCTCAGTCAGAGAAGCTTAAGTATAGGAAGAAGACAGGGTCTTACTGCATAGGGAGTCCACTCTTCAGTTAGGCTCGACACCTCCGTCCGTCCAGCTGGCGGCTTCTTCAACAGCGTTGTGCATTGCGTGTCGTCCTTTCCACAATGCCCATGCGGCTGCCGGATAGCTGATTGCATACAGTGTTGCTAATCCGGCTCCAATTTGATCCCCACCGTACAGGTAGTCTGAAGCCGCTGCGATTACTATCGGACCGAGGCTGAGTGCAATCAAACCTGCCAGAGCTGAATACAACGCCACTGCCACCCCGCGGAGCTCATTGGGCGTGACCAAGTTCAAAGCGGCAACGTAGAGTGCGGTCAGCGGAGATAACAGCATAACCATCAGTGCAATACCCGAGAGAAAAATCCATACGTCATCGCTAGTGGATGCATAGATTGCGATCGGGGTTGCGAGCACCAGGCAACTGGCGTACCAGCGGAACTGGGCATCGCGGTACCCTTTGCTGAACAACTTGTCGACCGCCAGTCCGCTGAGGGTTTTACCCAACAGGCCCGCCACTATCATGGCTAGGCCGAGCCCCAGTCCGATATCGCCAGCACCCCAACCGAAGTTACGTGCCAGATGCGCCGCATACCACGCGTTGCCGCCGGCAAAGCCCATTGAGGCTAGTCCGAAGCCAATGAAGTGATAGAGAAAAAACTGGGGTCTCTCGGTAATGAATTGCATCAAGTCCCTGTAGCTCTGAAGCAGACCCGTTGACGCCTGCAATGGGCGCGAGCGCACACCGCGGCGCAGCGGTTCCGGAATGCTCAGCACACTGAAAGCGATCAAGACTCCGGGCAGGCCGATAATGAAAAAAACCGCCTGCCACGCGCGAAATTCGCCAATTATTGGAACGGTGAGGATGGGTTGTTGATTAACGAACTCGATCAACATGCCGCCAAATAAAAATGCACAGCCTGCACCTACCGAGGCACCCATTGAATACACGGCCAGGGCCAGCGTCAGCCGATGTTTAGGAAAGAGATCGGTAATCATAGACGTTGCGCAGGGGTTGAGTCCTGCCTCGCCAACGCCAACCGCGACGCGCGCAATCATCATATGGAAGAAGTTTTGGGCAACACCACAGGCGGCAGTCGCCAGTGACCAGATAGTGACGCACAGATAGATAACACGACGTCGATTAACGCGATCGGCGAGTGCACCCGCCGCTAGCCCAAACACGCAAAAGGTAATGGCAAATGCGAGGCCATGCAGCATCCCGAATTGCACATCGCTGATACCCAGATCCCGTTTGATCGGGTCAACCATTAGCGAAATGATGGTCCGATCCAGTAGTGATATCCAATAGAGTAGTGCCATTAGTACCGTGGCGTACCAGGCGACAGCGGGTCGAGGATAAGGCGCTAGGGGCGTTGCCGTGTGGCCGTGGGCCTCGGGTGGCAGTGGTGCGGTGGGGTTGGTTTTCTTCATCAGTTGCCCAGTCTCAGGGTACACCCTCAGTAGCCTATCTTATCTGGCCGCGGGCACGAGCCCCACAATACGCAAAGGTGCGCCACTGCCGTCGGCAATCTTCATGGGCAGTGCAATGAGCCAAGCGCCGACCGGCGGTAGCGCATCAAGGTTGGCGATGTTCTCGAACCCCAGAATGTTCCGCTCATAGAGTAATCGATGGACAATAAAGTCGGTGGACTGGCCGTAGTCGATACTGGCGGTATCCAGACCCACCGCTGTAATGTCCCGCTCATGGGCTAAAAATTCCGCACTGGCCTTTGAGAAGCCCGGGAAGTGGAGCGACCTCACTGCCTCGGGGCCTCGCTCGGCGGTTCCCAGATACTCAAGCCGGTTTGGCCAGCGCATGGAAAAGCCGGTATTCATGAGTACGGTGGCTCCTTTGGGGATCTGGCCGTGCTGCAGTTCCCAAGCACGGATGTCCTCTACAGATAGCCGGTAGTCGGGGTTGTTCGCCGTCTTGGCTTTAACGTCAATCACAACCGCTGCGCTAAACAACTTTGCAGTGGGTATTTGATCTGCACTCCATCGCCCTTGTGCGAAGTGTACAGGCGCATCAAGGTGGGTGCCGCCGTGTTCCGCGGTCTGCACGCTGAAGGCCGAGTAATACCAGCCGCCCTCAGTTTCACCGGCGAAGGATTCTGTATGCTCAAAGTCTTTTTCGGTCGGCCAGTAAATGGTGTTGGCATCAAAGACATGGGTTAGGTCGACGATGTCAAAACCTTCGAAGGGATTCGCATTGGCATGTAGGGCAAATAGTGTAGCTAATACGAGGCTGGAAACGCTTTTCATGGTGGAGCTCCTTAGTTGTCGCTTCGCCTTAGCACAGGACTGTGCGATCTGGGCATAAAGGTTCTACATCAATCGACGGTAGCAATCGCCTCAATTTCGATCATCAGTTCGGACAGCGCTAGGCTTTTTACTTCGATGATGGTGTCCGCCGGGTAGGGCTCGGTGAACCACTTACCTCGCAGTTCAACAATCTTCTCGAAGTGTGCCATGTCGGTCAGAAAGATGGTGACTTTGATCACCTTGGACAAATCAGAACCCGCCGCTTGTAGGGTGCGCTCCAGCGATTGAAACGTCGCCTCCGCCTGGGCATCAAAATCACCAACGCCTACCAACTCCCCCGACTCACTGATCGCCGCATGGCCCGATAGGTAAGCCATCCCGTTAACGACATAACCGGGTGAGATACGATAGGGCGCGAGGGGGTCGGGGTCCAGATGAATGGGCGTGGCTGCCATAGGGGTGTGTCTCCGAGTAACGATTAGTGTTGTGGCACAGCTTAGAGTGCTCCGTAGCACAAGGCGAGATATTTATACAGCCAGTGCTTGAGGCGCAGTGGTTGGCTCACAAGTCGGTATTATTAGTTCGGTTAGTGCTCGCATAGCAGGTGGTAAGTGGCAAACATAAGATGGGCAAAGGATTTTTTGATAATCTCTGATGCGGATCTTGTATTGATTGCTTTATCCATATCGCCCAATCTACAGATAAAACATGCGTTGCTCTTCCCAGCTTGTAACGGCGGCGTCTAGTACTCGCATGACATTCACACCTTCTTGTGCTGTTACCGGTTCTGGTGCGTTTGTCGTAATAGAGTGATAAAGATCCTCGTAAAAAGCCATGTAATTGCCGGGCAGCGTGTCTATGTGCTCACGCAATGTTTTTCCTTCTAACGCGGTGTGCAAGAGGCCCCGCTCTTCGACAGGCTCTATTCCATATCCTTTAGCTGTGGGCGCTATGCCTGCTTTGAGCTGACTTTCCTGTACATCGGCCCGTGACTTCAGGAGCGATCCTCGAGTGCCATGTAATGTATATCCCATTAGTGGCTCGCGATAAAAATAACCGGCTTTAATGTGTACATGAATCCTTTCATAACGCAGGAGGAGGTGGACATAATCGTCTACCAGCGATCGCTGACGGGTGATACCTATGTCAGCAAACACCCCTTGGGGCATGCCAAATAAAACGAGGGCTTGATCGATCAAGTGAGACCCTAGATCTTTGAGGATTCCCGCTCCTGGCCCCGGATTTTCTTTGTGTGATTTGGGGCTTAGGTTGGGGTCGTAGCGCGCGTAGGCCAGCGTTGCTTCCACCATTCTACCTATTAGGCCTTCATTTATAACGGACTTTACAGTTTGGAAATCACTGTCCCAGCGCCGGTTCTGAAAGACGGCCAACCTCCTATTTTTCTGGCTCGCTAGGGTTTGTAGATCTATGGCTTCTTTGGCCGTGGTCGTAAAAGCCTTCTCCACAACCGCGTATTTCCCGGCTTCAATGACTTTTTTTGTGTAATCGTAGTGCGTATACGTAGGTGTATTGACGATAACAAGATCTAACTCTGGGTCTTCTAAAATTGACTCAAGACTCGCGTAGCTTCTGGTGCCTGGATACGAGTCTGATATCTGCTTTCTGCTGCGTTCCCACGAGCCTACTAGCGTAAATCCGGGGTGTTTATGAAGGAATGGAGCATGAAAAATCTGACCCGACATGCCAGAAGAAAGGAGGGCTGTTTTGATGGGTTGCATAGCATTACTTTCCTATCGATGCTATCTAGTTAGGCGCAATTTCAGCCGTGGCGCTTGAGAGTCTTCACCCCAATGTGCTACGGCGTATTGTGCTACAGCCAGCTGCCGGTTCTACCAATCGATAGCGGTATTGTGCGCAATTTTAGATCAAGCACTTCCTTAAAAAATGCCGCCGAAGCGGCGATATCATGAGTATGCACATGAATGTGATCAATCCCTTTCACAGGCATCGAGCTTTTCATTCCAATTCCTTAGTAGGGCTTATTGTGGCGATTGATGTATGACTCGATGGCTATCTTTCATTGCGCCGCGCTACCGAATAACAAAAGGGTGTTGCTCCGCCGGGTAAACGCCGTATCGGTCGCGGTAAGAGGGTGGTTGTCTGCCTTCTATATCGGTAATGCCGTATTTAATCCCCAATTCTGCGCCAATGAGTGCGCGCCCAGAAAACTCCAACAGCTCTGGATCGTTGTATAAACTCCACAAAATCTTGCCGGTAAACTCTGGCGTTTCCATGGTTTCAGGTTGCAGATAGGCATATTTGTCGGGCTCCGCATCGATCATGGCCCGCAGGCGCTCGGTCATGAGTGCGCCCATCCAAATTGATGTCGTTGCTACCTTAAACGGTTCAAGGTCCACCGCCATATCAGCAGCCATTTTATCCAAGCCCGCTTTATGTACCCCGTAAGCGGGACCGAATACATAGTGCCGCGCTCCGGGAGCGGAGGTGAAGGCAATCAAACCGCTGCTTTGTGCGGCCATGATTTTCGCTGCGTGATGCGATGCTACGTAAGCCCCCCTGAGTCCAGCCTGCCACATGTCAATCAAAGCGATTGGCTTTTCCCAGAAATTCCCCGGTGTTGTCATCTCCTCGTGCGCGGCAAACGCATTGTTTACCACTATATCCAGTCGACCCTGTTCTTTGAGTACTAATTCAAAGAGGTTGGCTATTTGTGTGTCATCGGTGTGATCCACAGCGACCGCATGGCCTGTTCCGCCTGCTTCTGTAACAGCATTGGCTGTTTCATAAATGGTGCCCGGGAGTGCCGCCTCGCCAGATTGCTGGGTACGACCCGTGACATACACTGTGCAGCCTTTGCTACCTAACGCAATAGCAATGCCTCGCCCGGCACCCCGGCTAGCGCCGGTCACAATCACTACGGCATTTTCTTTTGTCATTATTGTTTGCCTTCGGCTGCCGGATTTGACCAGCGATGGCCCTCTGGCGTGTCTTCAAGGGTGAGTGGGCGCTGGTAGCTAACGTCATTTTGATTGGGCAGCCCGCGAAGAAACCCCATTTCACGAAGATAATCAGAGTTCATGATGGTGGCATCCCCCACCAGGCCCACTTCCAACGTACATCGACGTAATGCAATGCGCCAAATCCCGTCTTCCTTGACGAGACGATCGACGTAGCGTCCCGCTAATACACGTGCTGTTTTACCATCGGTGTTGAAGAACAACCCGACGGAATAGCTCTCTGCGTGAGCTTCATCCCCATTGATATCACAGCTATGAGTAGTGATGTTATGCATGGTTTGCAACGCGCTCGCCGAATGGGTCGCATTCGCCCAGGCGGGGTAGTCCGAGCCTGCATTGATAAATTTGGTTCCATGTTCGTCAATGCCAGCTTTGCTGTAACTTGCTGCCAATAGCTCAACATCCTGACGATCGCAGCCGCGCGCGTTATTTGCAATGCAATCAAGTATCGCTTGCCGATCTAGAAGATGTTGCAACTGCGTTTCCAATTGGACGAGACGCCCTTCAATATCTGACAATGGCAACCCTCCCGGCCGACGATTTTTACATTATTGCCGAGATAGTATTTAAACAGTGCTGTTCAATCAAATATTTTCCGTGATGGCTCGGGCTTGATTACCGTCGACATAGATGTAACGGATGACTTTTGCTCAACGGCTTCTTGTGGTGGCTTTTTAGTTGCAAGTGGCTACGTTATTGCAAGTGGCTGCCAGCAGCATAAATTGCGGATAACTGACCTTATGGCATTTTAGAAAACATAATGTTTCGCAAATAAAGCGTACGGTTTGGCGCTTTCTGTGAACCCAAAAACGCAATTATATTGGTAACGTCGGCTAAATTTGCACCTGCATTGATCGCTTTAATAGGCAAAATGTAAGACTGCCAGTGATCGGTTACGGGGTACTCGGTGTTGGGGCCAAATTGGGCAAAATTGTTGACCTGATCGCCACGTAGATAGTTCCCGGTTTGAAAACCCAAACCAAAATTCACGTCTTCGCTCCCACGGATCTCTAGGTGGAGGTAGCCGTCCTTAAATAGCGTTAGGTTTTCGCCTAGGTCTGCAGCGACCTCAAGGCTCGCTCCCCACCAATTACCATCGCGTGTCTCTACTTTAATCTCGCCACTGGGTAGCAGCTCAATAGTTGAAGTGCCCTCCCAAGGGATTAGCTTGAGCGGCGCACTGGGGTAACTGTGGTTGTCGGCAGTGCCATCCACTTCATTATGAACAATAACAAGCATCGACTCTGTAACCGGGTCGCCCGTTTGTCGCCGTGTGTTTGTCGTGTGAATGCTTCGAACTGCCATTTGGCTTTTGAAGGGAGGCATCATGGCCTCAGACAGCAATGCTACTTCATTGCCATCAAAGCTTTTTCGTAGCGGCTTGCCGTCTCGAGTGAGGCCGTCAAATGCACCTTCATCAAAAGCTGTCCAAAGCGTGTATTTCACCTCGTTATCGAGAGTTACCAGCCCGAAATGATTCTCGGAGTCGTCAGGGCTATCGGCTCGTTTCCATTGCTCATCAAAACCTTCAAAGAAAAATAGCGAGATACCAGCCTCATTAGTCCATTGTCGCATCAGATCATGAAATAACTTCTGCTCGTATTCGTCAGCCGCTTTAGACCCCGCGTTGCCATAGGCCGCGGCGTCTATGGTGGCCCAGCCTGTCTCACCAATGTGGACGGGCTTATTAATCTTTTGTGCGCGCATATACTCGACGACGCCTTGGTATTGCTTTTTGGCGTAGCTCACGGCGCGCTCCATGGCCGCATGCGTCATGGCGTCAAACGCAAGCGTCTCCTCCTGTGGCAAGACGCCCCAAAATGACGGGTTGTAGTAAGAATCATGGAAGGGATAGGTGTGTACTGAAATAAAGTCAACAGCATTCATTAAGTCTACTAAGTCCTGTGTGTGATACACCGTGTTGCCACCGCCCCAGGATTCGTAATTGTCTGAACTGGTAATCCACACGTCCTTGTTCAGTTTGCCCGATAGCTTGGCGTCCTGAAGGAAGTTGACCCACTTCAAGATAGTCTTTGGGTAGACAAAATAATTAACCGCCTACTGCACCATGGCTTCATTGCCAACCGCTATCGCTTTGACAATAGTGGGATAGCTGTTGGCAAGCCGTACGGCGGCCTCGATCTCACGGGTGTTGTTGGCCACATTGCCTAGGGTGTGGTCAGGCCCGGCCCCTTCGCGGGTCCATGAGTTTTTCGCTTCAATCCAAGCTCTAAGCATCACATACATTTCAAAACTGGGGTCATCACGCTGTATGCGCGCTATTGCCTCTAGCAAGCGCTCTGCTTGCGAGTATTGGGACGTGTTATAGGTGCGCAGAATTTTAATGCCCATGGCATCAAGAATCTTTACGTCGTCAATAAGCTGCTCAACGCTTGGGCCGTCATTGCGTGTCAATCCTGGGTAACCGCCATAGGATATGGCCGGGTAGTTGGCATTGCCAAATATCTCGGCGGGAGGAGGTATTAGTTTTTTGTGATTTCTTGGCCGCTCGCACTGAGCGTGCTAGTCAAAAGTAGGGTGGCTAAGGCCGCATAAATGTAATGCACGAAAACACTCCAACGTATTTATTTTAGACTCTAATTATCGTCTGCTTCGTTCTGAGGAGCATCTGGGGCCTGCGCATACTGTCCCACAAATTGACCGCTTCAACGCGATTATGTCGTGATTTTTGGCGTGCTATCGGGTCGAGTAAAATTCAATAGAAGACCATACGGTCTCTTGAATCAGGCGAACGCGTACTCTGTCTAGACAGGCGTATCTACGTGCGTTGCTTTGACTTTCATTGGCGAGCGTTAGGCTATTGGGCGATCTTTTTGATACAACCTCCAGCCAAACTCAATTGAGATGATCATGCTCGCGCGCGCCACAAGCCGCTGACGTTTTTCTCGGTGGCCGCGGTGTGCAAAAGGTGTTGCCAATACCAAATCATTGATTTGCTCATGGGAGAGTTCACGGGTGTACGCGCAAACGCCATGTTCCAACAGGGTTGCGCCGGCGAGTAAGTTGCGCAACGGTTTATGTTCAAAGGGGGTGTCATAGAGCGCGGCTCTCAACTCCCACAGGTGGCGATTGCTCGGCCCCACCTCTAGATAAAACGCCTCAGGTTTAAGTACTCGTAAAGTCTCCGCATCGTTTGATGGCGCAAACACCTTGAGTACCGCATCAACGATGTTATCCATCACGGGCAGTCGCGAATTGCTAGCCACGGCATATTGATGGCCGGGGAATGCCTTGGCGGCAATACGCACGGCAGGTTTCGCTATATCCACACCGAATAGGTCCAGATTGCGGATTCCAGACGTGAGTAAGCCGTCGTAATAGCCTTCGCCACAGCCTATATCGAGAAGCGAAGTGACGGCTCGTTTTGCTAGGAGTTCGGTGATTGTGTTGGCAAGGGGCTCGTATAGACCGGTTGCAAGCAAGCGGCGCCTAGCCATTACCATCTCCGGCGGATCCCCGGGTGTCCTAGAGTGCTTATGATGTGCGGGTAGTAAATTGACATAACCCTCGCGGGCAACATCAAAGCTATGACCATTGCTACACGACCAAAGATCACCACTGCCGATTAACTCGGCTTTGCAGTTGGGGCAGCTCCAAATCATTGTTGTGACCATTGGCTCCTTTACACGTAAGCCGATGACGCCCAACATTTGTATCACTGTCAATGAAATTTTGTGTCAAGGTTAATGTCGTTGTATAAAGCGGAAGGTATAGACAGCGGCAGGTGCAGCCGCTGCTCGTGGCACGATAAATAATATCAATAAGAGGTCGGAATACCTATGATGCGGGCTAAAGATACATTCGCCAGCCGAACACAGCCGGTATGGCTTACAGCACGCCGCGCCACCCCCAGTGTTGCTGTGGTCTTTTGTGGTATGGGCGTGATGCAAAGGTCTCAGTCTGTTTTTTCAGTACCATGCGACTAGGGCTGATACATGGCTATTAGCACTAAAGCGGAGCAATCCTCCAAATCAGTGATCAGCGATCTGTGGAGCTCATTTGCTGTGCCCCCCAGTGATCCCCCTGTCGGCAGTAATCGGCCACAGGGTCATTTAATGGCCCACGTATTACTCATCATTATGGCGCCAACCTTAACAATCATGTCAGTTGGCGCCTGGCTGATACCCACCATGCATGAGACTACCCGCTGGGTGTCCACTGCTTGGGCTTGCCTGCTTGTGCCCCTTACGTTTCTTTGGCCCAAAGTAAGCCATGGCGCTGGCCGATTTTTTATTCTATTGGTTCTTGCTCTGGTGCAAGTGCGTTTTTTGTTGAGTTGGATGTTTCTAGACGACACCGATTTGTTTGCGTCTACGGTGACGGGGCTCATAGTGACACCACTGTTGCTCTTTATTGTGGCTCTGCAAGAAGGACGAAGAAACGGCGTCATCATTGGTGTTCTAGTGGCATTGGCGATGGGGGTGGCAACCCACATAGGTCCGTCAAGAGAAGATCTCGCAGCGACAGCTTTTGCCGATACCCGGATAGCTATTCCCACCTTCATGACTATGCTGATTTATGCGGTCTTGGTGAACGCATGGACGGGTCAGCAGGAGCAGCTCAAAGATATCGAGTTACAAGCAATCATGCTCCAGCAGCAAGCAAATGCTGATCTCGAGACCGGGCTGTTGAATGACAAGGGGTTGCGGCTTGTTGCCAATGGCTGGATTCATCGCCGTCAACCCTTTGCGGTTTTGGCCCTGCGGCTGGATGGGTTGGCCTCTCTGGTCACATTGTCCCTCAATGATCAAGCCAGAGTGCTCAGCACCGAGCTCGGTAAACACTTGCAAGATAACTTAGCACAGCCGGTGACGTTGGCTCGGTGGGATGCGCAGACCTATGTCTTGCTGTCGCACTTGGCTGATCAGCGAAGTGTTGAGCGATTTGCCCAACGGCTACGCCGTATGATTGCGGGTTTAGCCGACAAAACGGCAATTCCCCAGACCATTAGCATTGGCTTTTCTATATTGGCAAGCCAAGAGGAATTTGATGTCGGCATAAATCGTGCCGTGTCAGCCCTCAAAGAAGCGTCTGGTTTGGGCAATTGTGTGCGCTCGTGCCTGTGATAAAAATGGCAGGCGGACAGCGAGCACAAAGCCGGGCGCTGTTGCTTATGTTCAACATACAAAAACAGGAACGGGTCAAAGCTCTATGCACAATAGCAGGCCGGAGATCTATGGATGGAGCAGTCAGTGGGCCTACTTACGCGTCTATTCTTGGTTGTGGTTGCGGGTTAATGCTGTTTGCCTAGGCTGCTTTCGTATCCTTGATTACTCAATACCAATACTCAGGTTTTCTCTTCAGTGACAGTCCACGACAACGTTATCGCTGCAACGCAGGCATGGCTTGCGTCAGTCGTTGTAGAACTCAACCTCTGCCCCTTTGCCAAAGTCGTCGTTGATCGGGCGTCTTTGCGGCTGTGCGTGCATGAGAGCCCCGAGCCGCTCCAGCTGTTGCAAACACTCCACGAGGAACTGCTGCGACTACAAGCCTCACCTGACATAGAAACCACGCTCATTATCCATCCCAATGCCCTGGTGGATTTCTATGCCTACAACGACTTTTTGGCCACCGTTGATGAGTGGCTGCGATCCGAAGGCTTCGAGGGGGTTTTTCAGGTGGCGAGTTTTCATCCAGACTATCAGTTTGCTGGCACCACTCCTGGAGATGCCGAAAATTTTACCAATCGATCACCCTTTCCCATGCTTCACCTTCTCCGCGAGTCCAGCATCGATTGGGCCGTTGCCTCGCACCCCAATGTCGATGCCATACCCAATACCAATATGGCGACCATGAGGCGGCTGGGAGCGGAGACGCTGAGTAAGCGCTTGGAAAAGTGTTTTGATGTCTGAGCACTTGGGCAAGTGGAGCCTGGCCGTCAGCTAAAAATGACCCTTGCCAATCAATAACCCTTTTGGGAACAAACGCCGTACAGCAGGGGTTTGTTTTGCAGAAAACGATGCAAGTTCTCGGCAAACACGGAGAGGATAGCATCACTGGGTGTGGGTGCCGCTGTATGGGCAGTAATATGTAAGTTCTTTGTCCGCCAAAACACGTGATCTGGCGGTAGCGGCTCGGTATTAAAAACATCCAATACAGCGCTACGCAGCTGACCCGATGCCAAGGCTGCTACCAAGGCGCGTTCATCAACGGCGTTGCCGCGTCCGACATTGATAAAAATTGCACCGGGGGAGAGCTGATCGAGTAATGCCGCATCAACCAATTCATCCGTTTGTGGTGTGTTAGGTAACACGCTAACCAAGTAATCAAGGCCGCGAGCAAATGCCAATCGGTCGTTTGTGGCAAAACAGCTATCAAAACCTTCTTGCGTGCGACCGTCCGAGTTTAAACCCCGACAACGTAGTTTGAAGGTACAGCTTGCGCCGGCAATGGCCGACCCGATTGAACCCGTTCCCATAATACCGAGCGTTTTGCCCGCTACTGTGCCATCGGGACCATCTAGCCACGTGGTTGCTACCCCTCGTTGAATAATCTGGCGTTCTATTGCCAATAACCAACCTATAACGAATTCACTCATCGCCTGGCCAAATACCCCTTTGAGTGCAGTGATCTGTAACTGCTCGGTGGCGAAGTTTGCAATGGCATCTACGCCTGCCCATGTACTTTGAACCCATTGGAGATTTGGACAGCTGGGTATGAAATGGATTAACTCAGCGGGCGCGCCTAGCAAAATTCTGACGGACGAAAGATCAGCCTCATTGGGTGTGCTAACAACGACAGACGGCAACTCAGGTGGGCAAACATCCAGCGCGGCCTTGGTCCAATCGCCGCTGCCCACAATCGCCAATTGAGGCGCGGCTTGGCTACCTATGATGGCGTTGAATCCGTTTGTCATGGCGTCCCGCATCTCTTGTACATTATTGATTGACTGGCAGGGTGGTGCTTACGGGTAGTGGACGATTGAATAGATACGCGATGCCTATGCCGAGCAATATCACTGGCAGTAAGGTGCTCCAGAGAACGGCTTGCCAACCAATCTGACTCAACACCGCCCCGGCCATAAGGCTGGCTAGCGCCGACGTTCCAAATACGGCGGCCTCATTCAGCCCCTGAGCACGGAAACGCTCCGAGGGCTGGTAGGTTTTAACCAATAGGGTTGTACCGCCGACAAATAAAAAGTTCCAGCCGACGCCAAGTAGTATAAGCGCCCCTGTGTAATGCATGAGCTCATGGCCCAGAAGACCAACGCTTAATGTCGCCAGGTAAATGCCGATACCCCCAAGCATGAGTCGGCGCTCACCGAGGCGGCTTATCAGCACACCGGATACCAGCGATGGCAAATACATGGCGAGCACATGAGCACGAATTACACCCGCTGTGTCTGTCATGCTGTGCCCGTCCATAATGTGCATTGATACCGGTGTGGCCGTCATCACAAAGGTCATGACGCCTTGGCCGACGACTCCTGCAGCTATGGCCAATAGCAGAAGCGGTTGTGCGGTGAGCTGGCGCACGGATCGAGCTTCGCTTTGATCGAGATGTTCGTGAGAGGGTGGTTTGGTCAGTGTTAAAAGTCTCAGCAGTAAGGCGGCCACGACAAAGAGGCAGCCCGAGCTTGCCAGAGCGCCTGCAAAGCGCGTTTCAGGCCACAGCCAATCACTGCGAGCCACCAGTTCGGGTCCTATCAGCGCGCCACCTACACTCCCCAGTAAAATGATCGAAATGGCGGTACCGGCACGAGATAGCGCGACGGTCTCGGTAGCGGCAAAGCGAAACTGTTGGCTAAAGGCCAACGTGCCGCCAATAAGCAAGGTGCTCAGGCAGTAGAGCCAGAATTGCTGGACCAAAACAGCAGCGATAGCCGTCGCGCAGGCAACGGCCGCAAGTAGCGCCGCGCTGGTAAAGCCATCACGTCGGCCGAAGCGCTGCATGAGACGTGTTGCCGGCAGTGTACCCAGTGCAGTGCCCACGACGGTGAGTGATACGGGTAGCGTTGACAGCGCTCGTGACGGCGCCAGTTGTGCGCCAATAATGCCGCCCAGTGTTACGGTCATAACAGACCCCGAAACAAAAATGGTCTGGCAGACCAGCAATAGCAGCAAGTCTTTGTTCAACAGGGGAGCGGTTGCCGGGAATGACTCAGGCGCCAAATGAGACGTGGCCGTTGGGCCTTGGGACTTTGCGGTGCGCGACATTGGGTTCTCAATACAGTATCGATGGTCAACTTTACCTTGATTTACAGGCATTTGTTGCGCGACCAACGTTATACCTGCCTGCAAGACCTGTCAGACACCTCTAATGGCAGATTTTGGGTCGAAGGATTGGCCGAAAAGTGGTCAGGATCCGGTTGAAAACGTGAAATCTGGCATTTTGCCATCCGCGGGCCTTCAGACTAGGGCGCGAATATGGTAGAAAGCGCGCACCAATTGGGAAGTGTGTTGTTGGGTTGTCGGATTAGGCCGCGTTGCACACTTTTTGGCGTCTTGGATGTCCCTAGTCTTCTGTGTGTAGTGAGCCAGATAGAGTGCGTATTCGCTCGAACATTGTGGCTGTACCCGCGCTTAGAGGCCGCAGGTCAAGACAAGCTAAATCAAAATTTCCAACGAAATGAGTTGAGCAATGTCAGATCTATCTATTTACAGAAATATCGGTATCTTCGCCCACGTTGACGCCGGTAAAACTACGACGACCGAGCGCATCCTTAAGCTGACCGGTAAAATTCACAAGACCGGTGAGGTGCACGATGGTGCAGCCACGACCGACTTCATGGAACAGGAACAGGAGCGCGGCATTACCATTCAGTCCGCTGCCACAACCTGTTTCTGGAGAGATCACCGTCTTAACATTATCGACACTCCCGGACACGTAGATTTCACGGTCGAAGTGTATCGCTCACTAAAAGTACTCGATGGTGGCATTGGCGTTTTCTGTGGCTCGGGTGGTGTAGAACCCCAGTCCGAAACGAACTGGCGCTACGCCAATGAGTCGGAAGTGGCGCGTTTGATATTTGTGAACAAGCTTGACCGTGTTGGTGCCGACTTTTATCGCGTGGTGGATCAGGTTCGCAACGTATTGGCAGCCAACCCACTCGTTATGACCTTACCCATTGGTCGTGAAGATGAGTTTGTCGGTGTGGTCGACGTGCTCACCAAGACAGCCTACGTTTGAGACGACTCGGGTCTGCCCGAAAATTACGAAGTTGTTGATGTTCCTGCCGATATGGTAGACGACTTGAATATGTATCATGAGCAGCTCATTGAAGCGGCCGTGGAAATGGACGACGATCTCATGATGGCCTATATGGATGGTGAAGAACCCTCCATTGAGGACATCAAGCGTTGTATCCGTGAGGGAACCCGCACCCTCAAGTT
>Ga0181571_10002010_pt1 | contig 14941 bp, 12 predicted proteins | sample 101ome_17_FD_132440 | JGI IMG/M metagenome (GOLD analysis project Ga0181571, IMG submission 132440) | Coastal salt marsh microbial communities from the Groves Creek Marsh, Skidaway Island, Georgia - 101407AT metaG (megahit assembly) | ecosystem: Environmental > Aquatic > Marine > Intertidal... | reverse complement strand
GTATCTTCTTCACCGTTTGGTTCTTCAGTGGCACGACTCAGCGAACGCGTCACCTTTTGCCGGTATATCCGCTGGTATTGGTTTCAGCGTTTCCGGCGGCTATCGGGTGGGCACGACAGACGCGGCTGCTCTGGCCCGCAAGCGCGGGGCTGAGTGCCGCATTAATCATCCAACTTGCAGGACATTCGTTGTTTGCAGTCAATTATGCGAAGCACGTTTTCAGTTCTGAGACCCGGTGGGGGTTTCTCGAGCGCAACGTAACCGGCGCGAATGCAGCGAAATGGATTAACGAAAATTTGCCGGAAAACGCACGAATAGGCTTTATGGAACGGCAATTGGCATATCTCATAGAAGTACCCAGCTTCATGATTCACCCTCATATTCAGGCGGTAATCGATGCGCGCGCCAGTAATGGCGACGAAAAACGGTTTGTTGACCAAATCCGACGACAAGGATTGACTCATCTTCTTATCAGCGAAAATGGGGTCAACCGACGCAAAACGACTTTCAATAGGGAACCTTATTCCGGTTTGCTCATCAGACTTATGGAACAGGGTTGCCTTATAGGTATTCAGAAGCTTTATACCAACTCCTTCCCATCCCGTACCTTGAGCGGTTTTGGGGGACCGATACGGCGATCGGAGTTCCTGATACTTAAAATCGACTACCCGAAATGTCTGGTGCCTTCATGACGAATACCCCCAAATCGTTTCCCGGCGATGTCCTCGAAGACATGGGCGACATGCCCAACTACAACGACTGGATCGTCAGGCTGTTCGCGGCGAAACTCCGCGGCCGCGCTGTGGAAATCGGCGCGGGGCTGGGCACGATTTCGGAGCGGTTGCGCCCGCTCGTGGAACGTCTCGATCTCGTGGAACCGACGCCCGCACTCGCCGAACGGCTACGCGCCAAATTCGCCGGCGACGACGGCTGTAGCGTGGCCGAACAGACGCTCGAAACCTGGATGGAAAATTCGACGAACGAAACGTATGACGCCATCGTCATGGTCAACGTGCTCGAGCACATCGAAGACGACCACGCCGCCGCCCGTGGCCTCTTCGCCGCCATGAAACCCGGCGGGAAGCTGTTGATTTTCGTCCCGGCCCTGCCGTTTCTGTACAGCGAACTGGACCGGATATACGGCCACTTTCGCCGTTACCGGCGACGAGAACTGCGCAACTGCATCGAAAGCGCCGGATTCCGGATCGAAAAACTGCGGTACTTCGATATCACCGGCGTCTTCCCGTGGTGGCTGTTGAACACAGTCATGGGCAAGACATCTTTCCATCAGCCGTCTCTGACGGTGTACGACAAAATTCTCGTGCCGCCGACGAGGCTGATGGAATCGATTTTGCCCCCGCCGCTCGGAAAAAACCTGATACTTATCGCCAGCAAGAACTGATTCTGCGCATTATGGCGCGAACGTCCGCCAGACCGAGTACGCCAAGTTGATCAACGTCACCATCCTGATCCCCGCTTACAACGAAGAAGCCACGATTATCCAGTTGCTGGAGAAAGTGAAAGCCGTCGGCGTCGAAGGCTTCGGCCTCGAAGTTCTCGTGATTGACGACGGGTCTGCGGACAGAACCGTTGAATTGCTCGACGCCCGGCCCGACCTGTACACACGGCTGATCAAGCGCCCGCGGAACGGCGGCAAAGGCGCTGCCGTGGTCGACGGCCTGACCGAGGCGACCGGCGACTATATCCTGTTTCAGGACGCGGACCTGGAATACGACCCCGGCGAGTACCACAAGCTGTTCGCTCCGATCACCCGGTTCGACGCCGACGTCGTGATCGGCAGCCGGTTCATCGCGCCCGAATACACACGGGTATCCTATTTTTGGCACAAATTCGGGAACCGCGTCCTGACATTCGTGTTCAACATCCTGAACAACACCACGTTCACGGATATCTACAGCTGTTACCTGATGTATCGGCGCGACCTGGTGGACCCTGGGTCCCTTAAAGCGATGGGATGGGATCAGCACGCGGAAATTCTGTCGACCGCCGTCCACAATGGGAAGGCATTCTACGAAGTGCCGGTGAGCTATCACGGGCGCGGTTACGAAGAAGGCAAGAAAATACGGGCCCAGCACGGCATCGGCGTCATCCTGACCATCCTCAGAAAACGCCTGACGCGCTGACACGTAAAGACGGAGGCACCATGTCAGACACACCCGATATCGATCAGGTCACGGAAAAAGAAAAAGCCACCTGGCCGACCGAACCTCTGGTCGAACTGGAAAAACCCTTTGTTGATGTGCGCGGCGCGATCCATCCCCTGGTCGACCGGTTGATGAAAAGCGCGGTGCTGATCGAATCCAAGGCGGGCACGCTGCGCGCAAATCACTATCACAAGACCGACTGGCATTATTGCTATGTGATTTCGGGCCGCATCGAGTACTACCACCGTCCGACAGGCAGCGACGCGGAACCGGAATGCGTCGTCGCGCGGGCAGGGGAAATGGTGTTCACACCGCCGCTGGTCGACCATGGCATGGTCTTTCCTGAAGATACCGTGTTTCTGACCCTGTCGCGCAATCCTCGCGACCAGGCGACGTACGAAGCCGACGTAGTCCGGATCGATATGCTCAAACCCGACGGGTTGACCGTGTGGAAGCCGGGGGACGACGCCTAAGTCATGCCGGAACTGCATCACCGGCGCGATCGTTGCCAGCTGTGCGAAAGCACGGCGCTGACAATGATCCTGTCGCTCGCACCGACGCCGCCGGCCAACGCATTCGTGCCGGAATCCGAGCGCAGCCGGGAGCAGCCTTACTTCCCGCTCGACGTCTTCCAATGCGAGGACTGCCACCATGTCCAGCTGGTGGACGTGGTCGATCCCGCGGTCCTGTTCGAAAACTACGTGTACGTTTCGGGTACGTCGCCGGCGTTTGTGAAGCATTTCGAAGACTATGCCGCGACCCTGTGCGACCGGTTCGGCCCGGCGGACGATTCGCTGATCATCGATATCGGATCGAACGACGGCACATTGCTGAGTTTTTTCAAACAGCGCGGCTTTCGCGTGCTCGGGATCGACCCGGCCAGGGACATCGCCGCGAACGCCACCGCCGCCGGGATCGAAACCCTGCCGTCCTTCTTTACGCCCGAACTGGCGCGGGAGATCGTCGCCGAACGCGGGCCGGCAACGATCGTGACAGCGAACAACGTGTTCGCGCATGCCGAAGATCTGTATTCGATCGCCTCGGGAATCGCGGATCTCCTTTCGCCCGACGGCGTATTCACATTCGAGGTTTCCTATCTGGTCGATGTCTTTCAGGACGTCCTGTTCGACACCATCTATCACGAGCACATGGCCTATCATGCGGTCGGGCCGCTGCAACGTTTCTTCACGCGTGTCGACCTTGAGCTGTTTTCCGCCGAACGCGTTTCCAGCCACGGGGGCAGCCTGCGCGGCTACGTGCAGAAAGCGGGGGGACCGCACGCATCGGACGGCACCGTCGAGGACCTGATCGAGGCGGAAAAGCAGCTGGGGCTGGACCGGTCGGCAACCCTCAGGGAATTCGGCGACCGGATCGACCGCCTGCGCGACCGGTTCAAGGCGACGCTGCAGGAACTCAGGGACGCCGGAAATTCCATTGCGGGGTACGGTGCGCCCGCAAAGGCGACCACGCTGCTTCATCACTTCGGAATCGAGCCGGGCACGCTGGACTACATCATCGACGACAGCCCGCTGAAGCAGGGGCTGTACAGTCCCGGACAGCACATACCGGTCGTTTCCAGCGACATTCTCTCGGACGACCCGCCGGATATTCTGGTAATCCTCGCCTGGAACTTTGCCGACGTTATCATGAAGAACAACGCCGCCTTCTCCGAACGGGGCGGACGGTTCCTGATTCCGGTGCCGGATGTCCGGCTTTGTCCGTAGATTTTTACCCGCCGCCCGCGCGGCGAACCGTTTCCCGATGGGGGGTTTATGACTGAGTTTTTGTTGCAATCTGATATCGAGGAAATCGTCACCCGGCTGAGCGATCATGCCGCCGACCTGGAGGGGCGGACCGTCCTTGTGACGGGCGGCCGCGGGTTTCTGGGCCGTTATTTCACCGAAGTGTTCGCCGCCCTGAACGCCAATGTGCTGAAAAAACCCGCCCGGATCGTACTCCTCGACAATCTGATCACCGCCGGCGATGCGGGGGCCGAAGCCGTCACGCATCCCGGCATCGAATTCGTCGAGCATAATGTGATCGAGCCCTTCGACTGGAAAGGCGACCTCGACTACGTGATCCACGCCGCCGGGATTGCCAGCCCGTACTATTACAGGGCCTATCCGCTGGAAACGCTGGAAGTCGCGATCACCGGCACGCGCAACATGCTGGAGCTGGCGGAAAAGCACGACGCACGTTTCACGTTTTTTTCGTCCAGCGAAATCTACGGCGATCCGGACCCCAGGCACGTACCGATGCAGGAAAGCTATCGCGGGAATGTTTCCTGCCAGGGACCGCGCGCCTGCTACGACGAAAGCAAGCGGGTGGGCGAAACGCTCTGCTATATCTTCCACACCAACAACGGCACCCACACCAACGTCATCCGCCCGTTCAACGTCTACGGGCCCGGCATGCAGGAAAAGGACTATCGGGTGCTGCCGAATTTCGCCAGCCGCATCAAGGCGGGCGATGCCCTGAAAGTTTACGGAAGCGGCGCCCAGACCCGCACGTTCTGTTATATCACCGACGCCATGGTCGGATTCATAAAGGTCGCCCTGCGCGGCGTTGCCGGCGAGGCCTATAATATCGGCAACCCGAAACCCGAAATCTCGATGCTCGATCTGGTTAAATCGATCGAATCCGTGCTCGGGGGCGACCTGGCCTATGACGTCATCGAATACCCGGACAGCTACCCGGCGGACGAACCGATGCGCCGCGCACCGGATATTCGCAAGGCGGAACTGCAGTTGAAATACAACCCCGAAGTGGCGCTCGAAGACGGTCTGAAACGTTTTCTCGACTGGTCCGACCGGACCTACACGGGAGGGGGATGACCCAAACGCCCGTCGCGATCGTTGGCGCCGGTCCCTGGGGCCGCACGATTGCCGCCGCCCTGGCGGCCACGCCGGGTATCGCACTTGCGGCCGTCGTCAGCTCGAACCCGGAAACGCGAGCGGCGACCGACCCCGCTGTCCCGGTCTGCCGGGACTGGCGGGAAGCGGTCGACAAAGCGGATGTGGCAGGCGTTATCCTGGCGGTGCCGCCGATGCACCAGCCGGAAATCGCCATCGAACTGATCGAAAACGGCATACCCACGATGCTGGAGAAGCCGCTTGCGACGACGATCGCCGGTGCAGACGCGATCAACCACGCTGCCGCAAAGCATGGCTTTCGCGGTGTCGTCAATCACCTCCATATCTACGCACCCGCATTCAAAACCCTGATGACGGAACTGTCGCGCAGACCCGGCCCCAGAACCGTTCGAGCCACCGCCGGCGCCCGTGGGCCGCATCGGACGGGCTGGTCGCCGTTGTGGGACTGGGCAGGACACGACCTTGCCATGGTCCTCAGCACGATCGACGGCGACCCGGCGGAGATTTCTGCACGGCCAGAACCGGCGATCGTCGACGGGGAGCGGGCGTACCGGAACTACCTGATCGACCTCGTCTATGAAGACGGCTCCCGGGCCGGACTTCGTGTCGGCAATGCATTCGATCGGAAAACGCGGCAATTCTGCGTGACGGCCGCGGGATCGGAAATCTGCTACGGCGAATCCGAAACAAGCGAGATATCTCTCCGCATCGACGACAGGAAACAGCCCGGCGCGGGCAGGTCCATCGAAAGTCGCCCGCTGAACGCGGCGCTGATTGCCTTTGCAGACCGGATTCGCAACGGCGGCGGCATCGCGGATATCGAACTCGGCAACAAAGTCGTCCGTCTTATCGACGCAGCCGACAAATCCTCTCGGTCGAAGAAACCGGTCTGTCCCGGCCCGATATGAGAATCCTGTTCCTGACGGAAAACTTCCCGCCGGAAACCAACGCGGCGGCAACCCGGGTATACGAACGCGCGTTGTACTGGATTCGCGACGGGCACGCCGTCACCGTGCTGACCTCGGCACCGAACTTTCCGGAAGGCAGGCTGTTCGACGGCTATGCCAACCGATGGCGGCAGATCGAAGACATCGACGGCATCCGCGTTGTCCGGGTCAAAACCTATATCGCCGCCAACAAGGGCGTGATCTGGCGCACACTCGATTTTATCAGTTTCATGATCACGGCTTTCATTGCCGGATTGTTCGAAAAGCGCCCGGATGTTGTGTGTTCGACTTCTCCGCAGTTTTTCGCCGCCGTCGGCGGCTGGATGCTCTCCGTGTGCCGTCGGCGGCCTTTCGTTTTCGAACTGGGTGATCTGTGGCCCGCGTCGATCGTAGCGGTGGGTGCAATGAAACGGTCGCTGCCATTGCGGCTGGTGGAGAAACTGGAACTTTTTCTCTACCGGCGCAGCGCCGCCGTGGCGGCCCTGACCTACGCCTTCAAACGCAACCTCGTCAGCCGGGGCATCGATGCCGCGAAAATTCGCGTCGTCCGCAACGGCGTCGATGCAGGCCGGTACGGCGTTCGCCCCCGGCACGCGACGCTGGCGGCGGAATACGGTCTGCAGGACAAATTCGTCGTCGGATATGTCGGTACTCACGGCATGGCCCATGCGCTGGATCGCGTCGTGGAGGCGGCAGACCTTCTGAAAGGCGACGACGATATCCGCATTCTGTTCGCCGGCGCCGGCGCCGCGCGGGACGGGCTGATCGAACAGGCCGGGCGGCTTGGATTGACCAACATCGTCTTCCTGCCGATGCAGCCGAAGGAGCGCGTACCCGATATCTGGTCGCTGTGCGATGCCGCACTGGTCCATCTGAAAGACGAACCGACGTTCACCGAAGTGATCCCGTCGAAGATCTTCGAAGCCATGGGCACGGGGCTGCCTGTTCTTATTTCGGCGCCGGAAGGCGAAGCAACGGAGATCGTTGCGGCGGAAGACGCCGGCATCGTCCTGCCGCCGGAAGATCCGCCGGCGCTGGCGTCGGCAGTGCGCTCGTTACGCGACGACCATGCGGGCCGGAAGAAGTACGCCGAAAATTCCCTCGCCGCCGCGCCGCGCTACAGTCGCGAAAAACAGGCCGATGAAATGATCCGGGTTTTCGCCGCCGCTATCCGCGGACAGCCCGCCGCGCCGGAGGATGCATCCTGAAAGTTCTGGTCACAGGCGCCAACGGCTTTGTCGGGCGCGCGCTGTGCCGCCATCTTGCGGCGGCGGGGCACAGCGTCATTGCGGGTGTGCGGTCGGAAATTCCCGATCCCGGCTGGATGGAGACCAGAGTCGCCGGCGATCTCGAAACCCTGCGGAATTTCTCCGGACTGGTCTCGGGAGCCGATGCCGTGGTGCATCTCGCCGCACGGGTTCACATGATGCGCGAAACGGCGGCCGATGCGGAGGTTGCCTACCGCCGCGCCAATGCCGATGTTACGGAGAATCTGTCCAGGGCGGCGGCGGATGCGGGCGTCAGGCGCTTCGTGTTCCTGAGTTCCGTGAAGGTCAATGGCGAACGAACACTCAACGGCGCCTATACGGAAGAAAACGAACCCACCCCGGAAGACCCCTACGGACGTTCCAAACTGGCAGCCGAGCAGGCGCTTCGAAAACTCTCCGGGGAATCCGGGCTCTCCTGCGTCTCGCTCAGAATCCCGCTGGTATATGGCCCCGGCGTCGGCGCGAATTTTGCCGCGTTGCTTCGCCTTTGCGATTTACCCTTACCGCTGCCGCTGAGCGGCATCACCGACAACCGGCGCAGTCTCCTGTTCCTCGGCAATCTGAACGGCGCAATCCGGACGGTTCTCGAAGATCCGGCGGACCGCACCGCAACCTTCCTCCTGAGCGACGGCGAGGATCTGTCTACCGCCGATCTCGTTCGTCGCCTGCGCCGTAGCCTGAACCGACGCGTTCCCGACCTGCCGGTACCGGCCTGCGTCCTTCGAACCCTCGCCGGCCTCGCCGGCAGAAAACCCGCCGCCGACCGGTTGTGCGGATCGCTTCGGATCGATTCGTCCCGCTTCCGTCAAACCTATGACTGGACGCCGGCGTTTTCGGTCGACCAGGGACTCGCGGCCACCGCCGCATGGCACCGCGCCACGCGGTAGCCCATCGTCCCGAAAAGCCCTCTTCCCTAGAAAAAATACCCCGATGCCGCCGCCGCCCGTTATGGGCGAGTCGGACGGTCTGTGCTATCGTCCCGCCCGGAATTCTGCCGATGAAACGATTGCCAAACCTTCAGAGCTACAGCCTGCGCGGCACCCGCGCCAAGGTGGCGTTAGCCCACGATCTGGCGATGGCGGCGCTGTCATTCCTGATCGCGCTGTATCTGCGCGTCGGCGGCGATTTCACCTATTTCTCGACCGACTTCGTCGTGCAGGCGACGGTCGTCTACACCGTCATCGCGGGGATGGTTTTCTGGGGATTGCGGCTCTACGCGGGCGTCTGGCGCTACGCTTCGGTGGAAGATCTGCTGGCGATAATCCGGGCCGTGTCTGTCATCTGCCTGGTGTTTTTTGCCGCGATGTTCCTGGTCTCCCGGCTCGAACTCATTCCCCGCTCTGCGCTGCCGATCAACTGGCTGGTACTTCTCGCCCTTCTGGGCGGACCCCGTTTCGTCTATCGGCTGTTCAAGGACCGCCGCGCGCATGACGCCGGCGAACGCGACGGCGAACGCCGGATTCCGGTCCTGCTGATCGGGGCCGGGGATTCGGCGGAGCTGTTCATTCGCGCGATCAACCGGGCGAAGCAATCGGCCTGGCACGCCGTCGGCCTGATCGACGAAAAAGGCGGGCGCGTGGGTCGCAATATCCACGGCGTCCAGGTTCTGGGCGGTATCGACGACATTCCGGCGATTGCGGAGCGTTTGGGCCGCGAAGGCCGTAAACCGCAGCGCCTGATCGTCACCAAGTCGAACATCAAGGGCGAAGAAGTACAGCGGCTGCTGGCGATTTCGGAGAAACTGGGCATCGGCCTGGCGCGCATGCCGCAGCTGGACGATTTCCGCGAGAGCGTCGACGGGGCGCCGGAAATCCGCCCGATCAACATCGAAGATCTTCTCGGCCGGCCGCAGGCAACGCTGGACCGGGACAGCATGGCGCAACTGATCGGCGGCCGGCGTGTGCTGGTGACCGGCGCCGGCGGCACGATCGGATCCGAACTGTGCCGCCAGATCGCGGCCTTCGGCCCGGCCTCGATCGCGCTGGTCGACAACTCGGAATACCAGCTTTATGCGATCGATCTGGAAATCGGCGAGAAAGCTCCCGATCTGCCGCGCCGGGCGATCCTGGCGGATGTGCGCAATGCGGACCGCATCGGCAGGGTGTTCGACGAAGAACGCCCGGAGCTGGTGTTCCATGCGGCTGCGCTGAAACACGTCCCGATGGTCGAGCTGCACCCCGACGAAGGCGCGCTGACCAACGTCATCGGCACGAAGGTCGTCGCCGATGCCTGCTGCGCTCACGACGCCCTGGCGATGGTCCTGATATCGACCGACAAGGCGGTCAACCCGTCGAGCATGATGGGCGCGACCAAGCGCGTCGCCGAAAGCTACTGCCAGGCGCTGGACCTGCGCGAAGCCGTGCGCGGGGACGGCCGGACCCACTTCGTCACGGTCCGGTTCGGCAACGTGCTCGGATCGACCGGGTCCGTGGTGCCACTGTTCCAGCGGCAACTGGCGGCGGGCGGACCGCTGACGGTCACCCATCCCGACATGACCCGCTATTTCATGACCGTCCGCGAAGCGGTCGAACTGGTGTTACAATCATCGGTGCAGGGCGTCGCGGACGATGCCGAACAGGGAAAGATCTACGTCCTCGACATGGGAGAACCGGTGAAGATCATCGACCTCGCCCGCCAGATCATCCTGCTGGCCGGCCGGCAACCGGACATCGACGTGAAAATCGACATCACTGGCCCGCGCCCCGGCGAAAAACTGTTCGAGGAAATTCTGCACGCATCCGAGGAGCTGGTGCCGACCACCCATCCAGGCATTCTGCTGGCGGCTCCGCGTGCGACGGATCTGGCCCTGCTGGCACGCGCCATCGACGAACTGGACTCGGCGGCCCGATCGGGCAACCGCAACGAAGCCCGCGCCATCGTTGGCCGCCTCGTCCCCGAATTCAAATCTCCCGATGACGGGAATAACCGTAATGACGACACACAATCGGCGGCATCCGGATAAACGCGGAACCGCCACGGAGGCTTATTCGATGACCAACGACGCTCCCGCCATCCGGCGGGCCCTGATATCCGTTTCCGACAAGTCGGGCCTGGTGGATTTCGCCCGGTTCCTGCACGGTTGCGGGGTCGAGATCCTGTCCACCGGCGGAACCGCGCAGGCCATGCGCGATGCCGATATCCCGGTGATCGAGGTCGGCGACCATACCGGGTTCCCCGAAATCCTGGACGGTCGCGTCAAGACGCTGCATCCGAAGGTGCATGGCGGCATACTCGGCAAACGCAGCGACCCGGCGCATCTGGCGACGATGGAGGAGCACGACATCGATCCGATCGATCTGATCGTCGTGAACCTGTATCCGTTCGAGGCCACCGTCGCCGCCGGCGCCGATTACGACACCTGCGTCGAGAATATCGATATCGGCGGCCCGGCCATGATCCGTTCCGCCGCCAAGAATCATGACGGCGTCACCATCGTCACCGACGCCGAAGATTACGACGCCGTGATCGAGGACATGAAGGCTAATGACGGCGCTACGTCGCCGGCACTGCGCCGGCGGCTGGCCGGTACGGCCTATGCCCGCACCGCCGCCTACGACGCCGCCATCGGACGCTGGTTCGCGGAACAGAACGACGACGCCTTTCCGCGCCGGTTTTCGCTGTCCGGTACGCGCGTTCAATCCTTGCGTTACGGCGAAAATCCGCATCAGAAAGCGGCCTTCTACGCCACCGGCAACGACCGGCCCGGGGTCGCCACGGCGACGCAGATCCAGGGCAAGGAGCTGTCCTACAACAACCTGAACGACACCGACGCCGCGTTCGAACTGGCGGCGGAGTTCGAGACGCCGGCCATGGCGATCATCAAGCACGCCAACCCCTGCGGCGTCGCACTGGGCGATACCCTGGCCGATGCCTATGCCAAGGCGCTGAAATGCGACCCGGTCAGCGCGTTCGGCGGCATCATCGCCGTCAACCGGCCGATGGATGCCGCAGCGGCGGAAGCGATGAAGGATATTTTCCTCGAGGTCGTGATCGCGCCGGAAGTCACGGCGGAAGCCCGGGAGATTTTCGCGGCGAAGAAAAACCTGCGTGTGCTGGAGACCGGCGGCATGCCCGATCCCGCCGCGCCGGGTCTGACGACCAAGCTGCTGTCGGGCGGGTTCCTGCTGCAGGACCGGGATTCAGGACGCATCGGAAAGGACGATCTGAAAATCGTCACCAGGCGCGAACCGTCGGATCGGGAAATCGCCGACATGCTGTTCGCCTTCGCGGTGTGCAAGCACGTCAAATCCAACGCCATCGTCTATGCGAAGGACGGCGCCACGGTCGGCATCGGCGCCGGACAGATGAGCCGGGTGGATTCATCCCGCATCGCGGCCCGTAAATCGGAAGACGCGGCGGAGGCCGCCGGCGAGACGGACGCCCTGGTCAAGGGATCGGTCGTCGCCTCCGACGCGTTCTTCCCGTTCGCCGACGGCCTGCTGGCCGCCGCCGATGCCGGCGCCACGGCCGTCATTCAGCCCGGCGGCTCGATCCGCGACGAAGAGGTCATCGCCGCCGCCGACGAGGCCAGCCTGGCCATGGTGTTCACCGGCATGCGGCATTTCCGGCATTAAGTTTTAGAGGGCTCCCGTACCTTCCACAGCAGGATTGCGAGACCGACGCCTAGAAACACGACAATCGTCGCCATGCCGGCGCGTTGCGACGCGGCGGCGACGGTCACCAGGCCGAGCACGAACGGCCCCATGAAGGCGGTGGCTTTTCCCGAAAACGCAAACAGGCCGAACATCTCGTTGCGGATATCGGGCGGGGCGAGCCGCGACATCAGCGACCGGCTGGCTGCCTGGGCCGGCCCCATGAAAATGCCGAGCGGCAGGCCGACGAGCCAGAACCACAGCTTCGATTCCACCAGCAGCAGCGGGATGCCGAACGCGATCAACCCGCACAGGGCGATCACGATGGTCTTCTTCGCACCGATCCGGTCGTCCAGCCAGGCGAATCCGGCAGCGCCCAGCCCGGCGGTCACGTTCAGCGCGATCCCGAACTGAATGACCTCGGCGACCGTCATCCCGAACGTGCCGGCGGCGTAAATGCCGCCGAAGGCGAACATCGTGTTCATCCCGTCGACGTAGAACAGCCGCGCCAGCAGGAACCAGGCGATATCGCGATAGCGGCGAACGCTTTTAATCGTCGCGATCAACGTGCGGACGCCCGCCACCGCGGCCTCGACCGCGCCCCGGCCCGAACGCCCGCCATCGGGCGCGAACAGAAAGAGCGGCAGACAGAAAACCGCAAACCAGACGGCGACCATCGGGCCGACGACGCGGACATGTTCGGCCGAGTCCTTATCGAGCCCCAGGGGCGGCGGATCGCCCTGGACGAAGACGAACAACGCAATCACCAGACAGGTCAGACCGCCGGCATAGCCGAGGCCCCAGCCCCAACCGGAAAAACAGCCCATCTTTTCAGGAGGCACCAGCGCGGGGAGCATGGCGTTGTAGAACACCTGGCCGACCTCGAAGGCGATATTCGCAATGGCGAAACAGACCAGGGCATAGAGCGCATAATCCGCATCGGGGCGCGCGTACCACAACAGCGCGGCAGCTACGATGGTGATCGCCGAACAGGCGGCGAGCCAGGGTTTGCGGCGCCCCGTCTGGTCGGCAATGGCGCCGAAGACCGGGCTGAGAACGGCAATCACAAGCCCGGACACGGCCAGCGCCTGGCTCCATTGCTGGGTGCCGATATCCCGGTTCTCGGCGACGGCGGTCGCGAAATAGGCGGAAAACACGAACGTCACGATCACGGTCGGAAACGCCGAGTTCGCCCAGTCGTAAACGCACCAGGCGATGCGGGCGCGGCGCAGGGAATTATCGTCGGCAGGGGCTGGAGAAATCATGCGGAGCACCCTACCACCCGCAACAGACGGGAACCTACCCCGTTTGTCTTTCTCGCGCGTTTTCCCGCCGTTATGATACCTGTCGAACCACACACATAGGGAGAGCGCCATGAGCTACACATTGCAGGATTTTTGCGCCGAGATTCACGACATTCTGGTCGCCGAGAACAACGCCGACGGGCGCGAGAAAGTGCGCCGGAAACTGGAACAGCTGCTGGCGAACGAGACCTTCATCGAACAGTTCTGCGGACCCGACAAGCCGGTGGGCGTCTACAAGCTGAACGAGGATCCGACCACAGGCGCGGTGGTGCTGTCCCACGTGATGGGCGAAGGCACCATGTCGCCGCCGCACGATCACGGCGCGTCCTGGGCAATTTACGGCCAGGCGACCGGACACACCATCATGCGCGAATGGGACCGAACCGTCGACGGGTCCGACGACGAGGACATTTCGCTGGAACAGACCAGCGAATACCGGCTGGATCCCGGCCAGGTGGGGCTTTTCAATCCCGGCGTTATCCATTCGATCGAGTATCCTGACAATGCGCGCTTCGTCCGCGTCACCGGCGTCGATCTCGATGGCATCGACCGCAAGTCATATAACCTGAAGCACAAGACGGTGAAGACGATCCGGGCGGAAAGCGCCAACGCGGCATAGCTTTTTGGCGCTTACGCGATAGCGGCTCCGGCGCTTTACCCCTCTCCGCCACCCACGGGATTGTCGCAACGGGTGGCCGGGAGGGGGAAAGAACCGTAACGGAAAAGAAGAAGCTACCCTTCGATCAGCGCCCGGATGTGACGGGTGGCGACCGACAGCATGGCGAGATCGATGCTGTCGGCGCGGCGCAGATCCTGCAGGGTCTGATTGACGCGCGACACGTCGTGATCGTGCGCATCCTCCCATGCTTCCAGAACGCCATCGACAGCCATGGCGCCGCCGGCGGTATCGATGATCCGACCGGTCAGACGCGCCTGCTGGTCGTACAGCTCGTCGACCATGGCCGACACCGCCATCGACTGCCATTCGTTTTCCGCACTGATTCCATCGGCGATGCTGCGCAGCCAGTCGAAACCGAAACGCGCGCCGATTGCGTAATAGGCTTTGGCCGTGTCGCCTACGATTTCGCCGCCCCGCTGCGCGATCCGGACGATGTCACACCCGGCGAACAGGACCTCCAGCTGTGCGACGCCGCGGGCGAGCTTTTCGGGCACGTTCTTGTCCCGGTACGAAGCGGTATCGTTCTCGACATCGCGGGTGAGTTCCTCGGAAAGATACTTGCCGACGGATTTCGACAGCTCGGCGATACCCGGCTCGAATGTCCGCACCGAATGTTCGACATCCAGCGTGCGGCCGGATTTTTCGATGAACCATACGGTGCCGCGTTTGATCAGATTGAGGATGGCGAGATTCAGTTCCGTCTGAACCGACGCGGGTATCACGTTGTCCAGCGCCTCGATCGCGGCCCAGTACTGGCGCAGGGCGAACACCCGCCGGCAGATCAGATAGGCCCGCGCGATGCGCGCCGGCGTCGCACCGGTTTCGTCCATCAGGCCGTTGATGAACGTCGGTCCGGCCCGGTTGATGAGCCTGTTGGTAATATAGGTCGCGGTAATTTCGCGACGCAGCCGGTGGTTTACCAGGTAGTCATGATACTTCTTGGTCAAGAGCGGCGGAAAATACAGCCCGATGTCGCGCACCAGCCAGGGGTCGTCCGGCACGTCGCTGTCCAGAAGGTCCTGGTATAACGTCATCTTCGCATAGGCCAGCAGAACCGCGATCTCCGGCCGGGTCAGCCCGATCTTGCGCGCCTTGCGGTCTTCCAGCTCCTCG